>Ga0136634_10000036_pt1 | contig 61474 bp, 61 predicted proteins | sample AntDrymUQ8332106_2_FD_104654 | JGI IMG/M metagenome (GOLD analysis project Ga0136634, IMG submission 104654) | Polar desert sand microbial communities from Dry Valleys, Antarctica - metaG UQ833 (21.06) | ecosystem: Environmental > Terrestrial > Soil > Desert | place: Antarctica: Dry Valley... | reverse complement strand
CCCCTACGCGCAGCCATCAGACGACGTGCGGACGACCGGCCTGCCGATCGGCTACCCAAAGTCACCACTCTCCGGCCTAGCTGACGGGCTGGCGCTAGCACCCTCGACCGCTAGACCTAGCACCCGCCGCTAGCGGGCCAACCGCCACCCGACCAGGCCGCTAGCGCTCTAGCGGCCACCCACCGCAAACCCCCCGTCCACCGTCGGACACGGCAGCTCACACGTCCTACGTCCGAAGCGCTAGACCCCGCAAGCCATCACACCAACGAGCACGCACCGTAACGACACAAGAGGGAGAGCCTCCGCGATGTCCAATCGACGACAGACCCCGCCCCGGCAGGCGCCAGCTCGACAAGGCAGCGTTCCGACTCATCCCTGTCGAGCACCCGCCGTTGCACGGCACGTGTACAACGTTCGGGAGGTCTCCGACATGCTGTCGATCTCACTGGGTGGCACCTACCAGCTCTGCCGCGACGGGCAGATCCCCGCGCTGAAGCTCGGCGGTCGGTGGGTCATCCCGAAGAGCCGCTTCCACGTCTGGCTGGACACCTCCACTGCTGACCCCGAGGACGGCTGAGCACAGTGGGATTCATCAGGAAAGCGCCCGGTGGGACGTTCCGAGCGTGCTGGCGGGACCCGGCAGGAAAACAGACGTCGAAGTCCTTTCCCACGAGACGTGAGGCGAGCGCCTTCCTGGCCGAGATCGAGGCGACGATGAACCGAGGGATCTACGTCGCGCCGGACGCTGGGAAGCTCCGATTCCGCGTGTACGCCGAGCGGTGGGCGGCCAGTCGCAGCCTCACGACCAGGGCGACGGAACGTACCGCGTCTATCCTGCGAAACCATCTGCTCCCGAAGTGGGGTGAGTGGCCGATCGGCAGCATCGACCACCTGTCCGTGCAGGAGTGGGTGACCCAGCTCGGAAAGACGCGTGCGCCCGCCACCGTGGGCAAGTGCTTCGGCATGCTGCGGGCCATTCTTCGGTCCGCGATGCGCGCACGGCTCATCTCGGTCGATCCGAGTGATGGCGTGGTGGCTCCCAGCACATACCAACCCAGGCCGCTCACTGGGGTAATCAGTCGTCAAGACTTCCTCGGGGTGCTGCTGCCCGCGGTGCCGGTGGATCACCGTGCGATCGTGGCGACGGCCGCCGGAGCCGGGCTGCGCTGGGGTGAGGCGGCCGGGCTCCCGTGGGGCGCGATAAACCTCGCACGACGACAGCTCGGCGTCCGCCAGGTGGCCGTAGAGACCGCCGGCGAGGTGACCGTACGGGCCTACCCAAAGTCGCGGGCAGGTGTCCGTACCATCCCGCTTCCCGGATTCCTCGTGCGCGAGCTCGAAGCACACCGGACCCTGACCGTGGGCGACGGCGAGCCAGACCCGGCCCGGCTGGTGTTCCCTACCCGCAACGGCACGCCACAGCGACGGTCGAACTTCCGTCGTCAGGTCTGGCGCCCGGCACTGGTACGGGCCGGGCTACTGGGCAACGTCGCCGCGGTAGCCGGTGCCTGGCGCGCTAGCTGGCCGGACAGCTCAGGAGCGACGCAGTGCCGACAATTCCCGACCGAGCGGGAGGCGCTCGCGCACGTCGTCGAGAACGCCGCAGGTGGTCTGCGCTTTCACGACCTGCGACATTCCTACGCCACCTGGCTCGTGTCCGATGGGGTGCCGGTCAACCTGGTTCAGAAGGTCATGGGCCACGAGCAGGCATCCACCACGCTCAACCGGTACACGCACACTCCGGACGACTTCGGTGCCCGCGTACTAGCCGCCTTCGACTGATCTGCTGCCTTCCCGCTGCCTCGGGCCGACTCAGCCGTGCAGGAGAGTAGCCAGAGTGACATGTCTGTGCTGGTCACGGTGGTGGAGACGAGGGGACTCGAACCCCTGACCCCCGCCTTGCAAAAGTACAGCGGCGCGGTGGGTAGGACGTCGCTCGCAGGTCAGGGCCACCAACTCAGTGGCGGCCGTGCACACGATGCATGGCAATCAGCGTGGTTCGCAGTCATCGTGATTGCCAGAGCGTCCACTGTGGGCGGAGGGGCCCGGGACGGTGTCCGACGTTGCGACGAGGCCGCCGCCCGGTCCGCCGGCCGAGGACGCTGCTCGACGGCTCGGTTCGGAACCTCGTGGGGTTCTACAAGTCCTACAAGAAGTTGTAGTCTGGTGGCGTGTCGGAGCCGCACGGACCGATCAAGATCAGCGCGAACCGGCAGATCGCGTTGCCGAAGGCGCTGACCGATCGCGTGCTTTTGGAGCCGGGCGACTTCGTGTACGTCATGCAGAGCGATGCGGAGTCGGCGGCGTTGCTCGTGGTGCCGGTCGAGCGGGTCACCGAGTGGATGCAGGCGGGCAGGCGACAGGACGGGCGTGTAGAGGCGGCCCGACCGGAGGAGGTTGAGGGTGATGGGTAGCCGGTCGGGTATCGAGTGGACCGAGGCGACGTGGAACCCGGTCACCGGGTGCGACCGGGTCTCCGACGGCTGCGACCACTGCTACGCCCTCGACATGGCCAGACGCCTCAACGCGATGGGCGCGGCGAAGTACCGGACCGACGGCGACCCGCGCACCTCCGGGCCCGGGTTCGGCGTCACCACCCACCCGCACGTGCTGGCCGAGCCGTACCGGTGGCGCAGTCCTCGGGTGGTGTTCGTCAACTCGATGGGCGACCTGTTCCACGCCCGCGTCCCGCTGTCGTTCGTGCGGGAGGTGTTCGCCGTGATCGCGGCCACCCCGCAGCACACCTACCAGGTCCTCACTAAACGCACGACCCGGCTGCGGAGGCTCGCCGGGCAGCTGGACTGGCCGGGGAACCTGTGGATGGGTGTGTCGGTCGAACACGCCGGGGTCCTGTCCCGGGTCGATGACCTGCGGGCGGTCCCGGCTGCGGTGCGGTTCCTGTCGTGTGAGCCGCTGCTCGGGTCACTGGCGGGGATCGAGCTGGCGGGGATCGACTGGGTCATCGCCGGCGGCGAGTCCGGGGCCCGTCACCGACCCATGGACATCGGGTGGGCGCGGGAGATCCGCGACCTCTGCCGTGATGACGGCGTCCCGTTCTTCTTCAAGCAGTGGGGCGGGCGGAACCCGAAGTCCCTCGGGCGCGAGCTCGACGGCCAGGTCTGGGACGAGATGCCGAGCGAGCGAGGCGCGTAGTCACCACCACGGGCGTCTCGTCGGGTCCCAGCACAGCAGGGGCCTCCACGCCAGCTTGTCGATCGGCGTCACCGGGGACGGCACGTCGAACAGGGAGAGCTTCCCGGCCTTCTCCTCACGGCCGCGGGCTGCCCGGTCCCGGGCCTCGGCGACCATCTCCGGTTCACGTTCGGCGGCCTTCCGGTACAGGTGACTCATGATCTTCGTGCCGACCTCGTGGTCGGTGGCGAACACCATGTCGTAGATCGGCATGCCGGTCGGTAGGCGCATGGGGATACGCGCCGTCGCCGCGTACCCGAGGACGGTCTCGAGCCGCCACCGCAGCAGGTTGACCATCTCCTCGCGGTACTCCTCAGCCGTCAGCGACTCGCGCCGCCGCGCTTCCTGGACACGCCGCCACGCCGTCGTGCCGTAGAGGCGATCGACCTGGGCGGCGAACTCTGCACCGTTCGTCCCCGCCACACCTTTTGTGATCATGGCTGGGGAGGCGAGAATCCAGAGCTCCGTCTTGCGCTGGCCGCTGCGGAACCGCGCCAGCTTCCCGAGCGTCTCCCAGTGCACCTCGGCGGCCTGTTGATCCACGAACGCGAAGGTGGGGGCCCACCGGTACGGCAGCAGGTCACGAAGGACATCGTCGATCGTCTCGTTGCAGTCACCGGCGTAGACCGTGAACTGCCGACCCGGGTGGCGCTCCTCCAGATCTGTTCGCAATCGCGAGGCATTGGGTTCTTGCTCGCAGAAGGCCAGCCGAGTGAAGCCGGGGTCGGCGGCGAGCGCGAGCCGCGCCGAACCGTCGAACAGCTCGTCCGTCGCCTTGACGCGATTGAACGGCTGTCCGGCCATCAGGTCGATGTAGAGTCGCTCACTCGAGCTGTTCGATGCATGGTTGAACGCCGGGAGGTAACCGGCGAGGATCTGCAACTTGTTTCGTGTCCAGTACTGCCACTCGCGCACCACTCGACCTCCCCAGCCGCGAACGCAGCGTCGCCGACACCAACCCCGGTACTGAACACGTCCTCTGCACCATAGGGCAACCGCCCAGCCCGAGCGGCACTCATCAACAGAGCCGGGCCGACATCCCGACCACCGGAGCGCGGGGGGCCAGGCGCGCGTACCCCGGGGGGGACAGCTGCCGTGGCTACGTGGCCGGTGGGTTCCAGGTGGTGGATCGGAGTGCCAGGTCGAACACGGCGTCGATGTCGGTCGGGGCGAGTCGGGTGGTCATCGACCGCAGGGTGTGGATCAGGCGGGCGGCGGGGACGATCGTGACTCCGGTGGGCCAGCGGCGTGTGTGGACCGTTGCGCCGACCACGGCGAGGATCGGGGACACGGTCAGCGTGGCCGCGAGTGTGGGGTGGTCGTGTCGGGTCAGGGTGGTGGTGAGCAGCGCCCGCGCCCGCCGTGCCTCTCGGCGGGCCTTGGCGACGTAGGTGGTCTGGCGGCCGTTGACGGTCACGTCGTCCCCGTCCACGATGACCCGGCCGCGGCGGTGGTGTTTGGTGTTGATGGTGATGACTCCGGGTGGGCCGATCAGGACGTGGTCGATGTCGCCGCGGACCGCGCCGCGTCCGTCGCCGAGTTCCACGGAGTGCAGGACCCGCCACTGCGGTCCGCGCCGTCGGACCCGGTCCCACCACCGGACCGCGAGCAGCTCGCCGAGTCGTTGCCCGACCGCGACCTCGCCGTCGGCCCCGACCCGCCAGGAGCGGTCCGCTCCGGCGCCCTCGGTCTGACGGCGGCGCGCGGCCTCGTGGGTGACGCCGATCCCGGCTGCGTTGGCGGTCAGGTCGGTCCATGCACCCTCGCTGTCGTGCTCGCTGCGGCGGGGTCCTCGGCCGGGAAGTGTCATGTCGTCGATTGTGCACCCCCCGGTGGTGGTCGTTGGTGTGCTGCGAGCGGTGACGTGCGCGCGGTCCTGGGGTGTCGGGTCACACCTCCCCGGCTCCCTCGTCCTGGCCGCTCTGCTCGTCGCGGTGGCGGCGTCAAGGGTGGCCGGAGGCCATCGCGTAGCGACGCCGGAGGCGCTCTTGACGCCGTCACCGCGACGTGGACACTTTCGGCCGAGGGAGCCCACCCCCCACGCAGTGGACCACATCAATCTTGATTCAAACTACCCTAGGTGGCTGGTGTCAAACGGCCGTTTCGCACCCAAAGCCAGTGACCATGAGTGATAAGCCGTAGGTCAGAAGCTTGCAATCCTGTTACTCTCCGTGTGATCTGACGAAAAACACCAGCCACCTAGATGCCCCCAGCGCCCCGCGGGTCCACCTGCCCACCCCACGCCCGCCAGCAGGCCTCGGCCACCACATCCGCACCCGCCGGGCGGTGCGCAGCGCACCTGCTCCCCGCAGCCCGCGCAGATCAGCTCCTCTGGGTCGACGAACCGCCGACCGCACGTGCTGGCGCTGGTCTGGGTGCTCATGCTGGCCGTGAGGTCGGCCGTGGTAAGCCAAGGGCCGCCAGGCCGCCGCCGAGGCGGTCCATCCGCGGTTCCTCGGCCCGCGCGGCTCTGAGCGCCCACCGTGGGCGCCGCAACCTCGCGCTGAACCCGGCCGAAGATCACCACTCCGCCGCACTCCCCCTGATTTTCGAAGCAGCGCCGGGGCCGGGGCGGAGCCCGAGGTTCGTATGTGACCCCGCTCAGATGACAAGATCTGCCCTGCAGGATAGCATTGGCCCGCATGAGCGAAACCCAACGTCGGCCCACTACGCACGCTAAACAGGAAGCAGGCCGACATCTTGTAGCTGCGGAGGCACTACTTCGAGGCTTCTCGGCCGAAATTCAGACGGCCGGACGGCTCGGCTGGGTGCTGATCAACGGTCGACACGTTGAGGTACATACCACGACGAGTGAGTGGTCATTGAACGGTCCTCTCGTCAAGCCCGAAGCGGACGCGGTTGTCTTCGTCCGGCGAAGTACGGACGGTCGGCCGCACGAGTACTTCGTGGCGACGCGCGCCGACGCCCTCGCAGCACTCGAAGCCGACATGGCGGAGTACCTCAGTCGACACGGTGGCCGCCGGCCCCGCACGCCAGAGTCGGACCAGCAGACGCTGCACCGCAGCATCGCCGAACCGTGGCGCGACCGCCGGGATGTGCTGTCTGTTCCGTAGTTAGGACGCCTCCACGGACACCGGCGGTTTCCTGGGCCGCAGGTGGGCAGCAAAGCTGCCGAATCCTTCAAATGTGGCTTATCGCAATGATCACAGCGTCCATGACGTCCGCTTCGCCGATCACCAAGCAGGACGCCGGTCAGGTCTCTGCGGGGTTGTCGCGCAGGTGGCAAGGCCATCGCGGTACCAGCGACCGCCACCAGCCGTACCGTCAGCGCCGCCGTCATCGACCCCGAGCTGCAAACCCGCGGTCGCCGCGATCGGCGGCTACGACCTCGGCTCGCGAGGACCGCGTCGCGCGGCGGAGGCAGAGGCGGTAGTCTTCCTGACTAATACAGCAACTATAGGAGGATGTGATGACGATGCAGCGACACCTCGCTGACGACGTAGTGGTCGTCGGACACGCAAGCGAGGCTTCTGGTATCCTGCGGGGCTTGGCCAGCCTTATCGAGGCAAACTATATGGACGTGGAAGATTTCCAGCTCGATGGAGGCACAACCGATCGCCAGCATGTCGTTGCTCATATTCACACCGTTGCGGACGCGGCATCTGAAAGTGTGGACAACGACTCGGAGGGGACCGTCAGTCGCGAGTGGATGGTCGAGCTCTGTAAGTTTTTAGGCTTGCCGTGGTCCTACGAGAAGGAGATGCGAGCAACGGCAGAACGTGGGACCAGCGAGCCTGTAGATTAGCGGTCTAGGCAGCAATGTCTGCAAACCTCGAGCGACGGTCCAAACGAGTTTATGCGCTCCAAACCCAGCTGGCGACATGACCGCGCTCAACGATGAGCTCGGCGAGTGGCTGACCGCGTTTTCGGGCAGCCGCGACACTAGCGCGCCAGCTCGTAGCCGAGTTCATGACCGCAACGCTAGCCGGCGCGCACCGTACCGAAGCCGAGTCGCACGTGCTGCCGCTTCACTCCTACCCGGGCGTAGCGCTCGTAGCTTTCCCGAGTGCTGTCCTCGACCTCCGCCGGCACCTCCCGGGTGCCACGCCCGGATCGTTGCCCAGGAACCTTCGAGCGCGACGACCATCGGCGCACTGATCGGCTCCGACGCCCCGCAACCCGTTGACACGTGCACGTCAACCTCGGCCGGGGCGTTCATCGAGTCGCCTCGACCGGCTCGGCGATCCACCCGGCGGAGGTGCGGCACAGCGCGGACCGGTCCGAGTGGGAGAACTGCGCGACCGGCAACCCGTCACGGACCTGCCAGTACGCGGGTGGGACGCCAATGGCCTGCTCACCGCAGCCCGGGCAGATCAGGTCGTCGGGATCGGCGAACCGCACAACGTTCTGCGTCGTCGTGGTGCTGGTGTGCATGGTGGCCTCCGATGGTGGTGGGCCTGGTGGCCCGTCCCCCTTGGGGTGGCGGGGCGCAGTTCCCCCGCTGCCGCAAGGCGTCCCACCACGGCCGTGAGGTCGGCCGTGGTAAGCCAAGGGCCGCCAGGTCCCCGCCGAAGGCGGTCCATCAGCTGTTTGCTCGGCCCGCGCGGCCCTGAGCGCAGACCGGACCTGCTACTCGTCGTGCGGCCGGTGACCAAGTTTTGGGTGACGCAGACTGTCGGTGGCCTGTGCGACTGTGGGCTGTATGGAGGTCACGGAGAAGGACGTCGCGCGGATTCCGGTGCGCAACCTTCGGGTGCCCCGGGGTGACTTCGTCGCGGTCTGGGTCGAGGCGGAGCGGGTGTGTCGGGTGACCGGGGGTCAGGGCGTCTGCGACTGGTATGCGGGGGGTGTCGTGACGACGTGTCGGTGGCTGGCGGGCGCGATGGTGCGCCTCGGCGACGGTCCGTGGTTCCCGGCGCACTCGCCGGTCGGTCGCCGGACGGCGACGGCGTACGAGGAGTTGATCGAGGCGGAGTACCTCGCCGCGGAGCTGCTCGACGTCCGTCGCCCGAACCTGGCGGTGCACCGGCCTGGGTGGTGTGAGGCGATCCGGGCGACGCTGCGGTGGGCGTGGCGACACGACGGCCCCCCACCGCTGGAGCTGCCGCCCGCCGGTCCTCCGGACCGCTGAGCCGTCCTCACCACGCCGCCGAGTGGGCGGCGAAGTCGTCGGCGGCGGCCTGGGCGGCCTCCGCGGCCTGCTGGTCGTCGGTGTGCCAGCGGGTCAGCTCCGCGGCACGGTGCTCGGCGGCTTCCCGCTCGTCGGCGGCTGCGCGGGCGCGCATCTCGAGCAGGGCGCGGTGCGCGTCCGCGGTCGCCCGGGCCGTGTCGGCCGCCGACGGAACGCGCACCACGTCCTCCTCGACCTGCGCGGGCTCGGGCGCGGCGACCTCCCGCAGGTCCGGGCCGGACGCCTCGACCTGACGCGACTCGGTCGTGTCGTCGTGTCCGTGCGCCTGGTCGAGGTCGGCTTCGGTGACGACCTGGTGGGGCTCCTCGGTGGCGAGGTCGGCGCGGTGGGCGGCGAGCCACTGCTCGGCGGTGACCTCCTGGTCGGGTGCGGTGTCGTCGATGTGGCGGGCGCCCAGCTCGGCCTTGGCCCGCTCCGCGGCGGCCCGGGTACCGGCGGTGTGCGCGAGCCACTCGGCGCGGGCGTCGTCGACCACCTGCAGTTCCGTCGCGCGGGCGTCGAGGGTCTCGGCCAACGCCCGGGTCGCGGCGGCCTCGCCGCGGAGCCGGTCACGCTCGGCGGGGTCGGCGCCGTCGGCCTCGGCGGTGAGGAGGGCGGCGGTGTGCTGGTGGGTGGCGGCGGCCTGGCGGGTGCCGGCGAGCTCGTTGCCGACATAGCGGGGCGCCCACGCCGCCTCCCGGTCGTGGGCGCGGACCCGCACGCGGAGCTGCCCGTCGGTCAGCTCGAGTTCCTCACGGTCGATCTCGGGTCGCCCGAGCTGGCGCCAGGCGGCGCGGTAGGCGGCGTAGGCCTCGACCTGCCCCGCCTTGGGCGCCGGCCCCAGCGCGTCGGAGGCGTCGGTGTGGCCGCCGAGCTCCCGCACCGCCGCGACCACCCCGGCGCGGCGCTCCCATGTCTCGCGCTCGCCGCCCTCGCCGGGAACCGGCCCATATGCCTCGACCGCCCACGGCGCCGCCTGCTCGGCCGCGTCGCGGCCCAGCTCATCGGCGCGGTCGTCGGCGGCCGCGGCCAGCGCGGCGAGGTAGTCGGACCATTCGGGGTTGTCCACCCGCGGTGCCCAGTCCGTGAAGGACTCCCCGACCGGGTCGAGCCGCTCGGCGTAGGCGTGGCGGATACGGCTGTAGACGACGTTGGACAGGTTCCGCACCCCGTCGAACGGGCGCCCGGCGATCGCGTCGTGCAGCACCTGCCGGGCGTCGTGGCCGGCGAGCTCGGCGCGCCGCAGGATGCGCGTCAGGGACGCGGCGCCGTCCTCGGCGGCGATCCGCGCCCGCTCACCGGCGCTGATCACGTCGCCGGTGAGCTGGTCGAGCCAGGTCGCGGTCCGCTCCGTGGCCGCGAGCTGGGCGGCGTCGGCGAGCAGCTCCGCCGCGGTGCGCACCGACCCGGACTCCGTAGCGGACTCCGTGGCGGTGGCGACCGCGGACCGGTTCGCCGCGTCCGCGGCGTCGGTGGTGTCGAGCACGCGGGCGAGGACGGCGACGGGGTCGCGGTGCAGCGTGTGGTGCTCGCCGCCCTGGGCGGGGTCCTCCACCGGGGCGAGGGTGGCCACGTGCGCGGTGTTGGTGTCCCGGCCCCGTGACATGCCGACGTAGAGCCCTGCCGGGCCGGTGCGGGCGGTGACGACGGTGTGGGTGGTGTCGACGGTCACGCCCTGCGCGGCGTGGACCGTGGACGCGTAGGCGAGCGCCAGGTGCTGCGCGACGTAGGTCGGCGGGAGGACGAGGCGCTCGCCGAGCACGTCCCCGTCGGGGGTGCGGCCCTCGACCACGGCGACCTCGAGCCCGCCGTCGCCGCGGACGCCCTGAACGCGGTAGTGCTCGCGGTTGATCGCGTGCCGCAGGTTGCCCTCATAGCCAGCGATGGTCCAGTCGAGCTTGCGGGCCTGCACGAGGTCACCGACGCCGGCGACGGTGCCCTGCAACCCCAGCGCGACACCGTCCTCGGTCACCTGCCCGAGGCGGACGAGGTCGGCGCGGATCGCCGCACAAACGCGGGCGGCCTGCTCGTTGGTGTCCACGGTCAGCAGCGAGCGGCGCCCGGCGAGGGTGTCCCCGAGCCAGGCGCGGGCCGCGGACGCCTCGGCCTGCTCCGCGGTGCCCGAGTCCAGAACCCGGCCGCGGTGGTGGTAGTCACGCAGCACGGTGGCGTCGCCGCGGCGCAGCCGCAGCGACGCCGCGCGCTCCCACTCCGCGGTGAACCGCCGCGCCTCGGTCAGCTCGTAACGGGCACCGGATGCGGCGAGCAGATCCATGCCGCCGCCGGCGCCCACGGCGGCGAGCTGACGGTGATCCCCGACCAGCAGCAGCTTCGCCCCGGCGGCGTCGACGTGGTGGTGGATCGCGGCCAGCGCGGCGGTGTCGGTCATCGCGGACTCGTCGACCACGACGAGATCCCCGGCATGCAACCGCCACGCCTCGTCCCCGGCGACCGGCCGCGGCCCGCCCGAGCCCGCACCGCCGGCGAGGCGGTGCTGCGCGGCCAGCCACGCCGCGACGTTACGGGCGTCGAGGCCCTCGGCCGTGAGGACCTCGGTCGCGATCTGCGAGGTGGCCAGCCCGAACACCCGCCGCGGCACCCCGTCGTCGGTGGACCCGCCCGTCGTCGGATCGGTCCAGCCCCGCGCGATCGTCCCGACCACGAACGACTTGCCAGTGCCGGCCGGCCCGACCAGGGTCTCGACCTGCGCACCCGAGGTGAGGACCCCGCGCACGGCCGCGGCCTGGTCGACGCCGAGCTCGACGCCGCGCTCGGCGAGCCCGCCGAGGAACCGCTGCGCCACCGCAGCAGGCAGCGCTGGTGCGCCGCCCGCCGTGGCCGCCGCGACGAGGGCGCGTTCGGTGCGGACCTGCTCCGGTGTCGCGTACAGCCGCCCACCGGGCGCCTGGTAGGCCGAGGCGCCGTCCCGGAGCCGCATCGCGGTGGGCAGCTGCTCGTCGCCGGGGCGGGCGGCGTCGAGGCTGGTCACCCTCGCGATCGCGTCGGCGGCGAGCTGGTCGAGTAACGCGGCCACCTCCGCGCCGTCGGTGATGCCGAGGTAGTCGGGCAACGCGGCGTTCAGCGCGCTGATCAGGTCGGCCTCGGTCCAGCCGGCCTTGCCGGCCTGCACCTCGGCGAGCGCGGTCTCGATGACCGCCTGCGGCGACCACACCTGCGCGGCCGGCCCGTGCTCGCGGGCCGCCAGGGCGGCCGCCGCGACCCCGGCGAGACCACCGTCGACGTCACCACGGATACGGGCATCGACCCGGTCGAGCATCTCCTCACGGGACTCACCGGTGTGCGACTTCGCCCGCCGGGTCATGAGCGTGGCCTGCTGGGACAACCGCTCCCGCTCCAACCCGTTCGGACCCCGCCCGTACCGGGTCGCGAACGCCTCGATCAACTCCTCGGCCTTCGCCGTCACCTTGTGCCGCCGCGTCGAGATCAAACTCATCGCCGCCGGGGAGACCCCGACGACCTCCCGGGCCTTCCCGTCCGGCCGCGTCGCCACCACCGTCCCCAACGCGTGGGTCAGCCGCTCCTCGGTGGTGCGCTCCGCGACCGCCGCCCCGGCGGCCCGCCACCGGAACAGGCTCTGCCCGTCGATGGTCAGCCACTGCCCGTCCGGGCCCTCGACGCGGTTGAGGATCCCGTTGTGGATGTGCAGCTGCGGGTCGTGATCCCGGGAGTCGTGCTGGAAGAAGCTCGCGACGACCCACTCGTGGGCGTCGGCCCACCGCCCGGCGGCGCCGCCGTGGTGTCCGACCCGGGTGTAGCCGGCGTGGTCCTGCATGTAGGCCAGCCCGGCGTTGTTACCCGCCCAGATCGCATCCTCCACCGCGCGGCGGTACTCCCCCCACGCCGCCGCGGCCTCCGCGTCACCGGCCGCGCGGGCCTTGACCTCCTCGGCCTCGAACGCCGTGTGCAGCAACGTCACCGACTTCTGAACACTGAACGTCATGTCGAAGAACGCCACGTTGTGCCGCGCCGCCTTCCCCGCCTCCGTACGAAGCTCAGCGCGGCGTTCAGCCGACGCGTCCGGCTCCCGTTCAAGCGCGACCTCGTACAACTCGTCCTCGGACAGGTACCTCCGCCCGCCGTGCCCGAGGGTGAACACCTCGTCCCACCGCTTCGGGTCCTTGAACCCCTCCTCGCGCGGGTCGAGGAACCCCTCGTAGACCGCCCGCATGTCCTGCGCGTCCACCAGCCCGGTCAGGCCCAGTTTCTCCGCGCCCGCACCCCACCACCGCCCCGGCGGCTCGCCCTCGGCGACCGCGCCGGTGTAGTAGTTCTCCCGCCCGGTCGCCACCTCCTTGAGCAGATACTCCGGGCTGTAACCGCGCACCAACCGCATCACCACGACGACCACCCACCCACCGAAACGATCATGCGGGGCACGACGACAAGATCAACCGCGCGGAGCGTCGGACGTGGCCGGCCGAAGGCCGGCCCACCCCTGTGGATCACGATGCAAAGGTGTGATTCCTTTGATCTTGTGGCTGTTGTCCTTCGCTTGTGGTCTGTGGTCGTCTGAATGGAGTAGTGCTTGCTGGGCTCTGATGTCGGGGTCGATCTGGTGGTGGTTCGGTTGGTGCGTGTCATGGTCGGGCGGTGTCCTCGAGGGTCGGGGCGTCGGTGTGGGCGGGATGGCCGGTGTCGGGGGTGGCCACCTGTGGGGGTGCGGGGTGGTCGCGGAGGTGTTTGAGGGCGGCGGCGGCGGTGCCGCGGGAGACCTCGGCGGCGGTCTCCAGCTCGGAGACGGTGGGGAGGTGGCCGTGACGGTGGGCGTGACGCGTAGCGGCCGCCCGCGCCCGCTCCTTCGCCGGGGACCCACCCGGGCGACGGTCGTGCTGTTCAGTCGGGGTCGAGGCTGGCGCCGGCTGGGCCACGGGCCGCAGAGCCTCCGCAGGGAGTTGAACACCACGCGACGCTGCGGCCTGAACGGGCCGCGCGGTAACCGATTGAACAGGTGCCGGGGTGAACGGCTGAACAGGTGCCGGGGTGAACGGCTGAACGGGAGCCGGGGTGAACGATTGAACGGGTGCCGGGGTGAACGGCTGCGGTTGAACACCGGTACCGGGCGTCGGGGTGGGCGCGGCGGTAGCGGCGGGTGGACGGTCGTGGGTGGCAAGGAGGTAGAGCAGGTGCGCCACGATCGCGGCGGCGATCGCGGGCCAGGCACCGACACCGAACCGCAGCCCCGGCGAGGCGTCGACCGCGGAGCCGGAGGCGAGGTACGCGGCCTGCGCGAGCCCGGACAGGCCGGCGGCGAGGACGACGACCGACCACGCGTACCGGGCCGCGGACCCCGACAGGCGGGCGGTGGCGGTGTAGGCGACCAACGCCAACCCGTCGGTGATCAACGGGTAGAGCCACGCGATCACGGTCGGGACCCGCGCGGCGTGCGCGACCTCGTAGAGCCCGTGCGCGGTCGCGACCGCGGCACCGATCGCGACCGACAGACCGGGCAGCCAGATCACGGCACGGACCATCCGCCGACCCGGCTCCGCGGGTACGGGCGTGACCGGCCCGGGGGTGGGGCTCATCAGGTGCCTCCGGTGGAGTGCTGGGCTCGGGCGGTGGGGACCGCCGCGGCGGGTTCGGGGGCGGGGTCGTCACGGTGGGCGGCCCACCACCGGGCGATCGCGCCGACGGCGTCGGTACCGGGGACAGGGGTGGCGCCGGTGGGTCGCTGGTCCCAGTCGGGGCGGGTCTGGTGGTGCTCGGTCGAACACGACCCGGCGCTCTTGTTGATGCGGCGCACGACACCGGGGCGTTGGCGGTCGTGCCAGTCCCCCGCCAACTGCACCGACGCCGCCGCGCCCTGATAGGCGACACACCAGGCGTGCATCAACCACACCAGCTCCTCGACCACATCGGGGTGCCACAACCAGCACTCCGGCAGCGCCGACGCGCCGTCGGGGTACCGCAGGAAGATCGCGTGCAGCCACCCGCACAGCTCGCCGAGCAGCTGCTCGACCACGGCGGGGTCGGCGGGCAGCATCAGCCACGACGGCGCCGGCGTCGGGCCCGGCCGCTTCGACGAGGCCGCGACGGCGTCGGCGAGCCCGGCTACCACGCGGGCCAGGTCATCGACCCGCCCACCCACATCACGCAACGGGTCCACCGCCCGCCGCAAGCCCTCGACCTCACGGGCCAACCCGGCCACCGCCTCGACCCGCGCGAACTCCGACCCGCCCCCTCCACGCTCGCCAGGGGTCATGGCGACCACCCCGGCACGCGGTCCCGGACATGGCCGTCGAGGTCCCGCCCGAGGGACGTCGGGTTCCGCCCGCCCCACTGCTTGAAGAAGAACGGGCCGCGGTCATTCCGCGCCGTCACGGCGTCCGCGTGGTCAGTTGTGGGCATCGGTGGCCTCCGGGGCGAACTCGCCGGTGGTGGTCCACGCCCACTCCGGCACCTCGGGTGGGGTGTGGGCGGGGAAGGTGTCGCGGTGGCGGCAGTGCCGGCAGGGCCGCCACGCCATCGGGCACCACGGCTGCTCGCCCGGCGGTGGTGGGGTGGTGGCGTGGGTGGGGATGGTCCGGTCGCACGAGCACGCCCGCCAGGACTCGGGTCCGTCGTAGACGTGGCCGCGGACCCGGCACACCACCCCGGCGGCGGCCAGAGCGAGCGCGCGGCCGGGTGCGAGGAGCGGGCGCAGCAGCGGGTGCGGGCCGCGGGCGGCGCGGTCTGCGGCGCGGGCGCGGCGGGCGAGGGCGCGGACGTCGCGGCGTCGCCACGCCATCTTCACCCGCCCGACCACGGGGGCCATCCCGCGGTAGAACACGATCACCCGGCGGGATGGCAGGTTCGCCACCCGCGCGGGTGGGAACACCGGGACCTGGCGGACGGTGCGGGAGGTGACGTGGCCGCCGTCGTCGGTGGTGACCACCGGCTCGTCGCGGTCCCCACCCAGGGTGGACCAGTAGAGCAGGTCGTCGCGGTCCCGGGTGCCGCCGAACACCATCGTCGCGGCGGCGTTGTTGAGGATGATCGCGGCGCCGTCGGGGCCCCACCGGTCGATGACCTGGGCGCGGGACTGGAACGCCGCGATGATGGTCACGCCGCGCCCGCCCATGTCGGAGGTCCAGCGGTGCAGCGGCACCGGGGACACCAACGCCGCCTCGTCGAGCTCGAGGGTCAACGGCGGGTCCAGCCGCCCGCCGGGTTGCTGGGCGGCGAGGCGGCGGGCCTGCCGCGCGATGTGCCCGGTCAGGGCGCACACCAGCGGTGCGGCCTGGGTCTCCTCCGCACCCAGCAGGTACACCGTCGCCCGTGAGGCGAGCAGCTCGGCGACGTCGAACGGACAGGCGCCCGGGTCGGCGGCCGCGGACGCGGCCGGGCTGGTCAACCACCCGAGTGCGGGCATGACCGTGGAGGTGACCGAGCTGCGGGTGCGGTCGTTGGTGGTGACGAACTGGGTGGCCTCGGACAGGTAGGCGGGCTCCACCGACCGCCGCAACAACGAGGTGACCTCGCGTTGGGCGGCGTCGGGGTCGGCCACCCAGCCGAGGACGTCACGCATGTGCCGGTCGCCCAGGGCGGCGGCGTGCAGCAGGGCGGCGAGGACCCGGCGGGCCTGGGCGTCCCAGAACTCCCGGTCCCCACCCCCACCGCTGTTGCCGCCGGCGAGGAGGTCGGTGGCGCGCTCGGCCGCGGTGACGGGGTCGGTGCAGCCGGTCAACGGGTCGAACGTGATCGTGGAGGCGAGTCCGCCGAGCCCGACCGCGTTGAACACGTACACCGGGCCCCGACGCGCCCGCAGCGGCGCGGTCAGGTCGTGCAGGTCGGTGCGGGTCGAGGTGACCAGCACCGCGCCGGGGGCGTCGATGACCCGCCCGGCGAGCCAGCCGGTCTTCCCGGTCCGCGGCCCGCCGAACACGAGGGTGACGTCCTCGACCGACGCCCACACCCGCAGCGGCCCGACCCGACACAGCGGCACCGCCACCTCCGTGGTCGCCACCCACAGCCGCTCCCGCCGCGACAGCCCGGCCAGCGACGGCCGGACGGTGGTCGCGGCCCGGCGCCGCGCCACCCAGGACGCGACCCGGGCGATATCGACGGTGGTCGCGACACCGGAGGTACGGCGGGCGTGCTCGCCCCAGCGGGTCACGGTGGCCGCGGTCCGCGCGCGACGCCACCACACCACCCCCATCCCTGCAGCCAGGACGGCGGCGAGCAGCGGCCACGACAGGCTCGTCACGGTCACCCACCCGCACACCACCGCGACAACACCGAGCAGGGCCGCGGTGCGCCGGGCGCGGCGACGCCACGCCGCCACCGTTCCGACGACCGCGGCGGTGGTGACCGCGAGCAGGATCAGGCCGGTCACCGGTCCACCCCTGCGTGGGCGTCGGACGCGACCAGGACCACGATGGTCACTGTCTGTCTGTCGATCACGGCCGCCCACGACCGGGGCAGCGGCACCGGGTCGATCAACGCCGTCTCGTCCCGGTGCAGGGCCACCGGCGGGGCCGACCGACTGGCTGGTCCGGGGGCGGCGACCCGGTTGGCCCGCTGGACGATCGCGGTCACCGCGGTCAGGACCAGCCCGGTCATTGGCCGGGCACTGCCGCGGGTCGGGGGCTTTATCATGGGAGTTCTCCTCTGCTGTCGGTTCGTGGTGGTGGGGGAGCCGGCCCGGCGGACGTTTCTTGGCGGAGGTGACCGCCGGGCTGGACCCGACTCAGGTGCGCTCGCCGTCGCGGCGACCGGTGCCCGACCCGGTACACACGACTGTCGGCGGCCAGTGCCGTTGCCCGGTCACGACACACCCCGCTGCAACGCGTCGTCGCTGGCGGCCTCGGCCTCGGCGGTGTCCTGCGCAGCCCACCGGGCCAGGTCCTCCCGCCGGACCGCGTCCCGCTCAGCCGCGGCGGCGCTCCCTGCGGTCGCCTCGGCGACCATGGCCCGGGCCCGCGCCACAGCGACGGCCACCTCGCTCACCGCGCCGTCGCCGTCGACGTGCACGGCGGCCGAGGCGGCGGCGAGGACCTCCGCGGCGGACTGCTCCGAATCTGCGCCGGCGGGAGCGCGGGCAGCCCTGTCAGCCAGTGACAGCTCGGCGGTCAGACGCCCGACCTCAGCGGCGAGTCGGTCCACCTCACCCAGGACGTCGAGCAGCAGCGAGGGCGGTGGACGGTGGTCATCGGGTTCCCGCGCGCCGTCGGCGCCGGGATCAGGGGTCTCTACCATCAGAGGTCTCCTCTGCTCTCGAGTCGTGGTGGTGGGCGGGGTGCCGGGCCGGCGGAGGGTTCTCGGCGGAGGTGACCGCCGGGCCCGGCTGTCTACGGCGGGTTATCGCCCCCGCGGGGCGTCGTCGGTCGGGTCGTCCCCGAGGCTCTCCAGCGCCTGCAGGGCGAGGTCGGTCATCCACTGCGGGGTGTCCGCGAGACGCGGATCGCCGGTGTCGATCAGCTGTTGGAGCTCGGCGGCCTTGCCGTACCAGAACGGGCGTTCGTTATCGCTGCTCATGCTGTGTTCTCCTGGTGGGTCGAGTCGTGGTGGTGGGGGAGCCGGCCCGGCAGACGTTTCTCGGCGGAGGTGACCGCCGGGCGCGGACAGTCGAAGGTGGGCATCAGGTCACGACCGCGGTCAGCAGTGCGACGACGGCGAGCCAGGCGCCGTGCCAGGACCATCACGACACTCCCTCCTCGGAGAGGTCGTGACCGGCCCCGACGCACCGAGCCCACCCGGCCAACGCCACCCCGGCGGTCATCGCGTGGCGTCGGCACCGGTGACAGGACCGGACCTGCCGGGCCGCGGCCCTGGCCGTCCACCCGTCTCGGACGGCTCCCGCCGTCACCGCCGCCGTGGCCCCGACCGCGCCCCACGCCCACGGTGGTCCGCCGTCGGCGACACCGACCGCGACCAGGGCCAACAGCAGCACCATCACCAGCAGCCACCCCCCGGCCATCCACGACTCGTGGCGGGCGTTCTGGACGGCCCGGAACTCCTCGGGCCCCATCGACCCCGGGCCCGTCACCGTGCACCCCCGAGCTGCTCGGCGGTCGCGCGAAGGACGGCGGCGACCTCCGTGGCGGTGCGGCCCGGCGTGTCGGACCACACGTGGACCGCGTCCGTGCCCAGGTGGCGCTGTACCGCCGACCACGCGTCGACCGCGGTCATCACCGACCGGGCCGTGCAGCCCACGACGTTGCCGACCTCGTCGGTGGCGAAGTCCGGTCCACCGAGCCCGGCCGCGACGTACAGCGCACCAACGGTGCAGACGGGGTCGCCGTCGCAGTACACCCACGAGCCCGGCCAGTAGCCCCCGCCCTGCCACAACCCGACCCGCTCCACCAACTCCGCGGCAGCATCGAGGACCACCCGCACCTCGGCGTGCAGCTCGTCGACCGCGCCCGCTCGGGCGGTCATCGCCCGGTCTCCTCGTCGTCGGGGAGGACCTCGGTCATGATCGCGACCGTCACCGCCGGCCCCGCCCCGTCACCGGGGACCTCCGCCAACGCCGACAGGAACCTCGTCCCGAGCGCCCCGGTGGTCTCCCGCCCCCGCACGCCGAGCGCGGCACACCACCGCTGCCAGTCCTCGCGGTGCTGCGGGCTGCGACCGACCCGACCAGAGCGCGGGCGGGCCACCAACGACGAACCCGGCGGCACCGACCAGTCCATCAACGGCAGACCCTCCCACTCGGCCCGCTCCAACAACCCCGCCAACACCGCCACCGCCCGACGCTGCCAGCCCAGCCGCTCCGCATCCGTCACCGGCATCACGCCACACCCCCAGCCGACGCGGTCCCACCATCTGCGGCGGCCCAGTCAGCCACCTCGACACACCCGCCCGCAGCGGTCGTGTCGGCGAGGAGCCGCTCCACGGCCTGGGCTGGGACGACGTAGCGGCCTTGGCTGCTGCCCGACACCCGCATCCGCACCGCCGGGAACCCACCCGTCTGGATCAGCCGGTAGAGGTACTCCTGGGAGATACTCAGCAGTGCCGCAGCCTCCGGCACGGAGTACGTCGGCACCCCCGCAGCACGCTTCGACATACCGGTCTGCAACGCCTGATCACGCAGCCGACCACGCCACTGAGCCGAGCTGACCTTCTGCGCCAGCGAAGGATCGGGCTCCGCGCCATGCACCATGCTCGCGTCCGTCATGACTACTCCTGTCTGCTGTATCCCGTGGTGACGTCTGCACCGGCAGGTACGACGCTACTAGACTCAGTATACAGAGTCAACAGAGTCTGACTTATGGATCTCTGCCGTCTCGGTGTACTGTGTCCGACGTGCTGAAAGTCGATCCGAACGACCCGCGGCCGCCCTACCGCCAGCTCGCGGACGGCGTGCGAGCTGAGATCGAGGCGGGGATCTACGCGCCCGGGACGAAGCTGCCGTCCTACGACGCCCTGGCTGAGGGGTTCGGCGTCTCGCTCGGTGTCGCGAAGCGCGCGATGGCGCAGCTCCGAGACGAGCAAGTGATCGTCATCCGTCATGGCCAGGGCTCGTACGTTCGCACCGATCGCAGCACCCCCGAGACTCAAAGCTCGGTCAACTTGACCGGCTTGCAGGCAGAGGTGGCCGCCATGGGCAAGCGACTCGAAGCAGTCGAGCGTCGGGTGGCTGAGCTGTGATCTGTGTCTGTCCTGCCCGACGCCTGCCGGACACGGTGTTCTTGTCGTTACGCTGTACACAGCACTACGAAACGACATCAGGTAGCAGGGGAGCTGAGTGAGCACAGGATTCACGCACACTCACTCACAGCTCACCACAGCTCGTCAGGAGGCGTAGCTATGACTGAAGCACCGGGCGGCTTCGTCGATGAGCTGCGGCGATGGCGGGATGCGCGAGGTATGTCGCAAGCACGGCTCGCTCAGCAGATGAAGTATGACCGGTCGTACATCTCAAAGATCGAGACCGGTCAAGAGTGGCCAGCGCTGGACTTCGCCCGGCGTGCTGATGAGGTGCTCCAAGCAGGAGGGGCACTGCTTTACGCATACAAGCAGGGTCACGCTGGGCCGCAAAAAGATGGTCATTTCGATGGTGCGCAGCTCGTCGGTACCCGTGAGTCGGGCATGGCCAAATTCTACGGTGACTTCGTCGATATCGAAGCGGACTGGGACGCTTTATTCGCTGTCTCATCAACACTGGACCTCGCGATCATGTACGGCTCGACATGGCGCAACACTCATCGCAAGCGGCTAATAACCTTAGCTGAACGTCCAGACGGGCGAATCCGCCTGGTGCTCCCGGACCCTGCGCCTGAGTCACCAGTAGCCGATCTATATGCACATATGCTCGCGACGTCGCCGACCGAATTTCGACAGAAGATCACCGACGCCATTAGCGACTTTCAATCGATTGGACCACGACGACACGTCGAAATATATCTCACCGCACGCGTGTTCCGGCATGCCGTATATTTGTTCACCCACCAGGCCGTACTTGCCCTGTACGCCCTGTGCGGCGAACGCATTTCAACACCCGCGGTACTCGCTTCCGATGGAGAGCTACTTTCGTTTATGAGACTTGACTTTGACCGACTGCTTGACCACAGCAAACGCATCCTCTAGAAAGGTAGGTGAAGGCGTGACGTTGTGCCGAGTCGACTTCGCCCTAATCCCCGCAGACCCATTGTTTAGAGCAGTGATTGACGCAAGTCAAGAAATCACTGATGAGTTCTACTACAATGCCAACGTCATTGACGACGACACATTTCCCCCTCATCTGAGCCTGCACATCTGCACGATTCCTCGTGACACACTTCCACAGGTCATGGGCAGCCTCAAAACAATAGCGGCCGCCAACCTGCCCGAACTTGTGTCGATCGGCGTGGAACGAGCCGAAGGCGGCTATGTGATGCTTAACATCGAACGAAGCGTTAAGCTGATGGCGGTTCACGAGGAAATCTTGAGTATTGCAGCTGCGGCACGAGAGGGGCTCGGCCAGGATAAGTACGGTAGTCCATATATCCGGGACCGCTTCACTCCTCACATTTCGCTCGCTAAAGTTGAGTATCGTGATCAAGCTAGATCGGTAGCGATTGGCCGGGAGGCTCTCGACGAACTCAGCGCATCACGGGCGAGTAGCCTGGATCTGTGCGATATTGGCGAACGCAGCGACCGGTGGGAGGTTCTCGCGAGCTTCGCCGGCTAGGGCGACCAACCGGTGGCTTGCGCACGGGAAAGGAAGCTTCGTCGTGACCCTTGACGAGTTCGATCGGCTCTTCGACGTGTTTGAAGCCTCCGCGTTCCACCTGGAAACGCATCAGCATTACGCCGTGTCGGAGGAAGACGAACGGCTACGGGCCTTCCGACAGGGCCTGCCACGTCCGGAGCGCAGTGTCCGGACAACGCCATGGCTCCGCCGGATCGCCGTATCGACCGCGACCGAAGGCAAGCGATGGTGTCGCGTGCACCTCATCGAACATCCCCTCACCGAGTACTTGCGCTACCAGCTTGTTGGCTACATCGAGTCGCAGGCGGCCGGGGAGGAGATCCGTCTCGCCGACCGCAGGACCCACTCCGACCTGGCCGACCTCGGGCCAGATTCGTGGCTCTTCGACGCCGGCACGGCTAATGCTTTCGGCGTGGTCCTCCACTTCGACCGCAACGGCCACCTCATCCGAATCGAACAGACTGACAACGTCCGCGAACTCGAACGACAGCGCGAAACGGCTCTAGCGCGCTCACTCAGCCTCGCTGAGTTCCTGGCTCCTCACAGGGACGTATAAATACCGGGGACGCGTTACCGTCCCGGTCGCTGCATGCGACTGCCGAGGATGTTGGCGGCTCGTCGGTCGGACTCGTTGACCCAAGCCGCGTACACCTTGAGGGTGGTGGCTCCGCCACCGGCGTGGCCGAGACGGCCGGCAACCGTACGGAGATCGACACCGGCGGACAGGAGTTCGGTCGCGGAGTAATGGCGCAGCGCGTGGAGGTGGCTGTCGATGCCGAGCGTGACGCACATGCGGGTGTAGCGGTGCGTCACACCGCTCGGGTCGTAGGGCCGTTGGTGGGTCGGGTCGTGGGAGAACAGGAACGCCGCCGCGGTCGGTTCGGTGCGGAGCTCGCGGCACAGCGTGTCGTACCGGGCACGATGCTCGGTGAGGACCTCGACGGTGGCCGGGTCGAGCGAGATCCGCCGCATCTGATGGGTCTTGGTGTCCTTCTCGATCGAGCGGCGGCCCGCCCGGATGTAGTTCCGGCGGATCGTCACCACACCCGCGGCCAGGTCCACGTCCGACCAGCGCAGCGCCAGCAGCTCGGCGCGGCGGACGCCGGTGACCATGACCAGCCACACGAGGGTGCCCCAGGCGTCGTCCTGCGCCCACGCCGCCTCGGCGATCCGCGCGGCCTGCTCGGCGGTCGGCGGGTCCGGCTGCGGCGTCGGCTGCCGAGGCTTCCTCGTGAGCACGGCCGGGTTACTGGTGATCCACTCCCACCGCTCGGCGGCGGTGAGCACGCCCCGGATCGCGAAGTGGATACGTCGGATCGTCGCCGGCGCCAGGGGCTCGCATCGGTGCGGCCGACACTCCACGACCGTGCAACGTGCCGCGGTGCAGTCGTGGTCGGGATACCCACCGGCGGGTGGGCGGCCCGGCGGGCGGCGATGCTTGACCGTTCGACACTGGTGCGGTCCGTCGGCCCGGTGGTCGATCGCGGGCCGGCCGTCACACCGGGCGCTGCACCGTCGGAGGTCGGCGTAGAACTCCTCCAACAGACGTGCGGTTATCTTCGCGATCGGGTGGTCACCGAACGCCGGATAGAGGTAGAGCCGCGCGTAGCGCTCGTAGCTTTCCCGAGTGCTGTCCTCGACCTCGTGCACCCGTAGCCACGATTCCATCGCGACCCGGAACGTGGCTTTGGTCCGGGCGTGACTCTGCTCGTCGGCCTGGGCCAGCAGACGGTTCAGGATCCGCTTCGCCTCGGCCTCGTCGGTCGTGGACTCCGACAGGTACAGCCGCTGCCCGGTCAGGGAGTCCAGACCGGCGTACACGAGAACCTGCAACGAGTTCCCGCGACGGCGGATCGACCCGCGCCGCGACCGCCCACGACCACTGCTCGCCATGACAGCAGCATACCCGCCGTCACTATGATTGACAGTGATCCACACGCAGGGCCGCGTTCGGTGCGTTTTCGCTGGTCACGGTGGTGGAGACGAGGGGACTCGAACCCCTGACCCCCGCCTTGCAAAGGCGGTGCTCTGCCAGTTGAGCTACGTCCCCGGGTCGAGCAGGACAGTACCCTGCTCGGTGTGAGCGGCAGCGTGCCAGGCTCAGTTGGTGGTGGCCTCGTGCCACAGGTCGGCCTCCGAGCGGGAGGTGCGGACTTTCGAGAAGATCAGGGCGCCCGCAGCGAGGGCGATGACGACGGCGAGAATCTTCTTCATGGGTATCGTTTCCTGCCTGTCCCGGGGATGGGGCGTGGGCCCAGCTGGATTTGAACCAGCGACCTCGTCGTTATCAGCGACGCGCTCTAACCAACTGAGCTATGGGCCCTTGCAGCAGGGACGAGGCTACCCCAAACGCCTCCACAGTTCCCCACCGGCTCCCTCGTCCCAGGAGGCGACGACCAGGTCAGTCGCGCTCGGAGAGCGTGACCTCGATGCCGCCGACGAGGTCGGCCGACACGTTGTACACGAGCGCCCCGACCGTGGCGGCGACGGCGAACAGCACACTGTTGATCGCACCGATCACCGCGGCCAGGCCCAGCACGCGCCCGGCGCTGATCAGCGGGCTGCCGGTCGGTGCCTCACCGGAAACGAGGTCAGCGTAGGTGCCGTTGAGTCGGTCCCACACGCCCATGCCATCGAGGACACCGTAGAGCATACCGACCGCGACCAGCCAGATGAAGAACAGCACCACCGCCAACACGAGGGCCAGCTTCAACACCGACCACGGGTCGAGCCGCTTCAGTTGCAGCGCGGCTTGTCGCGGCGGACGGTTGCGCACCGCCCGCACGGCCGACCAGCCACCCCGCTCCGACGGCGGCGCGTCGGAGCGCGTCCTAGGGGCGGACCGGATCGGGGCCTTGAGGAAGGTGGTGGGGCCGTCGTCCAGCAAGCCGCCCGCAGCGGGGGGGTGCGAGGAGGCTGCGGGCTCCGCACGCTCCGGTCTCTCCTGGCCGAAGACGCGGTGCCACGGCGGCGGGGTGGCCGCCGTTGGGCCGGGACGACCGGGGATCGGACCATGCGCGGAGGCCGATGACCGGACCGATGGGCTGGAGGAAGGGACCGCGCGCGTTGACTCGGTGCGGGTGTCGGACTCCCCACCCCGGGTTCCCGGATACCTGCGGCCATCGGTGCCCGGCGCAGCGGTGACGGATGCGTCCGAAACGGAATGGTGGGCAGAACCGTTGGCCGAGGGCAGCCACAACGTGGCGGTGGCTCCGTCGGCGTCCGTGGCCGCGTGCACCGAGGCGGGCCTCGCCTCGGTCGCAGGCATCTCACCGGCGGGTATCTCGTCCCTGGCACCGCCGTCGGAGGCCGCCGGTGCAGAAGCATCGTCTGGGGGAGTCGCGCCGTCGACCGCCTGCAGGTCCGGGACCACGGTGGCCTGCTCTCCCGTGGCCACCGACGCGCGGTCGTCGGGCTCGTCCGGTGTGTTGGTCGTGTGGTTCACGAGGTGAAGGTCTCCTCGACGCCGAATGCGGTGTGCCGGCTCGGTGGTCAGCTGGTCGGCTCAACGGCCGGTCAGCTCGGGGTCGTCCACATCGTCCTCGGCATTGCGGGCAACCGCCAGCAGGGTGGCGCTCTCGCCGAGGTTCATCAGGCGAACTCCCTTCGTCTGCCGACCCGCCTTGCGGACCTCGCGGGCCGATGTCCGGATCACCCCTCCGGCCGAGGTGATCGCGTACAGCTCGTCGTCGATCCCGACGATGAGAGCCCCCACCAGGGTGCCACGACGACGGTCGTACTGGAGAGTCAGAACACCCTTTCCCCCGCGACCCTGCACCGGGTAGTCCTCGATCGGGGTGCGCTTGGCGTACCCACCCGCCGTAGCGACCAGCACGAACGTGTCGGGTTGGACGACACCGAGAGACAGCATCCGGTCGCCGGAGTTGAACCGCATGCCCAGGACGCCGGAGGTGGCGCGGCCCATCGGGCGCAGTGCCTCGTCGCTCGCGGTGAACCGGATGGACTGGCCCTCGGCCGAGACCAGCAACAGGTCGTCGGAGGCGGAGCACAGCACCGCGCCGACGAGCTCGTCGTCCTCACGCAGGTTGATGCCGATCAGGCCACCGGTGCGGTTGGAGTCGAAGTCCTCCAGGCGCGACTTCTTCACCAGCCCGATACGCGTGGCGAGCACGAGGTACGGCGCGGCCTGGTAGTCGGAGATCTGCATGACCTGGGCGATGTGCTCGTCGGGCTGGAACGCGAGCAGGTTCGCCACGTGCTGGCCGCGGGCGCTGCGGTTGGCCTCGGGCAGCTCGTAGGCCTTGAGCCGGTAGACCCGACCCCGGTTCGTGAAGAACAGCATCCAGTCGTGCGTGGAGCACACGAAGAAGTGGGCGACGATGTCGTCCTGCTTCAGCGTCGCACCCTGCACGCCCTTGCCACCGCGTTTCTGCGCCCGGTACAGGTCGGTCTTGGTGCGCTTCGCGTAGCCGGTCTGCGTGATCGTGACGACCACGTCCTCCACGGCGATCAGGTCCTCGTTGGTGACGTCGCCGTCGTCGGCGACGAGCTGCGTGCGGCGCGCGTCGCCGTGCTTCTCGACGATCTCGGTGAGCTCGTCACGGACGATCTGGCGCTGGCGCTCCGGCCGGGCGAGGATGTCTTGCAGGTCGGCGATGGTCCGCTCGATCTCGGCCAGCTCTTCGATGATCTTCTGACGCTCCAGCGCGGCCAGGCGCCGCAGCTGCATGTCGAGGATGGCCTGGGCCTGGATCTCGTCGACGTCGAGCAGTTCCATCAGGCCGGTGCGCGCCACGTCGACGGTCTCCGAGGCCCGGATCAGCGCGATGACCTCGTCGAGCGCGTCGAGTGCCTTGACGTAGCCGCGCAGGATATGGGCCCGCTCCTCGGCCTTGCGCAGCCGGTAGCGGGTGCGCCGGACGAGGACCTCGATCTGGTGGCGGACGTAGTTGCGCACCACCTGGTCGAGCCGAAGGGTGCGCGGCACCCCGTCGACGATCGCCAGCATGTTGACGCCGAAGCCGTACTGCAGCTGGGTGTGCTTGTAGAGGTTGTTCAGCACGACCTTGGCGACGGCGTCGCGCCGCAGCGTGATGACGATGCGCATGCCGATGCGGTCCGACGACTCGTCGTTGATCTCGGCGATACCGGCGATCTTGCCGTCGCGGTGCTGGCCCGCGATCGACTCGATGAGGTTATCCGGGTTGACCTGGTAGGGCAGCTCGGTGACGACGAGGATGGTCCGCCCCTTGGCGTCCTCCTCCACCTCCACCACGGCGCGCATCCGCACCGAGCCGCGGCCGGTGCGGTAGGCCTGCTCGATACCGTCGCGACCGACCACCAGGCCGGCGGTGGGGAAGTCGGGGCCCTTGATGCGCTCCATGAGCGCGGTCAGGAGCTCCTCGTCTGTCGCCTCCCAGTTGTCCAGCGCCCATATGACGCCAGCGCCGACCTCGCGCAGATTGTGCGGCGGGACGTTGGTGGCCATGCCGACAGCGATGCCCGCGCTGCCGTTGATCAGCAGGTTCGGCACCCGTGACGGCAGAACCTCGGGCTCGGAGGTCTTGCCATCGTAGTTGTCGGCGAAGTCGACGGTGTCCTCGTCGATGTCGGCCAGCATCGCCATGGCCAGCGGTGAGAGCCGGCACTCGGTGTAGCGCATCGCCGCGGCCGGGTCGTTGCCGCGAGAACCGAAGTTGCCCTGCCCGTCGATCAGCGGGTAGCGCATCGACCAGGGCTGGGCCAACCGCACGAGCGCGTCGTAGATCGACGAGTCGCCGTGCGGGTGGTAGTTGCCCATCACCTCCCCGACGACGCGCGCGCACTTGACGTAGCTGCGGTCGGGACGGAAGCCGTTCTCCCCCATCGAGTACAGCACGCGCCGGTGCACCGGCTTGAGCCCGTCCTCGACCAGCGGCAGTGCTCGGCCGACGATCACGCTCATCGCGTAGTCGATGTAGGAGTTCTGCATCTCCTGCTGGATGTCGATCGGCTCGGTGCGATCGCCCCCACCACCCGACGGTGGAACGGTGGGGTCAAGGATGGTCACTAGTCATCGCCTCTTCCGCTACCGCCACAGGATGGACAGACATAGCACTTGTCAGCCGGGTTCTTTCCGATTCCATTGCATACGGGGCACTGCTTCAAACCTGTGGCGTCAGACATCAAGGAACCTCACTCCCTTGGCATTGCGGGTAATGAATGCTCTGCGCGACTCGACGTCCTCGCCCATCAGTATCGAGAACAGCTCGTCGGCGGTGGCGGCGTCGTCGAGGGTGACCTGCAGCAGCACCCGGTTGGCTGGGTCCATCGTGGTCTCCCACAGCTCCTTGGCGTTCATCTCACCGAGACCCTTGTAGCGCTGTATGCCCTCGTCCTTGGGCAGCTTCTTGCCCGCCGCCCGGCCGGCCTCGATCAGCCCGTCGAGCTCACGGTCGGTGTAGGCGAACTCCGGTTCCGCGCCACGCCCCCCCCATTTGATCTTGTAGAGCGGGGGTTGGGCGAGGAACACGTGCCCGTGCTCCACCAGCGGCCGCATGAAGCGGAACAGCAGGGTGAGCAACAGGGTGCGGATGTGCTGGCCGTCGACGTCGGCGTCGGCCATCAGCACGACCTTGTGGTAGCGCAGCTTGGGCAGGTCGAACTCGTCGTGGATGCCGGTGCCCAGCGCCGTGATGATGGCCTGGACCTCGGTGTTCTTCAGGACCCGGTCGATCCGGGCCTTCTCGACGTTGATGATCTTGCCGCGGATCGGCAGGATCGCCTGGAACATCGAGTCCCGACCCGACTTCGCCGAACCGCCCGCCGAGTCGCCCTCGACGACGTAGACCTCGGACCGAGACGGGTCGGTCGAGCGGCAGTCGGCCAGCTTGCCGGGCAACCCGCCGATGTCGCCCGCGCTCTTGCGCCGCACCAGCTCGCGGGCCTTGCGGGCCGCCATCCGGGCCTGCGCGGACTGCACCGCCTTGTTGACGATCGTCTTGGCCTCGGCGGGATTGCGCTCGAACCAGTCGGCCAGCCACTCGTTGCTGACCCGCTGCACGAACGACTTCACCTCGGTGTTGCCCAGCTTCGTCTTGGTCTGGCCCTCGAACTGGGGCTCCTTGACCTTGACGGACACGATCGCGGCCAGACCCTCGCGGATGTCCTCACCCGACAGCGCCGGATCCTTGTCCCGGAGCAGCTTCTTGTCGCGCGCATAACGGTTGACCGTGGTCGTCAGCGCCGAGCGGAAGCCCTCCTCGTGGGTGCCGCCCTCGTGGGTGTTGATCGTGTTGGCGAAGGTGTAGACCGACTCGGTGTAGCCGGAGTTCCACTGCATCGCCACCTCGACGGCGTGGCCGGTGGCCTCGCTGGTGAACGACACGAGCTTGCGGTGGATGGGGTCCTTGGACTTGTTCAGGTGCGCGACGAAGTCCTCGAGCCCACCGGGGTAGTGGAAGGTGTACTCCTTGATCTTCGCCACGTAACCCTCGGCGTCGGGCTCCTCGGCGTCGGTGCTGTCGCCGTTGCGCTCGTCGCGCAGGACGATCGTGAGGCCCTTGTTGAGGAAGGCCATCTCCTGCAGGCGGCGGCGGATCGTCTCGATGGTGTAGTCGAGGGTCTCGAAGATGTCCGGATCGGCCCAGTAGGTGACCGTGCTGCCGGTCGTGCGCGTCGGCTCGCCCTTGCGCAGCGGGCCGGGCACCGAGTGCGCGTAGTGCTGGCGCCACACGAAGCCGTCCCGGTGGATCTCGACGTCGAGCGCGGTGGACAGCGCGTTGACGACGGAGACCCCGACACCGTGCAGTCCGCCGGACACCGCGTAGGAGTCGCTGTCGAACTTGCCGCCCGCGTGCAGCATCGTCAGCACCATCTCGACGGCGGGACGCTTCTCCACCGGGTGCCTGTCCACCGGGATGCCGCGGCCGTCGTCGACGACGCGCACGCCGCCGTCGTCTTGCAGTGTCACCTCGACCCGGGTGGCGTAGCCGGCCATCGCCTCGTCGACGGCGTTGTCCACGACCTCCCAGATCAGGTGGTGCAGGCCGCGCTCCCCGGTGGACCCGATGTACATGCCGGGACGCTTGCGGACCGCCTCCAGCCCCTCGAGAACGGTGATGGACGACGCGCTGTAGGCGTTCTTCTTCTCCGGCACGGGCTGCCTGTCTCCTCGCCACGACGGCCCGTCGCAGGGACGCGCGCAAGCGCGGTCCGACGTCGGGGCCTCTCGACCGGGCGATCGGGGAGCGCCCGGAAACACCTGTTCATCATACCGGTGCGGTCAGACAGGAAGGCGGCTAGGACACCCCCAGAACCGCCCCAGACGGCCGATCCCGGACCGCGACGGGTCGCGACCGGGACGCAAGCGGTCTGGACCTGCCGCGGGGCCGTCACGGCCCCCTGAGTCGACACCGGCGACCGCGGGCGATCTCAAGCGAGGTCAGCCGTAGGTGTCTCGCGGGCCGCGACCGCGCACGTGTCGTGGACCGTACCGCCAGCTCGGCCCGGACGGACCCACGACGCGGATCCGGCGCACCACGTCCTTGCCTACGGCCCTGGCCAGCCTGGCCAGCAGCTGCCGCTGCAACGTGCGCAGCTGCGTGGCCCACGCCGTCGACTCGGCCTGCAACACCAGCTCCCCGTCGTGCAGTGACAGCGGCGTGCAGCGGTCGGCGATCTCCGGGCCCACCAGGTGCGGCCAACGCCCCAGCACCGTCGCATCGGTCAGCCGGGGCGACCAGCCGCGATCCAGCGACACGCGCGCCACCAGCCGGCCGAATGGCTGCGGATCGCGGTCGTCCGGGCCGGGGCCCGACCAGCGCCGGCGACGACCGCGCAGGCCCGCCGGACGCCCGCCGCGCCGGTCGGCCGAACGCTGCACCGCGCGCTCCGCCGACGCCTCGCGTGCCGCGCGCAGTGCCGCGCGTGCGATGTCGGCCCCGCGCGCCGTGGTGTCGGCACCGCCATCCCCAGGGCTGGGGACAACCGGGGCGGAACAGGGCGCGTCGGGCGGCTCCCCGCGAGCGGCGGACGGTTGTTTCTGCTCGTCATCACCAGCAGAACGGAAGTTATCCACAGTATCCACAATCTTGTCCACAAGACGGTGTGATCACGGCGCACGTCGCCGATCCGGGTCACGCCGGGCGCGCCGACGTGGTCTGTTCGGGCATGCGCGCGACGGTACCGCCAGCCACCGTCCACCGGACGCCGTCCAGATCCTCGGGCACGTCCTCGGCCACCGCGGCAGTGACCAACACCTGTTCGGCACGCCGGGCCACCGCGGCCAGCGCACGGCGACGCTGACCGTCGAGCTCGGCGAACACGTCGTCAAGGATCAGGACCGGCTCCACGTCGTCGTCGCGCAGCAATCGGTAGGAAGCCAGTCGCAGTGCGAGCGCGAACGCCCAGGACTCCCCGTGGCTGGCGTACCCCTTCGCCGGCCCGTCGCCGAGGCGCAGGTCGAGATCGTCGCGATGCGGGCCCACCAGGCACACCCCGCGCTCCACCTCCTGGCGCCGCGCCCGGGCGAGCTCGTGCAGGAGCAGGGCCTCGAGCTCGGCGCCACCGCGCGGCAGGTCACCGTCCAGGCTCGCCCGGTACCCCAGCGCGATCGTCTCCGACGTCGGCGCGACCTCGGCGAACGCCTCGACGGCGAGCGGGGCGATCCCCGCCACCAGCTCGAGCCTGCCGCCGAGCAGCGCGGCCCCGTGCCGGGCGAGGTGACCGTCCCAGGCGTCGAGGGTGCGCAGGTCACCGCCGCTGCGAGCGGTCTTGAGCAGCGCTGAGCGCTGCTTGAGCACGCGGTCGTAGTCGGCGCGGACCGCGGCGTAGCGCGGGTACCGCGATACCAGCAGGTCGTCGAGGAAGCGGCGACGCTCGCCCGGGTCGCCGCGCACCAGCGCCAGGTCCTCCGGGGCGAACGTCACCGCGCGCAGGATCCCCAGCACGTCACGCGGCCTCGGCACCGGCGCGCGGTTCACCCGCGCCCGATTGGCCTTGCCAGCGGTGATCTCCAGCTCGACGCTCAGCTCGCGCCCGTGGTGCACGACCAACCCGCGCACCACCGCACGCTCCGCGCCGCGGCGGACGAGCGGCGCGTCGGTCGCGACCCGATGCGAGCTCAGCGCCGCGAGGTACCCGGCGGCCTCGACGAGGTTGGTCTTGCCCGTCCCGTTCGGTCCCACGAGCACGGTGACGCCCGGCTCCAGGTCGAGCTCGGCGTGCTCCCAGGACCGGAAGTCGGTGACCGTGAGCCGACGCAGGTGCACGCTAACCCTGGGTCGAGCCCGTGCCCGAGCTCGGACCCGCGTGCTCACCGGGCGCGCCCGCCGGACCGGCAGCGCGCACCGCGTGCCCCCCGAACTGCTGGCGCAGCGCCGCGACCGCGCGCATCGCGGGCGAGGAGTCCTGCCGCGAGGCGAACCGGGCGAACAGCGCCGCGGAGATCACCGGGAGCGGCACGGCGTGCGTGATCGCCTCTTCGATGGTCCACCGGCCCTCACCGGAGTCCTCGACATAGTCCTCCAGCGTGGTCAGGCCGGGGTCGTCGGTCAGGGCCAGCACGAGTAGGTCCAGCAGCCACGAGCGCACCACCGTGCCGCGCGACCAGGCCTGTAGCACGGCAGGCACGTCGGTGACCAGGTCGGCCGCCGACAGCAGCTCGAAGCCCTCGGCGTAGGCCTGCATCAGGCCGTACTCGATGCCGTTGTGCACCATCTTCGAGAAGTGGCCGGCTCCCACCGACCCGGCGTGCGCGAAACCCTCCTCGCGTGGACCCTCCGGCCGCAGCGCGTCGAAGATCGGCAGCGCGCGCTCGACGTGCTCCGGTGCACCACCGGCCATCAGGCCATAGCCGTTCGCCTTTCCCCAGATCCCGCCGGAGACCCCGACGTCGAGGTAGCCGATCCCCCGCTCCCCGAGCAGGGCGGCGTTCGGGCCGTCGTCGGTGTAACGAGAGTTGCCGCCGTCGATCACCAGGTCCCCGGTGTCGAGCACCTCGGCGAGCGTCCGCACGGTGCTGCGCGTCGGCTCGCCCGACGGGACCATCACCCACACCACCCGCGGCGCGGTCAGCGCGGCCGCGAGCGCGGCCGGCGAGTCGACGTCGCTGACCTCCGGCCGCGGGTCGTAGCCCACGACCTCATGTCCACAGGCCCGCAGGCGGTCGCGCATGTTGGCACCCATCTTGCCCAGACCGATGAGTCCGAGTTGCACGCTTCGCTCCTGAGATGGTTGCTCGAGACGGACGGCCCGCGCGACGGGTGGGTCAGCCGGGCAGGCGAACGGGCATCAGCAGGTGCAGGTACCCCGGCACCGGCTCGCCGATTCCCTGGGGCACCCCGTCGGTGCCGGGGTCTGTCTCGGTCGTGGGGGCCGGACGCACCAGGGCGGGCCGGTTCGGCGTGGTGAACGTCAGCAGCGCGCGTTCGGTGTGCAGCGCGCCGAGCGAGTCGATCAGGTAGCCGGGGTTGAACGCGATCATCAGCGGGGCGCCGTCGAGCTCGCAGGGCAGCTCTTCCTCGGCGCTGCCCACGTCGTCGCCGCCCGCCGCGAGCCGCAGGCCGTCCTCGGTGAACTCCATCCGGACCTGCGCCACGCGGTCGGTCACCAGCGCCACCCGCTTGATCGCCTCGGTCAGTGCGGTGACCTCGATGACGGCGGCGCTGGTGTGCTCGGCCGGGATGAGCTGGCGGAACCGTGGGAACTCCGCGTCGAGCAGCCGGGTGGTGGCGCGGCGCCCGCCACCGGCGACGCCGAGCATGCCGTCACCGGCTGACAGTGCGAGCTTGACGGTGCCGGCACCGGCGAGTGCCTTGGCCACCTCGGCGAGCGTGCGGGCCGGGATCAGTACGGCGCTGGACTGCGTCGTGTCCTCCGGGGACCAGTCCAGCTCGCGCACCGCGAGCCGGAACCGGTCGGTGGCCGCCAGGGTGAGCCGCTCGCCCTCGATCTCCAGCCGGACGCCGGTGAGCATCGGGAGCGTGTCGTCGCGGCCGGCGGCGATCGCGACCTGCGCGACGGCGTGGGCCAGCTGCTCGGCCGGGACCGTGCCGGCAAGCTGCGGCATCACCGGCAGTTGCGGGTAGTCCTCGACCGGCATCGTCGGAAGGCTGAACCGGCTGTTGCCGCAGTTGATCGTGGCGCGGGCGCCGTCGACGACGAGATCCACGGGTTTGGACGGCAGCGCGCGGGTGATGTCGGCGAGCAGCCGTCCGGAGACCAGCACGCGCCCGGGATCACCGATCGTGGCGTCGAGCTCGACCCGCGCGGAGGTCTCGTAGTCAAATCCCGCGACCGCCAGCCGGTCACCGTCTGGCCCACTGGTGGCTTCGATCAGCACGCCACCCAGGACCGGGACCGTGGGTCGCGCCGGGAGGCTGCGAGCCACCCACGCGGCCGCATCGGCCAGTACGTCGCGTTCGACCCGGAACTTCATGGCGGGGACCTCTCGCGCTGGTGGTGCAGGAACGGGCGGTCTCGGAACGGGCGACGGGCAGCGGCTCGACTCGCGTCGGGACCGGCGCTGGGGTTCACCCGGAGCGACCGTGTCGGGAGGTTCCCACCGTAGAGCCTCCCGACCGCGGGTGTCACCCCGGCCGGTGGTGTCTGGTGTCGGCGCCCGCGCACGTCATCCACACAGCTGTTGTTTCTTCAGTTCCTGAAGAAGAGACTTACAGCAGTAGTACTAGGTCCTGTGCACAGTGTGGACAGACGCCGTTCGCGCAGGCTGTACGGCGTGGCGGGGTGTGGAGGGGCCGAGGGACAGACGGTGGGTGGATCCGGGATCCGGTGGATGGACGGCAGCGACGCCCAGTTGTCCCCGGGGTGTACACCGGTTGTCCACCGCCGGTGACCGAGCTGTCCACGGGTCGACACCCATCCATCCACAGAGTTGTCCCCAAGGTGTGGGTGGAGCGTGGTGTGCGCGACGTGCAGTGGGGCCGGAAGCGGGTCAGCGGCGGGCGCGCTGCTTGATCCGCGCTGTCAGCTCCTGGACCTGTTCGAAGGTCTTGCGCCGCTGGGCGATCTCGTTGCGGATCTTCTTGTCCGCGTGCATGACCGTGGTGTGGTCGCGGCCGCCGAACAGTTGGCCGATCTTGGGCAGTGACAGGTCGGTCAGCTCGCGGCACAGGTACATCGCGATCTGGCGCGACTGCGCGAGCGCCTTCGTCTTCCCCGGCCCGCACATCTCGTCCATCGTGAAGCCGAAGAAGTCGGCGGTCACGGCCATGATCGTCGGGGCGGTGATCTCCGAGGCCGACGAGTCGGGGATGAGGTCGCGCAGCACGATCTCGGCGAGCTGGGTGTCGACCGGCTGGCGGTTCAGCGAGGCGAACGCCGTGACCCGGATCAATGCCCCCTCTAGCTCGCGGATGTTGCGCTCGATGCGCTCGGCGATGAACTCCAGGACGTCACCGGGCACCGCGAGGCGGTCCTGCGCGGCCTTCTTGCGCAGGATCGCGATACGGGTCTCCAGCTCCGGCGGCTGGATGTCGGTGATGAGGCCCCACTCGAACCGCGTGCGCATCCGGTCCTCCAGGGTCTCCAGCCGTTTCGGCGGCCGGTCGGAGGACACGACGAGCTGCTTGTTCGCGTTGTGCAGGGTGTTGAAGGTGTGGAAGAACTCCTCCTGGGTGCCTTCCTTGCCTTCCAGGAACTGGATGTCGTCCACCAGCAGCACGTCGACGTCGCGGTAGCGGCGCTGGAACGCCACCTTGCGGTCGTCACGCAGCGAGTTGATGAAGTCGTTGGTGAACTCCTCGGTGGAGACGTAGCGCACCCGCATACCGGGGAACAGTCGCTGGGCATAGTGCCCCACCGCATGCAGCAGGTGGGTCTTGCCCAGCCCGGAGTCACCCCAGATGAACAGCGGGTTGTACGCGCGTGCCGGTGCCTCGGCCACCGCGACGGCGGCGGCGTGGCTGAACCGGTTCGACGCCCCGATGACGAACGTGTCGAACGTGTAGCGTTCGTTGAGCCGGGTCTGAGAGCGCGGCGTGACCTGCTCACCCGCGGCCGGGCCGGAGTAGGTCGGCCACCCGCCGGACCGGCGGCCGTCGGTTCCCGGACCGCCGCCACCGTTGTGCCCGCTGTCGGGGTCCCCGACCGACATCGGCCTGGCGACGGGAAGAGCCGAACCGTCGGTGCCGGGGGCCTCGGCGGGCCGGGGCGGGCCGGGGCGGGGCGACGGTGCGCCGCCGGCGGGTGCGTCCGGCACCTCGGTGCCGCCCGACGCCGCGGACGCGTCGACGACGACTGCGAGGTTGACCGCGTTTCCGAGGTGCCGGCCCAGGGCTTCGCTGATGGGGCGACGCAGGATCCGCTCGATGGCGTCCTTGGCGAACTCGCTCGGCGCGGCCAGCAGAGCGGTACCGTCGATCAAGCCGAGGGGACGGGTCAACCGGAGGAACGCGCGCTGCTGGTGGGAGAGCGTCTGGACACCGGAGCTGGGCGAGGACCCCGAGAGATCGGCGATGACCCGGTTCCACACCTCCTCGAGGTCTCCTGGCTGGTCGGCCACCGGTCGGCGCTCCCTCCGGTCGTCGCCCTGATCCACCTCGTAGAGCCGAATCATCCCCAGACTTGTCCACAGCTGTGCGCAGACCGTACGCGGACGCGCCGCGTCGGCTGCGTGCGGCCCGTGTAGGCCGTGCTCGGCGATCCCCCCGGTTCGTGTGGAGGAGCACGCTAACAACCGTGGCGTCTTGCCACAAGGCACCCCGGCTCCGCAAGGTGCAACAGGATGACAACGAGATGACGGTACGGGTGGTTTGACCCTCCGGCTGCGAGCTGCGTACTGTGGTAACCAACCGTGCCCGCGTAGGCGAGCTGACCTGCCGTCCGACGGACGGCAGGTCAACTCGTGCGGGCGCCAGTGCACCACCGCACCACCGTCCAGAAACAGTGCAAGATGATCACCGACGGTCGGGCTCCGTCCCGCCGTCGGCCAGGAGAGTCGACCGTGAGCAAGGGCAAGCGCACCTTCCAGCCGAACAACCGCCGCCGGGCCCGCACGCACGGCTTCCGGTTGCGGATGCGGACCCGCGCGGGGCGTGCCATCCTCGCCGCCCGCCGCGGCAAGGGCCGCGAGCGGCTCTCCGCCTGATCCGGCCGTCCCGTTGTTGCCGGTCGGATCCCGGCTCACGCACCGGGACGAGTTCGCCTTCGTCATCCGCCGGGGACGGCGCAGCGGTTGGTCACGCCTGGTGGTCCATCTGCACTGCACATCCGGTTCCGATGGACCACGCGCCGGCTTCGTCGTGAGCCGCTCGGTCGGGGGTGCGGTCGTCCGGCACCGGGTGTCTCGCAGACTGCGTCACCTCGTCAGGTCCCGGCTGCGGGAGTTGCCGGCCGACGCACTGCTGGTGGTCCGGGCGCTGCCGCCCGCCGCTGCCGCCACGTCGTCCGAACTGGCCGAGGATCTCGATGCCGGCCTGCGCGGTGCGTTGCGCAAGCTGGCCAGGAATACTCGATGAGCGACGCCGAGCGCCGGTCTCTCGTGGTGCGGTTGCTGGTCGGGCTGCTCCACGGGTACCAGCGTTGGATCTCCCCCGCTTTGCCGCCCACCTGCCGCTTCTACCCCACCTGCAGTGCCTACGCGGTCGGGGCACTGCAGGCCCACGGGGTGCTGTGGGGCACGTGGCTCACCCTTCGGCGGTTGCTGCGGTGCGCGCCGTGGCACCCTGGCGGTATCGACCCGGTGCCACCGCGCCGTGCCCGCTCGGCCCGGAAACACCACGAGGAGCAAGCGCCGTGCTGAACTTCATCTACTACCCGGTCTCGTTCATCCTCTGGGTCTGGCACGAGGCGTTCGGGTTCGTCCTCGGTGACGCGAGCGGCATCGCCTGGACGCTGTCGGTGGTGTTCCTGGTCTTCACCCTGCGCGCGTTGCTCTACAAGCCGTTCGTCGGCCAGATGCGCTCCATGCGCAAGATGCAGCAGTTCCAGCCGGAGATCGCCAAGCTCCGCAAGAAGTACGCGAACGACCGGCAGAAACAGGCCGAGGAGATGCAGAAGCTCCAGAAGGAGCACGGCGTCAACCCGCTCGGCGGCTGCCTCCCGGTGCTGGTGCAGATACCGGTGTTCATCGGCCTGTTCCACGTGCTGCGCGAGTTCACGCCGGGCAAGACCGAGAACTACTTCTTCGGGGCCTCGGAGGTCGAGTCCTTCAACGCGGCCGACCTCTTCGGGGCCAAGCTCGGTGCCTGGGTCACCCAGGGCGACGAGACGCTGCGGGCGATCGGCACGTCGATCCCGCAAATGTTGATCGTCATGATTCCGCTGATGATCGCGGCCGGCATCTTCACCCACATCACGGCCCGACACTCGGTGGCACGCCAGACCGCGGTGCAGGCCGACAACCCGCAGACCGCGATCATGAACAAGCTGATGCTCTACGTCTTCCCCATCGGCGTCGTGGTCGGTGCGCCGTTCCTGCCGCTCGCGGTCCTGCTGTACTGGGTCTCGAACAACCTGTGGACGCTCGGCCAGCAGTACGTCGTCTACCGGCGGATCGACGTCGAGGAGATCACCAAGCGCGACGAGGTCGCGGCCACCCGGCAGGCGCGCGCGCCACGTCCCGGCCAGAAGCCGGTGCGGCCCGAGACGGCGCCCGCCGAGGGTTCGACGGCGAAGACTCCCGGCGCGAAACCCGTCACCCGCAAGCCGGCCCGGCCCGGCCCGAGCCCGGCCACCACGAACGGGTCCGAGAAGAAGGCTGCAACCAACGGGTCGTCTGCGAACGGCGCGCCGAAGAGCGCGAACGGCAAGCCTGCCGACGCCGCCGCTCGGGGCTCGCGCAGCAGCGGCGGTTCCCGAACGCCCGCCGCGCGCCGCCCTCGCAAACGTCGCTGACCACGAGCCATCTGGATCGCCCACGTCGGCGACCGCGGTGATGTGCCGGGATGACCGGGGCATCACCACTGTTTCGGAGAGGAGACCCATCGTGCCGAAGACAGCGCAGGACGGCGTCCTGGCGGCCACCGCCGAGGACCATCTGGTGCGTGAGGGCGACATCGCCGGGGACTATCTCGAGCGACTGCTCGACGTGCTCGACTACGACGGGGACATCGACCTCGACGTCGAGGCCGGTCGCGCGATGGTGAGCATCGACGGCGGGGAAGACCTGGACAAGCTCGTCGGGGAGCGGGGTGCCGTGCTGGAGGCGTTGCAGGAGCTCACGCGCCTTGCCGTGCAGCAGGCATCCGGCAACCGCAGCAGGCTGATGCTCGACATCGCAGGCTGGCGACAGTCCCGGCGCGGCGAGCTCACCGAGCTGGGCATGCGCACGGCGAAGGAGGTGCTGGACTCCGGTGAGTCGGTGCGCCTGCGTCCGATGACCCCGTTCGAACGCAAGGTCGTGCACGACGCCGTCGCCCACGTGAAGGGCGTGTCCAGCGAGAGCGAGGGCGAGGAGCCACGGCGGCAGGTCGTCGTCTTCCGTGGTGCCTGACAGCCTGTCGAGCCCCGGCCCGCTCGGCTCGGTGACCGACCCTGTCTTCGGGGACCGGCTGTCTGCGGCCCGGCGTTTCGCCGAGCACCTCGTGACCTCGGGTGTCGAGCGTGGGTTGATCGGTCCGCGGGAAGCGCCCAGGATATGGGAGCGCCACGTCCTCAACTGCGCTGTTGTCGCCGAGCTGGTGCCAGCTGGCGCCCGCCTGGTGGACGTGGGTTCGGGAGCGGGCCTGCCCGGGATACCGTTGGCGCTGGCCCGGCCGGACCTGCGCATCGTCCTCGTGGAACCCCTCGCCCGTCGCGTCGAGTGGCTCCGGGAGGTGATCGCCGATCTCGAGCTGGCGGTCGAGGTGCAGCGGGGCCGGGCCGAGGAAGCCGTGGTCCGACAGCGATGGGAGGGTGCCGACGTGGTGACCGCTCGTGCCGTGGCATCGTTGGCCCGGCTCGCCGGCTGGAGCCTGCCGCTGCTGCGGCCAGGAGGTCTGCTGCTCGCAGTGAAGGGCGCCGGCGCGCCGGCCGAGGTCGCGCGGGACACGGCTGTTGTTCGCGGGCTCGGCGGCGGCTTGCCACGGATCGAGCAGTGTGGGTCCGGAGTCGTCGATCCCCCGAGCACGGTGGTCGTCGTCGAGCGGGTTCGCGGGGCCGGTCGTTCCGCGCGTGCGCGGCGAAGGAGAGGGCAGGCGTGACGTTCAACGTATCCCAGCAGGAGTTCTCCCAGCACGAGCGTGGCGTTTCACGTGAAACGCCCGAGCCGGGCGAAGCGCCCGCGTGGACGCCGATCGCCGAGGAGGCGGAACGCGCGTCCCGGGTGCTGCACCCCGACCGGCACGGCATGCCGCGCCCGGCGCATCGCCGGATCCTCACCGTCGCCAACCAGAAGGGCGGCGTCGGGAAGACCACGAGCACGGTGAACCTCGCCGCCGCGCTCGCGATGCACGGTGTCCGGGTGCTGGTGATCGATCTCGACCCGCAGGGCAACGCGAGCACGGCGCTCGACGTCAAGCACGAGGTGGGCACGCCGTCGGTCTACGAGGTGCTGCTCGGCGAGATACGCCTCGCGCAGGCAGCCGTCGTGAGTACCGCCTCGCCCAACCTGTTGTGCGTGCCGGCCACGATCGACCTGGCCGGGGCCGAGATCGAGCTCGTGAGCATGGTGGCCCGGGAGAACCGGCTCAAGCAGACGCTGTCCGGCGGTGCCCTCGACGAGCTGGGCGTCGACTACGTGTTCGTCGACTGCCCGCCGTCACTCGGGCTGCTCACGGTCAATGCGCTCGTCGCCGCCGCCGAGGTGCTGATCCCCATCCAGTGCGAGTACTACGCGCTGGAGGGTCTGGGCCAGCTGCTGAGCAACATCGACCTCGTGCGCTCTCACCTCAACACCGACCTGCACATCTCCACGATCCTGCTGACGATGTACGACGGCCGCACCAAGCTGGCCGATCAGGTCACCAGCGAGGTTCGCCAGCATTTCGGCCCGACGGTGCTGCGGACGGTGATCCCCCGCAGCGTCAAGGTCTCGGAGGCGCCCGGGTACAGCCAGACGGTGCTGGCCTACGACCCAGGTTCCCGCGGCGCGATGAGCTACGTCGACGCGGCCCGCGAGATCGCGGATCGCGGCGCGGCGATGGTCGCGCCCGACGCCTCGAACGGGCGGTAGCGTCGATGACCGATCGCAAGGGTGGTCTCGGGCGCGGGCTCGCCGCGCTCATCCCCACCACAGCCTCCGTTGCGTCCGCGACCGGCCCGACCGCAGTACCGCAACTCGGTAGCGCGACGCTGCCCGGCCCGGACCTGCCGGCACAAGCGCCTGGCGCGACCGAAGAGGTTGCGGTCGGCGGAGCGACCTACCGCGAGATCGACGTGGCGGCGGTCCAGCCGAATCCGCAGCAGCCGCGCACCACGTTCGACGACGAGGCCATGGCGGAGCTTGAGCACTCGGTTCGCGAGTTCGGGTTGTTGCAGCCGATCGTGGTCCGTGAGGTCTCCCCCGGGGCGTACCAGCTTGTGATGGGCGAGCGCCGTTGGCGTGCCGCCCAACGGGCCGGGTTGGACCGGCTGCCCGCGATCGTCCGCAGCACGGGCGATGATGTGATGCTGCGCGACGCGCTGCTGGAGAACATTCACCGCGTGCAGCTCAACCCGCTCGACGAGGCGGCGGCCTACGAGCAGCTGCTCACCGAGTTCGGCGTGACGCAGACCCAGCTCGCCGACCGGCTGGGGCGCAGCAGGCCGGTGGTCACGAACACGATCCGGCTGCTGAAACTGCCAGTCTCGGTGCAGCGGCGGGTCGCCGCGGGTGTGCTCTCGGCCGGTCATGCGCGGGCGCTGCTCGGCTTGGCTGAGGCGGGCCAGCAGGAAGAGCTCGCCGCGCGGATCGTCGCGGAGGGGATGTCGGTGCGGGCCACCGAGGAGGCTGTGGTGCTGCTGCGCCGGGAGGCACCTGCGTCGGCGCGGCCGACCCGCCGTCGGCCGATGCAGGCTCCCGGGTTGAACGACCTGGCCGAGCGGCTGTCGGACGCGTTCGACACGCGGGTCAAGGTGGAGCTCGGGCAGCGCAAGGGGCGCATCGTCGTGGAGTTCGGGTCGGTCGAGGACCTGGAGCGGATCGCCAAGCTCATGGACCGTCCCGCGGGGAGCTGAGCGCGTGTTTCACGTGAAACAGGCTCCTCAGTAGGTCGCTACCAGGACAGGGTCGTCGTCTGACCACCGCTCGTCGCGGAAGTTCGCAACTCGTGCGCCAATCGGTACCGACTCGCGCGCCGATGTGTACCGACTCGCGGGGTGGGGGGTGGGTCGTTACCCTTTGGCGTTGGGGGGATGCCGGTTGCAGCATGTGGCTGTCGTCGGCTGCTGGATCGATCTATGGTCAGGTGTCGGCGCGATGGCGGCGGCATTCCCATCCTGCTCGGCCGCCGGAGGTTGCACTTGTCCTGGCATGTGGCGGCGCTCACCCTGGACAACCTGGATGACCTCCCTGAGCGGTGCCGCAGATGCGTCTTCTGGGAGCTGTCCGAACGTCTGGGCAAGCAGGCGCTCGACTTCGGAGCCACCGAGCTCGAGAAGGAGGCCTGGGTCTCCGAAGTGCTCCTCGAGTGGGGGTCCTGCGGGCGGATCGTGCACGTGGGTGGGGTCCCGGCCGGCTATGTCATCTACGCGCCGCCCTCGGCCGTGCCGCGCGCCGAGGAGATGCCCACCGGCCCGGTCAGCGCCGACGCCGTGCTGCTCACCACGATGCAGGTGATGCCCGCGTTCTCCGGTGCGGGGCTCGGTCGGATGCTGGCCCAAGCGGTCGTGCGAGATCTTGCCCGGCGCGGTGTCAAGGCGATCGAGGTGTTCGGTGACCAGCGCCCGGGTACCGAGCCCGGCTGCCTCGTCCCTGCCGACTTCTTGCGCGGTGTGGGTTTCAAGACCATCCGTCCGCACCCGCGGTGGCCGCGGTTACGGATGGAGCTGCGCTCGGCGATGACCTGGAAGGAAGACGTGGAGTCCGCGCTGGAGCAGCTGCTCGGCACGATCACGATCCCGATGCAGGCGCCCGGGGTGGGCGGGGAGAGCTACCGCGAGGTGCCGGCCCGCAGCGTGCACACTGACGTGGGTGCCACGGTTGGTCGCGAACCGGATGGTGCCCCGCCCCGGTGATCCGGGCGGGGCAACCAGCGGTGCAGCGGGGGTAGGGCTCAGACCAGGTAGTCGGCCAGGTCCTTGAGCAGCGCGGCTTTCGACTTGGAGCCGACGATCTGTTTCACCGGCTCGCCGTCCTGAAACACGATCATCGTCGGAATGGACATGACCTGATAGTCGCGGGCCGTCGACGGGTTGGCGTCGATGTCGAGCTTGGCGACGGTCAGCTTGGCGCTGTTCTCACCGGCGATCTCGTCGAGTACCGGGGCGACGCTCTTGCACGGGCCGCACCAGCTGGCCCAGAAGTCGACCACGACGGTCTTGTCGCTCTTGAGGACGTCGATGTCGAACGAGTCGTCGGTGACGTCGACGGTGTTGACCATAGTGAACTCCGTTTCGTTGGGTGTCGATGATCTGTGGTGCCGTGGGCCTGTGGTGTCGCGGTTCAGCCGGTGACGGTCACGACCTGCTCGGACGCGTGGCCGTAGCCACCGCCGGCCAGTTCCGCGTCGATCGCGCCCTCGGCGAGCCAGCGTTCGGCGTCGATCGCGGCGGCGCAGCCGGAGCCCGCCGCGGTGACGGCCTGGCGGTAGGTGTGGTCGACGAGGTCGCCCGCGGCGAACACACCGGGGATCGCGGTGCGCGTGCTCGGATACTCGACCTGCACGTACCCGGCGTCGTCGGTGGCGAGCTGGTCACCCACGAGCTCGCTGCGCGGATCGTGGCCGATCGCGACGAACATGCCGCTCACGTCGAGCACCGACTCCTCGCCGGTCTGGGTGTCGCGCAGTCGCAGTCCAGACACTGTGTCGTCGCCGAGCACCTCGACGACCTCGGCGCTCAGTCGCCACCGCATCTTCGGGTCGTTGCGCGCGCGCTCGAGCATGATGCGCGAGGCGCGGAACTCGTCGCGGCGGTGCACGATCGTGACCGACCGCGCGAACCGGGTGAGGAAGGTGGCCTCCTCCATCGCCGAGTCCCCGCCGCCGATGACGGCGATGTCCTGGTCGCGGAAGAAGAAGCCGTCGCAGGTGGCACACGAGCTGACACCGCGGCCGAGTAGCGCCTGCTCACCGGGGACGTAGAGGTAACGGGCCGCCGCGCCCATCGCGAGGATCACCGCGCGTGCCCGGTAGGTGACACCGTTGGCCACGACGGTCTTGACCTCACCGTCCAATGAGATCTCCTCGACGTCCTCGGTGCGCAGCTCGGCTCCGAACCGGGTGGCCTGCCCACGCATCTGCTCCATGAGCTCGGGGCCCATGATGCCGTCGATGAATCCCGGATAGTTCTCCACCTCCGTGGTGGTCATCAGGGCACCGCCGAACTGCGTACCCTCGAACATCAGCGGTCGCAGCTGGGCACGGGCGGCGTACAGGGCGGCCGTGTAACCCGCCGGCCCCGACCCGATGATGATCAGTTCGTGCACCTCGTCGGTGGTCACTGTTCCCGGTCCTCCCTCGTTCGGCATCCGCGCCGTACAACACGATCTCAGCCGGTGACATTCCACTCGAGGGCGGGCGGTGATCCAGGTGGTGATCCGTGTCACCGTCCGACGACGGCCGAGCCCAGCAAGGTTCCGCCGCCGGGCCCGCACTCCGGGTCAACGACGACGATGCGGAACGTGCCCAGCTCGCCGGTGGTGAGCACGAGCAGCACCCCGGTATGCCCGTCCAGCTCGACGCGGCGGCCGCCGAGCAACGGGCTGTCGGGCTCGACCCCGGGCGGGGCGAGCGCGGCCAGGCATCCGGCGCGCCGGACCGGATCGGCGAGGGCACCGGCGTCGGCGGCGCCGAGTGCAGCGCGGCCCGCTGCCGCCAGATCGACCCGGTCGACCGGCGGTGCTGCGGCGGGGCGCAGCCAGAGCACGCCGACGGTGCCGAGCCCAGCGAGCAGGACACCCACGGCGACGGCGGGTCGGCGACGACTGGCTCGCCGGGACCGTTCGGTCGCCGGCCGGGGCGCTGGCGCTCGGGTCGACGGTCGGGCTCCGCGCGGAGCCGGCGGTGCGTCGGTTGCGTCCCGCAGGTGGCCGGTGACGGCCTGACCATGCCCGCGTCGACCGGTGCTGTCCTTCAGTGCATCGTCGGCGCCGGGCCCGCCCGCCGACTCCGCCGCGAGCGCAGCCGCCCAGCGACTGGCGAGCTGCGCCGGTACGGGTGGGGCGGGCAGCGCCGCCAGCTCGGCTCGGGTGGCCGCCAGCGCGGTGAGAACCGCCGCCGAGCGTGGATCCGCCAGGGCGGCCTCGCGGACCTGCGCGGCGCGGCCGGGTTCGAGCAGCCCCGCGTCGAGCTCCGCGAGCAGGTCGAGGTCGGGGCCGTGGGGCCCCGTCATGGGATCTCCTCCCGCAGGTGCCCGAGCAGGACCGCCAGCCGGGCCCGGCCGCGGGCGCAGCGGCTCTTCACGGTGCCCACCGGAACCTCCAGGATCTCGGCGACCTCCCCCACCGGCCAACCTTCCACGTCCACGAGCACGATCGCCACCCGTTGCTCGACAGGCAGCGCGGCCAGTGCGTCGTCCACGGCCAGTCGCGTGGCCAGCTCGGTGGCCAGGTCCGGTCGCCGGGCCGGGAGGTCCCGGTCCGGTAGCGGGACGGTGCCGCGCCTGCGGTCGTGCCGGATCCGGTCGATACAGGCGTTGACGACGATCCGATGCAGCCAGGTGCGTACCGACGCGTCGCCCCGATAGGTACTGGCGCGTCGGTACGCGGCCACGAGGGCCTCCTGCACGGCGTCGGCGGCGTCCTCCGGGTGGTGCAGCGTGCGTACCGCCACCCCCCACATCCGGTCGGTATGGCGGCCCGCGAGCTCACCGAACGCGTTCCGGTCCCCCGCCCGGTGCGCGGCCAGCAACTCCGCATCGGTCGGGGCCGGGGAGCACACGAGGTGGAGACTAGATCGGCGGCCCTGCCGCCCGTGGCCGTTCCGGGGAACTCGCCCGCTCAGGACCCGGCGCGACGGAACTGCAGCTCGTTGAGCTCAGTGATGTTCTCACTACCGCCACCGCCGAGCTTGGTGATCCACAACAGCACGTGGGTAACCGGTTGGCTGTTGGCGAGCGAGACCGGGGTGCCGCCGTCGCCGAGTGTGACCTCGGTGATGGGCACCGTCTCGGCGAACGCCGCCTTCGCAGATGGCGCCGAGCGTATCTCGAGCACCGTGCCCGGGCTCGGCGAGTCGATCGTGAGCTCGGACAGCTGCACTGCCGACGCGAACGACACCATGATTCCGACGCCGGGTTTGAGGGCCGGAAACTGCTGCCGGTAGGTGAACGTGCGCCAGCCGGTGCGGGTGTTGCCGTCGATCACCCGGGACACCTGGCCGGAGTTGTCGCGGTCGCCGTTGTTGTCGTAGACCTCCACTCCGGCGACGGCGACGACGGCGCCCACCCCACCCGACGTTGCGTCCGGCGCGGCGTCTGAGGGTGCGACCGGTGCGCCGTCAACGACGATCACGGGGCCGCCACCCTCGGAGAACAACGAGCTCACCTGCACTCCGAGGTAGCCAAGGACCACCGCCATGGCCGCGCCGAGCGCGATCAGCCCGATGGTCAGCTTGCGTCGTCGCCGCGAGTCGGTCGGCGCGGGGGACCCGTCGTCGTCCTGCCACACGTCGTCGGGGGCGGATGGCACACCATCGTGCACCGGGGGGAACAGGACCATCCGGTCGGCCTCGGCGACCAGCTCGCTGAGCAGCCGGTGCACCGTCGCTGCGGTGTGCACGTGACCGGGTGTGCCCTCCGCGCCGAGCGTGCCCTCGGTGAGGGCGTCGATCTCGACGGGGACTCCAGGGCGCAGTTCCGACGGCGCGGGGAGCGACCCGTAGGCCGTGCGGGCGGCGGTGGTGAGACCCGCGCGGTCGGCATCGGTCTCCGACAGCGGCCAGCGGGACGTGAGGAGGGCGTAGAGGACGGCGCCGAGACCGCGGACATCGTCGGCGGGTGTCACCTCGGGGCGGGGGAGCGCAAAACACAGCTGTCCCCGCCCGTCCGGTGTGATGCGGATCCGTTGCGGGTGGTCGCAGCCCAGCACGAGGCCGTGCCGGTGCGCCGCCTCGGCCGCCGCCGCGAGCGGGACCACGATACGGGCCGCCGTCAGCGGTTTGATCATCCCATCGGTGAGCACCTCGGCGAGGCCTCGGCCGGGAACCCATTCCGCGACGGTGGCGCCCAGCACATCGGCAGGCATGCTGGCTGCGTCGCGGACGAGGACGTCGAGCAGGCGGGCGCAGCCGCTGTGCTCGAACCTGCCCGAGCGCAGCGCTCGCGCGACCATCGCCCTGGCCTGTGTCGTGCCGGGGTGCGTGTCGGTGTCCTCGGGCGCTCGGGTGTCGGTGGCGGGCTTGCGGAGCACGGTGACGGCCACGTCGCGCCGCAGGACGGTGTCCTCGGCGCGCCAGAACTCCGCGCCCGCCGCCGGGTCGGCCCCGATGCGTGTGTGCAGCCGGTAGCGACCGCCGAGAAGGGTGCCTGCCCCAGATGGGACCGCGGGTGCGGGGGGCGATGGTGCGGGGAGCGTGGGTGTGGGCGCGGTGGGCGTGTCTGCGGAGCGGGATGGTGCGACCTCCCGCTCAGCCGAGTCGCTCTCGGGCCGTAGCTGATCGGTACCGGGCGGCGTGACAGCTCGATCGGAGGCCAGCGTGCCCGCCTGCCGTGGCGGCGCCGCACCCGATGGTGGGCTCGCCAACTCACTCACTGTTTTCGACCTCCCCCGTGACATCGGTGAATGACTCCCCGCCCGGTGCCAGCCTACGTCAGCTGCCGGACCCTCGCTGAGGTTTCCGCCGGTTGACAAGCCGTTCGAGTCGCCGCAGCACGGGGTCGAGTTCGGGCACCCGCAGCAGCTTCATGGCAAGCACGGTAGCCGGTACGGTGACGACCAGCACGACCGCCAGCACCGTCCAGGCCTGCTGCAGTGGGGAGAGGCCGGCCAGCGGTCCGGCGTCGAGCAGGGCCACCAGCCCGTAGGTTGCCATACCTGTGGTGCCGGCTGCCACCAGCGTCCGTCCGGCGGTGGCGAACACCCCTCCGGTGGGCAACGGACCGAGCCTGCGGCGCAGCAGCAACTGGCCGAGGACGCAACCGGCGACGAACGACGCGCCGTTGGCCGCGGCGAGCCCCAGCACGACGTCCTCGGCTGGCAACAGCGCAGGACAGGCGAGCAGCAGCGGCACCTTCACCCCGACCGTGAACAGCTGGATCAGCGTCGGGGTGCGGCTGTCGGTGAAGGCGTAGAACACCCGCAGCTGCAGCATCATGATCGCGAAGGGAAGCAACCCGAACGCGGACACGGCGAGCGCGGTACCCAGCTGGGCAGCGCCGTCGAGATTGGCTGAACGGAGTCCGAACAACGCGATCCCGACCGGGGTGCCGAATACCGTAAACAGCACCGACACCGGTATCAGGAACACTGCGGCGAGTCTGGCGCCCAGCGCCAGATCGGAGACGACCTCGGCCGTACGACCCTGCGCGGCGGCGCGGCTCAGCCGCGGCATCAGCGCCGTCAGCAGCGAGACCCCGAGCACGCCATAGGGCACTTGCAGCAGCAGCCAGGCGTTCGTGTAGATCGTGACGGCACCCTCGGCCGACGCCGACGCCACCCGGGTGGTGACGACGTAGCCGGCCTGGCCGATCAGCACGTACGCGACGACCCACAGCACCAGCCCACCCGCCCGGGTCAGTCGGGGGTCCCAGCCCCACATGGGCCGATACCGGAAGCCGACGCGGCGCATCGCGGGAACGAGCACAGCTGCCTGGACGACGATCCCGAGGGTGGTGCCCAGGCCCAGCACGAGCAGCTGCGCGCGGTCGGGAACCAGCAGGTAGGCCCCGAGCACCGCGAGAACGACGACGTTGTTCAGCACCGGCGCCCAGGCGAACGCGCCGAACGCGCCGCGGCTGTTGAGGATCGCGCCGAGCAGCGCTCCCGTGCCGTAGAAGAAGATCTGCGGCAACAGCAGGTACGCGAGCATCGTGGCCAGCTGCGGGTCGGCCGTGTTCGTGGTCTGGCTACCCAGGTACAGCCGGATGAGCAGCGGCGCCGCGAGCATCGCCACCGCCGTGGCCAGCAGCAGTGCCACCCCGGTGAGGGTGAGCAGCCGCCGCGTGTAGGCCTCCCCGCCGTCGGCGTCGGTGGTCTGGGAGCGCACCAGCAGTGGGACCATCACGCTGGTCAGCACGCCGCCGATCAGCAGCTCGTAGACGATGTTCGGCAATGTGTTGGAGACGGTGTAAGAGTCGTTGAGAATGCTGTCGCCCAGCACCGTGAACAGGGCCACCTGGCGCAGGAAGCCGGTGGTCCGGCTGACCAGGCTGGCCACCGCCATCAGGCTGCTCGAGCGCCCGAGTGACGGTTCCAGCGCGGCGACGGCCGGGAGCTGCTCGGTTGCGGCGTCGGCGGGTGCCGTCACGGGCTGGGGACGCGGGGGGGCTGCGGTTTCGGGGGGCGGGGTGGGTCCCCGGGACGGGGGTGCACCGCCGGGAGCCGGTCGGTGACCGCGAGCGGGTCGGGGATCGGGTCGCCGTCGGTCGTCGCGGGCGGGGCTCGGCCGGGGCTCGGCGGTCGGTCGGGGGAGTCCGGGCGAGGGGACGCCGGGCTCGGTCCCGTCCCGGGGCGGCGCGTCCACGTGTGCCGGCCCGGTCCGCCGCGGATCCGGCGCAGCACCCGGCGGACCGCCAGTACTACGAGCAGAACCCCCGCGCTTCCCGTCAGCCACACCGTGATGGTGCCGTAGGCGGTGGACCGCACTCGCAGCCGGCTCGGTGGTCCGAGCAGCTCGCCGTCCGGGGTTCGTACCGCGGCCTGCACGGTGAACTGGCCCGAGCGCACGACCTCCGCGCTCACCCGCACCTGCCGGCGGCCCAGCGGCGGCACATCCTGCATCGCAATGGGCGCCACCCGCAGGCCCGACGACGGCGCGATCTCGACGCGGACCGTGACGGTGAACGGGAGGCCGTTCGCCACGGTGATCAGGATCGGTGCATCGGACGTCCCGAGCGAGTACGGGCTCGGTGGCTCCAGCACTCGGACCATGTCCCGCAGGTCGGCGATCCGGGCCCGGCCCGCGCCGGCCGCGCCGGCCGCCGCGTCCGGCGCGCCGCGCCAGGCCGCCGATACCGGCCGCACGAGGCCTCGACGCAGCGGCGCGAAGGCCTCGTCGGGGTTGATGCCGACCCCGGAGTCCTCGAACGCGGCGGAGCGCAGGTCGGTGATGTCCCCGGAGGTGGCCCGGACGGTGTCGACGACCGCGCCGGGGATCTCCCGCCCTCCTACGTCGAGCGGGTACACCAGGGACTGGGCGTCCGCTTCCGGCGCCGGGCCGGCCGCCAGCACCGCGTCGAGGGCGCGCGGCGTGAGCCTGCCCGCGTCGAGCAGCTGCCCGACGGCGTCGAGCAGGGCGCGGGCACCGGTGGGATCGACGGCCCACTGGTGCGGCGGGGCGAGCACGAGCGGCCCCCCGGTGCGGGCCGCCGCGCCGGGCCCGTCCTGGGTGCGGAACACGAGCGCGCCGATGGCGTCCTGGGTGGACAGCGGGGTGGCAGTGCCTGCCGGGGTGGCGGTGCCTGCCGGGGTGGCGGTGGCGAAGGTCAGCAACGGGTCGGTCAGCACCGCGAACTGCCCCTGCTGCCGGGCCGCGATCGGCGCCACCCCGGTGCTGCGCTGGATGCGGCCTTGCTTGAGGCCGTCGGTGGACAGCACCAGCGAGCGCCCGTCGGCCTGCGCGATCCGCTCCAGGGTCGGCTCGTCGACCACGCCGTCGGCGGGCCAGGTCACGCCGGGCGCGATCGGGGTCGCCAGGGCGGCGGCCAACGCCTGCCTGCCGTCGGTGACCGCCGTGGTCGCGAGCTCGCCGAGCCCACCGCGGGTGAGGGCGACGAGGTCGGCGTCGGCGTAGGGCAGCGCGATCACGCACCCGCCCCGGGCCACCGCGCGCAGGTCGTCCAGCCACCGGCCCGCCACCTCGGCGCCGGTGCCGGGCACCGGGACCCCGTCGGGGCCGCGGACCTGGTAGCCCGAGCTCATCGCCGCGACCGTCTCCACCAGGTCGGGATCGACCGCGAGACAGGTGGCCTCGCGCACCGGCGAGCCCGCGGGCGCGACCTCGGCCAGCGCCGCGATCAACCCGCCGAGCCTGCCGTCCGGGGCGAGGGACGCGGCGAGGTCGTCGTCGGTGAGCATGGTCGGCTCGTGGGGCATGGTCGAGAGCCGTCGTGGGGTGTCGGCAATCGGGTAGAGCAGCGCGAACGGTGACGTCTCCGGCGCCGGCTCGCCGGGCACGGCGGCGTCGGACTCGGCGGGCCCCGGTGGCAGCGACAGCACGGGCAGCAGCATCCGCACCGTCGCCAGCCGCGCCGTCGTGCCGTCCCGCGGCACCCCGTTGACGTTGACGAGCAGCTCGTACACCCCGGTGTCGGCGAGTGCGAGGCTCGCCTCCGGCGCCCCACGCAGCGGCACGGCAAGCCGGATCGGGACCTGCCCGCCCGGCGCGAGCTCGCCGGGTAACGACACGAACTGTGGGGTGACCGCATCGGTGCCCGCATGGCCCTCCAGCGCGTCGCGCAGCCTGCCCTCGGTGCGCAGCGGGTCGCCGCGCTGCACGCGGATGACGAGGTCGTCGATGGGTTCGGCGCCGGTGTTGGTCAGCGTCCCGGTGAGGGTGAGGGTGTCCGGCCCGGTTGCCGTGACGACCCGGGGGCCGACCTGCGCCAGCACCAGCCGCAGCGGATCGCCACCGTCGCGCTCGGGCGCGGGCTGCGACCCGAGTGCGGTGCCCGTGAGCGGTCCGGCGAGAAGCAGCCCCGGCACCGCCAGCAGGGTGAACACGGCGACGCCGATCGCGGCCAGGGCCGCGATCGGCTTCACGCCGTCTCCTCCAACAGCTCGGTGGCTCGCCGGATCAGCCTGCGCTCGTCGGCGTAGGCCAGCAGCGACTCCAGCTCACCCAGTGGCACCCACGCCACCTCGGAGACCTCGATGTCGGAGTCGGACAGCTCGCCGCCGAGGGCGCGGAGCAGGAAATGGTGCACGGTCTTGTGCACGCGGCGGTCCTCGGCGACGAACCAGAAGTCGATGGTGCCCAGGGGTGCGACCACGCGACCGATGATGCCGGTCTCCTCCTCGACCTCCCGCACCGCCGCCTGCTCGGCCGTCTCACCGGCCTCGATGTGGCCCTTGGGCAGTGACCACAACAGGCGCCCGCGCCGGTCCAGGCGCCCGATCACCGCGGCGGTACCCGTGCCGCGGTCCACGACGAGACCGCCGGCCGAGGTCTCGTCGACGGTGCGCAGCCGTTGCCGGCGTTCCGGACGCTGGCCCGCGCGGCGCCCCCGGGAGCGACCGCGGGAGGTGGACATGTGGCGATGGTAACGACGATGACCACCCGACCGTCGGGTCCGCGCCCGGGCGCGCCCCTCCTCGGCGTCCTGATCGTCCGGGACGCCTACACTCGCCCGCCGTGTCTGCAACTGCCCTGGTGTCCGCAGCGAGTGCCGGTGCCGGTTCCCCCACCCACGTGCATGCTGATCTCGTGCGCGCTCAGGAGAATGCGGTCGTGGAGATGGTGCAGATCCCTCCGGTCGCCGAGGAGCTGGCCGCCCGCTTCGGCGCGGCCGGGCATCGGCTCTACCTCGTGGGCGGCAGCGTCCGCGACGCGCTGCTCGGGCGTGCGGTCAGCGACCTCGACTTCACCACCGACGCGCGACCCGGTGCCGTGGCGGCGTTGCTGGAGGGCTGGGCCGACGCGGTCTGGGACACCGGCATCGCGTTCGGCACGCTCGGCGCGCGCCGCCACGACACCACCGTCGAGATCACCACGTTCCGTGCCGACGCCTACGACGGTGTCACCCGCAACCCGGTCGTGGAGTTCGGCGACACGATCGAGGGTGACCTGCGCCGCCGCGACTTCACGGTCAACGCGATGGCCGTGGAGCTCGGTGGCGAGCGGCGCTTCGTCGACCCGCACGGCGGGCTCGCCGCGCTGGCCACCGGCGTGCTGGACACCCCGGCGACGCCAGAGCAGTCCTTCGCCGACGATCCGCTGCGGATGCTGCGGGCGGCGAGGTTCGTCTCGGTGCTGGGGCTGGCCCCCCCGCCGCGCGTCGTCGTCGCCATGACCGCGATGGCGGCGGAGCTGGCGCGCGTCACCCGTGAGCGCGTGCAGGTGGAGCTGTCCAAGCTGATCTGTGGCACCCACCCGCGGCGGGCGATCGAACTGATGGTGGACACCACGCTCGCCGAGCAGGTGCTGCCCGAGGTGCCGGCGATGCGGTTGGCCATCGACGAGCACATGCAGCACAAGGACGTCTACACGCACTCGCTGGTCGTCCTGGAGCAGGCGATCGACCGCGAGACCGGCGGGCCCGACCTCGTGCTGCGCCTCGCCGCACTGCTGCACGACATCGGCAAGCCCGACACCCGCAGCCGGGAGCCCGACGGTCGCGTCAGCTTTCATCACCACGAGGTGGTGGGGGCCAAGATGACGCGGCGGCGGCTGCGCGAGCTGCGCTACCCGAACTCGGTGATCGACGAGGTGGCGCAGCTGGTGTTCCTGCACCTGCGGTTCCACGGGTACGGCTGCGGGGAGTGGACCGACTCCGCGGTGCGCCGCTACGTCACCGACGCCGGCCCGCTGCTGGACCGGCTGCATACGCTCGTGCGGTCGGACTGCACCACTCGTAACCGCCGCCGCGCCGCCGCGTTGCAGCGCAGCTACGACTCGCTCGAGGAGCGGATCGCGCAGCTGCGTAAACAGGAGGAGCTCGACGCCGTCCGACCCGACCTGGACGGCAACGCGATCATGCGGATACTCGGGATCCCGCCGGGCCCGCTGGTCGGCAAGGCCTACCGACACCTGCTGGCACTGCGCATGGAACACGGTCCGCACACCCCCGAGGAAGCCGAGGCGGAGCTGCGGCGCTGGGCGCGGGACAACGACGTTCCCGGCAGCTGAGGTCTCGGATCAGGCCGCGGTGCGTGGTCGGCGGCGGAGCTGGGCGTCGTGTGCCAGCAGGCCTGCCAGGTAGACTGCGGCCGCGGCGCCCAGCAGCCAGGGAGCCCGGCCGTCGGGCGGGCTGAGCAGCGCGGCGGTGGCCACCGCCAGCACGTAGCCGACGTTGAAGATGATGTCGTAGAGCGCGAACACGCGGCCGAGTACCTCATCGCCGGCCTCGCCCTGCACGGCGGCGTCGGTGCAGAGCTTGACGAGCTGGCCGGTCGCGCCGAGCAGGAACGCGGCCACCAGCACCGCGGGCAGGCTCAGCAGCGCGGCCAGCGCGAGCTGGGTGAGCGCGGCCACGAGCAGCGCCACCGCGACGGTGCGGGGGCGACCCCAGCGGTGGATCATCCAGGGCGCGAGCAGCGCTGCTGTCCCCAACCCGGCCGCAGCCAGCACGACCGCCTCGCCGACACCGGCGAGCCCGGCCCGGAAGGGGCCGGTGTCGGTGAACGCGTACCGGAACAGCAGCAGCGTCAGCAGTGTCGTGATGCCGAACGAAAGGCGGTGGGCCGCGAGCGCCAGGAACGACGCGGCAACCGACGGGGTGGCGATGGTCGCGCGCGCGCCGTCGGCGAACCCCCGCAGGACGGTGACGGTGGTGCGCTCCCGGGTCGGGTCCGGACCGAGGGCGCCGCGGCCGAACCTGGCGGCCAGGGCCGCGGCCACCACCGACCCCGCGACGGCCGCCAGGGTGGTGCCGGCCGACCCGGTGTCGTCCGGGCCGAGGATCTCGCGCAGCCCGATGGCACTGGCCCCGCCGAGGGCCGCCACGGCCGCGCCGGCGGTGACGGCGAGCGTGTTGGCCTCGACGAGATGGCGGCGCGGCACGACGTGCGGCAGCGCAACCGACATCCCGGACAACACGAAGCGGCTGACCCCGGCCACCGCGAGCGCACCGAGGTACAGCGGCAGTCCCGTCACCCCCGCGAAGACCGTGGCGGCGACGAGCACGACCAGTGCGGCTCGTAGCACGTTGGCGCTCATCAGGACCCGGCGGCGGTCCCAGCGGTCCAGCAGCGCGCCGGCAAACGGGCCGATCACCGAGTACGGCAGTAGCAGCACGGCGAGCCCGGCCGCTACGGCGAGAGGGTCCGCCTGCCGCTCCGGGTTGAACAGCATGGCGCCGCCGAGCGCGGCCTGGAACATTCCGTCGGCCCACTGGGTGGCGAACCGCACGGCGAGCAGCCGCCGGTAGCCGGGGGTGCGTACCAGCCGGGTGAAGCCGAGCCGCACGTCCGGCGCCGTGGTGGGCGGCACGGGCGGCGACGGCGCTCGCGGTGTCGGCACGGGGGGAGGCTACGCGGCCCAGCGGGTGCGACGATGGTCATGTGGTGGATGTCCGTTCCGGTTCTGGCGCCGATCCCGGTTCTGCCGTGGCGCCGGGCAGCCTGCTCGTGGCCGCACCGGGACTCCTGGACCCCCACTTCAGCCGCACCGTTGTCTACGTCATCGAGCATCGCGGCCACGGCAGTCTCGGGGTGATTCTGAACCGGCCCAGCGAGGTGACGGTGCGCGACGTCCTACCGTCGTGGGCGCCACTGTCCGCGCAGCCCTCGGCGGTGTTCGTCGGCGGTCCGGTGCAGAGCGAGACGGCGCTGTGCCTTGCCGCCGTGCGCACCGGATACGACCCGGCCACGGTGGCGGGTCTGGTGACGGTGCGCGGCCCGGTGGCCCTGGTCAACCTCGACGGCGACCCGACCGAGATCGCGTCCCGGCTCCGTGGGCTTCGGGTGTTCGCTGGCTACGCCGGCTGGGACGCGGGACAGCTCGCCGCGGAGGTCCGGCGCGGCGACTGGATCGTGGTGCCCGCGCTGCCTGACGACGTGCTGACCTGCCAGGACACCGGCCTGTGGGTGCACGTTCTGCGCCGCCAGGGCATGCCGCTGGCGCTGCTGGCCACCTGTCCCGCCGATGTCCGGCAGAACTGAGGGCCGGGTCCGACGAACGAGATCAGGCGCGCTCGGAGACCTCGTGGCACCCGGCTACCAGGTCGCACCCCGCGCACACCCCGGAGCAGGACGGCGCCGCGGGCGGTTGGGCAGCCACGGCGGCCGCTATCCGGTCCCCTACGACACCGCCTGCCCCGGCGAGCATGACCAGCCCGGCGACCGTCACGGTGAACATCACCCAGGCGAGGGCACCGGTCGCTCCGGCGAGCAACGCGGTCCCGCCCACGGCCGCGACCGCGCCTGCCGCACCCACCGGAACGGCGGCCACCCGGTTCGCCACGGTGAACGCGGCGTCCGAGCGCAGTGTCGTGGGGGTCCGGACCCCGACCCAGCGGTTGCGGCGCAGCCGCGAGCGCGCCCCGAGCACGGCGACGGCGAGCAGCGCGACGCCGACCAGCACCAGCAACGAGCCGGCGATCAGGCGCAACGGCAGCGGCACGCGTCCAGGGTAGGCCAACCCGCTGATCGAGGTGTTGGGCGTGCGCGCAGCCATCCGGAAGTCGTGTTCGCTGGATCGGTAGAGTGGCCGAACGCGGCTGTCCGCGGCCTGCCCGTGAGCCCCAGCGCCGCGAGGAACGTCGGTCGATGGTCACCGCTGCTTTCGAGTAGGTCTTCGACTAGGGATGTCGTACATGGAAGCCTTCGATCCGCGCGCGATCGAGCGCCGGTGGCAGCAGGTCTGGAACGACGAGCAGACCTGGCACGTGACCAACGACACCAGCTCGGCACCCCTGGCCTACGTGTTGGAGATGCTTCCGTACACCAGCGGTGAGCCCCACGTCGGGCACCTGAAGAACTACGCGGTCGGCGACGCGGTCGCGCACTTCTTCCGTCGACGCGGGTACACCGTGCTGCACCCGATGGGCTACGACGCGTTCGGGCTGCCGGCCGAGGGGCACGCGATCCGCACCGGCAAGAGTCCGCGCGTATCGACCGACGAGTCGATCGCGTCGTTCCGACGCCAGTTCAGCGAGTGGGGTATCTCGATCGACTGGTCGCGGGAGCTGGCGACCCATCAGCCCGAGTACTCCCGTTGGACACAGTGGATCTTCCTGCAGATGTTCGGCAAGGGCCTCGCGTACCGGCGGGACGCGGCGGTCAACTGGTGTCCCCAGGACGCGACAGTCTTGGCGAACGAGCAGGTCGTGGACGGCCGGTGCGAGCGATGCGGGGCGCTGGTCGAGATCCGGCAGCTGGAGCAGTGGTTCTACCGCATCACCGACTACGCGCAGCGTTTGCTGGAGGACCTCGGTCCGCTGGAGTGGCCGGAGAAGGTCAAGACCATGCAGCGCAACTGGATCGGCCGGTCCGAGGGTGCCGTTATCCGTTTTCGCTGTGACGAGGTCGGCACCGACTACGAGGTGTTCACGACCCGGCCGGACACGCTGTTCGGGGCCACGTTCTTCGTCCTCGCGCCCGAGCATCCAGATGTTGCGAAGCTCGCAGCGGGCACCGCTTATGAGGATCGCGTCCGGGAGTACGTCACGGCCGCGCTGACCGGGGACCAGACGGAACGGGGTTCCGCGAGCAGGCCGAAGACGGGCGTTCCACTGGGCCGGTCGGTGACCAACCCGGTGACCGGCGAGCAGATCCCCATGTTCGTCGCCGACTACGTCCTCGTCGAGTACGGCACCGGCGCAGTGATGGGAGTTCCCGCTCAGGACCAGCGGGACTGGGACTTCGCGACGGCGTTCGGACTGCCGATCGTGCGCACCGTGCAGCCACCCGCGGACTTCGACGCCAAGGCGTACACGGGCGAGGGCCCCGCGGTGAACTCCGGGTTCCTGGACGGCCTGTCGATCGGTGAAGCCAAGCGTGCAATGATCGACTGGTTGACCGAGCGCGGCTGCGGCCGCTCGGAGGTCACCTACCGGCTTCGGGACTGGCTGCTGTCGCGTCAGCGCTACTGGGGCTGCCCGATCCCGATCGTCTACTGCGACGGCTGTGGCATGGTTCCGGTGCCCGAGGACCAACTGCCCATCGTGCTGCCCGTGATCGAGGACTACACTCCTCAGGGCAAGTCGCCGCTCGCGGCCGCCGAGGATTGGGTGCGAACCACCTGCCCGAGCTGCGACAGTCCGGCTCGTCGGGAAACAGACACGATGGACACCTTCGTGGACTCCTCGTGGTATTTCCTGCGCTACTGCGATCCGCACAACGACTCGCTCCCCTGGGATCGCGCGGTCGTCGATCGGTGGATGCCGGTCGACCAGTACATCGGCGGTGTCGAACACGCGATCTTGCACCTGCTCTACGCGCGTTTCTTCTGCAAGGTCTTTGCCGACCTGGGACTCGTCGGCTTCCAGGAGCCCTTCGCTCGCCTCTTCACCCAAGGCATGATCACCCGTGACGGGGCGAAGATGTCGAAGTCGAAGGGTAACTCGGTCTCGCCGACAGAGATCGTCGAGAGGTACGGCGCCGACACGGCCCGCTGCTACGTGTTGTTCATGGCTCCACCCGTCGTGGGGGGAGACTGGACGGACGAGGGGCTGGAAGGTGTGTACCGCTTCCTGGCCCGGCTGTGGCGCCTGGCCCAGGAGGTTGCCGACGACACGACATCTGAGCTGCGCGCGGAAGGCGACGACCTCGTTCTGGTCCGCAAGACGCACTGGGCCATCGCTAAAGTCACGAATGACATCGACGGCCAGTTCGCCTTCAACACAGCCATCGCGGCGGTGATGGAGCTCGTGAAGGAGGTGTCGCGAATCCATCACGAGGGCGCCGCCTCGGCCGCGGCCCGCCGGTTCGCACTGTCGATGGCCGCCTCGCTGCTCTTCCCGTTCGCACCGCACACAGCCGCCGAGGTCTACCACGACCTGACCGGCGATCGGGTGTGGACGCAGCTCTGGCCTGTTGCCGAGGATCGCTATCTCCACCGCGACGAGGTGTCGCTGCCGGTCCAGGTGGACGGCAAGGTGCGGTTCCGGGTCACTGTTCCGGCAGATGCGGACGAGGGCCTGCTTCGGACAGCCGCCATGGAGGCGCCGGAGTTGGTGGAGTATCTCCGCGGCCGGTCCATCAGCCGGGTGGTGGCCGTTCCGGGGAAGATCGTCAACGTCGTCGCGGCCGGGCTCTGAACGAACGCTGTCGCAGGCTCGGCCGACGAGCCGACTCCGCTCGCGGCGGGTCGCTACCGCTCAGGCGTCCGGGCCCCTCGTGGTGCGTCGTCGTCCTCGAACAGGGCGTGGGCGAGGAGTACCGCCGCCCAGATGCCCAGCGGGATCGCGGGCCAGAAACGTTGCAGCTCCCCGGAGACGAGCGACGTCACTCCCCAGATGGCCAGCATGACGACGGCGCCGCCGAGCCAGGTCCGCCACTCGTTCCACCACTCCCGCTGGTCTGCGGCAGCCCGCTGCTCCTGCGCGGACGGCAGCCGGGCGGCGGGCACCGCCGGCAGATCGGCGGTCACCCGGTCCAGTTCACCGTAGGTCGTCGCCGCGTAGACCGCCCGGAGCCGCTCGTCGTACTCGGCGAGATCGAGCCTGCCCTCGTCGACGGCCAGCTGCAGCCGCTCGGCCACCACGGACCGGTCGGCTGAAGATGCCCGCATCCGGGAATGATCGACTTCCCCGCTCATGATGGCGATGCTACCGCCTGCAGGTCGGGCAAAGGGTCGATCCCGGTGGCCGGCGACGGTCGTGGATCGGGCGCGCGGCAACGAGATGTCAGCCCCAGGGTGGTCTCCCGGGCCGTCGTCGACGCCCCGTTGAGGACGAGGACTCGCCCTGCATGTGCGTGCGCTACCCGCTGAGCAGTCGGCGTGCCGTTCAGCCGACCCACTGCACCATCAGGACATCGACGCGTCTTTGATCGTCCAGGATGAGGTAGACGATCTGGCCGTGGGTACCGAACGTGTGAGTCCGCAGCGCACCGTGGGGGTTGTCGCGGTGGTAGGGCTGGCCGCTCCACGGCGCGGTCTCCAGCACCACCCGCAGCTCGGCGTAGGCGGCCAGGCCCTGCGCGGGCAGCGCGTCGATCTGCTGCTGTGCCGGGCCGTCGGTCTCGACGGTGAACACCCGCGGCGCTACAGCCTGGCTTCGGTGACCAGCACTGGCTCGTCCGCGGGTGGCTCGTGCCCGGTGAGCAGCTCGACTGCCCTGCGGATGACCCGGCGGTGTTCTTGGCGATCTCGGGTGATCCACGAGCGGCGCCGCCAGTGCTCCACCGTGTCGTGCATGCCGGCCAGGTCCAGCGACCGGCTCGCCTCGACGAGCGCGGCCTGGTAGTCCCGATCGAACGCGTCGCGGTACTCCGGATGCAGCGCCGCCCGGATCTCCCAGGGCGAGGCGCCCACCAACGGCAGCGGCGGCAGCGCCGAGTCCTCGGTCTCAGTCGGGGCGGTGGACATAGCCGCCATCATAGCCAACCCAACCGACAAGGTCAGCGGTCTCGAACTCGGTTGCCTCTCGTTGCCCCGGGTAGATGTTCTTCTCGCTGGGGTTGAACATCTACTCACTGTCTGACACCAAGCACCAGCACGCCTAGTGTGCTCCGTATGAGCGAGGCGAGAACACCAGGACCGGTTGCCGAAGGCGCGATCGAGCCGCCAGGCGTCGTCCTCCCCACGGAACATGGCACCGAGGCCGAGCCGGATCCGCCCGTGCCGAGCCATCTCGGCGCGGACCTGGACTCTGGCCTCCGTGAGAAGCTGCACCAGCTCCTCTTGCACGGTCCGGGCCAGCTCGGCGCCGTCTACCGCGCGATGGTCGAGTTGCCAGGCGCCGGGCCTACGGAGCTACTTTCGCTGACTCGCTGCGCGAACCCCGGCGTTGTCGGAAACCGGCGTGTCATCGTCTTTGCGATCATGGACGGGACCGAGCCGACATCGGCATCGGTTGCGAGGCAAGGCGCGAGCACGGTCCGAAGGATGCACAAGAACGAGAAGGATGAAGCAGTCAGATCCCGCCTCGCCGACGTTCTGGCCACCTTGGAGGCTAAAGCGACGAGTACGCAGGCTGTCGCGGAAGAGACCGAGCAGCTGGAGTCCGACTCCGCTGTGCTGGCGGACGCGCTCAAGCAGGCCGCTGGCGTCTACGTCTATACCTACCCGCATTACTGGCGGCACTCCTACGTCCCGGACAGCGAGCGTCGGCTGCTAAAGGTCGGTTGCACGACGAACCAAGCATGGAATCGCCTACTCAACCAGGCCCGTCAAACCGGTATGCCTGAGGACCCGCTCCTGCTGCGTGTCTACAAGACCGACAACCCCAAGGCCACCGAGGAGGTGTTCCATATGCTGCTTGACGCCGCCGAACACCAGCGGAGCGTCGGCACCGCGGTCGGCAAGGAATGGTTCATCACGACCGTCGACTACTGCGACGCCATCGCGACCGCGCTCAAGCTCGAAGTCCTCGCGGGCAGCACCGACGTGGACTAGATCCGCCGCATCATGGCGCCGAAGCCGCCCCGGTCTTCACATTCGGAGAGCAGACCTGCGATTCACCCGGCAATGCCCATCCGGTAGGCCAGACCACGCAGCTCCCGCCCACCAGCGTCCCGGCGCGCCGAGCGAAGCTGGTCGGCGACGGCTTCGCGGACGAACACATCGTTGTGGACGCGCTGTGGAGCGAGCTTCTCAGCACGCAACAGCGTGGCCAGGCCGTGCTCGCGGGTGGCTTTCTCCCGCAGCATCGACCGACCGAAGTCAGCGTAGAACTCCGCCTGCCGGCTCGGACTCGGAATGACCTCCGCGTGCACGCCGCCAGCGATCTCGGTGATCTTCCCGCCTTCACCGGCCTCGGTGGCCACCGACGTACGCCAGATCCCGACATTGACCGTCCCAAACCACAACTGAGCGAAGGTGCCTACCTCGGAGTCCATACGCCCAGCGACCGCAGCAGCCTCGTCGAGATGCGTAGCCGCGGTATCCCGATCGCTCTGCGCCGCCGCAGCGAACACCGCCGAGAGATGCAGCATCCCGTACGCCTGCACGACCGTAAGTATTCGGTGATCCCGTAGCCCGGGCGTGCCTGCTCGTGTCTGGCCTTGTCCTGTGGCAGGTGGTGTGACCTGGGGGTTTGACACCGATCCCTGGGGGGTGATCTTGTGGTTGTGTCAT
>Ga0136634_10000035_pt1 | contig 62267 bp, 50 predicted proteins | sample AntDrymUQ8332106_2_FD_104654 | JGI IMG/M metagenome (GOLD analysis project Ga0136634, IMG submission 104654) | Polar desert sand microbial communities from Dry Valleys, Antarctica - metaG UQ833 (21.06) | ecosystem: Environmental > Terrestrial > Soil > Desert | place: Antarctica: Dry Valley... | reverse complement strand
GTCTAATATTCTTGTGGTTCAATTTTCTATAAACGCGTAGCCCTTACAGGGCTTGATCCTTAAAGTTGCAGCGCTTGCTTTAAGTGGATTGATGATTCCATCTGTAATAACTATAATGATAAAATTAAATGTGCTTTTAATCCTGTAGCGCAATATCATTAAATTAAGCTCCATAGGAGCATCGTGTTTATAGCAATTATAGTATAGTAGTTCTTTGACTCCGTAGGAGTCACGTGGTTGTGTAGGTTATATGTGACTCCTATGGAGTCTAATATTCTTGTGTGTCAATTTTCTATAAATACGTAGCCCTTACAGGGCTGAAATCCTTAACTTAATTACTCTTTCAAGCTCTTCAGGTACGCAATACTTTTAGGCACCTGGGTAATCACATGATCGCTTTCGTCTTCAATGAAGAAATGTTTTATGCCTAGCTTATTAGCTTCTTTTATAATTCCTGGAATGTCTAATTCCCCTTCTCCAAGCGGAACATTGTTTTCGCCACCTGTAAGGCCTGTGAGATCTTTCTTTGTGCCTTTTTTCAGATCTTTCAGGTGAATCAGCTTCCATCTATTGCCATATTTTTTCAACAGACCTACCGGATCACCACCTCCGAACTGAATCCAGAATACGTCCATTTCGAAGGAAACGTATTCAGGGTTCGTGTTTTCAAAAATATAATCCAGCAAAGTCCCTTTTTCATGCGGCCAGAATTCGTAGCCGTGAGCATGATAGCAAAAAATGAGACCGTTTTCTTTTAAAATTTTTCCAACCCGGTTAAAATCTTCCACTGCTTTTTTTGCATTTTCGAAATTAAAGCTTCCGGTAGTATGTGGGATCCAGGCAACCATTACATACTTAGCTCCCAATGCTTTCGCCCTGTAAATTACTGAATCGGTATTTTTTACCAGCTGTTCATAGCCAACGCCTGTGCCGGGAATACTGATGCCTCTTTCATTACACAGCTTTTTGAATTCCTCCGGCGGCATCCGCCCTCCGCCACCTTCTATTTCTGTAATTCCCATCATCTTAATTGTATCCAATACTGCGGCTACTCCATTAGGAAAGCTCTTTCGAAATGTATAAGGCGCCACACCAAATTGCGCTTTGTATAAGGGCTTACCGTTCTGCGCCATTGCAGTTCCAAAGTCTGATAAAAGAAGAGTAACGAGAATAACAAAGGTGAAATACTTTTTCATAAATGACTTTATTAACGATTTTAATTTTCTATAAATTCAATTCTACGTTCTATATATTTAAAGCATTCAACTCAATCAGAATCTCTAATATTTTATGAATTAATGCTCCTAATCCGAAATCGAAAATCATTCATCTTCTATATCGCCAATCCCACATCGTACATTCCACTTCGTACTTAAATATTCTTCTTCTTCAACGCTTCTACTGCATAATTAGCTGCCCGTGCAGTAACTGCCATATAGGTCAACGTTGGATTTTGCGTGCCGGTGGAAGTCATACAGGCGCCATCAGTTACAAATACATTTTTGCAATGGTGCAGTTGGTTCCATTTGTTAAGCAAGGATGTCTTGGGGTCAAGTCCCATTCGCACCCCACCCATTTCATGAATATCTGCACCTGGAAGGCTTTTAGTATCCTCAACCTTTATATTGAAAAACCCGGCTTTCTCAAACATTTCTTTCGACTGCTGTACATAATCCTCCACCATTTTATCATCATTTTCGCTCCATTCACAGGAAATGATTAATTGCGGAATTCCATATTTATCTTTTAAATCTGTATGGAGCCGAACATGATTTTTTTCCAGCGGAACACATTCTCCCATCATCCAGGAGCTGATATGCCAGTTGCCCAATTTTGGATTCAAAAGATTTTCTCTCAGTTGATCTCCGATCATATCTGTATTTGAAGATGACCCCCTGCCGCCACCAATGCCAACGGCATAACCCCGCAGAAAATTCATTTCCTGTTTACGTACATTCCTGAATCGGGGTATATAACTATTGCTGGGATTGCGGCCATCTGTCATTTTATCTTTAAAGCCTTCGTATTGGGCACTACCCTTTCCGCGGTAATTGTGCCATGAAACAAATTTTCCCAATAACCCGCTATCGTTTCCTAATCCGTTAGGAAACCGTTGAGAGGTAGAGTTGAGTAATATCGCATTGGTGTTTAATGCCGATGCATTTACAAAAATAATGTTGGCATAAAACTCTATAATGTCACGGGTATTGCCATCAACAATTCGTACACCTGTAGCACGTGCTTTTTTCTCATCGTAAATAATCGAATGAACAACAGCATGCGGCCGGATAGTAAGATTGCCTGTTTTTAAAGCCCATGGTAAAGTAGAAGCATTGCTGCTAAAATAGGCGCCATACACACAGCCCCTGTTACAAAGTGTTTGGTTCTGACATTTGCCACGGCCCTGTTCGCGATGTATAGGTTGCGGATCGGTGAGATGCGCACAACGTGCCTGTATCAGGTGGCGATCGCTATAATTTTTTGTAATATTTTCCTTGAAATAATGTTCAATACAACTCATTTCAAAGCCTGGCATTGTTTCGCTATCGGGGAGTTCTGCAAGGCCATCTTTGTTACCTGCAATGCCTGCAAATTTTTCTACATAGCTGTACCATTTTTCTATGTCTTTATACCGGAGAGGCCAGTCAACCGCGAATCCATCTCTTGCAGGGCCTTCAAAATCAAAATCGCTCCAGCGTTGTGTTTGTCGGGCCCATAACAATGATTTACCGCCTACATGATAACCGCGAAACCAGCGAAAAGGTTTTTCCTGAACAAAAGGTTGCTCATCATCTTTAATTGCCCAATGCAATGTTTCTTCCCTCATAAAGCGGGCGAACTGATAATCTTTGCGTTTGTCGATCGGAACCGTGCCGCGGTATTCAAAATCCCAGGGGGCTTTAGATGCAGTAGGATAATCCTTCACATGCTTCACATCGCGACCTCTTTCCAGGATCAGGGTTTTAAGCCCTTTATCACACAATTCTTTAGCAGCCCAGCCACCGCTGGCGCCTGAGCCTATAACGATCGCATCGTAAGTTCTTTTTTCAACTGAATGGATAAAATTTGCCATTGTTATGCTTTTACATCTACACAACCGTAATAGTGACCGGGTGCAACTTTATACTTAAGGTATTTCGACATTACGATTTTGGAAGTATTGAATCCGCGAATTGTTTCTGATTTCATCAGGCTGAAAAAATCTTTTTCATTTTTATTTTCAGAATTGGAGAGTTTCAGCAATAATTCCTGACGTTGAGACTGTTCGCAACTGATAAATGATTTTCCATAGGTACGCTGTGCAGATGCATCGAGTGCTGCCAACTGTGCTTTTACATTATCCTGTACTTCTTTGGGATAACAATTGTCGAACAATTTTTGTAAAAACTTATCTACGCCAACGGATAAGGCCCCAATGGAATCTCCCGCGGGAATGATTGTATCCGTAATGCTTGCTAAAATTTCCTGTTCAGTAACAGCGAAGGCAGATGAGGAAATATCTTTTGCACTCCATTCTCTTGCCCACGAAGGTAATGCGATGAGCCCGCCTGAGGCCAGTAGTAATTGTTTAAGCGTATCCCTGCGATTCATTATGTAAGCAATTATTAATTAAATCTACTGAAAATGCCACGCATTTCAGTACTAACATAAGACGCTGAGAAATTACAATACCTTCAGTAAAGATTCTGAAATATCAGATTAACTTTCCAGGTGCTTTGGATTTGTACTGAATGAAATACCCTGGGCAAATTGATAGTCATTATTCAGGAGGTGGGCAAGTAAAACTATGCTGGATTTTACCAACCGCAAACTTATAGAGGTGTGTCGATAAAGCCATTTAAGGTTATTAAATTATTCACTGCATTGCCCAGGGTGTTATTGAAATACACGTATACATCCTTCCCTTCATTTTTCCAGGTTTTGATAAACTGAGCGTATGTTAACAAAACTTCATCCGAATAGCTTCCCCGGTACCCTTTATCAGTACCATGAAATCTAACATATACAAAATCAGATTTACCCCCTGTTAGTAAGGGAGCAGATGAAGGCATATCATGTAAAACCATACTCATTGAGTTTGCTTGTAGTAAATCATAGATATCCTGGTGATACCACGAAACATTACGAAATTCAATCGCTACTTTCCACTGATTCTTTGGATCTGTTTGCCTGATAATTTTTAATAACTTTTCTAATGGTTTTGTATACTCTATGTTCAGCTTACCCGGGAACTGCACGAGCAAGCACCCCTTGTTTTTGCCAACGGCATTGATCACCTGGAAAAAATTCGTCACGTCTTCAGGGACAAAAATTAATTCTTTAATATGGGTAATTCCACCCGGACATTTAAACGTGAATTGAAAATTTTTGGGAACGCTTGCAGCCCACCTCTCTATCGTACTTGCCCTTGGAACCTTTTTAAATGAACTATTTATTTCCACACTATTAAACAAAGATGCATAATAAGTGAGGCGGCTTTTGTCGGCAAAAGCTCCAGGGTACAGGTTTTTATTGGCCACCGGAAGTACCAAACCACTGGTGCCGGAATAAGCAGTTTTAGTTTTAATAGTTTTCATTCTGTATGAAGTATGATGTACCATGTACGAAGTACGATGTGTGAAATCTTTTATGCATTGGAACCAGACTGACCGGAAATAAAACTATAACATGTAAAAATATGGATTCAAATTTCGTGCATCGTACATCTTATATCGAACTGAATAATCAAAACTATATACTCAAAAATTCCTTTTTATATTGAGAAGGTTTCTTCAACATAATTTCTTTAAACTGTCTATTGAAATTGGAAAGAGTATTGAATCCGCAGTCATAACAAATTTCTGCAATGGATTTTTCTGTCTCAGTCAACAATTTACAGGCATGCTTTATTCTGATTTCCGCAATTAAGCTTGAAAATGATTTATTGTTTTTCATTGTAAAATACCGGCTAAAGGAAGTTGGTGTCATGTGCAATAATTCAGCTAGATTTTTCAACAAAATTTTTTTTCGGAAATTCTTAAAAGCATACTCATAAACGATATTCAGTCGGTCTGTTTCATTTTCATCAAAAGCATCTTCATATGCTTTTGATGAAATATAATGGAACTCTTTGGCGCCTGCCAGAATTTCGAGAATATGCAATAGGTGAATAACACTGTAAATCCCTTGCAGCTGAGTTAACTCTTTCATCATATTGATCACCTGATTTTTTTTGCCTCCATAAAATTCTAAACCCCTCATCGATTTTATAAACAATTTTTTTATTACCAGCATTTCATCTTTTTCAAGGATATGATCACCGAGGAAATATTCATTCAGGTAAATAACAATTCCACTTACTGTAGAAGCACTAATTCTATCAAAATAAGTTTCATCGCTACGCCATACATGGGGTAAATGGGGACCCGTTAAAATGAGTTCTCCGGGTCGAAAGGATTTAATGTTATCACCTATGAAACGAGTGCCGGTTCCTTCGAGCACAACAAAAAGCTGGTATTCAGAATGAGCGTGCCACAGTGGATCGAAATGTTTTTCTTCTAAATGTTTTATTACAAATATCTGGGATGGAGGAATGGCTGATTTATGGATGGCTGGTTTCAAATTTGCTTAAATTGTCGTTCAAAACTTAAAATACCATGGTTTACTGGCAAGATACAGTCAGATTTGGATAATATTTTGATAGGCTCTCTAAAAAAATTTCTGGAAATTCGATTATCATCTAACGCTTAACTAATTGCCATGCGACAGAAAAAGTTCCTGACTCTGTTTGTAATTATTTCCCTGGCTATATTTTTTATAGGAAGCGCCACTCATAAAACCGCCGATACTTCTCGCCGCCTTGAAATTTTATTTTTGGGTCATAAGAATAACAGGGCTCATAATTCTGAAAGGCTTGCAGACATTTTCACAAAAGAATTTTTTAAAGGAGGTATCAATATAACATTCACTTCGGACCCTGCGGATTTAAACGATTTGAATCTTAGTAATTATGATGGCCTCATCCTGTATGCCAACCATGATTCGATAAGCAGATCGCAGGAAAAAGCTTTGCTTGAATTTGTGCTTAGCGGTAAAGGCTTTATTCCACTTCATTCTGCGTCATGGTGCTTTCGTAATTCCCCCGAGGTTGTAGAGATGATCGGAGGACAATTTAAAAGCCATAAATATGATTCTTTTCCTGCTGTGATCACCCAACCAGGTCACCCGGTGATGAAAGGCATTACCTCTTTTGTAACTAAGGATGAAACTTATGTGCACGATAAAGTGAGTAAGAACATACTAGTACTGTCAGAAAGAGTTGAGGGAAGTCATCATGAACCTTATACATGGGTAAGGCCTTATGGAAAGGGCAGGGTATTTTACACGGCTTATGGTCATGATGAAAATACATTTACCAACCAGGGATTTTTAGACCTCGTTCGCAATGGCATACTTTGGGCTGTTGGCGATAAAGCAGTAACAAATCTTACGGCTTATCAATTAGCGAATCCTACTTATTTTGATGGACCTGTCCCGAACTATGAGCGTCGCGATCCTGCGCCCAAAGTTCAGCAATCATTACAACCAGATCAATCCATGTCACTGATACAAGTTCCGGTTGGTTTTCAATTGCAATTGTTTGCTGCAGAACCTGATGTTGTAAATCCCATTTATATGAATTGGGATGAACGTGGCCGGTTATGGGTTATTGAGACTGTTGATTACCCAAATGAGATTAAGGACGATGATAAAGGGGATGACCGCATCAAGATCCTGGAAGATACCGATGGTGATGGCAAGGCAGATAAGTTTACCATTTTTGCAGACAAATTGAATATACCTACAAGCTTTGTTTTTTCAAATGGTGGTCTAATTGTGAGCATGGCCCCCTCTTTTTTATTCTTAAAAGATACAGATGGAGATGACAAAGCAGATGTCAGGCAGTCATTCATTACCGGGTGGGGTAAACGCGATACGCATGCCCAGGCCTCTAATCTCAGATATGGTATTGATAACAATATTTGGGGGGTAGTAGGTTATTCCGGGTTCAACAATGGCAAAAAAGGAAAGGATTCATTGGGGTTTGGCAATGGTGTTTACCGGTTTAAGCCAGATGGGAAAGACCTCGAGTTTCTTGGTGCAACCAGTAACAATACCTGGGGGTTGGGGTTTTCTGAAGAGTTTGATGTTTTTATTTCCACCGCCAATAATACACACAGTGCGTTCTTAGGAATGCCAAAAAGATACTTTGATAAAGTAAAAATTCCTGAAGCAAGTGTTGAAAAAATTGATGCACATTATGGAATGCATGTAGCAACAAAAAATCTTCGCCAGGTAGATGTGCATGGAGGATTTACAGCAGCGGCAGGCCATAGCTTGTATACAGCCCGTGTGTATCCAAGGGAATATTGGAATCGTATCGCCTTTGTAACGGAACCAACCGGCCGGCTGATCCATCGAACAGTATTGAAGCAAAATGGGTCAGGGTTTAAAGAAGAGGGTGACGGGTGGAACATGTTCGTGAGTGCGGATGAATGGGCTGCGCCCATTCAGGCTGAAGTGGGGCCTGACGGGGCTTTATGGATTACAGACTGGTATGATTTTATAATCCAGCACAATCCTACCCCTAATCTCGCCTCCGCAGGATTAAATTCTGAAAATGGAAAAGGCAATGCTTATATCAATCCATTAAGAGATCATGAACGCGGCCGTATCTATCGCCTCGCCTATAAAAACAATGATCAAAAAAATACACTGCAATTAAATAAAAATGATCTTGCCGGACTCGTAGGGGCATTGTCTCATACCAACATGTTTTGGCGCTCCACAGCGCAGCGATTAATAGTAGAAAAAGGCGATGCATCTATATTAGATGATTTGTACAAACTAGCTAAAAATGAGCAATTGGATGAAACCGGCATCAACGCTCCGGCCGTTCATGCTCTTTGGACAATACATGGTTTAAAGGCTTTAACGGGCACCAACCCGCAAGCCCTGGCGGTGGTGATACAATCCTTGAGCCATCCGGCAGCTGGAGTACGAAAAGCAGCTATCGAGGTGTTACCGAAAACAACTGTATCCTTCCAGGCGATGCAAAAAGCAAAATTGTTTGAAGATAAAGATTTACGTGTGCGGTTAGCCGCAGTATTAGCCACCACCGATATGACTCCCTCAGCAGCCATAGGGAATGTATTAGTAAACATGGCTGAAAAGGAAGAAAACGTGACAGATACCTGGTTAAGACATGCATTAATCATTGCCAGTAAATTAAACATGGAAACATTCAAGGCTGCCTTCAAGAAAAAAGGCTTGAATGATAACCCCTCCTTGTTGGAAGCATCATTGGCACAGCAACTTGCTTTTGGTTCAAGAATAAATAATATTTCTCTTAGGAGAAGTTTTGGAAGGCAACAAAGTGAAGGCGTGAATCCTGATGTTGCCGGTAAAGAAATCCTTATATCAGGGGATATCGAAAGAATAATAAGGGCAGCAGGATCCGGAACTACTCCCTACTCCGGGCTGGTAGTGGCACAAGGAAATAGATCTAATGGCTATGGCATCTATATGCTGGATAACAAAATGCATTTCCAGATTAACCAGGAAGGTAAATCTTACCCGCTTGCAATGTCTATGGAGCTTCCCGCTAAGTTTTCATTTAAAGCAGGATTACAAAAGGATGGAACAATGCGTTTGCTAATAAATAATAAAGAAGTTGGTTCTTCAAAAACTTCCGGGTTGTTTAAGAAAGATCTGGAAGTGCCGTTACGAGTTGGAATGGAGCCAAGAAAAGGGAATGATAAAATTGCTGACTATCCTGATTCCTTCAACATGCGCAGCAATCTTACAAATGCTAAATTAGAAACCCTGGATGGTATTGCAGCTCCCGCTAAAAAAATAGGAACTGTAGATAAAGTAATTGTGATAAAGGTGGTAAAAGATATCATGAAGTATGATAAGCAACTGATAACCGTAAAAGCAGGTACAACCGTGCAGATCATAATACAAAATCCTGACTTCATGCAGCATAATTTTGTACTGATTAAACCGAGGTCGCTGGATAAAGTGGGTGCCGCAGCGGATCGATTGGCACAGGATCCAAATGGTGTTAAAATGCAGTATGTGCCAAAGATGACAGAGGTTTTACAAGCCACTCCGCTCATTAATACGGGAGGAAAATATACCTTGACTTTTAAAGTGCCGGTTATTCCCGGGGATTATCCATATGTGTGTACGTTTCCTGGCCATTGGCGTATTATGAATGGCGTTATGCGTGTAGTTAAATAATTGTATTTTTAGAAATCTCCAAAACCAAAACTGTTGATCATGCAGACAAATGATGCTCCAGCTGCCAATATTGCCACAGCGCCGGATATGAAATTATTTTACGCATGCTTTGTGGCGCTTATTACCACTTCCTTTGGATTTATTTTGCGGGCACTCATGCTGCCAGAATGGGGAAGAGAATTTAATCTTACCCAAACCCAGTTAGGGGAAATAGCAGGAGTGGGTTTGTGGCCTTTTGCAATCAGCATTGTTCTATTCAGTTTGATCATTGATAAAATAGGCTATAAAACAGCAATGATATTTGCTTTCCTGTGTCATGTTGCCTCTGCGATCCTTACCATATTTGCGAATGGATATTGGATGTTATATCTCGGCACTTTCATTGTAGCATTAGGAAATGGTACTGTAGAAGCAGTGGTGAACCCTGTTGTAGCTACCATGTTTCCCCGGGAGAAAACCAAATGGCTGAATATTCTTCATGCGGGATGGCCAGGTGGATTAGTACTTGGAGGTATTATAGCCTTATCAATGGGAGCCGATACAAGATGGGAGTATAAGATCGCCTTGATTTTATTACCCACGATCGCATATGGTATCATGATGTTATCGCGTAAGTTTCCTTTAAATGAAAGAGTACAGGCAGGAGTAACCTATAAAGAAATGCTACAGGAAGTTGGGGCCATTGGGGCCTTGATTATTGTATCATTAATCGTATTTCAATTAGGTTCAGTTTTTGGATGGTCAACTGTATTAAATGTAATCGTTATTTTAATGGTCACTATTTTATTCGGATTCTATACAAAAAGCCTTGGCCAGCCTCTGTTTATTATTTTATTGTTGATAATGATACCACTGGCCACTACGGAACTGGGCACAGATAGCTGGATAACCGACCTCATGACGCCGGCAATGAATGACCTGGGTTTACAGGCGGGTTGGATTCTTGTTTATACATCCGCTATCATGTTTGTGCTTCGTTTTTTCGCTGGGCCTATTGTTCATAAAGTATCACCACTTGGGTTACTCGCTATTTGTTCTGGTGTTGCAGCACTCGGATTATATATGCTATCTTTTTCAGCAGGTGCTATGATCCTGGTAGCAGCTACTGTTTATGGTTTAGGTAAAACTTTTTTCTGGCCAACCATGTTGGGCGTTGTTGCGGAACGATTTCCTAAAGGAGGGGCATTAACCCTCAATATTACGGGAGGAATGGGAATGATCGCGGCTGGTGTTATTGGTGCAGGTATTCTTGGATTTATACAAGACAAATCTGTCGACAAAAATATCCTGGCTTATGATAAGACCAATAGTACCAAAATTCACTCTACCTATGTAACAGAAAATAAAACAAGTGTTTTTGGTGATTACCAGGCTTTGGATCAAAACAAACTGGCCACTGCTAGTGCTGAAGATAATGCTACGGTTACTGAAATACGCGATACTGCAAAGAAAGATGCTTTACGAAATATTGTGATCTTCCCCATCATCATGTTAGTGAGTTATGTTTTACTTATTCTTTACTTCAGATCAAAAGGAGGGTATAAAGCAGTAGAACTCAAAAAAGAACCATTATCTCAACCAAATTATACAAGTAGTAATTCATAAACATGGCTTTAAACATTTCATATGGAGTAAGTACCTGGTTATGGACATCTCCTTTTTCGACCGCGTCCATCGGAGAGCTATTTCCCAAAATTGCAACTATGGGTTTTGATGTTGTGGAAATTGCCGTAGAGGATGTATCTATCATAGATATTCAGGCAGTGAAACAAGCATTACAACAACATAACCTGAAAGCCAATATCTGCGGTGCTTTCGGACCATCAAGAGATCTCACTCATGAGGATGAAGCAATACACAAAAATTGTTTTTCGTATATAGCATCATGCATGGATTACTGTGTTGAATTAGGCACGGGATTTTTTGGGGGGCCAATGTATTCTGCAGTGGGAAAGGCAAGAATGTTATCACCCGAACAAAGGAAGTTTGAATGGGATGTAGCCGTAAAGAATTTAAGAACGGTTTGTAATATGGCTGCTGATCGGGGATTGCAAATAGCGTTAGAGCCATTAAATCGATTTGAATCAGATCTTATAAATACGGCGGAGGATGTAATTCGATTGATAAAGGATATAAATCACCCGGCTGCAAAAATAATGCTCGATGGTTTTCATATGAATATTGAAGAGAAAGATATTGAAAAAGCAATTATTAATTCAGGAGATGATTTGATCCATCTCCAGGTTTCAGAAAACTACCGTGGTACTCCAGGTACCGGTTCAACACCCTGGGATGCTTATAAAAAGGGTTTGGAAGCAATTAATTATAAAGGCACAGTAACCATAGAAAGTTTTACTCCCGAAAACAAAGAGCTTGCCGGGGCTGTTTGCTTCTGGCATCCTATGGCTGAAAACCAGGATGGTTTTGCTTCAGAAGGATTACTTTTTTTAAAGAAATGGGCATCCGCCAATAGCGCTATTCACCATAACACTATATTAAAATCTTTTGTAAATGGCGGGAACTAAAATAAATGTTGCAATTATCGGGCTGGGTTTTGGCGCGGAGTTTATACCCATATACCAACGGCACCCTAACGCGAATATGTATGCCATTTGTCAGCGGAATACGGATAAATTAGAGCAGATCGGCGAGGCATTTGCAATTGAACACCGGTATACGGATTATGATCAATTGTTGAAAGATAAAAATATAGATGCTGTTCATATTAATACCCCCATTCAAAATCACGCAGAACAATCTATCAAAGCTTTGAGGGCTGGGAAGCACGTGGCCTGCACAGTGCCGATGGCAACTTCGCTTGATGAATGCAGACAGATTGTAGAAGCGGTTAAAGAAACCGGTTTAACCTACATGATGATGGAGACGGTTGTCTATAGCCGTGAATTTTTGTTTGTCAAAGAGTTAAATGACAAAGGAGAACTGGGGAAATTACAATTCTTAAGGGCGTCCCATCAGCAGGAAATGGCTGGATGGCCCGGGTATTGGGAAGGCTTGCCGCCCATGCATTATGCTACACATTGCGTAGGTCCAGTAGTTGCGCTGGCAAAAGCAGATGCTGAATATGTTTCCTGTTTGGGGTCTGGAAGGATTGATGAACATTTAATCAGCAAATACAATTCCCCTTTCGCTATTGAGACCTGTCATATAAAATTTTCTAATTCAGATTTAGCAGCAGAAGTAACTCGGTCATTATTTAATACGGCGAGGCAATACCGTGAAAGTTTTGATGTTTATGGGTCTAAAAAAACATTTGAATGGACATTGATCGAACATGAGGACTGTGTAATTCATACAGGCGAGCAACCGGAGCGCGTCAAGATCCCTGATTTTGCGCATTTGCTTCCTGTGCCTATCCAGGCGTTTACCACAGGAGGAGTGTACGATGGAGACAGTAACCAGCACTTGTCTTTTATTCAGGGGTCAGGGCATGGTGGCTCGCATCCCCATTTGGTTCATGAATTCATCATGTCTCTAACGGATAAAAGAGATCCCTTTCCAAATGCGCGGCAATCAGCAAATATTACCTGTGTAGGAATATTAGCGCATGAGTCTGCCATGCAGGGCGGAAAACAAATGTTTTTGCCTGAATTTACATTAAGCCCTTCCCACCCTACAAAAAAATAAAGCATTGCTCACCGGATTTTTCGGGAAGCCACCTTCATCTCAGTATTCTGGTTGTCTCAGCCTGGGCTGTTACCAAAGATTCCTCTTGGAAAAGATGTATCAGAAAGTATTTCGGTAGTGACGTAAACTGGTAAAATCTTACTTAATTTCATTTCATTTGAACTCAGAATTCGATTGAGTTCATGGATTATCCTGGGTCTTAATATGCAAAAATTAGATGTTATGAAGAATTTGCTGTTTTTGTTTTTATTGTTTCCATTGTATTTGAGTTCGCAAACCCTGCCTTCCATCGAAGACAAAACAAAAAATTTGAAATCGTATCCTGGGTTTATCCAATTTTATTGGGATGAGAGTGCAGGTAAGGTATGGCTTGAAATTAATAAGCTTGATTCTGAGATATTATATCAAACATCATTGCCTGCGGGTTTAGGCTCCAATGATATTGGGTTGGACCGCGGCCTGTTAGGCAATACTTCTATTATTAAGTTTACACGCATTGGAAATAAAATTCTGATGGTGCAACCGAATTTTGATTATCGTGCCATAACAACTGATGCCGCAGAAAGCAGAGCAGTTGAACAGTCTTTCGCTCAATCAACATTATGGGGATTCACAGCAGAGGCTGAAACGAAAGGGCGTGTCCTTGTAGATGCAACTGCTTTTTTTATGAGAGACGCCATGCAGGTATCTACTCGTTTACAAAGTCTGGGTCAGAATAACTATACCATTGACCTGTCAAGGTCTGCGATGTATTTATCACGTACAAAAAATTTTACCCTGAACACAGAATTCGAAACCATAATTACTTTTGTTACAAAAGATCCAAAGCCGGGAAATCTTGTTTCATCAGTGGTGGCAGATCCGTCTGTAATCAGTTTGCGGATGCATCATTCATTTGTACAACTTCCCGATAGTAACTACCAGCCGCGCATATTTGATATCCGATCAGGTTTCATTTCTCAATCTTATTTTGATTACAGTACTCCCATTACTGAGCCTATCAACAAATATTTTATCATTCGTCATCGTTTGATGAAGAAAGATCCTGCTGCTTCGATGAGTGAACCTGTAAAACCAATTATTTATTATTTGGATAACGGAACACCCGAGCCGGTACGGAGCGCATTGATGGAAGGAGCACAATGGTGGAACCAGGCTTTTGAAGCCGCAGGATATAAAAATGCTTTCCAGGTAAAAATTTTGCCTGAAGAATCAGACCCTATGGATATCCGATACAACATGATTAATTGGGTTCACCGGTCTACCAGGGGTTGGTCGTACGGAGCAGCGGTTGTTGATCCGCGTACCGGCGAGATCATTAAAGGCAATGTAACATTAGGCTCTCTTCGCGTACGTCATGATTACTTGATTGCCCAGGGATTGTTAGCGCCATTTGAAAAAGGCATGCCTTCTGATAATAAAATGCTTACAATGTCACTCCAACGACTTAAGCAATTGTCGGCGCATGAAGTAGGGCATACCCTTGGTTTGATGCACAACTATGTTGCCAGTACGCAAGGTGATGCAAGTGTAATGGATTATCCATCTCCTGTTGTAAAGATAAATAGCAATGGAGAACTTGACCTCACCGAAGCTTACGGCAATGCGATTGGAGCCTGGGATAAAATAACAATTGCTTACGGCTATTCTCATTTTCCACCAGGAACTAATGAAAAAATGGCGTTGAATAAAATTATTTCTGATGCTGCTACCCGGGGTTTGACATTTATCTCTGATAGAGATGCAAGGGATCCTGCCGGGCTACATGGGAATGCTCATCTATGGGATGTTGGAAAAGATCCTTTAAGCGGATTGAAGGATGTGATGAAAGTTCGTCAAAAAGCATTGTCGCAATTTGGCGAAAACAACATTACCACAGGAACTCCAATGGCAACCATCGAAGAGGTGCTTGTGCCCATATATCTTTTTCACCGATATCAGTTAGAAGCCGTTGTTAAGCTAGTTGGTGGATTGAATTATTCATATGCTTTGAAAGGGGATGGGCAAATGATCACTCAAAAACTTTCCAGGGAGCAACAGGCAGAGGCATTGAATGCGGTGATTGATTGTATGGATCCTAAAGTTTTGGCGTTGCCGGAAAAGATCATAAAACTTATTCCTCCACGTCCGGCTGGCTATGATTATACAAAGGAATTATTTACCCGCAGAACAGGCTTGGCTTTTGATCCCCTCTCTGCTGCTGAAACTGCGGGGGCTTTTCCGTTATCATTATTATTTAATCCTGCGCGATTGAACAGGCTGGTACAGAATCAAACTGAAAAGAATGGATTGGGAATGGATGAAATGATGGATGTACTCATGAAAAAAACCTGGAAGGCACCGAGGTTAACAGGGCTCGAGGGTTTAATACTTCAACAGAATGAACAGCTATTGCTTACTTATTTATTGGGCGTTTCATTGAATGATAATATATCATTTGCTACGAATGCTGCCATTATGAAATCTATTGAAGACATTAAAAATTATGCAACCAAACAATTGCCTGCTTCGACAGCAACCTATAAAGGATATTTACTATTAACACTTGAAAGAATAAAAAATCGTCATCAGGGCAAACCCTTTATTCCTGAACCCATGCCTCCCGGGGCACCTATTGGCTGTGATATGGATTAATGAAAATGCGACTTACATTTCTTAAGGAGAAAATTCAGGTAGGGCTTCCGGGGTTATTCATTTGTTGTAGTCAATTTAAGTGTGATACCATTTTCACTTCCATTGAAAAGCAAAATATTCGCAAATTTCATCACCCGTATTTTTTAAGGCATGGGGTATACCTGATGGAAGAAATATGATATCTCCGGGATTGGCTTTGATAAAATTATTCCCGATATGCATGGTCACGTTCCCTTTAATTAACAATATGATCTCTTCCTCTATATGTGTATGCTGGGCATGACTCTCTAGTCCGGGGTTGAGAGCAGTCGTGTGCATTTCGAATTTTTCTAATTGAGATGTTGGCCGGTTGAAAAATTCTCTTCGCCATCCTTTCTCGGTTTTGGTTGTGGGCAGGTCGTTCCAGTTAAGCATAAAGGATCCGCCATTTTTCTTTGCCCGTTCCATATCCATGGACAGCTTTGATTTGTATTTCAAAACATAATAAGTTGCTGTTGTATTTCCGGCGTTGTTAAATCCGTGTTCATCCCCGGGCATAGCAAAGGCAATACTGCCAGGTCCCAGTATTTTGCTTTCCCCTTTTATCGTAATTTTTACCTGACCTTCTTTGACAATTACCAATTCTTCCACATCAGCATGTACATGGGGTGGATGCGCTGCTTTTCCAGGTTCAATGGTAGACGCATGCACTACCAATTGAGATAGAGCCGTAGTACTTCCTTCCATGAACTGCCTTATAATCCGGGTTTCTTCTTTCTTCGGTTCCAACTCACTCCACGCGTATACGCGTGGGGGTAAAGAATCGTTTTTTTGCGCCATTAAGGAAGAGGATGTAGCAAGGGCAAGTATCATCAATATTATTTTCATATTACTCGTTTTAAGATTGGTCATTCCGGTGGAGATGTAAAACTAAATACCTTAAACTCTCTCCTAAGGGAATTTGATATTATACACACGAATATAGCTGCTTTGTAAGAATTGTCAGAACATGGTAGCCGGATTACATTATACATGGAGAACAATACCTAACCTTTCGCTTAGCATACGATAGATCATAATAGTCAATACAGCACATATAAATTACTTACTTTGCAATGCACTAATTCTTTCAACAGCTATTCCATTTTTATAAATTAAATGAGCTTCGATTTGAGGATACTTCCCAGATTAACCTCAAAGCATGTTCATTGAAGGCGTTACTGAAAAAGTTTGACGGGAAAAAGGGAAACTATTTTTTTATAACCATTATAATTAAAACTGCAGAATAAGAGTATACAAGGCGAAATGTATTTGATCTGAGAAACTCCGTAACATTTCAATCACCTGAATTATAGCATAAAAATCTAGGGAATCTATATGCAAGCAACAACGCAGAATAACAAATCCACACGTGTACGATATAGTGTTCTCTTTTTTCTTTTTATCAACGTTGTGATTAATTATATGGATCGTGCCAATATTTCAGTGGCTGCTACCTCCTTAAGTGAAGAGTTTAAGCTCTCTTCGGTACAATTGGGATTCATTTTTTCAGCTTTCGGTTGGACTTATACAGCATTGCAGATACCCGGTGGCTTACTTACAGATCGATATGGGCCCAGGATTCTATACGCATTTAGTTTGGTTGGATGGTCCTTCGTTACATTACTACAAGGATTTTCAACCGGATTTGCGATGTTGTTCGGACTCCGATTGGCAACAGGTGCTTTGGAAGCTCCTGCCTATCCAATAAATAATCGTGTCGTCACCGGATGGTTTCCGGATAATGAAAGGGCTTCAGCGATTGCTCTATATACTTCGGGTCAATATATTGGTTTGGCATTGCTAACTCCGTTAATGATAACTATTGAATATTACTTAAAGTGGAGAGGATTATTTATTGTAACTGGTTTGGTAGGAATCGTATGGGGTGTTGTATGGTATATATTTTACCGGGATCCGACAAAAAATAAAAGGGTTAATCAAGCCGAACTTGACCATATTGAAAAGGGAGGTGGTATCATTAATTACAAGATTGAAAAATACAGTTCTGGCAAATCAATTTTTAGTTGGAAAAATATCGGAGAGGTTTTTTCTCACCGTAAATTATGGGGAATCTATTTAGGACAATTTGCCATCAATTCAACGCTGTGGTTTTTTCTTACATGGTTTCCTATCTACCTGGTAAAGTACCGGGGATTTGATTTTATTAAAACAGGATTTCTGGCTGCTATTCCTTTCCTGGCTGCATTCGCAGGTATTATATTATCAGGTTTTTTATCAGATTTTATGGTAAAGAAAAACGTATCCGTTAGTGTAGCACGGAAAATTCCTGTAATTACAGGACTTCTTTTGACAACGGCTATTATGGGAGCCAATTACGTTGAAAGTCCAGCGCTAATTATTTTATTTATGTCTATTGCTTTTTTTGGAAACGGGATGGCTTCGATTACCTGGGTGCTTGTTTCTCTATTATCGCCTAAGCACCTGATTGGTGTAACAGGTGGTGCATTTAATTTCATTGGGAATCTTGCTTCAGTTACTGTTCCTTTTATCATTGGTTACCTGGTGAGAGAAGGAAATTTTGAACCGGCTCTACTATTTATAAGTGGAATGGGAATATTAGGTGTATGCTGTTATGTTTTTGTAGTAGGTAAAATAGAACGGGTTGTTTGCATAGTTGATGGTGTATAGTACATGGTTGATAGATAGTTCATGAACTTTCTGAAGGATGTTGATTTTTTAAATTAATACTATTTACAACTATCATTTTTAACTTTTTGGTTAGCCATGATCATCAACCATGAACCATTCAGTGCACATCACGTGCTACATCTGAGCCGGAACCACCATGAAGGAAATCAAGATCCGCTCCAAGATCAGCTTGTTGTACATGGTCAATGTATAATTTCACATACCCTCTATGCGCTAAGGGCTCTGGTGGAATCCAGGCTGCTTTTCGTTTGAGCAATTCCTCTTCTGAAACATCCAGATGTAATTTCCTGCTCTCCACATCCAACTCAATCATATCTCCATCTTTTACTAACGCTAATGTTCCGCCAATGGCAGACTCAGGTGAAACATGTAATACAACAGTACCTGCGGCAGTACCGCTCATTCTTCCGTCAGAGATTCGTACCATATCATGCACACCTTTCTTTAATAATTTTTCAGGAAGATCAACATTTCCTACTTCAGGCATACCCGGATATCCTTTCGGACCAACACCTTTTAATACAATAACGCAGGTCTCATCAATATCAAGATTAGGATCATCAATACGATGATGGTAATCTTCAATACTTTCAAACACTACGGCCCTGCCTTTGTGCTTCATTAGTTGGGGTGATGCTGCCGAAGGTTTAATAATAGCGCCTTGTTCGCAAAGGTTTCCTTTCAATACAACAATTCCGGCTTCTTTTAGAAACGGTTCGTCAATACCAGCGATCACCTCTTTATTATAATTAGGAGTCGTGGTATTATTTTCTCCTATTGGCTTTCCATTGACTGTAATCGCCTCATTGTGCAGGTATTTTTTCAATTCATTAATTACAACAGGCAAGCCGCCGGCATAATAAAAATCTTCCATTAAAAATTTTCCGGAAGGTTTAAGATTTACAAGTAAAGGAATTTTGCTGCCTATCTTATCGAAATCTTCCAGATTTAATTCTACCCCAATTCTTCTGGCAATGGCTATCAGATGAATCACAAAATTGGTAGATCCGCCAACACCTGCGTTCACCACAATGGCATTTTCAAAAGCGTGGCGTGTGAGTATTTTTGAAAGAGTAAGATCCTCCTTCACCATTTCCACAATCCTTCTTCCCGAAAGTTGTGCCATCACTTTTTTACGTGAATCTACAGCTGGTATGGCTGCAGCACCAGGCAGTGTTAGACCTAAGGCTTCTACCATACAAGCCATCGTTGAAGCCGTTCCCATGGTCATGCAATGTCCCTGGCTGCGGGCAACACCGATTTCCATTTCAAGAATGTCTGCCTCGGAATAATTTTCTACGGTCTGTTTTTCTTTAAACATCCAGAGGAATGAACCTGATCCAACACATTCTCCACGGAATCTTCCATTGAGCATGGGGCCACCAGGTACAACAAGCGTGGGCAGGTTTACACTGCAGGCACCCATAACCGTGGATGGTGTAGTCTTATCACAACCGGTTAGCAATACAATTCCATCAAGAGGATTGGCGCGAATCGATTCTTCCACATCCATACTGGCAAGATTTCTAAACAGCATGGTCGTCGGCCGCATAATGGTTTCCCCTAACGAAGTAACCGGGAATTCTAACGGAAATCCACCAGCTTCAATAACTCCTCTTTTTACAATCTCCGCAAAGTCGCGAAGATGGCCGTTACAAGGAGTTAGTTCCGACCAGGTATTACAGATTCCTATCACCGGCTTGCCCCTGAAATAATCATCCGGATACCCTTGATTCCGCATCCAGGAGCGGTGTACAAAACCCATCTTATCACTTTTTCCAAACCAATCGGCGCTCCTTAATTTCTTATCAGTTGACATAGTAATTTTTATAAGCGTTAAGGTAAAGGATAATCATTAAAGGTGACATGCAGGACGTAAAAATTTCAATCCTACCGAATATTTATTCATCCTGTTATCCAATATTACTTAACCGTATTGATGAGTGTTCCAATAGGGTTAATAGTAATATGTATCTCATCATCTTTTTGGAGGGTAAAATCATTCGAAGGTACGATCCCTGTTCCGGTCATCACCAGGCATCCGTAAGGGAATGTGCATTCGCGGTACAGGTACGATACAAGTTCTTCCAGGTTGCGTTTGATTTGATTAATGGCCACCTCACCTTTAAATTCTACTTTGCCACCCCGTATAATTTCCATTTGGATCAAAGTATCTGCCGGCAATGGTCCCTCGGTTACATAAACACAAGGACCTATTGCCGCACTGCCATCATAGGTTTTTGCCTGCGGGAGATACAATGGATTTTCCCCTTCGATACTTCGCGAACTCATATCATTGCCAATTGTATAGCCAACAATTTTCCCTGAAGATGTAACAACCAGTGTTAGTTCCGGTTCAGGAACATCCCAGGTAGAATCCTTGCGGATACTTACCTTCTCTCCGGGTCCAACCGTTCGATGGGCAGTAGCTTTGAAGAATATTTCAGGTCGCGCGGCTTCATATACTCTTGCATAGAATTCGCTGCCACCTGTATTTTTGGATTCTTCCTGCCTGCCAATTTTGCTTCTATAATAAGTAACACCACAGGCCCAGATCTCCTGACTTTGAATAGGTGGTTGAATGGATTTAATAATAAGATTTTTTGCATCTGCATTAATAGTCGCCGCCCTGGTTACTTTCAACATTTTGTCATAGAGCCGGTCATCATTAACAAATTCATCCCAGTTATTCTCCTGCAATAAATAAAAAGAATCATTCTTTTCAATAACTATTCCGTTGCTGGTTTTATATAATTTCATCTATCGATCATATGAGGAATAAGAATAAATATATTATACAGTGGGACACGTAATATCGTTCGAAACCTAGTTTAGAATTCTACCACTTCAATATTCCTGTAATAAATTTCAGCGCCTTCAGACTGTAACACAATCTTCCCCGTTTTTACACTTGGATTGGAACCGGTATTTACAATTTCTCCATTCATTTTATGAGTAATCTTCCCATCTTTCACAATTACTTCTACCTTATTCCATTCTCCATGCGGTTTTTCTGTGTCTTTCAGTTTAATAACTCTAAACCATGGAGCTTTCGTAGTTATAGTATCTGCATGCGTCATAGATACGGAATCTGTTAGCCAAAAATCCCCGCAATCACCTTCCTGGATTTGAAATTCCAATGATCTTGGCCATATTTTATCGCCATTATATAAGTGTGCATTATATAAAATCCCTGCATCTCGTTTTTGGTTTTCACGTGGTGGGAATTTTTTCTCGCCCCATTTGAAATCTAAAGTCAGATGAAAATTAGTGTAGGATTTTTCTGTAATCAAATAGCCAAAATCCTGTCCCGACACATGCCAAACATTATTCTCATATTGGAACACTTTCAGGGGGTCTGCATTTTTACCTGTATTTTTTAGAAACGTGTACCAGTCACCATTATTAGTGGGTGTAAAAAGTGACTTGGATATACTGCTCTGTGCAATCGCTGAAACATATATCAACAAGATTAATATGCAAGAAAATAAATTTTTCATATTCGTGAATTTAAACGTTGTCTAGTATTCAAAAAACGATCCTTACTGCGAAAATACTTCCCTATTTCAAATATAGGCTGGCAAACTTTTAAACTCAGGCCAGTTGGGCGCAAAGATTTGTTTTTGCGATAAGATTTTCATTTGTTCTGCGGCTGATATTTTTTTATGTAGTCAGCGACTTCTATCATCGGTGCAATCCAAATATCTTTTTCATGTTTTTTTAAAAATCGAAAAGGGAACTTTGCTTTTCATATGGAATATTCTTTAGCGTGTGAAGGACCTGAAATATTAATTCATTTCCTAAAATCCAATTGAATTACCGCCATCAACACGCAACACAATCCCTGTTACATAATCTGCTTCGCCGTTAGCCAGATAAAGAGCCGCATTTGCAATATCAGCGGGATCGCCCATATAACCCATCGGCGTTCTACCCATTACTTTTTGCTTTCGTTCAGGATCGTTGTTCAAGGCTTTTGCAGACATTTCAGTGGCAATAAATCCAGGAGCAATACAATTTATACGAATGCCTTTCGGCGATAATTCCACTGCCATAGCTCTTGTCATACCTTCAATAGCCGACTTGGAAGCTGAATATGCGATCACTTTGGGCAAGCCATATTGCGCAGCCATCGAACTAATATTTATGATGTTCCCTTTGATATTTTTTTCCAGCATGCATTTCACTACTTCTCTCGACAATGCAAACACAGAACTCAAATTGGTAAGAATAATTTTTTGGAATTCTTCGTCAGTCACCTCTGTAAATTCTTTTTTGAGGTTAATGCCGGCGTTGTTTACAAGAATATCAATCCGTCCATATTGATCTACTATTTGATTCACCAATTTAGGGAGTTCCCTTAATTCGTTTAGATCGCAGGGAATAGCCACACATAAATTCCCTAATTCTTTTCCAGCGGCAGCTAACTTTTTTTCATTACGGCCAACAATTATGGTCAGAATATTATTTTGAACAAATCTGGAGGCTATTGCCAATCCAATACCTGATCCTCCTCCAGTAACAATGGCTACTTTATTTTGAGATTTTTCTTTCATCGGTGGTGAAATTGGTTTGAAATATAAATAGTTAGTAAGAAGTATTAAAGATTTCCTCCTATTCCCGGTGGAAAAGGAAATCGCAAAGCCGTATAATATTTAAGGGATGGGCTGGTTGTTCATAATTTTTTGGAATTGGCTTTTTGGAAAAAGTTTGGAAATAAGACAAACATTCATCTCTCCACCAAATGGCTTCTTTTTCTTGTATGATGAGTAACATTTTTACCTGCTTATGGCGCTCTTTATCAATCAAGCCACTTAATTCGCTCCAGGTTGCCTGCATCCATTGAACACTTTGAACTCCTTCATTGTACTTGTATGCTGCAATATCCGTATTGCCCGAAATGAGAGTAATATTCTTTTCTGTTAGTCGTATGGTTTGGATGGAAAATCCTTCATCACCTAAACTATTGTATTCAATATTTGGAGATATGGCAAGAATGCCTGGTGAAGATTTTGTTCCTACAAGGACGGGTCCGTTACTGATCTCGCTTTCTTCTTTTATACTTTTATCTAGCAATCCATGTAATCCTTGTAACATTTCGTGCTTTGCTGCACGCAGTGTCGGAGAATTTCCTAAAATATGAATAGAGGAAATTTTACTTCTGTAATGTTGAAGAAGAGTAGTATTATTAATTTTATCGTACCGTAGCCAAAGCCTGTAACCATCCTCAGCAAAAGAAGGGCTTGAAAAAAACAGAAGGAGCATTATATATAAGATTCTTTTCATAAAGCCTGAAACTATTTCTTTTTTGTGAAGAGCCTTGTACAATGAATTCCGTACGAAGAATTATTGTATTGGTATTTTGAATTGGTGAAATGCCGTTTAAATGATTGATCAGGCGACGGGCCGCAACTTCTCCAATTTACGGGTTACCTGATTAATTAATGATATGGTGCTGATGTTTTTTTCAACAAGGTTCCACTGATAATGGTGATCTTAGCGACTTTGTATCATTTCATTTGAAAGAAAGGAATGCATTAACGGACTGGCTCTTGTAATCGTTTGCCCAAAAGCAGGAACATCGGGCTCAATCACGATAAAAGCAAAATCAAATGGTCTTGAGTCAGGCGAAGTTGTGATTATCTCCTTGGTTAGAAAAAGAAAATCATTAGGAGTTCAGATTGGGGAGTTGAAAATTGATTTATATTTCAAAAATATTTTGGTTCATTTTACCGAATTGGTTAAACAAAACGCATGAAAAATTTGAACTTGTTGTTGGTGATAATTTTAAGCTCGTTCGCTTGTTCGGCTCCTAAATCTGTAAAGTCTGATGGATGGGTGTCCTTATTTGACGGAAAGTCTCTTAAAGATTGGAAGGTGGGAGAAAACGCAGGATCATTTTCCGTTGATAGCGGGAGGATTAAGGTTCATGGTAATAGAGCACATTTATTTTACGAAGGAGAACTAAAAAATCATGACTTCTCAAATTTTCATTTTAAAGCAGAGGTAATGACTTTCAGGGGGGCTAATTCAGGAATTTATTTTCATACCCAGTTTCAGGAAACGGGGTGGCCATCAAAAGGCTTTGAAGTACAGGTTAACAATTCGCATTCCGATTGGCGAAGGTCAGGTAGCCTTTATGCTATTAGTGATGTACGCGAACAATTTGTAAAAGATAGCATATGGTTTACCGAGGAAATCATTGTACTTGGAAAAACCGTAACTGTTAAATTAAACGGTAATACCGTAATGGAGTATACAGAACCTGCAAATGTACAGGGCGACAAAAGAATTTCTAATGGAACATTTGCATTGCAGGGCCACGATCCTGAAAGTAAAGTGTTTTATAGAAATATTTTAGTAAAGCCTTTGTAGTGGCAAAGTTGTGTGGAGCCTTACTGAGATCGCACTAATTGAAAGTTGTTTAATCGTAAGTTTTATTTGGATGAGTAATTGTCTTCGATTTGTTTGATCTTGTCTAAGTGTGATTGGATCATGGGTAAATATTTGGATGCGAAAGATGCCACTTCTGGGTCTTTATACTCTGTTGCTTTTTTAAAATCTTTCACATCTCTTTTATGATCAATCGTCATCATCTTTATGAATTTTTCGTCAAAGTCCTTACCAGTTTTCTCTTTCAGATCTGTCAAACCATCTTGTTTTTCATTACTAATGTCTTCGGGTAGAGTCACTTTTTTCGAATTTGCCAGCATTTTTATTTGTGCCTGTAATTCCGATTGTTCCTGAATCATCCATGCCCCATAATTCCGGATCTCTTCGGTTGTGCCTTTTTGTTGGGCTTCCTTTCCTTCTTTCATTCCCATCATACGCGCATCCGCAATTTTCACCAGGAAGGCTGCTACATCTTCATCTAGAATGTTGTTTTCGGATTTTGCTTCGTTCGCTTTTTTAGCGTTATCAGTGCTGTCGGTTGGCATATTATTGCAGGCATTTATTAAACTTATAAATAAAATAGCTATTGTGGCTCGTATGAAGGTATTCATATTGGCAGAATTAAAATGAATTTAAATTTTGATAAACATTTTCTACAGGTATTACAGAAAAAGTCTTCTTTTTCAGCATTTTTTTAAAATGCACTCTCAACTTGTTTAGCTTGGGGTTGATCACAGATTGACAATAACTTTTGGTTGGATCCGTTTTATAATATTGCTGATGTCTTTCTTCTGCTATAAAAAATTTGGTGTAGGCTGAAACCGCTGTTATTATTTGCTTATCGAAAAAGGGCTGCAATTCCTTAATAATTTTTATTGCCAGCTGATGTTGTTCTTCATTATGATAAAAAATAACGGAGCTGTATTGTGAACTTTCATCGCCTCTTTTCCAGTTCATAGAAGTAGGATTATGCATAATAAAAAATATACGCAACAAATCTTCATAAGAAATGTCAGCTGTTTTGAAGGATATCTGCACTACTTCTGAATGGCCGGTATTACCCCCACAAACTTCATTGTATGTTGGCGCTTCTTTTTTGCCTCCCGCATATCCCGATACAGCACTCACAACCCCTTTAACTTCATCGAATATTGCTTCGATGCACCAAAAACATCCTCCACCCAAGGTAGCCGTAGCTGTAACATCTTTGTATTTAATGCTGTTCATTCACTGTACGTTTTTTAAGAGAGGCGGAATTAATACAATATCGTAATCCCGAAGGCTGTGGACCATCAGGGAATACATGTCCTAAATGTGCTTTACAAATATTACAAAGCACTTCAACCCTTTGCATACCATACAAATTATCGGCAGTATACTGTATCACATTTCCTTTTACAGGTTCTGTAAAACTTGGCCATCCAGTTCCGGAGTTAAACTTCAACGTTGAATCAAACAATCCTGTTTCGCAGCATACACAGGCATAAACACCTGCTGTAAGTGCTTCACAATATTCACCGCTAAAAGGCCGTTCGGTTCCATGTTGACGTGTTACGCGAAACTGTTCTGGCGTAAGAAGTTCTTTCCATTCGTTCTCTGTTTTCTTTACGTCCCTGTCTGGTTTCGGATTGCTTTTTGCGTAAGCTTGCACGTCATTCCAATTCATAAGTATTGATTTATTTATGAATAATTTTAAAGTTTTCCTGATTAATGCCTCAACAGATTACAATGTTGAAACAAATAAGAAGAAAACCTTTATTTCGAAAGGTTTTCTTCTTATTTCAGTAAAGTAATTTATGCTTATTTTCCTTCTCCTTTATGATACGATTCTTTCTTATCAATACCTGTTAGTCCTAAAAACGCATGTTCTTCTTTTGTTTTGCCCTTCGATGTAGGAACATAATATGGCGAGTGCATTATTTCAGATAACATACCACTTGCTGATGTTTTAAATGTAGCAATAGTATGGCTCTGGAAAGCGCCTGATACAAAAAGAAACCCATCGGAAGTTTCGTGCATATCTTTTGTATCGCCAGGAGGCAGTTCTCCCTTACGTTTAAAGAAGTTCGGCTCCAATGTTTTTGATATGAGATTGTTCTCTAAAATGGTGAAAACGCTAATAACATTTGCGCCAAAACTGGCTACATAAAGTTTTCTTCTGTCGAGGCTTACCCATGTCCAACAGCCTTCATCATTTCGGCCCGCAGTAGCAAAGTTTTGTACTTTAGCCGCTGTTGTTCCATTATGAACGGTTACGCTGTTTGCCTCTTTCGAAGAATGAAGATTGAAATTGGACAAATATATATATTGGGAATTCGGGCTCCAGGAAAACCCTATATTTCCCGAGATGCCTTCTTCTTCAAACATCCCGGTTTGCGTTAAACTTCCGCCAGCGAAATTGTATATGTATAATCGTCCCGGTTTTTGCAGGGATAGATTTGGCTCCTCTGTAGCAAAATGCGGAACGCCCCAGGTGGAAACAGCTATTTTGGTTCCTGATTCATTGAACTCAACAGTAGTTGGACCACCATGACTGCCATCCATATAGGTGGCACCGATACTTTTGTAAGACAGGATGCCACTTGTCTTATTAAATGAAAATACGGCTAAATTACGGGCAGGTGTTGACATTACACTACCAAATGCCACTGCTGGATTTCCCTGATAATTAGGATTCGCAAATTGATTTCCAACAACTACCCATGTCATTTCGCCAATAGTTTTGGCTGCAATAGATGCCGCCCTCACACCGTAGGAATTCATATTATCCATGTTCGGTGTGGCCGGGTTTTGATCTACCTGTGTTAACTTTCCATCCTCATGATTAATTTTAAAAACGGAAATCGTGCTGTTGACGGGATTGCCACCAGCGTTTACTGCCAGCAGGTAGTCTCCAACAATTCGTAAGGCCCACTGGGTATCAAAGTCTCCCTCGGCTGCATCACCTTTGTCGCCTGTGGTATAAGGCGAACTTTTTAATTCCTCCACGGTTCCGTCGGGGTGCCGGCCTAATGCAATGATCGCATTTCCTGAAGTAGAATTGGTGCTGCTATAAATAAAACCGGAAAATTTGTTTTCTCGATCGCGAGGAAGATCTCCTTTCTTACAAGAGAAAAACAGAATTGAAGCCATGCTGATTACAAGAAGTTGTTTCATACTTTATTTATTGTGTTTTTAAATGGTGATTTAATTGGTATGATGACCTGATTGTTTTTTAATAAATATTCAGTACATCATATGCGTACTATTCAAAAACCAGTGAGGCAGCCTATGATTGACTGTATGGTTCCCTCGCTGCACAGATAGTTAATCTATTGCATTGAGGTGATTTATAATAGTGGCTTTGGGGGGAGAAATGGGTTGGTCGAAGCGTTCCTATAATTAAAAGAGATAATGCATTTCCTAATTTAAGAAACGTGGTACGGAGATTTCCAAGACAAAGAAACAACTACTACTGAAAGAAGATATCACGGAAGTATCCCGATTTGATTCTATTTAAATCTAAATAATGATAATTAATTGCCGGGAGATGTGTTGTAAATAGGGAGGGAAAAAAGAAAAATATTTCGTGAGCCCTCATGGGTGTACGCCTCTAAGAAACTGCCATGCAGCATAAGCATTTTCTGCACAATCAATAAGCCAAGACCTAATTTTGCCGGACGCTTTTTTAATAAACTTTTGTCGCCACCAGCGTTGTTGATCCATAGAAGCAGGTCATCAGGCAACGCACTTCCTTCATTAGCGATTGAAAACATTAGCTGCTTATTATCTACTTGTATGGATATTTGAATACTGCCCCCTGCAGGTGTGCTTTTCAAAGCGTTATCAATTAGATTTTGAACCACTCGTTCAGTCATTCCAATATCAGCATTTACCCATACATGATATTGACATTCCGTGCATCGCAAACTTATATTTTTTTCATAGGCTCTTAATTGGAAGGTATTTATTATCTCTTGTACAATTTCTGAAAGTACAAAGGGTTCCATGTTGGGTTTGAATTCGGCTGCATCTATTTTGGATAATTCAAAAAGCTGTTGCACCATAATCTCAACCTGATGTATTTTCTGTAGAATTAAGAGTATATAGTCATTTTGTTGCGGGGGAGTTATCTCATCACTTTCTTTTTTAATGAGTAGGGTTTCTGCGTAACCCCTTGCAATGGACAAGGGTGTTCTGAGGTCATGCGAGATGATAGCAATAAAATCTTTTCGATCTTGCTCAGATTTTGTAAGGCTATTAATATTATAAGATAATAAGTCAGCCATTTTATTAAAGGCCTGTGTTACCGGCGCCAGATCGTCCTTTTCTTTTGTTACAAACCGGGCTGAATAATCTCCGCCTTCAAACCGTCGCAACACGTCAATCATTCTTTTAAAACTTTTTTGGATACTAGAAAGTGAAAATATACTAATGATGACTGATAGTAAGATAATGGCGACAAAAACGGTAATAGCCAGGTTGCTGATGTGAGCACCTAAAATCATATTCATAATATCCTGAGAGCGGTTACTGCCCAGTATCACATATATATAGCCTAAGTTTCTCTTGTTGTCAATTACTTCTGCGGCTGAAAAGATTTTAGACTCAGCAGGTGCTTTCGGGTCGGGTGCTGTTATATATTTCTGTCCTTGCGCAGCAATGTATTTTTTTATATTTTCGACCGGTATGGTTTTAAGTAAAACCTCGTTTGGAGGCGAATTAAAAGCAATCACAGTACCCGCTGTATCCAAGAAATACACTTCAACACTGGGGTTGATCACCATGGCATGATGAAATACAGAATCAGCTTTTGATTTATTAAAACCATTTTTATTAAAAGGGGATGTAAACTCAGCAATATGGGCAGCTATATCTTTGTTAAGTAATTGAGTACTGGCCTTATGATAGTGAGTGGTGGCTAAATAGGTGATTATTATGAATAAGAATCCGAGAATGGAAATCAGTGAGAACACAAGGATTACCATGCGTCTAAAAATACCAAATCCTTTTTCTTTCATTCTGAAAAACGGTATCCTTTTCCCCAGGAAGTTAAAATATACTGTGGATAATTTAAATCCGATTCAATTTTTATTCTCAACCTGTTAATATGCGAAGTGATGGTGTGTTCATAGCCTTCAAATGCGTAACCCCATATTTTTTCTAAAAGATCGTGACGGCTGAATGTTTTGCCGGGATTGCTTGCCAGCAATAACAACAAGTCAAATTCTTTAGGTGTCAGATCCAATCTTTGTCCTTTAAATGATGCTTTCATTTTATTGCTATCAATTGAGATTTCTTTAAAAGTGATAGCAGTCTTTTCTCCTTCTTCTTTGGTGTCCGTTTGTTCGGATCGGCGTAACAATGCTTTTATCCTTGCCATTAATTCAAGTACACCAAAAGGTTTGGTTACATAATCATCGGCACCTAATTCTAATGCTAATACTTTATCTGCTTCATCTGCATGACAGGTCAACATCAGGATAGGTGTCTGAACAGCTTGTTTTCTCAGCCTTTTAACAATCTCCAACCCGTTGATATCCGGAAGTGTTATGTCTAATATTATCAAATTATAATTCCCCTTACCCGCCTTCTCTAGAGCTTCGTTGCCTGTTGAACAACACGAAAGCTGATATAACACCGAATCGAAATGAAGATGTAGCAACTTAGTTATTTCCTGATCATCCTCTACCAAAAGGATATTTCGCATGTTTTTTAATTAGTAGCAGAAAAAATACCGAAATAATTTAATGTAACCAAAACCTAGAGTGGTATTCAGATAAAAGGAATAGGATATTTTTAAATTCGGGCTTTCTCAAAGAACAATTTTTCATGAGGAAGCAATAATTCTATCAGTAATAGTTATTCTATGAAATACTAATATTTCCCACACTAAATCTCCAAAAAATTAATAATGAAATAATTCGTGCGATATATATTTATTTATCAGAAGCGGCTGCCCAAAAGAAGTTGTAGAATTTCCTCGGACAGCCGGTTTCGTTAATCCTTATTAAGTTTTTCTATCACTTTTAACTTTCCATTTTTATCTGCTTTAATCGTTAACCAACTGGTACTATCTTCCAATTTTATGTGGTACACTGTTTTGGTGTGATCATCGATGCCTGAGATGATGTTTTCCTCTGTAACCCCGTGAATTCTTTTATCCTGAAATTTCTTTTTTATGTTTAAGCGAATCTCCAGTGGTAAATTCTCTTCTGAATAATAACGGATAAAATTTGACATTTTCCCATTTCTAAGATAAATAATCCTCATGCGGATATCTTCTTCAACGAACGAAACCACATAGGTTTCTTGCAACTCCTGCCAGGTCACTTTTTGTGCCTTTGGAAAATTAGTGGCAAAGGACCGAAGTATTTGTTCATCAATATTACCAGGCTTATAGCCAAAGGAACTAATGAGTATCAGTAATAAACTGAAAAAAACTGCTAACTTTTTCATGGTTGTACTTTTTGATTGTTTAAAATTTACATATCAAAAGTATTATCAATTTGGACTATAATTAGGACCAGTTTCGGTTTAGTTGGTAGTCCGGTTTAAAAATGATGGGTAGACTTAGTAAACAGTTTAGCGGGAATTGGAAATCGATTTTATTGCTTAATTCCGTGAATCGTTTTGGCAAGTACATGTACTGCACTTTCAATTTCATTTTCATTCATCCAGCCAAATCCCATACGGGTAGCATTAAGCGAAACAGAAGTGGTATTATGAATTAAACCCTTTGGTAGTATAATACCCTGGGAAAATAACTTTTCCGAGAGTGGCGGTAATGGAACTGATTTATTAAATTTAGCCCAAACAGCGAGGCCACCGTCAGGAATTTTGAAATCGATTACATCAGGAAGTAATTGATGTAGACAATTACATAAGAAATCTCTTCGCCGGTGGTACTCCAGGAGGGCTTTCTTCATATGTCTTTTGATATGTCCTTCCACGAACATTTCGGCGAGTGCTAATTCCATTACAGGATCTCCCTGCGTATCGATTAATTGTCTTATTCTGCAGAGCTCAAGAATCAGGTTAGGGGGACCAATTACATACCCCGTTCGAATGGCCGGCCCAATGGTTTTACTGAGTGTGCCAATATAAACAACCATTCCTTTTGTATCGGCACTTATAAGAGGCAAAATCGGACTACTCAGATAATGAAAATCATAATCGTAATCATCCTCGATGATGATAAACCCAAATTTTTCAGCAAGCGAAAGTAAAGTGATTCTTCTGGAGGCCGTTAAGGTAACAGTAGTAGGATAATGGTGATGTGAGGTAATATACAGAGCTTTGATTTTTTTTCTTTTGCATATCTTTTCTATAGCTTCTACGTCTATTCCTGATTCATCCACTTTCACCCTGGTTAATTTCATGCCTGCATCAAGAAAAAGATGATCCGCATAATAATAATTTGTATCTCCAACTATTATCGAATCTCCTTTTGCGAAGAGAATGCGTGTAAGCAGGCACAGTCCCATCTGACTGCCCCGCGTTATCATAATGTTCTCAAATGTAGTTTGAAGGCCCCTGCTTGTATTTAGATAATCAGACAAAACCTTTCTGAATTTTTGTACTCCCGCTATTTCTACATATGACAAATACTTTAAATTGTTGCTTCGGGATAAAACACTTTTATAGGCTCTTCCCAGCTCTGCAACAGGAATTAATCTTACATCAGGACCATCATGAAAGCCGGTTATATTGCGATAAGGAAAGACAGGTGTTCGTAGTGTATTATTTATTTTTACCGGGTAACCAGTTTCTTTGGGAAATGAGCTCTTTTGATTTTTTAGGGAAAATTTCTTTGGACTTATTTCAGGTAATTCCCTACTCGTAAATGTTCCCTTGGAAGGTCGCATTTCAATCCAGCCTTGAGCATCCAGTTCTTCATATGCACTAACCAATGTCTTACGGTGTACTCTTAATATTTCTGACATTATCCTGGTACCGGGTAATTTAATGCCTGGACCAATCCTTCCTTTCTTTAATTCCTGGATAATACCATTTGCGATTTGAAGATACACCGGGGTATCGCAATCCTTTCTTATTGGTATGATTGTGTTCCATGGAAGCATAGCGGACTATCTGATGAATTGAAAATAAAATTAGAGATAGTCCATTAAAACTGATACAATTTTTTTTAGCCGCAGTTTAATTTGAATTTAATTGAATTGTAAAGCAGAAAAATCAAAGAAAAAATCAAATAAATATTTATTATATATAATGAAATAATAAAAATTTAGAGGAAAATCCCACAATAAATATGTTAGCAGCAATATTTAATGTAAAAATTTACGAGTCTGGTATTTTTTTACTAATATTGTTATTGATTATATTATATATAATTATTTGTAATGTCTATGTCGTAGATGTCATTACAAATGTTGGAAATCGCTTTAACACTTAAAAATATTTCTATGTCCCAATATGGTAAGCTCACCGTGGTGGTGATAGGTAATGGCATGGTGGGTTACAAGTTTTGCGAAAAGCTTATCTCGAAAAATTCCAACTTTGATATTATCGTTTTTGGCGAGGAGCCCCGTCCTGCATATGACCGGGTTCATTTGAGTGCGTATTTTAGTGATAAATCTGCTGATGATCTATCATTATCAGAGGCTTCATGGTATTCTGAAAATGGCATCACCCTACATCTTGGAGACCCAATCCAAAAAATAGATCGCAACTCAAAAACAATATTCTCTTTTAAAGGATGCGAGCAATACTACGACTACCTGGTATTCGCAACCGGATCTTCTGCATTTGTTCCAATTATTCCGGGTGTTGAAAAAGATGGTGTGTTTGTATATCGGACCATTGAAGATCTTGATCTCATAAAATCCTACAGTTACAAAGCAAAAAGTGCTGCTGTAATGGGAGGTGGTTTGTTAGGCCTGGAGGCTGCAAAGGCTATGTTAGACTTAGGCATCAAGGAAACGCATGTAATAGAATTTGCTCCACGTCTGATGCCGCGCCAAATTGATAATGCGGGTAGCATGATGCTTCAATCTAAACTCGAGGAGTTGGGGGTACATATTCACCTGAATAAAAGTACATCAGCTATAGAGGGAACTGAAAAAATAGAGAGCCTTCTGTTTGCAGACAACTCACAGTTATCTATTGATATGCTGGTTATTTCCGCTGGTATTAAACCTCGCGATGAAGTTGCAAAATTATCAGGGTTACAAGTAGGCCCCCGTGGGGGAATTGTAATAAATGAACAATGTCAAACGAGTGATGAATCCATTTTCGCAATTGGGGAATGCGCTCTTTATAATGGAATGATTTATGGGTTGGTAGCACCAGGTTACGAAATGGCCGAAGTTGTTGCAACATATTTATGCGGTAGTTCTAAATCTTTTACCGGCTTTGATATGAGTACCAAACTCAAATTAATAGGTGTAGATGTTGCAAGCTTCGGGGATGGATTTGTTGATAAACCTGATTCCAGAACAATTATTATTGAGGATAAATTCAAAGGAATTTATAAAAGAATCAATATAAGTAATGATGGTAAGTATTTACTTGGAGGTATTCTCATCGGCGATGCGGAGGCATATAATATATTACTACAAACGGTAAATAACAAATTAGTGATTCCACCAAACCCCGAGGACCTTATACTGGGTGGTCGGAGTGGTTCAAACGAAAATGGTGGTAGCGGGGTAATGAATTTGCCAGATGAGGCATTGATTTGTTCATGCGAATCTATCTCAAAAAGTACAATTTGCAACGCCGTGGCAGAGCAAGGCATTACAACCGTCGAAGCACTTAAAAAATGTACGAAAGCGGGTACGGGTTGTGGTGGCTGTGTGCCATTGGTAAAAGATTTATTGGTGGGTACCATGAAAGCAAATGGTGTTTATGTAAAAAATATTGTGTGCGAGCATTTCAATTATTCCCGACAGGAGTTATTCGACCTGGTTAAAATAAATGCCATTAAAACATATAATGAAGTATTGGAGCATTTCGGAAAAGGGGATGGGTGTGAAGTCTGTAAGCCAGTAGTGGCAAGCATCTTAGCCAGCCTGTGGAATGAACTGATTTTGAAACAGGAAACGATTCAAGACAGTAACGACCGTTTTTTAGCCAATATTCAAAAAGGTGGAACCTATTCTGTGGTACCTCGCATTGCAGGTGGAGAAATCACTCCAGATAAGTTAATTGCTATCGGAACGGTAGCAAAGAAATACAATCTGTATACAAAAATTACAGGGGGGCAGCGTATCGATCTATTCGGAGCGCACCTAAGTGACCTTCCGGAAATATGGGATGAATTGATCGATGCAGGTTTCGAAAGCGGGCACGCCTATGGCAAATCCCTGCGCACAGTAAAAAGTTGTGTGGGAAGCACCTGGTGCCGTTTTGGCCTGCATGACAGCGTTAGTTTTGCTATTGAAATTGAAAATCGGTATAAGGGATTACGGGCACCACATAAACTGAAAGGGGGTGTTTCTGGCTGCGTTCGGGAATGTGCAGAAGCACAGAGTAAGGATTTTGGAATTATAGCTACTGAAAAAGGGTGGAATTTATATGTGTGCGGAAATGGCGGATCTAAACCACAGCATGCACAGCTACTGGCAAGTGATATTGATAAAGAAACCTGCATTCGTTATCTCGATCGGTTTCTTATGTTTTATATAAAAACAGCTGATCCATTAACACGTACCGCTACCTGGCTTAATAAAATGGATGGGGGTATGTCCTATTTAAAAAATGTGGTAATAAATGATAGCCTGGGCCTGGCAATCGAACTGGAAGTAACTATGCAGCAACATATAAATACTTACGAGTGTGAATGGAAAGCAGCGATTGAAACTCCGGATATGAGAAAACGATTCAATCATTTTGTTAACGCTCCAATGGAAAAAGATCCGACCGTTATATTTGACACAATGCGTGAGCAAGTGAAGGCAAAAGAATGGTGATCAAGTTAAGAGAAATATGGAGCCTGAAAAATTATTTCCCGGGTTTGATGGTTCCATGAACAAATGAAGAGTAGGATACCAACAGTTATAAAAGCAAGTAGATACAAATTGCATAATTACCTAAAAGTATAAATAAGAATGATTATGTACTCCTCCGCATCCTTTACAGTTAACAACACTAATAATAATCCTTTGAAAGAAGACGATCAGTGGTTTTTTGCATGTTATGCAGATGATGTACCCGAGAATGGTGGGGCTTGTGTCAAATACTTAGATAACCAAATTGCTATTTTTAATTTTACCCGTAGAGGAGAATGGTTTGCTACGCAGAATCTATGTCCTCATAAACAACAAATGGCATTGTCACGCGGAATGACCGGCAGCACAGGCGATCAATGTGAACCTAAAGTGGCCTGTCCTTTCCACAAAAAAACTTTTTCACTTATAACCGGTGAATGCCTTAGCGGGGATGAGTACCGCATAAAGACGTACCCTATTAAAATACAGGAAGGAAAAGTGTACATCCAAATAGATTAGTTACCGGCATGTAGTGTACAAGCGTAACTTAGCGTTATGCTCGCAGTCAGCGAATTATTTATTTATCCTGTCAAATCTTTAGGCGGATTTTCAGTTACAGCAGCAAAAATAACCGACCGGGGTTTTGAATATGACCGCCGGTGGATGCTGGTTGATTCTAATAACTGTTTTCTTACCCAACGGGATTTTCCGCAGATGGCCTTGCTTCAGGTACAGTTATCAGATAATGGCTTGAAAGTGTATCATAAAATAAACAGTAACGAAAATATAAATATTTCTACTTCCATTACAACAAACGATTTTTCAAGGGTGCAGATATGGAGTGATACATGCAAAGCCCAATTTGTTGACCCCGATTACGATAAATGGTTTTCAGACATGCTTTCTATGAAGTGCAGATTAGTGTATATGCCTGATAATTCAATACGTCGTGTTGATACCAGGTATGCTTCCAATAAAGAACTAACAAGCTTCTCTGATGGTTATCCATTTCTTATGATAGGTCAATCTTCTCTGGATGATTTAAATTCAAGAATGGTAGACCCTTTACCAATAAATCGCTTCAGGCCCAATATTGTATTTACAGGAGGGCTGCCTTTTCAGGAAGATAAAATGCAACATTTCAGTATCAATAAGATTCAATTCTATGGTGTAGAGCTTTGTGCAAGATGTGTTGTGACGACTATTAACCAGGATAATGGATTTAAGAATAAAGAACCCCTCAAAACATTATCTACTTACCGGTTTAAAAACAATAAAATATATTTTGGACAGAATTTATTGCACAAAGGCGAAGGCGACATATATGTTGGTGATGTTATTAACATTCACCAGCAAAAACCGTAACATGCTAAATTAAACGATCAATCAATTTCCTCATGAGGGATATAACCCATAAACAAGTAACGTTACGTACAGCAAGGGCAATAGGTATTGTATTCTGTTCCTCTGCAACCATTGAGTTAATTGAATCAAATAAATTACCCAAAGGAAATTTATTTGATGTAGCCCGTGCCGCCGCCTTTATGGGTGCTAAGAGTACTCCTCAGTTATTGCCTCATTGTCATCCTGTAACCATTGACGGTATGGATGTTCAATTTGATTTTTTACAAGAACAAACCCATGCGGATTATTTTAGCAAGGCGGTTTTTTCACGAACGGGTATTGTCATAATGGGAGAAGCAAAATCCATCGGGCGTACGGGTATTGAAATGGAAATGCTAACGGGTATTTCAGTAGCTGCGCTTGAAATATATGACATGCTAAAACCCGTAGATAGAGATTTAGAGATTGGTAATATTAAACTTCTTGAAAAAACCGGGGGTAAAACTGATAGAAAAAAATACTTTGCAACGCCTCCTTCTTGTGCTGTTTTGGTTTGCTCGGATTCCACCGCAGCAGGTACCCGCGAAGACAAAAGTGGAAGGTTGATCCAACAAATGCTGCAGCAAGTCAATGCAGATGTAAAACACTATAAGATACTAGGTGATAATAAAGAGCAGATCCAGCAACAGATCAGGAAGTGGGTGGAAGAGGATATTCATTTTATTTTTACTACCGGTGGTACAGGCCTCGGTCCGCGGGATAATACTGTTGCAGCAGTAAAAGAACTAATAGAACGTGATGCAGCAGGTATCACTGAGGCAATACGAAACTACGGTCAAATGCGAACCCCATTGGCCATGATGAGTCGCGGCGTTGCTGGCTCCATTGCCCAAACATTAATCATAACGCTGCCGGGTAGTACAGATGGTGCCAGGGAGAGTTTAGAGGCCATACTTCCGGCTGTATTTCATGCCCGTAAAATGATGAAGGGGGGAGGACATTAAAATAAATGGATTTGAACTTTGTTTTATTCCTCCTTCAACCATTCCATAATACAATTTTATAAATTCTATCGGGTGTATGATAAGTTTCGGTGAAGCAGAGCAATTAGTAATTGACCAGGCCAGATCCTTTGGCAAAGAAACCGTTTTGTTAGATGATGCCATAGGAAGAGTTGTTGCCGAAACAATTATTGCCGATAGAGATTATCCTCCATTTAACAGAGCTGCCATGGATGGATATGCCCTCAGGCAATCAGACTGGGATGCAGGCCTTCGATCTTTTATCATCCGGGAAGTAATCTTTGCAGGAAATGTGCACTCATCTACCCTAAAAGAGGGGGATTGTTACAAAATTATGACTGGTGCAGCAGTACCTGAATGGGCGAATTCAATAATACGAAAGGAAGATGTTATTGAATCAGGCGATCGGATAGACTGTTTGATCGAGATTTTGAAAAACTATCAGCATATTGCCAAACGTGGAGAGGATTTAAAAAATGGAGAGGTTATTTATTCAGAATCTAAAATCTGTACTCCTGCTATTATTGGATTGTTAGCTTCGATTGGAAAGTATGAGGTATTGGTTGAAAGATTACCACGGATTTCTATTATTACAACAGGTGATGAGATTGTTAGTACGGATGTACCTGTGAATTCAGTACAAATACGAAATAGCAATAGCCATGTTTTAAAAGCATTACTGCGAAAATGGAATATTCTTCCTGTTTCAAGTATTCATGTAAGTGATCAGGTACATGAAATTGATTCTGCATTGCATAAAATCAAAGGAGACATTGTAATTATCTGTGGAGGGGTTTCAGCCGGAGATGCAGATCATGTACCTCTTGTTTTAGCAAGTTTAGGAGCAAAAAAAATTTTTCATAAGGTCGCTATGAAACCTGGCAAACCAATCTGGTTTGGAAAATTTGACAACGGACCTTTTGTATTCGCTCTTCCAGGTAACCCGTTTTCATGCATGGTTACATTTAAATTATTTATTGAAACATTCCTTTCACATTCCTTTGGATTAGGGAACCTATCTCCGATTTTCCTGCCTTTGATAGGTACAAGATCTAAGAAAAGCATATTAGATGAATTTTTTCCTGTAAGAATCCAGGGCTCACCTTCAAATTTTTCAATGATACCTTTTAATGGTTCCGGAGATATTACCGCTGCGATGTTAGCAGATGCAATAGCCTGGCACCCTGCTATGCTGCCTGAAATTTCTAACAATTCGATATTACAGGGTTATCTTCTTCAATGATACTTCTTAAGTCAAAATTGATACGCGAATAATTACAATTCTATACGTTAGATTCCTTTGTTAACTCGAGTAATTTATCATGATCCGTTATGAAAATACTTTTTCCTGATATAGCCAGAATTCCATCCTGAATAAGTTCATTCATAATTCGAAAAACAGTTTCATAAGTAGTCCCTGCAAATGAAGACAGATCCTGGCGGCTCAAAACTATATTAATTGAGCCATCCGTAGTGAGACCAAAGCGTTCCTTGAGAGTTAGCAAGGCTTGCGCTACTCTTCCCTTTACTGGCATATGTGCCAAATTCCTCATTTTTCTTTCTGACACCTGTAATTCGTCTGCAAAGAACATCATCAGCTTGTAAGTGAACTCATGGTTAACGCGTAAAGTTGTAAGGAAAAAATCAAGTTCAATAAAGCAAACCGTTACCGGCTCAATAGCCGTTCCTGAAGCTGGATATAAAATATTTTTCCCTAATCCTCTGTGGCCTACAATAGCTCCCTGGTTGGCAAATCGCAAAATGAGTTCCTTTTCGCCCCACTTCTTGTGAACCTTGACCTTCCCTGAATAAACAAAATAGATACCGGTTACCTTTTCACCTTCAACAAAAAGCAATTCACCTTTACGATATTGAAAGTTTTTTCGGTGAATATCTATGGCAGGGAGCCATTCTTTCAAACATAGTGTACAAAAAAAACAACTTTTTAAATCGCAAGCAACTTTGCTCTTCTTCATATTTCGGTAATATTATTATTTATTTTAATATTGATGTTTAACAAACGATTTTTCAGCTGTGATGAGAACTCCTTAAAAGGATAATTGGATTAACCTATTGAATTTTAATGATTTATATTTCAACTCGAGCTTGGGAGATTATTTAATAGCTTAAAAGGGTTAGCAACAATACAAAGATTGGAACAAAATAAATATATTAATATAAAATAAATATAAATTTACTTCCTAAAGATTAAACATTTTTGACATTCTTTACTATATTTATATTCTAGATCATAATAATGGCATCATAAGGCGAGTAAAATTGGAATATAGTATCAAATAAATTTTATTTTAATGTGATCGCTATTAATGAAGATTTTAGATTATAAATAGTCACTTGAGTATTTAAGTTACTCAAAGCGCACCTACGATTGTTTGCATTTATTTTTAGAAGTAGCCACTTCATCATTAAAAATGATTTTCTATTGCAAACAAATATTCATTTTTCACCAAAATACAATTCATGATTCCACACCATTCTTAAATCAAAATACCCCGCCAGGAGTCGTAGTCCGTAACGGGGTTAATGTTTCAAATCGCTTTAACAACTTAAAACTAACTCAATGTACAGAAAATCTTCTATTGCGTCAGTTGGTATACTGTTCTTTATTTCTTCTATTACTTATCATTCTGCGACCGCACAATTTTCATTATCCGGCCAGTTGCGTACCCGTACAGAAGTACGAAATGGGTTAGGAAACCTTGTTTTAAAAGGATCAAAATCTGCAGTTTTTACTTCACAAAGAACAAGATTAATATTTGGGTATAAATGGGATAGGCTCACACTCGGTGTTTCCCTTCAGGATGTCCGGGTTTGGGGGCAGGACGCCTCTTCCATTTCCAACGCAGATGGTAACAAGCTAATGTTGCATGAAGGATGGGCCGATCTTATTCTTGCAAATAAGGCAGATACTACAATTAAATTCAAGCTCCTTGATTTGATGTCTTTGAAAGTCGGACGACAGGAGCTATCATATGATGATGTTCGGTTACTGGGAAATTTAGATTGGTTGCAACAGGGTAGAAGGCATGACATGGCCTTATTGAAGACTGTTCATAAAGGATTGCAGGTTGATATAGGATTTGCATTTAACCAAAACAGTGATGCCTTTGGTATTACCAATACTTCTTATGTTCCTGCTAACGTAGCACCCTATGTTAAAAACTCATCAGGCGTATTGGTACCAACTCCACCAGGGATCCTTCCACTCGCGGGTTCAGGTAATGCATCAGTAAACAGTTCTAAATCCGGAACTCCTATTTGGACAAATCCACCAAGTACTAATGGTGTAAACCAGGATTATAAAAGTTTCACGAGTATTTACATGAGCCGAAAATTCGGACAAACTAAATTCTCTGGCCTATTCTTCAATGATAATTTTGGCAAATACAGGCTCGATTCCGTTGGCAGTGTTTCTTCCGGATATGTATATGGTAGACGTTTTATATCTGCGGGTTCGTCTGATGCCTTTGATTATTCAGGTGTGCATCGTAGGTATACTTATGGACTCATGATGAACCATACATTAGGAAATGCTTCAGGGTTTGGAAAAATTGCCTTGCAGGCTGCCTATTATGCACAATCAGGTAAAAATCGTGATGGCGTTAAAATGAAAGACGCATTCCACTACACCATATCCGGTACGTATCAAAAAGGTAAAATAAGCCTTACTCCAGGCTACGATGTTTTAAGTGGGAATGACGCTTCAACTGTAGAAGATGAGAAATTTGATCCTTTGTATGGCACCCCTCACCGGCACTGGGGGTATATGGATTATTTCTATGTAGGAACTGGCTCGCCTGCTGGCGGTCTGAGCAATCCTTATTTGAAATTGAAATATACCGGCAACACTATTTCTTTTGGGGTTGATTTTCACAATTTCTTTTTGAATAAGAATATGAAAAAGGGTGATGGAACCTTTGTGAAAAAACAATTGGGTAATGAATTTGATTTTATTCTCAATTATAACATGAACAAATTTACAAACATCGAATTAGGGTATGCGACTATGTTGGGGACAGCAAGTATGCCAATTGCCAAAGGGCAGGCAGTATCAGACGCGGCGGCAGATGCTTACAGGAAATCGGGCAATTGGTTTTATGCAATGCTCCGGTTTACTCCAGATTTCTTTTATGCTAAACCTGTAGCGATTAAACAGTAACTAACCCTAAAAATTATTTGTATGAAATGCGTAATCAATAAATCATCTCTATTTATATTTTGTTTTTTTCTTCTTGCAACTATTAACCCTATACTACAAGCAAATCCACCTAAAAAAATTGTAAAACTCGGTTTTATTGCTCTTACCGATTGTGCTCCGCTGGTAATTGCAAAAGAGCTTGGGCTGTTTGCAAAATATGGCGTAGAGGTTCAAATTACAAAAGAAGCTTCGTGGGCTGTTATCCGTGATAAAATTCTTAATGGCGAGCTTGATGGCGCCCATTGTTTATTCTCTATGCCTTTTTCAGTTTATATGGGTATTGGGGGCAAGGCAGGATCGGAAATGAAAATCGCGATGGTGTTAAATAATAATGGGCAGGCCATTACATTATCAAAAGATTTTTGCGGGCTCGTTGGTTTTAAGGACATCAAAAGAGTGGCCGCAGCAGTTAAAAATGTTCAGGCGCGAAAAGAAGTAACGTTTGCTATGACCTTCCCCGGGGGCACTCATGATATATGGTTACGGAACTGGTTAGCAGCTTGTGGTATCAATTCCAAATCAGTAGGAATAATAACCATCCCTCCACCACAAATGGTGGCAAATATGAGAGTAGATAATATGGAAGGGTATTGTGTAGGAGAACCCTGGAATGGAGTTGCCGCTACACAAAATATCGGATTCACTCATATTGCAAGCCAGGACATCTGGAAAAACCATCCTGAAAAAGCACTGGTAGTTAATAAAACATTTGCCGAAACCGATAAGGCGGATTTGGTGAACGTAATGAAAGCGATTATTGAAGCGGGTAAATGGCTCGATAATATGGGTAACCGAAAAAAGGCAGCAGCTTTTCTAAGTAAGCCAAACTATGTAAATGCACCGATACAGGTAATTGAAGCCAGGTTGATGGGCTCCACGGATATTGGTTGCGATTTGGGAATTCAAAAGTATAAAGATGATTATATGCTGTTTTACAATAATGGTCTTGTGAATGCCCCACGCATATCTTATGGTATCTGGTTCCTTGCACAATATGTAAGATTCGGTTATCTGCAAACACCTCCTAATTACAAACAGATTGCAGAAAAATTAATCATGGAAGATTTATATGCAGAAGTTGCCAAAAGCATGGGCATATCAGTTCCGGCAGACAATATGAAACCCATTAAAACCAATCTGGAATCAATATCATTCGATCCAAGTAACCCGGCAGCATATCTCGCCGCGGCAAAAAAATAAATATTAAAATAAGCTTATCACGAAGCTGAGTAATTATGAATAATATGAAAAATTTGCTTTCGACCAGATCACTACAATCAGCTCTTTATTTTATAGGAAGTATGGTGTTATTGGGAGGTATATGGGAGCTGATAGCAAGAGTAACAAAAAACGAAGTGCCTTCTCCGGCAATGACCTTAGAAGTTTTTAAAGAAGTTATGCAAAATCCATTTCAAAACGATCCGGATTATAAAGGAATTGGTACTAAATTATTGAGTTCATTAAGCAGGGTAGGTATTGGATTCGGGTTGGGTAGTCTCATTGCCATTCCGTTAGGGCTACTAATGGGATCCAGTAAACCCATCATGAAAATATTTAATCCTATTGTACAAATTTTACGGCCGGTTTCGCCTCTTGCCTGGTTTCCTCTGGGACTGGCAATATTTCAGGATTCGCCTAAGGCAAGCATCTTCATGATTTTCATTTGTGCATTATGGCCCACTGTAATTAATACAGCCGTGGGGGCATCTTCGATATCCCAGGATCATAAAAATGTCGGCAAAGCCTTCGGCTTTTCAGTCTGGAAATATATAACGAAGATCATGTTGCCTTTTACGCTCCCTCATATCATTACTGGTCTGAGACTTTCCATTGGTGTTGCATGGATGGTAATTGTTGCGGGAGAAATGTTATCCGGAGGAATGGGGTTAGGATATTTTGTGTGGGAAGAAGGTTTCAATGGAGGGAGTGTTGCGAAGATACTGGTGGCCATTATCATCATTGGTGTAGTAGGATTATTATTTGATAAATGCTTTACTTATCTGCAAAAAAGATTTTCGTATTCGGTTTAATATAAAATGATACAGATACAAAACATTAAAAAGATCAATATGAGTAACACACCTGCTATGATTGCCCCTTTCATAGATGTAGCTGATAATATCCTGAACCCCGTTTTGGATGCTCCTCCAAGTATTGAAATAAACAATGTTAGTGTAAGTTTTAAAACTTCCAGTGGCATGTATACAGCTGTAAAGGATATTAGTCTTTCTGTTAAGAAGGGAGAGATTATTTCATTGATTGGACATTCGGGTTGTGGTAAATCTACTTTGATGAATACTATCAGTGGAATGATAAAACCAACCCAGGGAGAAGTATACGCGAATGATAAAAAGGTTACATGCCCGGGTCCCGACAGAGGTATTGTATTTCAAAATTATTCACTTCTTCCATGGATGAGTGTATATAAGAATATATACGAAGCAGTTGATTCAGTGTTGTACGAATTAACTGCAACTGAAAAAAGAGAACTCGTCGAAAATAATTTGAAGATGGTAAACCTATGGGACCATAAGGACAAGTTACCCGGCCAATTATCAGGGGGAATGAAACAACGGGTTGCCATAGCAAGAGCATTCGCTATCAACCCCACAATACTTCTCCTCGATGAGCCTTTCGGTGCTCTGGATGCGTTAACGAAGAGTTCTATGCATGTTGAATTATTGAAACTCTGGAACCTTGATAACCGCGAGAAAACAATTGTAATGGTAACTCATGATATCGAAGAAGCCATTTTTTTATCAGACAGAGTGGTAGTAATGAATAATGGTCCTGCTTCAACCATCAAAGAAATAATTGACGTGCCGTTATCGCGGCCCCGCAATAAAAAGGATATCATTCATAGTTCTGATTACATAAACATTCATGATAGGTTACTAAACCTGCTCATCGATAAATTCTCTATTGATGATATTCATGATATGAAAAAATAGTGATAAGGAGAATTGTATTCAAGTTACCGGGATCATTTAATTAAAACCAAGCATAAAAGATTAGTATGAATCAGCCATTAGAAAAATTAAAGATTTTCAATATTCGGGGTATACAGATGCAGACTTTTCATATTACCTGGATGACTTTTTTTGTTTGCTTTTTTGGTTGGTTTGGCATTGCACCTTTAATGCCAGTCATTCGCGAGACCTTACATCTCACCAAGGAGCAGGTGGGAAATATTACGATAGCGTCTGTTTCAGCCACTATCATTGCCCGCTTATTTATTGGGCGTCTGTGCGACACGTTAGGTCCCCGCATATCCTATACGATTTTGTTAATAGTAGGAAGTATACCTGTGATATGTATTGGTTTGGCTAATAGTTATGAAAGTTTTCTTCTTTTTAGATTTATAATAGGCATTATCGGTGCATCCTTTGTGATCACACAGTTCCATACATCGATGATGTTTGGTCCAGGTGTAGTTGGTACTGCAAATGCCGTAGCTGGTGGATGGGGTAACCTGGGTGGGGGAGTCACAAATTTGGTAATGCCTTTGATAGCCGCTGCCTTCGTGGCCCTTGGGTATATCGACAAAGGAAATTCCTGGAGATACGCCATGATCGTTCCAGGTGTAATGTTATTGATCATGGCATTTGTCTATTACCGTTATACCAAAGATACACCTGCAGGAAACTATAAAGATATTCAACGTGGTAAGCAGGCTAAGAAAAAAGGCACGTTCATGGTAGCCTTGAAGGATTATCGCACATGGGTATTGGCGCTGGCATACGCGGCGTGTTTTGGAATAGAAATTACAGTAGACAATGTAGCAGCCATATTTTTTGTAGATCATTATAATGCATCACTGATTGCAGCTGGTGCACTGGCAAGCATATTCGGATTCATGAATCTTTTTGCACGTGCACTGGGTGGGATATTTAGCGATAAAATAGGGAAACGATATGGTTTAAGAGGGAAGGGGTTGTTGTTGGCTGCATTCCTGGTGTTAGAAGGTGTGGGTATTATTTTGTTTGCACAAGCAGGTAGCCTCGGGATGGCAATAGCCTTTATGTTGTTCTTTGCCTTATTTCTTAAAATGGCTAACGGTGGAACATATTCGATTGTGCCTTTTATTAATAAAGATGCTATTGGAAGCGTGGCTGGTATTGTAGGTGCGGGAGGAAATATTGGAGCAATGCTGGTGGGATTTTTATTTAAGTCAAACAATATCAGTTATCCTCAGGCTTTTCTCTACATAGGAATTGGAGTTGCTGCTATTGGATTGGTTGTTTTCCTGGTGAACGTAAGAGCGGTAAAAAAAGAAGCTTTTGTAATGACCGAATCTGCATTACAACGGGCCTAAAGAATGTAATCAGGCTGCGGGATATGATTGAAACCATGATCGGAAATTTTAAAGTAGGCAGAGGTGATTTTTTGATCCGGAATCCATAAACTAAAATTTGTCATATGATATCGTTTCAATTTAGGATGTCGCCATCCTACACAGAATTAAGAACTGAATACAATTTTTATCAAATCTGAATAACCATTCATGGCGGTAAATCTTCCAAATAGTTTTACAACAACCTGTTGCTACTGTGGCGTTGGCTGCGGCATTGTTGTGGATAAAGATAAAAAAGGGAATATTACGGTAGAAGGCGATAAAGATCATCCTGTTAATAAAGGAATGTTGTGTAGTAAAGGAATAAATCTTCAATACACCGTGAATGATAAAAGCGATCGCCTTTTATATCCGCAGATGCGTTATAATAAGAACATGCCATTGCAAAGAGTTAGTTGGGATGATGCCTTGCAAAGAACCGCAGCAGTCTTTAAAACTTTTATTGATAAGTATGGTCCTGATTCAGTGGCATTTTATATTTCCGGCCAATGTTTAACGGAGGAATATTATGTCATCAATAAACTTGTTAAAGGATTTATTGGCACAAATAATATTGATACCAATTCCAGGCTGTGTATGAGTAGTGCAGTAGTAGGTTATAAAATGTCTTTGGGTGAAGATTGTGTTCCGGTTTGTTATGATGATATTGAATTGGCAGACTGCTTTTTTGTAACCGGCGCAAACCCTGCCTGGTGTCATCCAATAATTTGGCGAAGGGTAGAAGCACATAAAGCCGCAAACCCACATGTAAAAATTATTGTTGCTGATCCCAGGAAAACCGACAGTTGTTCCATTGCCGATGTCCATTTACAATTAAATCCCGGAACAGACATCACACTGAATCATGCAATAGGAAGATGCTTAATCGAGAATGGCGATATTGATTTTGAGTTTATCCGGAATCATACCGAAGGATTTGATAACTACAAAAAAATCGTTTTTGAGAGAACACTTAGCGAAGCAGTAGATATCTGCGGAATCGCTCTCGAGGACATCTTATTGGCGGCTCAACATATTGGTAATGCCAAAGGATTTCTCACTATGTGGACAATGGGGTTGAACCAGAGTTCCATCGGAGTTAACAAAAATCTGAGCCTGATAAATCTGAACTTAATTACCGGTCATATTGGTAAACCAGGCTCTGGCCCATTTTCATTAACCGGCCAGCCAAATGCTATGGGAGGACGCGAAGTGGGCGGGCTGGCGAATTTATTACCTGCTCATCGGAATCTTGCAAATCCAATCCATCGCGAAGAGGTACAAAAATTCTGGGGTGGCACTGTTATTTCCGACAAAGCCGGACTGACTGCTACTGAAATGTTTGAGGCATTAAATGACGGTCGGTTAAAAGCGATATGGATTGTTTGTACAAATCCTTTGGTTAGTTTGCCAAACGTAAAAATTGCAGAGTCAGGATTGAAAAATGCAAAATTTGTTGTGGTACAGGAAGTGAGCAATAAACCAGAAACATTAAGTTACGCCGATGTGATTTTACCTGCCGCAACCTGGACAGAAAAAGAAGGTACCATGACGAACAGCGAACGTCGTATCAGTTACCTTCATAAAATTGTAGATGCTCCTGGTGAAGCACTACCTGATACTGAGATCATCTACCGCTTTGCTCAAAAAATGGGCTTCCCCGGTTTTGATTATTCCGATTACAACACTATTTACAAAGAGCATGCTGCACTGACAGCAGGAACCAATATCGATATCAGTGGATTGGATTATGATATCATTAAAGAAAAGAAAACAGTTCAATGGCCATACCCGAAAAATGAAAACGGAAGAGGTACTCCGAGATTATTCACTGATAAAATTTTCTATACTCCATCATTTAAAGCCATTATACATGGGGTGCCGGATACTCTAACCAGTGAGAAACCAAATGATAATTTCCCTTTAATTCTTACTACTGGCCGTATACGTGACCAGTGGCATACAATGAGTAAAACAGGGAAAGTGAATAAGCTTAAACAACATATTTCGCAGGCGTACCTGGAAATACATCCTATAGATGCGCGGAGACTTGGTATCAGCGATGAAGGTTTGATCCTTGTAAAATCACGCCGGGGTGAAGTAAGAGTTAAAGCGAAAATATCCATAGATATAAAAAAAGGAGTAGTGTTTTTGCCGATGCATTGGGGTAAAATACTGGGAAGTGATCTGAACAGGGCAAACAATCTCACAAACGATTTAGTGGATCCGCTTTCTAAAGAGCCAGATTTCAAATTTTGTGCGGTTAAGGTAGAAATATATAAAAAGATCAAGCAACGTATTGTGGTTATTGGAGCCGGAGCTGGCGCTTTTGGATTTGTACAGTCATATCGTGCTATCAATGAAGAGGATGAGATAGTCATTTTCAGTAAAGAGAATTTCCCATTTTACAATCGCGTGATGTTGCCGGATTATATCAGTGGAGCTCAAAACTGGGATCAGTTGGTTAAAATGAAAGAATCGGAAGAGTCTGGGTACAACATAATACTGCATAAAGGCATTAGCATAGAAAAAGTAGATCGTGAAAATAAATGCGTCATTGATTCAGAAGGTCAGATTACGTATTATGATCTGTTAATTATCGCAACCGGAAGTCGTGCTGCAGTGCCTAAAAATGTACCGCAGCTACCGGGCATCTTCACAATGAGAAGCCGAACAGATGCAGATAATTTTAGGAATCATATACCTCAGAACGCACATGTAGTAATTGTAGGAGGAGGATTATTAGGTCTTGAAATGGCTGCATCACTACGTGAAATGAATGTAAAAATTACAATCGTGCAACGCATATCGAGGTTTCTTGACAGGCAACTGGATCCACTCGGAAGTCAGTTGTTGCATGAGGAAATGGTAGACCAGGGTTGTGATATTTATTATGATGATGAAGTACAACTTTTCTACGGGCAGTCGAAATTAACTGGTATTCGATTAAAAAGTGGCAGGCATATAGAGTGTGATGCGATGGTAATTGCTATTGGTACCATCCCTAATACGGAATTAGCCAAAGAGTGTGGTTTGAATTGCCAGCGCGGCGTTATTGTCAATGAAAGATTGCAAACAAATGATCCCGATATTTTTGCCATTGGAGAAATTGCTGAGTTCAAGGGATTCTTATATGGCATTACTGCTGCAGCTGAACAACAAGCTGCTGTGGTGGCAAATTTTATCAATGGCGATATTTCCAGTTTTTACCAGGAAAGTTTGTTAATGAATATTATTAAAATTCATGGATTTGATTTGTGTAGCATGGGTATACCTGAAGGTCTTAATGATACCGACTACGAAGAAATTGTGTTTATTGATAAATCGAAACGCTATTACAAAAAATGTATTATTCACCAGGACCGTTTGGTGGGGGCCATTTTAATTGGCGATAAAAGTGAATTCCAGGAATTCAGGGAGCTCATTGCAAATAAGATTGAGTTGAGTGATAAGCGTCTCCAGTTATTGCGAAGCGGAAAAAAGACCGAACCGGTTTTGGGAAAGCTGGTATGTAGTTGTAACAATGTAGGCAGTGAAAATTTAAAAAACAAAATTGAAGAGGGATGTAATAATCTAAAAGATTTATGTGCTTCAACAGGGGCAGGTACAGGGTGTGGATCCTGCAAACCGGAAGTGCAACGCATTCTTGATAGTTGTACCAATCTGGTACATGGTGAATGGGCACTGGCCAATGGTAAATGGTAAATGGTAAAGTGGATATTAAATCTAAGGCGCTACAACAGGAACATAAAATAAGTGAATGCTTCGAAAAAATCATACAGTTAAAATAAATCTTCCTGGCGGGATCGTATCAGCCGGTGACTTGTTTTCAATTATTACAGCAGCTGAAAATGCCAGGGTAAGCGATGTACAATTCGGAACAAGACAACAGATTCTTTTAAAAGTTACCGATCCATATCTCGATCAATTAATCCAGGCACTTGAACAATCAGGAATATATTTCGAACTGAATAGCGACCGGTTTCCAAATATTATGAGCTCTTATGTTGCCGAAAATGTTTTTGGCAATGCAAATTGGCTAAGCGAAGGTGTTTATAAAGATGTCCTGGATGGCTTTGATTATAAACCATCATTGAAAATTAATCTTGTCGATGCTGATCAAACCTTTGTTCCATTCTTTACGGGGAATATTAATTTTATTTCTTCCGGAAAGGGCAATTACTGGTACATGTACATACGTTTTCCGAAAACCACCCAGGTTTACCAGTGTAAGGATTTAGTTTATTCCCAGGATATTCCTCGTATCAGCAAGGAGATCGAAAGAGTAATATTTTCACATAAAAAACTAAATAACGATCAAATTGCGCTGACAGGAGAGGAATTGTACACATTGATTCAATCCAATCAAGATTTTGTATTCGGTGAATTTTCTGGAGATCTGCAACTGCCCGATTTTACCCTCCCATACTATGAGGGTTTTAACAGGTATGAAAATAAAAGCTGGCTGGGGATCTATAGAAGAGACGAATTGTTTAACCTGCAATTTCTGAAAGATATCTGTGTCATTTGTATGCAAACCAAAGTCGGGCAACTATATCCAACTCCATGGAAATCCCTTATTGTAAAAGGTATTGAGCATGGAGACAGAAAATTATGGGATTATGCTTTGGGAAAATATCGAATAAATGTAAGACATGCATCGAATGAGCTTAATTGGCAGATAGAAGACAATTGTGAAGATGGACTAAATCTGAAACGATATCTTATCAGGCAATTTGATAAAGATGATGTCCGGACCTTCGGATTGTGCTTTGCTATTAAAACTCAGCCCAACACCGGCTTATTCGGCTCTATTATCATTCGTAAACTTCCTAATGAATCTGCCAATCAACGCAAAAATTTAGACCGGTACGATATTTTATATACAAAGAATTTTAATCCAAACTCCAAAGATTTTATTCTTTTTCGGAAAAATATTGAGAAAGAAAACCTGGGGGTATACCTGATTTCATTGTGTAAATATTTTTATGAATGGCAAAGCAAGGAAGAATTGATTGGGCACGATGTATATCAACAGGATCCGGGCTTAAGGAGCGTTGAACCTCTGCCTGTGGCTACGATATTTCAATGCAAACATTGTTTTACTGTATATGATAAGCAATATGGAGACGAGATAAATGGAATACCCGCGGGTACGAAATTTTCTGATGTAAGTGACCACTATGAATGTCCCACCTGCAATGCACCTAAAGATGATTTTGCTGAGGTCGAAAAAATGGCTTTAATTGTATAAATGAATTCTGATCTAGTCATTGCAGTGTGTTTGATGATCGTTGCTTTTTTGTACGCCTCTGTTGGGCATGGTGGTGCAAGCGGATATATTGCCATTCTTTCACTATTCAGTATACCAGTAGATACTTATAAGCCGGTGGTACTGATATTAAATATAATCATAGCCAGTATTGCTTTTGTGCAATTCTACAGGGCTGGTTATTTCAAATGGTCATTGTGCTGGCCATTTTTGTTATCCGGAATTCCATTTGCTTTTATGGGATCACGTTTTGCGGTTCAAAATAAGACGTATCATTTGCTATTAGGACTTGCTCTGATTTTGCCTATTATTCGATTAGTGGGAGTCAATCCTAAAGAAAATAAAGTAACCAGGAAAATGTCTTTATGGTGGGCGGTTCCTATCGCGGCAGTAATTGGTTTTATCGCCGGACTGCTGAATATTGGAGGGGGTATTTTTTTAACCCCCATATTAATTATATTGGCATGGGCCAACGCGAAAGAAGCCGCAGCCGTTTCCAGTTTGTTTATTGTTTGCAATTCAATAGCAGGCTTAGCTGGAAATGCTAATCAGGATCCTGTATTCAATACAACAGTCTACCTTTGGCTGGGGGCTGCCATGACAGGAGGTATCATTGGATCCTATTTGGGAAGTCGGAATTTTAAGCAGATTACTATACAATATATCTTAGCTGGAGTCTTGAGTATTGCTTGTATTAAACTTATCTTCCTAATGTAATGGAAAAAATCACAGACCAATATGGCAGAACTTTTAAAACCCTGCGGGTTAGTTTACTGAACCGTTGCAATCTGGGTTGTATATACTGCAATTTGGGTGGTGATGATATCAATAATCCGCATCCAATAGAAAAGCCGATGCTTGTTTCGGAGTTGTTGGGGCTGATAGAACGTTTACATACAACCCTGCAATTTGAAACGATCCGTCTTACGGGTGGTGAACCTTTACTGTATCCTGATTTGTTGGAGGTAATTTCCGGCATCAGGGCAATGGGAATTTCTTCCATAAAATTAACTACAAATGGTTTTTTGTTAGGGAGGATGGCTTTACAAATGAAGCAGGCAGGTATGGAATCTATTAATGTTTCACTCGATGCGGTGGATGAAGATGTTTTCTTTTTAATGAGCAAACGAAGTAATGTCAATCGTATTTTACAGGGGATAGATGCAGCCGGGGAAGCAGGGCTGCAGGTAAAGATCAATGCTGTACTCATGAAAGGAATAAATGAATCTCAATTGATTCCTTTGTTAGGGTATGCTTTTTCTAAAAACATTATTATTCGGTTTTTGGAAGTAATGTCAATGGGCCATTTGCACAATCATGAAAAAAAATATCTGTTTACCCAGAAAGAAATCTTGGAAAAAATAAGTCAATGGCATTCCTTCATTCCATTAAAACGAGAATATTCTTCGACTGCAAATTATTGGCAAACGCCTCAAAAAAATATATTCGGAATTATTGCAAACGAAAGCGAGCCATTTTGCCACGATTGCAATCGCCTCAGACTGGATAGCCAGGGAAATATTTATGGATGCCTGAGTAGTAACCATCCGATTTCACTTTCCGGAATTAACGATCACTCATCATTCTCAGAAAAATTACAAACAGCGTTATTACAAAAGCAAGCAATACGATTTAAGGGAAGTAATTTAAGCATGCTAAATATTGGTGGCTAATTAATAATATCTTATGAGAGTGCATGTTTTTGCTTCATTGAAAGATCATTTCGAAAAAGAATTTGAATTGGATGCTACTTTTGAAAATACAGCCCAATTAAGAAATTATTTAATTGATATAAAGCCGGACCTAAAAAGCATTTTATACAGTTGCCGGTTTGCTGTAGACGAAGAATTTGTCGATTTGCATTATAAATTGGGCTCGAATGATACCATCTTCATCATACCACCGAGTAGTGGAGGATAACGATATATATATTTCAGAAAATACCCTTGACATGGTAGAATTGATTGGCAGGGCGCAACATCCTAAAGCAGGTGCTGTAGTTTTATTTAGCGGGGATGTACGGAATACTAGTATTGGAAAAGAGGTAGCTTATCTGGAGTATGAAGCACATGTATCAATGGCCTCGAAAATGATTGAAAAGATACTACACGAAGCCAGAACAAGGTGGTCATTAACTTTTGCAATTGCCAAACATCGTATTGGCAAGGTTCAGGTAGGGGAGAGCGCCGTAGTGGTCATTACAAGTTCCCCTCATCGAAAAGAAGCGTATATGGGTAACAGGTTTATCATTGATAAAATAAAACACGAGGCTCCAATCTGGAAGTGTGAATATTTTACAGACGGCACAAAAGAATGGGGAGGAAATTGTAATTGCAACCAATTAACCGGGGACTTAAACAAACATTTTTATGAGGAGGAATGGTGAACCCATTTGATATGTAATAAATTCAAATTTTCTTTGCCGGGCGGATTAAATTTTGACAGTCATGAAACCAGGAATTACTATTGAATACTGTCCTAAATGCGGGTGGTTGCTGCGAGCGGCATATATGGCGCAGGAACTCCTGACTACTTTCAGCGATGATGTGCAGAGTGTAACTTTAAAACCAAGTGAAACCGGAGGGGCTTTTTATATTTCGATAAATGATGAAATTATTTTCAATAGAAAAGAGTCTGGGCATATCCTGGAAATAAAAAAGATTAAGCAACTTGTACGTGATAGGGTAAACCCTGAGAAAAGCCTTGGGCATTCAGATAGGAATGATTTCTCTGATACCATATAATTACAATGAAAAATATTTTAGGTGTTGTTCTTTGTGGAGGAGAAAGTAAACGTATGGGTTCTGACAAGGGCCTGATGGAAATCAATGGCAATACCTGGGCGCAAGAAGTAGCTGGCAAATTGCATTTACTCCCAATACCTGTTGTTGTTTCGATTAATGAACAACAGCAGCAATCGTATAGTAAACTATTCTCGGCTGAACAATTAGTAATAGATAACATTAATATCTCTGGGCCTTTAAAAGGATTGTTGACTGTGCATTTGAAATATCCTGAAAATGATATTTTATTAATGGCTTGCGATCTGATTGACATGGATAATCTGACTCTGAAAAACCTTATCAATCAATACCACGATAATGACGGTTTTGATTTTTTCGTGTATCATGAAAATTTTGCCGAACCTTTTTGCGCTATTTATACTTCTCGTGGACTTAGACCAGTGCTCGAAAAAGCACAACTCCATTCATTGGATAAATTTAGCTTTCAAAGTGTACTTGATGAAGGAAAAACTTTCAGAATTCCATTAACAAATAAATCTGTGTTTAAGAATTATAATACTATTCCTGGTCATCACCAGTGAAGAAAAAAGCTTATTTCTTCAAGGCGAGATAATGCCTTATCAAAAGGCATTAATTTTTGAAAGAAGGACAAAAGGATTGTCTTCTGTTGCCGTTGTATTCAGTATACATACCGTGGCGGGCCAGCGCAAATTCGTAGGCACCACGAGAATTATTAAACTGTTTTAAAGGAGATGTTGTTGCATCGTATGTAAAAGAGAGTTTGATATTTTTCCATTCAAATCCTATCATTGGGATTAATGCATCACCGGGGCGATAATATAATCCACCGGTCAACAGCGTCTCTCCATCACCAGAAAGATTGTATTGGATATTTGCCCCGCCAACTAATTCAGAAGCTTTTGACTGAGTAGTAAAATAAGCCATAGGATTAAGGATAACCATATCACTCATTTTTATACTTGCGTTAGCAAAAGCGGTATACCTGGGAGAAATGCGATCAGTACCTCCAGGGTCAGTTACAGAAAAAAATGATTCTCTCGGTCTATTGAGATGATGGGCTGAAATGCCTCCATTAATATATAGATCTTCAGTTGGAAAGTAGGCATAATTAATTCCCGCCTGCACATCAAAATAATTGATGCTGGGATTATCAAGGACCACGCTTGTAGGTAAATTATTATCGAAAAATTTTCCATCAAATTGATCAGGGAATTTTAGATCAGCAGACGAGATCCGTTTATTAGCCCAACCAATGTTGAACCCTGCAGATAGCAAATGTGCTTCTCCAACCATCTGGTGATAGGCAATCGACCCATATATTTTTGTAGAGGTCAGTTGGCCGGAGCCTGCAACATCGCGCAGTATTACTCCACCAACACCCACCCAGCCGCTTTCAATTCTTTCCCGGAATATTTGTGCATCACCCCAAATACTCATGGTTTTATAAGGAACACTCATGATACTAGACCATTGGTTCCGGTAATTTGCCCCAATGCGATAATCTGCATCGGGAATAAATCCAGTATTTGCCGGGTTGGTGGTTAGGGGCGAATTAAACCACTGCGAAAAATGAAGGTCCTGCGAATAAATACTTTGAAATAAAAAAAATGATAAAGAAAGGACTAGAAGTTTTTTTATATGCGGGCTATTATTAGTTGAAAGATGATTTTCAGTTCTATTATAAGAACTCCTGTCTTCTGAATTTTTGGCCCGTAAATTTTTGAATACTATATTTTTTCCTGCCATTGTTTTTGGAATTAACTGGTTCAAGCAATCATGTTAACAGCAGTTTTGGTCTTTAGTTTAATAAGCTATAATACAAAAGGTACACCATAAACTATATAGCCTACCTTATTAATGTAATATCACCGGTCTTTCGCGTTTTTGTTTTGTCTGAAAATTCAACGTCAAGTGTATAAGCATATACATCCATCGGCTGTAATTGTCCCTTAAAAGTTCCATCCCATCCCATCCGTTGGCTACCGGATTCAAAAACCAATTGTCCCCAACGATTGTAAATCCTCCAATTCATGCGGGCAATTCCAAATCCTTCTACTCTTACAATACTGTTTTTACCGAATTTTCCCGGAGTAAATGCATTCGGTACGTCAAGCAAAGGAAGAATACGGGCGTCAACCGGTTTACATATGGTATCCGTGCAATTAAACTGATTAAATGTTACGAGGCAGGCCTGGTAAGTTCCTGTTGCATTGTACTGGTGCAATACCGTGTCCATGGTAGTTTTAATAGTAGAATCTCCGTCCCCGAATAACCATTTGTATCGAACTCCTCCGGTTGAAAGATTTGTAAATATTGTTGGTTTATTTTCCTGTGCCGGAATGGGTGCATGTGAGAAATCTGCAACAGGTTTCAGATTTACTGAAATGGTCTTTTGTGTTGAATCTATTATATTGCAGGTACCTGAATCAATGGCAATCAGGCGTATTGTATAAGTACCCACATTCAGATAAAGGTGATTTGGATTTACCGCGGTTGAAGTGGTGCCATCCCCAAAATCCCAGAAAAATTGTTGACCTGCAAGAGATGTGTTATTAAAATGTGCATCATACGGCACACAGCCTCCAGGAGGTGTTTCAAATTGTGCATCTACCAATGGGGAAATTCTCAAATCGATTTCTATGGAATCCGGCGCATTGCAATAATTGGTATCAGTTAGTATAAGTCTCACTTTGTAGGTTCCCGGTGAAGTATAATTGTGAGTCACTGGACCTATACCTGCCGTTATTCTGGGACTACCATCGCCAAAACTCCAGGTGAAACTTGTACCACTAAAAGGCTTGGTTACCGGAGCAGTAGAAAGATTATCGAATCGATAACTCAAAGACTGGCAAGGTGGTAGTTTAACCGGGTCAAATGCTAAAAATGCCTGATCATCTCTCACGCTTATATTAATAAATGCAGTGTCGCGTACATTACAAGTATTGGAATCGATCGCAATTAATCGAACGCGATAATTTCCGACAACCGTAAAAGTGTGAGTTGTTTGAAAATTAGTAGTAGCAAAATCAGGGCTTCCATCTCCAAAATTCCATTCATAGCTTTTTGCATTTCGTACCGTATCCCGTAGCGTCACCGTAAAAGGAACGCAACCAACACTATCAATGGCGTTATTAAAGAAAGATTTTGGGCCTGCCGCTACGCCAGCGAAATTAAAAGCAATTTTTACGGCGGCAAGATTACAGCCACCCGAAGATCCGTTTACGGGTCCTACTACGCCAGGTGTTGTTGGAAATGAAGCACCTCCGCTGCAATTGGCGCACATTGCCTGGTAAATAATACCTTGCTGATCGTATCTACTGGTTCCGCCATCAACATGTTCACCATAGGCCCCATCTTGCCCAAAGAAACTTCCATATAATAACCCCGATGCATTTTTTTGGATTACTATAAAATAAAAATCCCGGTCGTCAGTAATGGGTTTAATGGCATCTGGTGTAGTTGGCATTCCTCCTAAAGTAGCAACGTCATAGGGTGTATTTGGGTTTCCATCTCCTCCTCCATTGCCACCCCAGCCAGAGATGTATACATTTTCACATCGATCAACCAGAAAGGCAACTGGTGAAATATTTGGCTGAGCCGAGCCATTACCAAAAACAGTGGAATATATATAGGCGGAAAGGTCGGGTTGTAACTTTGCCACAAATTGTTTTGAACCCGGGTTGATAAAACCAACTCCCGGAGTTGTCACCCAGGCACCTCTCGTAATACCCATGACATACGGAAATCCCCGCCTGTCAAATTGTATCCCATAAATGATATCTGTAGACCCTGTCCCTAAATAGGTTGTTTTAATTTGAGTAGATCCATCATTGGATAGAATGGTAATAAAACCATCACTTACACCCCCCGAAAAACTTGCTTGAATTGTGGATCCTTTAGGGCCAGGGAAATCAGTACTTGAGGTTGCACCAGCTACATACAAATTTCCATTGAAAGGATTTAATGCTATTACAAAAGCTCCATCGTCTTTAGATCCACCTAAGTATGTTGACCATATCACTGACGAGCAGTTAGGGTTTATTTTTATCACCACGCCGTCCTGATTTCCTCCATAAGACTTATCAAAACCTGTATTAAGTGCTGGAAAGTTATCTGACTGGGTTTGAGCCGAAATATAAATGTTATTAGATTGATCTAAAATCACTTCGCTCCTGGAGTCATCGCCATAATTTTGAATTAAGACATTGGGAACATGGCTTGAAGCTTGTAGTTGATCTTGTATATTCACTCCATCTGAACCGCTCCCTCCTATCCGAAGTGAGCCAATAATAGCGTTTCCATTCACGGTTAATTTTGAAACCACAATATCTGCACCCCCTCCCGGTCCGGTGACCGTACCAGGATAATCAGTAGAATAGGAACGTCCCATAACAACAAGGTTTCCCTGGGGATCTGAAAAAAGACTATGGGGATAATCATTGGAAGTACCCCCAAGGTACGTGGCATATAGACGTTGGGTTCCGGTTGCATTGAATTTCATAATGCCGATATCTACGCCTCCTTGGGATCCTGAACCCCCAATGAAAACGGTTCTGTAGGCACCCGGGGTAGTAGGAAATCCGGAACCAAATACAATACCTCCTGAATAAAAACTTCCATCAGGTGCGGGAGTGGCAGTAAAACCAAACTGATTCGCAGTACTTCCAGTAAAAGATGAAAATATCAATATAGGATCGATGATGAGTGTGGCTTCTTTGGAGTAATTTTTGACCGAAAACTTCACGGTATTTTCACCAACTAACTGGTAGTTACATTCTACTTCTTTTCTTCCTTTCATATTATCGAACTGGAAGGAATAGGGATATAATTCCTTTACATCCCCCACCGATGTTTTAATAATAAGCTCCTTATTTCGAATTGATAACTTATCAACTCCCGTATAACGCAAAGCAATTTTATTAATATCCCCACCCGGATGTACGATTAGGTCATATTTTAGCCGCCCATTTTCTGAAAAATAACGAATATCAATATTGGGGTAAATATTCTTATAAACCAACGCCTGAAAAACCCTGGCATGACTGGCCCATTTGGAAGGATCATTACCGATAAAATAATTTGCATAAAAAGAAAGCTCCTTGTCAGGTATAATTTGTGCATTTTCATTGGCCCCAACAAATTCCACCTTGTAGGAATGGGATCGCAAACTCTCCGATTCAGAATCTGAATGGAGTACAGGGAGCATTTTAGACTCCTCTCCAGATTCATTTGTTTTTGAATTTTTTGGAGTATGGGTGTGATCGCCCCCTCTTAACTTTATAAGATCGGCAGGATGATGAAGTAAAACTGTAAACCCTTTTTTTTGTAGAAAAAAAGCGCCGTTGGTTAACTCCCCTTTAAATTTTATTTGGGAGTCCCATTGACCTTTATTCTCTACAAATTCAAAATTACCTTGGGCTGCAATTTTCAGGGTTGTAATTAGGAGGATGCCAACAAGTATAAAATTTTTTACGCGCAAGTTTGTTTTTTTCAAATTACTTAATAAGAACGATTTTTTGAATTAAAATCTTATGCTCTGCAGTTGGCTTGGGGAATTATTAAGGTTACTGGCACAATTATAATAGGTACGGACATAATATAAGTACGAATTTTTAATTTATAACGTTTGCCAACCCTCAATATTAAATTAACGTCCGTTAATAATAATCTAAAACTTTGAGCTAATCAACTGACTATGGAGAAAAGGGAACTTTAATTTAATGTGACAAAATTTTTGGTATATGGAATAATGTTTCTATTTTAGCCCAGTATTCTGAGTAATATCTGAATTGTCTTAGAAATCCTTGGGTAACGAATAGTAGCATATTCCCAGTATCTTATCATTCCTAAATTATCCCAGGAAGAAAAACTACCCTCCAAAGTCCATTGAGTAAAGCTTTATCGTTACTCCAATATCAATGAGATATCTATTAATATTCCTTTGAAAAATTAAGTTTTCATGAACTTAATTTTTTATTAATGAAACAGACAATTCTTGTAATTAATGATAGTAAGGCTATCCGTTTCTTATTGCAAACGATTTTAAGCAAAAAATACAATGTTATATCTTTTCCGGATGCCTGCACTACCATGCAATGGCTGCTGAGAAAAAATATTCCTCATATAATAATTGCCGATCCTCAATTGCCTGATTGTGAAAATTGGGAGCTGATTTCAAATTTGCATAATAGCGGACTATATGGAAATCTTCCAGTAATCATTCTGTCAAATTTATCTGAAGAAGAGCTTATAGTAAAATGTACAGAGTTTTCCAATGTTATTAAAAGTTTTTCCCAGCCCTTTAATCCTCTCGAACTCTTAGAAGTTGTTGAAAACCTGGTGCAGTCAAAAACCTTAAAAGCAACCCTCCTGCCAGCTTAATCCCAAAACCTACCCAATATGGAAATGCAAGTTTTTAAACCCAGACCTGAAAAGCGAAAACTCAAATATTATTCAATTCCTTCAGAACCGAAAAAGGCTGGAGTTAAACCTCAGGAATTTTTCTTTATCGGCAATGATAAAAATGTTATTTCTCTACTTTTAGCCAATTTTGATTCAGGATTTTGTTCGGAGGACTTACAAAAAGGTTCACAGATCCTAAGTATGCTAATAAACCGCAAAATCAGTTTGCCGGATGTTATTATTATACAACAAGGGTTCCAGTCTGAAGATTTAAATATATTCTTTCTTAATCTTCAACAAAAAATACATACCATTCCGGTTATCATTGAAGCAACCAATGCTTCCGCAACCTCCTTGCATCAATTCAAGCATAACAGATTTATTGATGATATTTTTATACTGAAAGAGAACAATTTGAATCAATTCATAAAGAAAATTGCTTTTCTCAAAAAGGTAAAAGCTTCTTTGACTGACACCAGTAATCCTTTAGAAGCAGTAGGCGAAGATCAAAAAGGAGAATACATTAAGCATGTTAGCAAAAAGATTTTTGATATCGTCGTTTCTTTAGTGGCAATTATTGTTCTCTCCCCGGTTTTTGTAATAATTGCGGCAATTATTAAGTTAGAATCCAGAGGTCCGGTTTTATATTGTTCTCCACGTGTTGGGAGAGGCTATAAGGTGTTTAACTTTTTTAAATTCAGAACCATGGAAGTAGGTGCTGACCGGAAAGTTAATGACCTGTATCATTTAAACCAATACAATACGGTTACTGGTAATAAAAGCCCACTGTTTTTTAAGGTAACAAACGACCCCAGAGTAACAAAAGTTGGGAATTTTTTACGAAATACAAGTTTGGATGAGTTGCCTCAATTTTTTAATGTGCTTAAAGGGGATATGTCTATTGTAGGTAACAGGCCTTTACCTTTATACGAAGCCGAAACACTCACAACTAACGAGTGGGCAAAACGCTTTCTTGCACCAGCAGGTATTACTGGATTATGGCAAATCCGTAAGAAAAGGAATAAAAATATGTCAGTTGAAGAAAGGATACATTTAGATATTGACTATGCTGATAAGCATAATTTTGCTTATGATTTGTGGATCCTTGCTAATACTCCTAATGCATTATTACAAAAGGAAGAACATCTATAACGAGTGTACTTCAATTTCCACCATTTCCATTTGGTAAAGTAATCATAAGTGATTAACACGTCAATTTCTTCAAGTGTATAAATCACAGACTATGATTTTATAACTTACCTACCGATTCTTCTTTCACTTATTTTTGTTGAAAGATTTATTATTTCATCTTCCCCGGACATACTATCCAATCCAATTGCGTATTTAAAAGG
>Ga0136634_10000033_pt1 | contig 63176 bp, 56 predicted proteins | sample AntDrymUQ8332106_2_FD_104654 | JGI IMG/M metagenome (GOLD analysis project Ga0136634, IMG submission 104654) | Polar desert sand microbial communities from Dry Valleys, Antarctica - metaG UQ833 (21.06) | ecosystem: Environmental > Terrestrial > Soil > Desert | place: Antarctica: Dry Valley... | reverse complement strand
CTGTCCGACGTCCATAACACCAGTTCAACGCCATCTCTCGGCATCCCGAGTGATCGCTGACCGATCGCATCAGACAGCTGGTTAGCTCGACTGTGATCTTGACGCTGATTCCGGAGGTCTGGGGCTGGATCGTGACTGACCCGCAGGCGCTTGCTGAGATCGGCCCCATCCCCAAGGGTGAAACCATCATCGAGATTCCCGAAGACGTGCTGAATTTCTATAAGCGCAACCACGAGGAGGACCGCTGAGCCTCCTGATCGGGGACGGTTTCAACAGGCTGTTCCGCACCTTCGAGCACACTGCTTTCCGTTTGGAGGTACGGGACCGCTACAACGCGCCGCGCGAGGTCGAGTCCTTCAAAAAGTTCCTAGCCGGTGAGCCAGATGACCTAGCGTGGGCCGAAAGCTGGTTCGGTATGATTCGTGAAGCGACCGCCGAGGGTCGCCGATTCTCTCGGGTGCGAGTGGTGAGCCTGCCGCTCACCGACTACAGCCGTTTCGGGCTATGGGCATCGCAGCTCACCAACGCCGCGGGCGAAGACATCCGTTACGTCGCTCGGGACGTAACTCAGAATGTCGAGCTACCCAATCACGGCTATTGGCTATTCGACCGTTGCCAGCTACGGCGGAGCCGCGCGGTCGATCATCAACAGCGTCATCGACGACCTTGCTCCTGAGGCATCGGGGGATGGCGAGTGACCACCCGTGTCGCCCTGCAGAGCAGAGAACAGATCGACCGACTACCCGAACGTGCTCCCTCCGTACTACCGTACAGGCCAGTACACCAGTGACTACAGTACCGAATCGGCGATCAGCTTCTCGCACGCCGCCCAGGCGTAGTCGCGACCTTGTGATGAATTCGTTCTCATCTGACACTATGGTACGAGAACGATTCCCCTACGTCCCCACCCACGCTGTTCGCGACCGACCGCACTAACCGCAAGACCTACATCGCACAAGGCTGGATCGTGAGCGATCCGCAGACACTGGCTGACATCGGGCCGGTCCCCGCCGGGGAAACCATCATCGAGATCCCCGAGGATGTGCTAAAATTCTACCAACGCGACCAGGAGGGGAGAGACCGCTGAGCCTGCTCACCGGACCCGAATTCAGTCAGCTCTTCCACACCTTCGAGCACACAGCCTTCCGCCTGGAAACACGTGATTCCTACAACTCGCCTGCCGAAACGGAAGCGTTACGTGAGTTCGTGGCGGGCGAGCCGGTCAACCTCGGCTGGTTCCAAAACTGGCTGACCATGATTCGCGAAGCAACGGCAGCGGGTCGTCAGTACACCGCTCACCGATTACAGTCGTTTCGGCGTCTTCTGTTCGAAGCACACCAACGCCGCTGGCGAAGATATTCGCTACCTTACGCGAGACCATGCCGCGGGACTTCCAAACTACGACTATTGGCTGTTCGACTCGCGCAAGCTGGTACGGATGCACTTCGATGATGATGACGAGCGCTTCCTTGGTGGCGAGATCATTGAGGACCCAGCCGTCATCGTCCAACATAACTACTGGCGCGAGGCGGCATGGCGCCGCGCCGTGCGACGAGACAACTTTGCCAACGAATAAAGCCAGCGTTGATGAGGCCCGCAACACCCTTGCGCCAGAGGTACCGGATGATGGCGAGTGATTTCCGGCGCAATGCATCGTTGATCGAATCGTTAGAAATGCTACGAAACTTTCTGGTCACCTCTCCGTCCTCGTCGTACTCTCCCAGCAACGAACAGCATCCAACCCTCTCGGACGTGGGAGAGTCAGGTGTCCACCTTCACGCCCCTGTCAAGCAGGGAGCAGATCAACCTACTATCAGAGCATGCCCGCGATGTCGTGGAAGTCGTGAACGAGCACGTCAACGACCACGACGTGTACGTGCATGGAGCTGGATTGTGAAGCCCTTGATGTACGGCTACCTACGAGAGGCTTGCGAAGCGGGGGACGACGAGGTCGAGCGGATCGAGCGCGCGCTGAAAAGTTTCGCCGGCACCGCAGGCTTCTGCTACGCAACCACCTTCTACGAGTACCAGCTCGGGTCGTATGCGGCTTTCGAGGAACTGGTCGTCGAGCTCAAGCGGGCCGAAGCACAGTACGTGGTCGTGCCATCGTTTCAGCACTTGTCGGTTCACCCGATGGTCTGCGACCACCTGCTCCTGCGGTTGGCGTCGGGCGTCAACGCTCAAGTCTTCGAGCTGGGCAGTCCGAGATCGTGATGCACATCGCTTCGATGACCTCGCGAAGGCGGTTTGGCCCGACCAACGGTCGATCTGCAGGGACGGACGGACCGAGGACCGCTCCAGCGAACCGGTGACCGTTCCACGCTGGCTGACACGACGACTCGGCGCAGGGGAGCTGCGCTCGTCGTGGCGACACGACCGGTCAGCGACAGCCTCTGGTCACGGAGCGGAATCAAGTGCTTACTTGTTGTGGTCGACCGGCTCCCGTCGGTAGGCCGTGAGTTCGCTCCCCAACCTGCGGTGGGGCCGGTGCGTCCCCGGACGCCCACCCCTGAACCGGTTCCACCGCGCCTCGGCCGTCGCCGGCCGGCTCGGCCCCCGACGAGGCCGGCCGGCGGCGGCCTACCCCGTAGGACGCCCACTCAGGACGTCCCCACCCGTGACGTCACGGCGCAACGCGTCCAGGACGACGTCGAGCAGGGCCACCCCACCGGCCTTGTCGAGTGGCGCGTTGCCGTTGCCGCATTTGGGCGACTGCACGCATGACGGGCAGCCCGTAGGGCACTCGCAGTCGTGGATGGCCGCCCGGGTCGCGGCCAGCCACGCGGCGAGCACCGCGTGCCCGCGTTCGGCGAAACCGGCACCACCGGGGTGACCGTCGTGCACGAAGACGGTGGGACACCCGGTGTGCGGGTGCAGCGCCGTCGACATCCCGCCGATGTCCCACCGGTCGCAGATCGCGAAGAGCGGCAGCAGGCCGATCGCCGCGTGCTCGGCGGCGTGCAGCGAACCGGGGATCGCGGCGGGCGACATCCCGGCCGCGACGAGTGCGGCCTGGTCGATGTCGTACCAGACGCCGCGGGTGCGCAGGGTCTGCTCGGGCAGGTCCAGCGGCACCGTCTCCAGCACGGTTCCGTCGGGACCGCGCCGCTGGTAGGCCACGACCTGCGAGGTCACTGTGACCTCGCCGAACGACACCCGCACCACCCCGTGGTCGCGGTGGGCGAGCACCCGGTCCACCTCCACGTCGGAGGTGGACCGGGCGTCGGTGCGCCAGTCGGGGTCGGCGGCCAGCACCAGCGCGACACCACCGTCGAGGTCCAGGTCCTCCACGAGGTAGCTCTCACCCCGGTGCAGGTACACCGCGCCCGGGTGCGCCGTGGCCGGCGCGGCGGAGCTGTTCACGGTCCCGAGCATCCGACCGGTCGCCGCCTCGACCACGGCCACCTGGCCGACGCCCGAGCCGCGGATGTCCACCAGGCCTGCCGGGCGTTCCCGCGGCGAGGGCCAGAACCAGCCGGTGGGCCGGCGCCGCAGCACGCCGTCGCCGACGAGCTCGTCGAGGACGGCCGCGGCCGCGGCGCCGCCGAAGACATCCGTCACGTCCTCCTCGGTGAGCGGCAGCTCGGCGGCGGCACACGCGAGCTGGGGGCCGAGGACGTACGGGTTGTGCGGATCGAGCACGCAGCCCTCCACCGGCGCGCCGAGCAACGCCTCCGGGTGGTGCACGAGGTAGGTGTCCATCGGGTCATCGCGGGCGACGAGTACTACCAGCGCCTCGTCACGGGCCCGCCCGGCCCGGCCCGACTGCTGCCAGAACGACGCGCGCGTGCCCGGGAACCCGGCCACCACCACCGCGTCGAGCCCGGCGATGTCCACACCCAGCTCCAGCGCGTTCGTGGTGGCCACCCCGAGCAGCTCCCCGCCGGCCAGCGCCGCCTCCAACCCGCGCCGCTCCTCGGGCAGGTAGCCGCCGCGGTAGGCCGCCACCCGCGACACCAGTGCCGGGTCGACGTCGGCGAGGATCCGCTGCGCGCCCAGGGCAGTCACCTCGGCGCCGCGGCGGGACCGCACGAACGCGAGCGTCCGCGCACCCTCGACCACGAGGTCGGCGAGCATCCGCGCCGCCTCGGCCCCCGCGGCCCGGCGCACCGGCGCACCGTTCTCCCCGACCAGCTCCGGCAGCAGCGGTGGCTCCCACAGCGCCACCGTGCGCCCCGCGCCGGGCGAGCCGTCGTCGGTCACGGCGACCACCTCACGGCCGGTGAGGCGGGTGGCGAAGGCTGCGGGCTCGGCGACGGTCGCCGAGGCCAGCACCAGCGTCGGCCGGGCGCCGTAGCGCTGGCAGACGCGCAGCAGCCGGCGCAGCAGCAGGGCGACGTGCGAGCCGAATACCCCCCGGTAGGTGTGGCACTCGTCGAGCACGACGAACGCCAGCCTGCGCAGGAACCCTGCCCACCGACCGTGGCGCGGCAGCACCGAGCGGTGCAGCATGTCGGGATTGCTGAACAGCCAGCGGCCGTGCCGACGCGCCCAGTCGCGCGCGTCGGTCGAGGTGTCACCGTCCAGAGCGGCGGGCCGGACGTCGGGAAGGCCGAGCGCGTCGATCCCGCGGAGCTGGTCGGCGGCGAGCGCCTTGGTCGGGGACAGGTAGAGGGCCGTGGCCCGCGGGTCCGCGGCGAACCGGGAGAGCACCGGAAGCTGGTAGGCCAGCGACTTCCCGGAGGCGGTCCCGGTGGCCACCACCACGTGCCGGCCGTCGTGCGCCAGGGATGCGGCGGCGGCCTGGTGGCTCCACGGCGTCGCGACGCCGCGGGAGCCCAGCGCCTCCCGGACCTCGGGCGGCACCCACTCCGGCCATGCGACGGCGCGACCCACCCGCGGGGGGAGCGCGACGGCGTGTCGCAACGGGCCCGCGCTGTCCCCAACCTCACACCCGGAACCCGCCAGCACCCGCCGCAGCAGGTGCTCACCCCGTCCCGGCGCCGCGGCAGGGGACGCGCCGGTGGCGCCGGGCGCCACGACGCCGCTGCTCGGATCGCTCCCGTCGCTCACGGTGTCCGAGGTTGGCACACCGGATGCGAGGGATCAGTCCAGGGCCTGCACGGTCGCGGTCGCGATGCCGGTCAGCTCCTGGCGGGCGGCCTCCCAGCCCGGCCCGCGCGGCACCCTCGTCAGCAGGGCCACCAGGAAGCGCTGGTCGGCACCGAGGACGCCGGCGCTGTGCAGGTAGTACTTGCCCGAGAAGCAGCACAACCAGCCCTGCTTGGCCACCGCCCCGGGCGCCCTGGGCCCGTCCACCGCCGAGGAGAGCAGGCCGAACGCCTGGTCGAAACCGTCCCGAGCCCGGGCAGGCGCCGCGCCCATCGCCGAGATCAGCAGGCCACGGTCGGCAACCGGCATCTCGTCGAGGACGTATTGCCAGAGCCGCACGATGTCAACGGCCGAGACGGACATCTCCCCCCATTGCGACGGGTCACGCGGCGCGGTCGTTGCGGTCAGGCCCAGCCGCTCGCTCACCCGGGGTGCCGCACCGACGCCGTCGAAGCTGGTCCAGAGCGCGTTCATCGCGTTGTCGTCGCTCGGCCCCAGCGCCTTGCGGATCAGGTCGATGTCGGCGTCGGAGACGATGAGCGCTTCGAGCCTCCTGCGGTCCAGCACGTCCACGGCCACCACGAGCTTCGACAGCGACGCGGTGAAGTACGGCTCGGTTCCCTGCTCGCCGACGGCCACCTCGCCGGTGGTGCGGTCCAGCACGGCCACCGCGAGCTCGGTGGACGCCGCGGCGGCGCGCTCGGCGGCGCCGACCGCGGCCCGGGCGAGCCCGGTGCGCGGCACCGGAGCTGGGGCCTGCTCCGGGACCTGCTCGGGGAGCGGCTGTACCGACCCGGGGGCGGACGCCGCGAGGATCGGAACCGTCAGCAACAGCGCGAGAGCGCAGACGAGGGGCAGCCATCGCGCCCTGCGCGGGCGCACACCCTGCGTCACCTCTGCATCACGATCTGCCATACCCGAAAGTCCACCGAACGCTCCGATCTGAGCGGATCGTGATCGAATCGTTGCCGCAACGGTCGCACAGCACCTCCACTGCCGAGCTATCTGGGTCAGACTCTTACACTTCCCCCACCTGTACCGCGCCCACCTGCGGCGACGGGTGCTTGTCGAGACGCCAGGGTTGCCGTCTGAGTTCCCTGGCCCAGTACTCACTGAACCAGGAGGACGGATGTCCGTGTCCACCCTCGCCCAGGGCCTCGAGCTCGGAGCGAACGACCGCATCCTCGTCGGTGCGGTCGCGGTGGTCGCCCTCGCTGCCCTGGCCATCGGCTTCGTCCTGCGCCGGGAGGTGCTCGCCGCCGGCGAGGGCACCCCGAAGATGCAGGAGATCGGCCGCGCGGTCCAGGAAGGCGCCACGGCGTACCTCAACCGCCAGTTCCGCACCCTCGGGGTGTTCGTCGTCATCGTGTTCGTCCTGCTCTTCGCACTGCCCGCGGAGGACCTCGGCGAACGCATCGGGCGCTCGATCTTCTTCATCGTCGGTGCGGTGTTCTCCGCCACGATCGGCAACCTGGGGATGCGGCTGGCCACCTGCGCCAACATCCGCGTCGCCGCGGCGTCGCGCGAGGAAGGTGGCCGGGAGAAGGCCACCCGCATCGCGTTCCGCACCGGCGGCGTGGTCGGCATGTTCACCGTCGGCCTCGGCCTGCTCGGCGCGACGCTGGTCGTGCTGGTCTACGCCGGCCAGGCTCCGAAGGTGCTGGAGGGCTTCGGCTTCGGGGCCGCGCTGCTCGCGATGTTCATGCGTGTCGGCGGCGGCATCTTCACCAAGGCCGCCGACGTCGGCGCCGACCTGGTCGGCAAGGTCGAGCAGGGCATCCCCGAGGACGACCCGCGCAACGCCGCGACGATCGCCGACAACGTGGGCGACAACGTGGGCGACTGCGCCGGGATGGCCGCGGACCTGTTCGAGTCCTACGCCGTCATGCTCGTCGCCGCGCTGATCCTCGGCTCCGCCGCGTTCGGCCTGCAGGGCCTGCTGTTCCCGCTGATCGTGCCGGGCATCGGGGTGCTGACCGCCGTCATCGGCGTCTACATCACCCGAACCCGGGCCGGCGAGAGCAGCCTGACCACGATCAACCGCAGCTTCTACATCTCGGCGGTCATCTCGGCGGTGCTGTGCGTGATCGCCGCCTACTTCTACCTGCCGGGCAGCTTCGGCGAGCTGGACGGTCCGACCGACACCAGCGTGGTGGCGGACATGGGCACCGCTGACCCGAGGTTTCTCGCCTCCGCCGCGGTGATCATCGGCATCGTGCTGGCCGGGGTGATCCTCTGGCTCACCGGCCACTTCACCGGCACCGAGCACAAGCCCGTGCAGGACGTGGGCAGGGCCTCGCGCACCGGCTCAGCCACCGTGATCCTCGCCGGCATCTCGATCGGCTTCGAGTCGGCGGTCTACACCGCACTCGTCATCAGTGCGGCCGTGTTCGGCGCGTTCACCCTGGCCACCGGCTCGATCACGGTGGCACTGTTCGCGGTGGCGCTGGCCGGCACCGGCCTGCTCACCACGGTCGGCGTCATCGTCGCCATGGACACCTTCGGCCCGGTCGCCGACAACGCCCAGGGCATCGCGGAGATGTCCGGTGACGTCACCGGCGACGGCGTCGCCATCCTCACCGAGCTCGACGCGGTCGGCAACACCACCAAGGCCATCACCAAGGGCATCGCGATCGCGACGGCCGTGCTCGCCGCCACGGCGCTGTTCGGCTCCTACCGCGACGCGATCAACCAGGCACTGGCCGAGGCCGGTGTCGCACTCGGGGACGCGGGCACGGCGTTCGCCTACGAGGTGTTCGCCCCGAACACCCTCGTCGGTGTGATCATCGGCGCCTCGGTGGTGTTCATGTTCTCCGGTCTCGCGATCAACGCGGTGACCCGGGCAGCAGGCGCCATCGTGTTCGAGGTCCGCCGCCAGTTCCGGGAGAACCCGGGGATCATGGAGGGCACCGTCCGGCCGGAGTACGGCCGCGTGGTCGACATCTGCACCAAGGACTCGCTGCGCGAGCTGGCGACTCCTGGCCTGATGGCCATCCTCGCCCCGATCGCGGTCGGTTTCGGGCTCGGGGTGGGCCCGCTGGCGGGCTACCTGGCCGGCGCGATCGCGGCCGGCACCCTGATGGCGATCTTCCTCGCCAACTCCGGCGGTGCCTGGGACAACGCGAAGAAGCTGGTCGAGGACGGCAACCACGGGGGCAAGGGCTCGCCCGCCCACGAGGCGACGATCATCGGCGACACCGTCGGGGACCCGTTCAAGGACACCGCCGGCCCGTCGATCAACCCCCTGATCAAGGTGATGAACCTGGTCTCGGTACTGATCGCCCCCGCCGTGGTGACCTTCTCGGTGGGCAGCTCGGCGTCGGCACCGATCCGCATCGCGATCGCGCTGGTCGCGGTAGCGATCATCGTCGGGGCGGTCGTCGTGTCGAAGCGGCGCTCGACCTCGATCGCCGACACGCCGGCGCAGAGCTCGGTCGGCTGACCCGCCGCACGGACCGGTACGGAGGCCGCGCACCCACACGGGTGAGCGGCCTCCGTCATGATGCGGTGCCCCAGTACCTTCCACAGCGCACCCCTCCGGAGGGCCCATGAGAACACGCCTGTTCACGGGCACACTCGCCCTGCTCGTCGCCGCCGGATGCGGTGGGGGCGAGACCGACGCAGTCGCCTGGACCGACGAGGTGTGCGGCGCGCTCGCCGGCTTCACGCGGGCCGCGACGGCCCGACCGGACCTCGATCTGAACGATCCCGGCGCGACGGTGCGCGGGCTCGGCGACTACCTGGGATCCACCACCGCGGCGCTGGACGACTCGATCAGCAGGTTGGACGCTGCGGGAGCGGCACCGGTGGACGGCGGTGACGAGTACGTCAGCAGGCTGACCAACGTCCTGACCCAGATCAGGGCAAGCTTCGACGCCGCCCGAGCTCGGATCGAGAACATCGATCCGGCGTCGAGTGCCACGCCGTTGGCCACAGCCCTGCCCGAGGCGATGGCACCGCTGCGGGCGCTGAGCAACCTGGCCGACCCCACAGCGGGGCTGCGGTCCAGCGCGGAGCTCCAGGCAGCGGCCGAGCAGGCCCCGAACTGCCGGCAGCTGCGCGCCGTGGGGTGATTCCGAGGTGACGCCGCGACCACGCCACGGATCCGACGCGGCGAGCGGGCGGCCCGTCCCGCCCCGCACACTGGCCCCTGACCACGTCCCCCGACCCCGGGATGCCGCGCATGCCCCGCCCCACCGTGATCGTCGTCGTCGTTGCTGCGCTGCTGCTCGGCGCGGGCTGCACCGAGACCGTGACGGGCTCGGCGACACCCCTCGGTGCCGCGCCGCCCCTGCCGAACGCCACGACCACCCCGGACGCGGTGACATGGGTGGACGACGTGTGCGGCGCCCTGCTGCCGTTCATCCAGACCACCTCGACCCCACCGCAGCTCGGCTCCTCGGGCAACCTCGCGACGACCGTGCAGGAGATCAGCGACTACTTCGGCCAGGCCGGTACCTCGGCCGGCGCGGCGATCGCCGGCATGGCAGCGGCAGGGCCGTCCCCGGTGGCCGGTGGCGACGCGGTGGTAGCCCGGTTGACCAGGGCACTCATGACGTTCCAGACCCTGTTCGGGGAGGCGCAGGAGCGGATCGACGCCATCGACCGCACCGACCCGCAATCCCTCGCCACCGGGCTGCCGGCCGCGATCGAGCCACTGCTCGCGAACCTCCCGGACCCGACAACGGACCTGCGAGACAACCCCGAGCTGGACCGCGCCGCCGAGCAGGCCCCAAACTGCCAGCAGATCGAGAGCGAGTTCGGCTGAGCCAGGGCAGCTGCCGCCACCGGCGCAGGCCCGGGCAGACTGACCCCGTCCCGTCCCCCGAACCGGAGCCGGCACATGCCTCGTATGACACGTCCCGCCCTGACCATCGCCGCTCTGCTGGTCATCGCCGGTTGTACGACGGCGACGCCGGGCAACCCGGCCACCGACGCGGTGTCCGCACCGACCGACAGCCCCGACAGCGACGCGGTGGCGTGGGTCGACAGCATGTGCGAGGCCGTACTCACGTTCGCCCGCACGGCCACAGCCCCGCCGGACTTCGCGGCGACGCAGGACCTGCCCGCCGTGCAGCGCCTGCTCAGCGACCACCTGGGCTCCCTCGTCACCAGTGCGCAGCAGAGCCGCACGCAGCTCGACGCGATCGGCCAGCCCCCCGTGCCAGGCGGGGACGAGGCTGTCGACCGGACGCGCGGCACGCTGCAGAACCTCGAGCAGGACGTCGCGGCGGCCAAGGCGACGGTGGACACGGCCGACCCTGACGACCCCGAGGCCTTTCTGGCCGTGGTGGACCAGGTCGAGTCCACCATCGCCGAGATCACCACGCCCGACCCGCTCGCGGCGTTGCGCACCACACCCCAGCTGCGCAACGCCGCGGAGCTGGCAACACAGTGCCGGCAACTGTCGGCGCTGTCGGGAGCAATCCCCCGCTGAACGCCCGGTTCGGCGCGCGATCACCGGCGCGCCCCGCTCTGATGCTCGAACGCGTGTTCTACGGTGTGCATCGTGTCGCAGCTGTCGCTGTTCTCCGCCGACGCGCGCCCGCCCCGCGTGAGCGACCTCGCCGGGCTGCTCTGTGGGCCGGGGCAGATCGTCCGGTTCGGGGCGGGTGACCAGGCGCGGCTCTCGATCGTCCTCCCCGACCCGGCCCGCGCACCGGCCGTGGCAGCGGCCTGCGCGGCGACCGGGATCACGATGGAGACCGTGCGGACCGAGAGCGGCGCCACCGCGCTGCGCACGGCGTTCCGCTGCGACCTGGTCGAGCTGGCGCGCGCGTGGACGCACGGTGCGGTCAAGACCGTCCCGGCGGGATGGCAGCTCGACGGCCCGGCGTTACGGCTGTGGGTGCTGGCCGCGGGGTGGTCCGACGAGCGGGGTGGCTACCTGCTGGCGCTGGATCCGCACGCTCCCGACACGCACCAGCCGCTGGTCACGGCCGCCACCAGGGCGGGTGTCCCACCGGCCCGGGTGAGCCGCGGACCGGCCCTGCGGATCAGCGGAACCCGGCGGGTGCGCCGGCTCGTCGAACTCGTCGGTCCGGCGCCACCGCAGGTCGCCACCGCGGACTGGCCACGGTACTGGGGTCGGAAGGTGCCTTGACGGGGTGGTTAGGCTCGCGCGGCGCGAGTCGGCACGCCATCGATGCGCGCTCCACTGGAGCTACGCACGATGTGGCGAATGCGACAGTGGGTGTGCGAACGTGAAAGCTCCGGTCCCGCCGGAGGGCCGGGCACGCATACTCGGTAGTCAGCCCCCTCACGCATCCGGCGCGAGGGCCGGGAGAACGGTCGACGTTCCGGCGATACGGCCGTAGACGATGGAGTAGGACCAGGTGGCAACCGGAACGACAAGCTCGAAGCCTGCGACCCGGAAGGTGACGGGCAGCCGCAAAGCGGCCACGGAGCCCGACCCGAGCCGGCGGACCGGCACGCCCACCGCAACCAGCACCGGACGGCCGCTGCACCGTCTCGTCATCGTCGAGTCCGCCACCAAGGCGAAGAAGATCGCGCAGTACCTGGGCGCGGACTACGTCGTCGAGGCCTCCGTCGGCCACATCCGCGACCTCCCCCGCGGGGCTGCGGACGTCCCGGCGAGGTACAAGGGTGAGTCGTGGGCGCGCCTCGGCGTCGACGTCGACAACCAGTTCGCCCCGCTCTACATCGTGACCCCGGAGAAGAAGGGCAAGGTCGCCGAGCTCAGGGACGCGCTGAAGTCGGCCGACGAGCTGCTGCTCGCCACCGACCACGACCGCGAGGGCGAGGCCATCGCCTGGCACCTGCTCGACACGCTCAAGCCCACGGTCCCGGTGCGCCGGATGGTGTTCCACGAGATCACCGAGTCCGCCATCCGCACGGCCGTGGAGAACCTGCGCGACCTCGACCACGACATGGTCGACGCCCAGGAGACCCGCCGCATCCTCGACCGGCTCTACGGCTACGAGGTCTCCCCCGTGCTGTGGAAGAAGGTCATGCCGAAGCTCTCGGCGGGCCGGGTGCAGTCGGTGGCCACGCGGATCATCGTGCAGCGCGAGCGCGAGCGGATGGCGTTCGTCTCGGCGTCGTACTGGGACATCGCCGCGCAGCTGGACGCGGGCGCCGACGCGACCCCTCGGCAGTTCCCGGCGCGCCTGGTGGCGGTCGACGGCACCCGGGTGGCCACCGGCCGGGATTTCGGCCCGGACGGGCGGCTCAAGACGAGCACGGCCCGCGCGCTGGACGAGGCCAGCACCCGACGGCTGGCGGAGGCGCTGGCCGGCCGCGAGCTGGCCGTTCAGTCCGTCGAGTCCAAGCCCTACACCCGTAAGCCCTACGCACCGTTCATGACCTCCACGTTGCAGCAGGAGGCCGGCCGCAAGCTGCGTTTCTCCGCCGACCGGACGATGCGCAGCGCGCAGCGGCTCTACGAAAACGGCTACATCACCTACCTGCGCACCGACTCCACCACGCTGTCCGAGCCGGCGATCCAGGCGGCCCGTTCCCAGGCCCGTGAGCTCTACGGTGACGCGTACGTCTCACCGCAGCCGCGGCAGTACACCCGCAAGGTCAAGAACGCCCAGGAGGCCCACGAGGCGATCCGGCCCGCCGGCGAGACGTTCCGGACCCCCGGCGAGGTCGCCCGCGAGCTCGACGGCGACGACTTCCGGCTCTACGAGCTGATCTGGCAGCGCACGGTGGCCTCGCAGATGGCCGACGCCCGCGGCACCACCGTCAGCGTGCGGATCACCGGCACCGCCGCAACCGGCGAGGAGGTCACCTTCGCCGCCTCGGGCCGCACGATCACCTTCGCCGGGTTCCTCAAGGCCTACGTCGAGACCGTCGACGACCAGGCGGGCGGCGAGGCCGACGACGCCGAGTCGCGGCTGCCCGAGCTGACCCGAGGCCAGGCGCTGACGGCGGCGGAGCTGAAACCGGAGGGGCACGCGACGACCCCGCCGTCCCGTTACACCGAGCCCAGCCTGATCAAGGCGCTGGAGGACCTCGGCATCGGACGCCCGTCCACCTACGCCTCGATCATCAAGACGATCCAGGACCGCGGGTACGTATGGAAGAAGGGCCAGGCCCTGGTGCCGTCCTGGATCGCGTTCGCCGTGGTCGGGCTGCTCGAGCATCATTTCGGCCGGTTGGTCGACTACGACTTCACCGCGGCGATGGAGGACGAGCTCGACTCGATCGCCGCCGGCGACCAGCAGCGCACGGCGTGGCTGTCGAGCTTCTACTTCGGTGGCGCCCAGGGCAACGAGGGATCGGTGGCGCGGGCGGGCGGGCTGAAGAAGCTCGTCGGCGTCAACCTCGAGGAGATCGACGCCCGGGAGATCAACTCCATCCCGATGTTCGGCGACGTCGTGGTGCGGGTCGGGCGCTATGGCCCGTACCTGGAGCGCGACCGGGACGGGCAGTCCCAGCGCGCGAACCTGCCCGACGACCTGCCGCCCGACGAGCTCACGCCGGAGATCGCCGAAGAGCTGTTCGCGGTTCCGCAAGGGGGTCACTCGCTGGGCACCGACCCGGCCACCGGCCACGAGATCGTGGCGAAGGAGGGCCGGTACGGGCCCTACGTCACCGAGATCCTGCCCGAGCCGGCGGCTCCCGCCGAGGGCAACGGCACGAAGAAGAAGGCGCCCGCGAAACCGAAGCCCCGCACCGGCTCGCTGTTCAAGACCATGTCCACCGAGACGGTCACGCTGGAGGAGGCACTGCGGCTGCTGTCGCTGCCGCGTCTGGTCGGCGCCGACCCGAAGAGCGGCGAGGAGATCACGTCGCAGAACGGCCGCTACGGGCCCTACCTGAAGAAAGGCACCGACTCGCGGTCGCTGACCGACGAGGAGCAGCTGTTCACGGTCACCCTCGAGGAGGCCGTGGAGATCTACTCCCAACCCAAGCAACGCGGCAGGCGCGCAGCGGCGGCCACGCCACCGCTGCGCGAGCTCGGTGCCGACCCGGCGACGAAGAAACCGATGGTGATCAAAGACGGGCGGTTCGGACCGTACGTCACCGACGGGGAGACTAACGCCTCACTGCGCAAGGGCGACAACGTCGAGGAGCTCACCGACGAGCGCGCCGCCGAGCTGCTGGCCGAGCGCCGCGCGCGCGGGCCGGCACCGAAGAAGTCCCCGGCGACGCGGAAGAAAGCTCCGACGAAGTAGCGAATCCGCTCACCAGGGTGCGCGCGCGAGGTATGCGGCGAGTACGGCGGTAATCTCCGCGCCGGTCTGGCCACGCTCCTCCGGGTAATCCTCATAGCGCACGGCAAGGCTGGTCAACGGCTTGATCAGGCCGTACGGGTCGACCGGGTCATGAAAACCCATATTAGCAATTTGCCGTGCCGCTCGATACGGAGTCTGCATCCCTTCAACCAGCGAGTTCGCCTCATTCCAGCAAATGAGATGAAAATAAGACTCCGGTCTAACTTCTCCGAGTAACACCATCGACGGAATCCGCAAAAGCGGCTCGCGGACACTTTCTTGCGTATCGAACGGGATGTCCCCCGCGGGCTTTTTTGCAATTTCTCCAACCTCGGGTCGCAATTGCTCGACACATGCGATACTTTTGTCCTCGAAGTCGGTGTGAGTCTTCTCTTGCGCTGGATCACCGAGGTAGGTGCATACTTCGTGATATCTTCTCAGTGCCGTGGTGACGGGATGGTCGTGATACCACAGGCGACCGCAGAGGTTGATGAAGGACGTGAGGTTCACGCGTAAACCACGCCCAGGGAGCGAATGAACGTAGCTCCACTCGCCGTCCAGAAGCTCCCTGATCCGTTGCTGCACTCCAGGCTGCCGACCCTCGGCCAGACGATCTGGGCGATCCACCGATCCTGCTCCTCGACGAGCCGACCACCGGCTTGAATTCCGCTGCGCTGCTGACCTCAGCCAGGGGTCAGCAGCGCCTTGATCGCAGCGGCCACCCGCCCGCCATCGGCTCGTCCGGCGACGGCGGTGGACGCCCGTTTCATGACCTGCCCCATCTGCCGTTGACCCGGCTGCTCACCCGACTCGAGGGCAGTCTCCTCGACAGCGGCGCGGGCGATCGCGGTCAGCTCGTCGTCGGTGAGCTGCTCCGGCAGGTAGTGGGCCAGCACCTCACCCTCGGCGCGCTCCCGGGCAGCGAGCTCCTCGCGTCCGGCGGCGCTGAACGCCTCGGCCGACTCCGCGCGCTTCTTGGCCTCCTTGGCGATGACTTTCACCACTTCGGCATCGTCAAGCTGACGGGCCTGCGTGCCGGCGACCTCGGCGTTGCCGATGGCCGTCAGCGTCATCCGGAGGGTGGACTTCACCAGTTCGTCACGAGCCTTCATCGCCGCGGTGAGGTCGGCACGAAGCTGCTCCTTCAGGGTGCTCACGGGCGTGCACGCTAGCCCTCCGAGGCACCGCCGTAGCCTGCGGTGGTGAACAACTGGGCTCGGCTCGCGCTCGGCGCGACCACGACAGGGGCAGCCACCGTCGCCTACGCGGCCGGTATCGAGCGGCGTCGCTGGACGTTGCGAGAAGCAACCCTCCCGGTGCTGGCCGAGGGCTCGCGCCCGCTGCGCGTCCTGCACATCTCCGACCTGCACCTCACCCCGCGCCAGCACAGCAAGCAGCGCTGGGTCGCGGAGCTGGCCGCGCTCGAGCCCGACCTCGTCGTCAACACCGGCGACAACCTGGCCCACCCCCGCGCTGTTCCTGCGGTCGTCGCCGCGCTCGGCCCGCTGCTGGAACGCCCGGGCCTGTTCGTGTTCGGCAGCAACGACTACTTCGGCCCGACCCTCAAGAACCCGGCCCGGTATCTCGTGCGGAGCAAGCGCCGTACCCAGGGCGAGCCGTTGCCGTGGCGTGACCTGCGGGCCGCGCTGCTGGAGCGCGGCTGGGCCGACCTCACCCACACGCGGCTGAACCTCGACGTCGCCGGCGTCACCGTCGCCGCCGCAGGCGTCGACGACCCGCACCTTCGCCTGGACCGCTACGACCGCATCGCGGGACGTCCCGCGAGCGAGCCGGACCTGCGCCTGGGCCTGACGCACTCCCCCGAACCCCGGGTACTCGACAGGTTCGCCGCCGACGGCTACGACCTGGTGCTGGCCGGGCACACCCACGGCGGGCAGCTGCGCGTGCCGGGAGTCGGCGCGCTGGTCACCAACTGCGGCGTGGACCGCTCCCGGGCGCGCGGGGTGTCGCGCTGGGGGGCCCACACCTGGCTGCACATCTCGGCTGGACTGGGCACCTCGCCGTTCGCCCCGGTGCGGTTCGCGTGCCCGCCGGAGGCCAGCCTGCTGACGCTGGTACCTCGGTCGGCGGCCTCCACCGCAGCCCTGTCCACCCCCGAGCCTGCCACCGCGGACGTCGGCTAGAGTTACCCTCGGCCCGCGGGCCATCGGGGTGTGGCGCAGCTTGGTAGCGCGCTTCGTTCGGGACGAAGAGGTCGCAGGTTCAAATCCTGTCACCCCGACCATCAAAACAGCAGGTCAGGAGCCCGGTCCGGGAACACCGGCCTGGTTCAGGAGGCCACAGTGCAGTGGAGCGGTCCGACTGCCGACAGAGAGAGCATCGTAGATGCATGCCCTGTAGGAGGTGTGTAGGAGGTGGCTTGGTACAACGAGATACGGCGACGGGCAAAACACTATTGGCGGCATGGCCGTTAATCAACGTCGGCGCCTATTCGCCAAGAGTTTTAATTGTTTCGGAGAATTCATCCATCGCCCGCAGCGGAACTGCAGCCGATAAGAGTCGTCTGTACTCATCAATCAATCTGACGGTTTCACCCCCAGAGCCGAACAGTATAGCCCCTTCTCGGACGACACCGTCGCGCAGAATTCCGTACGTTCCAGCAACGTCCCGATCGTGGCGTTGGTCGATTAGCATCCAGCCGCGCTCTAATTCAGACAGCTGCAAGTCATTTAGTTGAACATCGAGGATCAAATAGAGTTGGACACCGACCGCAAGTTGGAGTTGACAGTATCTGGCAAGATCACGGCGGTAGCCATTGTTACCGTCGTGAGAGTCCTGCAGGTCGCTCGCTGACACAATTCTTACGCGGTTTGCACGGACTCCACGAGCAATGGCGCTCCGATGGGCATTAAGAATTGTCTGGAATTTTGGAGATGAGATCCATGTCAACAGTGAAAACCGGTCAACCGCGTCGATAGACTGGCGTGCCGATTCAACTAGGTCAACAATACCGTCAGCAAGCTCCCCTTCGTCGGAGATTGCTACTCGACCATTCGATATCGCCCGGACAAGCTGTGAGTAGTTGACCGATGCACGCCGTAGGAATCTTGCGGCTGGACTATTTCCCTCAAGCTGTTGAGACAGCGCACCTAAAGCAGGGACCTCCAGCAGTAACTTCTCCTGCACGTCCATCACTCTGTCAACAATGAATGTCGTGCATGCCACGACCTTCCCCCGATCAACGTAGCGACACCGATTACATCGCTACCAAAAACTGCAATAACTACTCCGCCAATGAATGCCAAGAGCGCAAAGGCGTACGTGATTAGCGAGAGGCGCTGGTGCGTGTTCACGCACAGAATCATACGACAGTGAGGCTCAGGTCAATCTTCGATGGGTGCGGCTCTCATGGAGGGAGACTGTGGGCTCTGTGACCAGGGGATGTGTTGAGGCTGAAATGAGGTAAGGGGCCGTTCGATCAACGGCGCCGTCGGCCTGCGCGTGCCCCGTGATGTGATCAAGGCCAAGTGCGAGTCCTACCGCAAGCGCGGCAAACCCGAGCGGCGCGACCAGATGGTCAACGACGACGACCACACGATCGTCAGGACCTACGGAGCGGAGTACAGGGGACTGGTGGAGTACTACCTGCCGGCCGGCGACGTCTACCGACTCAACCGGCTGGAAGGAGTCATGAAGACCTCCATGCTCAAGACGCTGGCCTGCAAGCACGACTCGACGGTGACCACGATGGCCAACCGGTACAAGACCACCATCACGACACCGTACGGGCCACGCAGATGCTTCGAGGTCAGCACCGAACGTGAAGGCCGCACACCACTGATCGCACGGTTCGGTGGCATCCCCCTGCGGCGCAAGAAGAACGCGGTCCTCACCGACCGCGTCCCCTCCCCGGTCACCGTCCGCCGCAAAGAACTGGTCACCCGGCTCCAGGCAGGACGATGCGAGTTGTGCACGCAGACCGCGACGGTGGACGCCCACCACGTCGGAAAGCTCGCCGACCTCGCACGACCGGGGAAACCGCAGCCCGTGTGGGACCGACTCATGGCCAAACGACGCAGAAAGACCCTCATCGTCTGCGTCGACTGCCATGCGACGATCCATGACGGACAACCGACCGCGACACCCACGCAGGACGTGATCGACGTTCACGTGTTACAAGGCCGCGAGCCTGCCCGCCAACAGACAACCGGAACCTACGTGAGGCGGTCTTGCTCAAGTGCTGTTGACATCCTCATGACAGTCGACCAGGACACCGGTAGGAGAACCGGCCCGGAGCCGCTCCGCGCGCTTGCCGACTATCGCCGTGCGGCAGCCGGTGGCGTGGTCTTCGGAGCCAAATTCACCGTTCTGCATCCCGGGAAGCTGTCCGTAGGTGACGAGGTGATCGTCAGCTCGTGGCGCTACGGCGTGGGTGGTGGCGGCCGGCCGATCCCCGCGAGGTAGAGCACCGCGAGCGCCGCGCCCGGCGGACCGGCGACCCACACCCACCAGGGGTATATAGGATGGCCGGTGGTGAGCGCGACGATCCCCCAGATCATGAGGTTGACGGCTACGAGGCTCGCCCAGACGATCGTCAGCACCCGCATCGTCACGCCGCCGCCGGTCGCGGAGAACATCGGGCGACGGCCCGGTTCCGGTGGCGGCGCGGACAGGTCGGCGGTCACGCGCTCCAGCTCACCGCGGGTGCGCGCCGCCCAGACCGAGCGCACGCGGTCGTCGAACTCGCTGAGGTCGAGCTGCCCGGCGTCATGTGCGCGACGCAACCGTTCCTCTACGTGGCGGCGGTCGGTGTCGGACACGCGCATGTCCTCGGGCGGCACCGGCTCGATCACACGGCGATGATGGCACGGGCTCGCCCCGGACCGGCCAGGCATTGCACTCATGCATGCTTCCGCATATGTTGTCCGCCATGGGAGCAGGGCACGGGCACGGCATCGAAGCGACAGGGGGCGGCAGCGCATCGGGCCGACACGTGCGGCGACTGGTGATCTCGCTGGGCGTGCTGGCCGCGTTCCTCGTGGTGGAGGTCGTCGTCGGGCTGGCGACCTCGTCGCTCGCACTGCTGTCCGACGCCGGGCACATGTTCACCGATGTGCTGGGGGTGGGCATGGCGCTCGCCGCCATCACCGCGGCCCGCATGTCGCGGCGTAGCGACCATCGGACGTTCGGGCTCTACCGCACCGAGGTGCTCGCCGCGCTGGCCAACGCCGTGCTGCTGTTCGGAGTCGCGGCCTGGGTGCTCGTCGAAGCCGCGCAGCGCCTCAGCGATCCGCCGAAGGTGCCCGGGCTACCACTCATGATCACGGCCGCGGCCGGCCTCGCCGCGAACCTCGTCGTGTTCGCGCTGTTGCGCCAGGGTGCGCGGGAGAGCCTCAACGTCCGGGGCGCGTACCTCGAGGTGATCGCCGACACCCTCGGCTCCGTCGGGGTGCTCCTCGCCGGCACGGCGATGCTGCTGTTCGGCTGGCCCTACGCCGACCCGATCGTGGCCATCGGGATCGGGCTGTTCGTGCTGCCGCGCACCTGGTCGCTCGGGCGACAGGCGGTGCGGATCCTCGTCCAGGCGGCGCCGGCCCACGTCGACGTAGCCGCCGTCCGGGCCGGGCTCGCCGCGCTCGGCGGCGTGCAGGACGTCCACGACATGCACATCTGGACGCTCACCTCCGGCATGGAGGTCGGCTCCGCACACCTGACCGTGGACGCCGCGTGCGACCCGGCCGAGGTGCTCTCGGCGGCTCAGGAGCTTCTCCTCGAGCGACACCAGATGGCCCACTTCACGGTGCAGGTGGAACCACCCGGGACCCGGACGAGGTGCTCGGAGCTCAGCTGGTGACCCGCGGTGCGTACATGATCACGGCGACGCCGGCGAGGCAGAGCGCGGCTCCGAGGTAGTCGAAGCGGTCGGGCCGGAAGCCGTCGACCACGACGCCCCACGCCAGCGAGCCCGCGACGAACACCCCGCCGTAGGCAGCGAGGATGCGGCCGAAGTTCGGCTCCGGCTGCAGCGTCGCCACGAAGCCGTAGACGCCGAGCGCCGCCACCCCGGCCCCGATCCACAGCAGCCCGCGCTGCTCCCGCACCCCCTGCCAGACCAGCCACGCCCCGCCGATCTCGGCCAGGGCCGCGAGTACGAACAGCAGGATCGACCGCGCCACCGTCATCGGTTCAGGAGATCACGAGCAGGAACAGCCCGGCCATCGTGTAGGCGACCATCAGCAGCACCAGCGGGACCTGGTCGGCGAGGCGCCGGTGCTCGGGCAGCAGCGCCACGCTACGGTCGTGCGCGGCGACGACCGCGGTGACGTGCCCGGCGAGCACCGCGCCGATCTGGATCCCGGCCACGACGACCGGCGCGGGGACGGCGGTGACCGGGCCGAGCGTCGCTCCCGGCGCGACGAGCTGCGCGAGCCCGCGTGGCCCTTCGACCAGCAGCAACGTGACGTAGTGCGCCACCGTGTAGCCGGCGGCGATCGGCACCAGGGTGCTGGCCAGAGCTCCGGCGAGGGCGCCGGTCGCGGCCCGGTAGAGCGCGGCGACGAGCAGCACCAGCCCGGCCAGCACCGCCGTGTCCAGCAGCAGCGGCACCCCGACGGCCTGGCGGGCGCCCGCCCAGCCGACCCACCCGGTCAGCCCGTCGAACACGGTGGAGCCCCACCAGAGGGCCACGAACCCGACCAGTCCGGGGGCGACGGGGACGGCGACGAGCCCCCGGAAGGGGTTGCGCAGCCCGATCCGGCCGCAGTCGAGGCGGCCCACCGGTGCCAGCGCGCCCGCCAGCGTCGAGTAGACCTCGAACGCGTCGGCCCGGTCGAACCAGCGCGGCCCGAACCGCAGGGCTGCCGCCGTGTGCAGCACCGCATAGGCGAGCAGGAACCCGGCCACGACCGCGGGCCGGTCGCGTTCGGGCGCGACGAGCTCCAGCCAGACGAACACCAGCAGCCCCGCGGCGGCGGGCCAGTACCCGAGCCCGACGGGCAGCGGCGTCGAGCCGTCTACCGGGCGGCGGAGCGCGGCCGCGACGAGGCGGTGCAGCAGCCGCAGCGGGTTCAGCACCCGCCACACCGGCCCGAGCAGCACCGAGGCCGGGATGATCCCGACCCAGGCCAGGACGTAGAGCGCGCGCGGGGCGGGGTTGGCGTCCGGGTCCTGCGGGCCTGCGAGGCCGTAGCCGACGACGGCCGCGGCCACCGCCAACGTCCCGGCCTGCAACGCGGTGCGCAGGCCGGGGGCGTCCAGCGCGGCCGGCAGTGGCCGTCCGGTGACCGGGCCCGTGAAGCGCGGTTGCTTCCACAGCAACGCCACGGCCAGGAACGACACGAGCACGACGGCGCCGCCGGTCTGCAGCACGAGCTCGCCGTCGAGCGGCAGCCCCGCGACCCCGCCGATGCCGTGGGCGAGGATCACCTACGCCGCCGCGACGGTGCCCCGGCGCAGCACCGATACTCCGGCGACGACGACACCGAGGCCGCCGCCGAGGGTCAGCGCCACCAGCGCGCGGTCCAGCTGCGCGCCCCAGGCGAACGGCACCACGGCGTCGACGAGGGTGAACGCGTCCACCGGGGCGATGACGATGGCGAACAGCCCGCCCGCGGCGACGCAGAGTAGGGGTCCGGCTCCATGCCCGCGCATCGTCAGCCACGCGCCGAGCGCCCCGAGCGGCCAGCCGAGCAGCGCGTACCCGGCCGCGCTGAGCAGCATCAGCAGGTAGGGCTGGCCCTCCGGCACCCCGGCCGAGCCGACGACGTGCACGAGGTGTGCGGCGAGGACGACGAGGGTCGCGGCGGCCAGCGTCACCTGACCCCACCGGCGCCCGGCGCCCAGGACACCGGCCAGCGCCGGGACGGCCAGCGCGAGCAGGGCCGCGGTCCACCACAGCGCAGCTGACGGGGCCGGCGGCCAGTACTGCTCGCCGCGGACCGTCACCGCCTGCTCGCCGACCTGCAGCGGGATGGCCCAGGCGAGCCGGTTGTCGTCCGGGCGCTCGCGCGCCGCGGCCGTGGTGACGCGAGGGTCGGCCCAGTAGGCCCGATCGCCGGGGACGACGGTCGGTAGTCCGGACAGCCGGGAGCCGGGCAGTGGCTCGACGACGACGGTGGCGCCGGTGCCGTTGTCGAGCCGCAACCGGGCCCCGAACTCCACGGCCGCGACGTCCAGACCGGGCACCGGTGGGTCGACGGCGAGCACCCGCGCCGCGCTGGTGGACGAGGACAACCCGCCTGCATGCCCAGACGCCGGAGCAGCCCCACCAGGAACCAGGACCCCCACCAGCACGGCAACCAAAAACAGCCGCACCACCACGCCCCCCACCCTACGATCCCCCACACCCCCACCCGCGAGTCGGTACGAACTGGTGGGCGAGTCGGTACCGGTTGGTGCCCGAGTCGAGCAGATGAGCCGACCGGACGGAGACCGCCACGGCGTCGAGCACCCGGGAAGCGCGCCGTCCCGAACCACCTGTGCACCGATTCGTACCGACTCGACCGCCAATCCGTACCGACTCGCGGGCAGGGTTCGAGGGGTTACGAGACTTTGAGCTGCGCCAGGGGCGCGCCGCTGCGCTCCAGTTCCACCTCGAACACCCCGGGCAGGTCCGCGACGAAGCGGAACGTCGTAGTGGCGCCGGGGGCGACAAAGCTGACTCGGTCGTAGCCGTGCAGGTGCACCTCGTCGGCTACGTCACTGCTCACCACGAGCTCGACACGCGACCCGACGGGCACCGCATACCGCGACACCCCGCCGACGACCGCCCCTCTCGCGAACGCCACTTCCACACGCTGCACGCCGTCGGCCGTCACCACGGGCGTCACGGTCGTGGTCTGCGCGGCACCGCAGCCACCGACGGCGAACACGACCGCTACCAGGACCGCTGCACGCCCGCTACGACATCGGCTGATGCTCATGCTCTGTAGCCCCTTCGCTTCCGGGAGCGGATGCCGCGGCGAGTCGTCGCGTGCCCAACACCGACGCCACCCCGCCCGCGACCAGCGGTGTCCGCGTCGCGCAGCTGGTTGACCAGCGTCGGGTCGCCGGGATGAGCTGCGACCGAGCCTGCCGTCACCAGAGTCATCACTCCTCACCACCAGGGGCCGCCCGCCCTGGTTCAACTCGCGCTCCGCGCACCGGGATACGGGGACGGGGACGGGGTCGTGCGCGGAAATCGTCGCCCTGGCGACGATTTCCGCGCACGGGCATTCACGTCTCGGTAGCAGGGTCGAAACACCGGGTGACCACTATGGGGGCGTCCCCGAGGAGGTGGAACCCATGACGCTGTGGCGGGTGCACGTGGAGCTGGAGGACCGGCCGGGCCGGCTCGGCGAGCTGGCCACCGCGGTCGGCGTCGCGGGGTGCAACATCATCTCTCTGCACGTGGTCGGGGAACCCGCCGACGACGGCTCGGTCACCGACGAGCTGCTGGTCAAGGTGCCCGCGTCGGCCGATCCCGCGGCCCTTGTCGACGCCGTGGAGCAGGCCGGGATCCCCTGCACGTTGCTGGTGCGCGCCGACGCCACCGAGCTCTCCGATCCGGCCACCACGGCGTTGGCGCTGGCCCGGATGGTCGCCGCTGATCCAGCCAGCGCGCCCCGCGCGGTCGCCACGATGCTCCGGGCGCGGCTCGTCGACCCCACGGTCGACAACCCCGGCGAGCACATCCACAGCCTGCGCGTCGGCGCCCAGCAGTTGCGCCTGGGCCGGGCCTGGCCGTTCACCGCCACCGAGCTCTCGCGTGCCGCGGCCCTGCTCGAGCTGGCCGCACAGCTCGCGATACGCACGCCGGCGCGCCCGTCCGGAGCCGACCGGATCCTGCTGCTGCGCGACGGGTCGGAGGTGCGGATGCGGCTCGCGGGGCCCTCGGACGCCCCGCTGGTGGCCGCCTTGCACGCGCGTTGCTCCCCGGAGACACGCCGCTCCCGGTTCTTGAGCCCGACGCCACGACTGGCACCGGGCCAGCTCGACGGCCTGCTCGGCGGCGAGTCCGGCGCCGGGCAGGCCGTCCTGGCCGTGACGGTGGACGGCGGGAGCGCTGTGGGGTTGGCCAACCTGGATCCCGAGGGGCCGGGCTCGGCGCGGTTCGCCGTGCTGGTGGAGAACGCCTGGCATGGCCGCGGGTTGGGCACCGCGTTGCTGCGGCGAGTCACGGACATGGCCACCGAGCAGGGCGTGGCGGAGATGACCGCCGTCGCTCGACCCGACGACCTGGGCGTCACCCGGCTGCTGCGGCGCGCCGGGCTGCGCCCCTCGGCGGAGATCACGGACGGGGAGCTGCGGCTGCGTGCACCGTTGCCGGCTCCGGTCGGAGCGACCTGAGCACCAGACGCGCACGCGACGGCCCCTTCCCGTGCGGGGGCCGTCACGTGCGGCGTACTGATCGTCCTATTCGGGGCTGACGGCCTGCTCGATCTTGTCCCCCGTCTCCTTGTCCACGTTCTTCCAGTACTCGAACGCGCGCTGCAGAATCGGTTCGGAGACACCGTTCGACAGATGCCCGGCCACATTGCCGACGAACCGCTCGCGCTGCTCGTCGCTGAAAACCGTGCGGACCATCGTGCCGGCCTGGCCGAAGTCGTCGTCTTCGGCGTGCGTCGCGTACGCCGTGCGGATGACCTCGTCGGCCATGCCGTAAGACGACGTCACCTCGCCGGCGAGCTCCGGGTCCGCGTGCGGGCCACCATAGGAGTTCGGCGCGTATACCGGGTCCTGCGGGTTGGAGTACCGCATCGCGCCGTCCTTGGCGTAGCTGTTGACCGGCGACCTGGGCGCGTTCACCGGCAGCTGTGCGTAGTTCGGGCCGATCCGATAGCGGTGCGTGTCCGGATAGGCGAACATCCGCCCGAGCAGCATCTTGTCCGGTGACGGGCCGATTCCCCGCACCAGGTTCGACGGCTCGAACGCCGACTGCTCGATCTGGGCGAAGTAGTTGTCGGGGTTGCGGTCGAGCACGAGCCGGCCCACGTCGATCAGCGGGTAGTCGCCGTGCGGCCAGACCTTGGTGAGATCGAACGGGTTGAACCGGTAGCTCGCCGCGTCCTCGTAGCCCATGACCTGGACCTTCAGCGACCACGACGGCGGCTCGCCGGATCGGATCGAGTCGCTCAGATCGCGGATGTGGAAGTCGCCGTCCTCGCCGGCGATCCGGTCGGCGTCGGCCTGCGACATGAAGTCGATGCCCTGGTCGGTCTTGAAGTGGTACTTCACCCAGAACCGCTCCCCGCCCGCGTTCTCCCACAGGTAGGTGTGCGAGCTGTAGCCGTTCATGTGACGCCAGCTCTTCGGGATACCACGGTCACCCATCAGCCAGGTGACCTGATGAGCCGACTCCGGGCGCAGGCTCCAGAAGTCCCATTGCATGTCGTGGTCGCGCAGGTGGTTGTCGGCGCGACGCTTCTGGCTGCGGATGAAGTCGGGGAACTTGATGGGGTCCCGGATGAAGAAGACCGGGGTGTTGTTGCCGACGAGGTCGTAGTTACCCTCGGACGTGTAGAACTTCACGGCAAAGCCGCGGGGGTCGCGCCAGGTGTCGGGCGAGCCCAGCTCACCGGCGACCGTGGAGAACCGCGCCAGCGTCTCGGTCGTCGCGCCCGGCGCAAACACCGCGGCCTTGGTGAACTCGCTGACGTCGTTGGTCACCTCGAAATGGCCGAACGCACCCCCACCCTTGGCGTGCACGACCCGCTCGGGTACCCGTTCCCGGTTGAACTGGGCGTTCTTCTCGATCAGATAGTGGTCCTGGAGCAGGATCGGACCATTGCTGCCCAGCGTCAACGAGTCGTTGTCGCTGGTCACCGGGATGCCGACATTGTTCGTCGTCGGCCGCGGTTGTGTCGCGGTCACGATGTCTCCTTCGGGTAGGGGTCGGGCTGTCGTCCTGACAGCTGGTCCGTCGCTGGCAGGTGGGAGCACAGGCCGTCAGAACACGACCTCGGCCTGGTTGAGCAGGTAGCCAGCGTCAGCGGTGGCGTGCAAACCCTCGGCTGCGGAGGGGGCCCATGAGAACCCCAGCTGACCAGTTTTTCTGGAATGGGTCAAGTTAACTGTGTAAAACCCGTCGAACTTCGATGGACCCCGACGGCACCATGAACCGGTGGGAGCAGTGCAGGCGCCGACCACGGACCGTCCTACCGGCGGGATCGCCGCCTATCGAGCCGTCTTCGGCCTGCCGGGAGTGGCCCCGCTGACCGGTGTGGCGTTCCTCGCCCGCATCCCGGCAACGGCTGCAGGGATCACGCTCACCCTGCACGTGGTGATCACGCTCGGCCACGGCTACGCCGCGGCGGGCCTGCTCGGCGCGGCGGCCACCGTCGGCATGGCAATCGGCGCACCCCTGCTCGGCCGGCTAATCGATCGGCGCGGGCTGCGCACGAGGCTCGCGCTCACCCTGTGCGCCGAGGCGGTGTTCTGGGCCGCGGCGCCCGTACTGCCCTACCCGGTGCTGCTGGTGGGGGCCGTGCTCGGCGGCCTGCTCGGGATCCCGGTCTTCGCGGTGACCCGGCAGTCGCTGGCGGTACTGGTTCCCGACGCGCAGGCGGCCCGCGTTCGCGCTGGACTCCATGTCGGTCGAGCTGTCCTACATCATCGGCCCCGCGGTCGGCACCGTGCTGGCACTGCAGCTGTCCACCAGCACCGCGATGTGGATGGTGGGCGCGGGATGGGTGCTGTCCGGTATGGCGCTTTGGGCGCTGAACCCACCCACGCGGTCCCCGAAGTCGACCGCCGACGGCCCGGCGCCACCGGTGCGGGAGCGGCTCGACTTGCGGCTTCTCGCAGCCCTGCTGGCTACCCGTTCGCCGGGCGATCACCCTTCTGAAGGCCGAGGGACTCATCGTGACCGAGCAGGGCCGGGGCATGTTCGTCCGTCCGCGTCCGCCGGTACGTCTCACGGTCACCGCTGCCAACTACCGCAGGCACCGGGCGGCGGGCCTCCCCGGTTTCAACGCCCAGGTGACCGAGCAGGACCAGCGACCGGGCCAGCTCCTGGTCGAGGTCGTGGAGAGCGACGCCCCCGCCGAGATCGCGGAACGGCTGCAGATCCACGTGGGGGCGCCCGTCATCGCACGGAGGCGACTGTTCCTCGTGAACGACGAGCCGGTGGCGACCTGCGACAGCTACTACGATGCCGAGATGGTGCGCGGGTCGGACATCACGCGGCCCCGTCTCATCCGTGGCGGCGCCGTGGGGATCATCGAGGACCCTGCCGGGCCCATCCGACGGACCGTCGTCCACACCGTGGACGATCTCACCGCGCGGATGCCCACCCCCTGCCGAGGTGGATCAGTTACGTCTCCGCTCGGGGACCCCTGTGGTGCGGGTTCTGCGCACGCTGTACGACGCTGACAGCCGGGCCCGTCGAGGTGCAGGAGACCGTCGCCGCTGCCGACCGGCACTCCTTCCGGTACGAGGTGGATCTCTGATGGTGGGGCGCCTGCCGAGGATCGGGGCGGTGCTGTCTGTGACCGGGCGTTTCGCGCGGTTTGGGAATCAGGCCGCACGAGGACTTCAGGTGTGGAGCGCGATGACCGACGGCGCGGAGGTCGTCATCTCCGACGACGGCGGTGATCCGGCACGGGTCGCGTCAGCCCTGGACGACCTGACCAGCCGCTGCGAGTTGCTGTTAGGGCCGTACTCGACCGTTCTCACCCGCGCGGCCTGCGCCTTCGCGACCGGATCGGGCCGCGTGGTGTGGAACCACGGCGGCTCCGGCGATGACGTGCAGGCCGCAGCGCCCGGGCTGGTGGTGTCGGTCCTGACGCCCACCAGCCGGTACGCGGAGCCGTTCGTCGCCCATCTCGCCGACCACCACGCCGGCGTGCCGCTGCGGTTGGTCCAGGGGCGCGGCAGCTTCGGACGCCAGGTCATCGCTGGGGCCAGAACAGCAGCACACCGGCTCGGGGTGCCGGTCATGCCCGACGACGCCACCGAACAGCCGTGGGCACTGTTCACCGCGGGCACGTTCGAGGAGGACACCGCCCTCGTCGCCGGCGTCCTGGCCGGTCACCCACGACCGCAGGTCATCGGTACCGTCGCTGCCGGTGTCCGCGAGTTCGCCGACGCGGTACCCGATCCCGACACCATCCTCGGCGTGGCCCAATGGACCCCGGGCACCGCACTCGAGGCAAGCGTGGGTCCTTCCGAGACAGACTTCCTGGCCCGGTACACCGAGACGTTCGGATCCGTACCCGACTACCCGGCAGTGCAAGCCGCCGCAACCGCAGCGATCGCCGTGCACTGCGCCAGCGAAGCGGGCAGCACCGCAGACGACGATCTCTGGACTGCCGCGGTGCAGCTCCGGACCTCGACCCTGTTCGGCGCGTTCGGCATCGACCCACAGACCGGAGCCCAACGAGAGCACCGAATGGCCCTTGTCCGCTGGCACGCGGGAAGGCTGTTGCCCGTCTGAAGACCAGCCGAGAGTTGACTTGTATTGCCAAGTCGATTGCTCTGGGTCGCGAGGCTAGACCGGAGTCCCCCCGCACGGGCCACCTCGAACTCCGGTCGGCGCGGGAAGACCCCCTGGCACTCCCGCACCGACCCCGGCCTGCACGATGCCGTCATCGCGCACAGGGCCGTCGACCACACACCACGCCCGAACTGACCCCTTCCCCGCGACGCCGCCGGGCTGTACCGCTGCCGATGACCGGGACGCCGTCCATACGATCAAGGAGGCCCGTGATGATCCTGCATGACCCGCTCATCCCGCCCACCGCGCTGCTCCCGGTGTGCGACACCCTCATCGGCGGGCAGCGCCCGTTGCACCACATCCCCGGTAGGCTGCGGCCCTACTCCGCGTCGCTGGCCGTGACCCCGTTGGAGTGCGGCAAGCACGACACCACCGCCACGAAATGGGAAGAGACGCGCGGGACCGAGGAATCCAAGGACGGCGTCGTAGTGCCCGACACCGTCACCATCCCGCAGACCGACACCTGAACCGGTGGGCAGCCGATCCACGGTCCTCGTGATCACCGCACCCGAGGACCCCACCGCGGACGCGGTGATCAGCGAGATCCACCGCCGGGGCGCGCCGGTGGCCCGGTTCGATCTCGGCGCGTTCCCACTCAACAACCACGCAGTCGCAGTCGCAGTCGCCTTCGCTGAGCAGGTCGACGGGCCGGTGATCTGCAAAACGCTCTCGTCGATCGTACTGGCCGACCACGGCCAGAACAAGATCAACTACACCGCCGTGGGCGACCCAGCCACGATCGACCCGGCCGCGTTCGCCACCACCGCGCACAACAGCTGGGCCGAGATCACCAGCGGCGACACCACCCACACCGTCACCCAAAGTGGCCCCCGCCGCATCTGGCCCGCCGTCGAACGAGCCGTGCCGAATGGCACCGCCTCGGCCGACCCGAACGCGGCCGCTACGGCCTCACCGCCACCAACGACGGCACCCACACCTACTGGCTCGACCATCCCACTCGGCGCATACGCAGCACCGTTCCTACGAACGACGATCACGCCGCACGAGATCTGGACTGATCCGTACCGTCCAAGGTGGAGCTGTCAGCCCGGTGGCGCGGGCTACAGGCCGGCGGCCACCGTCTCGGCGATCTCGTAGGTGTTCAGCGCTGCGCCCTTGCGGAGGTTGTCACCGCAGACGAACAGCTCGAGCGTGTTCGGGAAGTCCAGCGCCTGCCGGATGCGCCCGACCCAGGTCGGGTCGCCACCCACGGCGTCGGCGGGCGTGGGCCACTCGCCGGCGGCCGCGTCGTCGCGCAGGACGACGCTGGGCTGCGCGGCGAGGACCTTGCGCGCAGCCTCCACAGACACCTCGCGCGCAAACGTCGCGTGCACCGCGAGCGCGTGCGTGGTCACGACCGGAACGCGGACGCAGGTGGCCGAGACCTTGAGGTCCGGGATGCCGAGAATCTTGCGGGACTCGTTGCGGACCTTGAGCTCCTCCGAGGACCAGCCCTCGTCCCGGGGTGAGCCGGCCCACGGCACCACGTTGAGCGCGAGCGGGGCCGGGAACGGCGACGCGGCGGCGTCCAGTCCAGCGGCGGCGAGCGCCGCGGCGACGTCACCGCCGCGCACCCCGATCTCCTTGCCAGCCACGGCGGCGAGCTCGGCGTAGAGGCGGTCCACACCGGCCTGACCTGCTCCCGACGCCGCCTGGTAGGAGGCGACGACCAGGGCAGTGAGCCCGAACTCGCGGTGCAGGGCACCCATCGCCGTCATCATCGACAGCGTCGTGCAGTTGGGGTTAGCGATGATCCCCTTGGGCCGGACGGCCGCCTGGTCGGCGTTGACCTCCGGCACCACGAGTGGCACGTCGGGGTCCATCCGGAACGCGCCGGAGTTGTCCACGGCCACCGCGCCCCGGGCGGCCGCGATCGGCGCCCACTGCGCGCTGACCTCGTCGGGCACATCGAACAGCGCGACGTCCACGCCGTCGAACACCTCGGGTGCGAGCGCCGCGACGGTGACGTCACGCCCGCGCACCCGCAGCACCCGGCCCGCCGAGCGCGCCGAGGCGACCAACCTGATCTCCGACCACGGCACCGACGCGCGCGCGTCGATGATGTCGATCATCGTGGAGCTGACCGCGCCGGTGGCACCGACGATCGCGACGACCGGGCCCCGGTCGGGATGCCCGCTCATCGTCCGGTCCCCGCGTGCACGACGGCCCGCTCCTCGCCGCCGAGGTCGAACGCGGTATGCAGGGCGCGCACCGCGGTGTCGAGCTGGTCCACCCGGCAGATCACCGAGATCCTGATCTCCGAGGTGTTCATCGTCTCGATGTTGATACCGGCATTGGACAGGGCCTCGCAGAAGGTCGCGGTGACGCCGGGGTGGTTGCGCATGCCCGCACCGACCAGCGAGACCTTGCCGACCCCGTCGTCGTGGAGCAGCTCGGCGAACCCGATCTCGGCCTGCGCCGCACCGAGCGCGGCGATCGCGCGCGGCCCGTCGGTACGCGGGAGGGTGAACGTGACGTCGGTGCGCCGGTCGGAGACGTGGCTGATGTTCTGCAGCACCATGTCGATGTTGATGTCGGCGTCGGCCACCGTGCGGAAGATGCGGGCGGCCATGCCGGGGGTGTCCGGCACCCCCGTCACGGTGACCTTGGCCTCCGACCGGTCGTGCGCGACCCCGGTGATGATCGCTTTCTCCACGGGAATCTCCTCGATCGAGCCGGTGACGAGCGACCCCGGCTTGTCGGTGTACGAGCTGCGCACGCGCAACGGGACGTTATAGCGCCGGGCGTACTCCACCGCCCGCAGGTGCAGGACCTTCGCCCCGCACGCCGCCATCTCCAGCATCTCCTCGTAGGTGATGCGGTCGAGGCGCTGTGCGTCGGCGACGATCCGTGGATCGGCGGTGAAGATGCCCTCCACATCGGTGTAGATCTCGCAGACGTCGGCGTCCAGCGCGGCGGCCAACGCCACCGCGGTGGTGTCGGACCCGCCACGGCCGAGCGTCGTGACGTCCTTCGAGTCGTGGCTCATCCCCTGGAAGCCAGCGACGAGCACGATCGCGCCCTCGGCGAGGGCGTCGCGCAGCCGCTGGGGGTTGACCTGCACGATCCGTGCGTCGCCGTGCTTCGAGGTGGTGATCATTCCGGCCTGCGAGCCGGTGAACGACCGGGCATGGGCACCGAGGGAGTGGATGGCCATCGCGACGAGCGCGTTGGAGATCCGCTCGCCCGCGGTGAGCAGCATGTCCATCTCGCGCGGGGGTGGCGCCGGGGACACCTGGTCGGCGAGCTCGAGCAGCTCATCGGTGGTGTCGCCCATCGCGGACACCACCACGACGACGTCGTTGCCCTCCTTGTGCGTCCGCACGATCCGTTCGGCGACCTTCTTGATGCGGTCCGCGTCCTGGACCGAGGAACCGCCGTACTTCTGCACGACGAGGGCCACCGCCGACCTCCTGTGCTGGTGCGGCGCCGGCGGGCTCGCCGCGCCCGCCACACCCGAGCGCGGCGCTCCACCGGGCGCTGGTCGGGGACTCACCCTACCGGCGACGGGCGTCCCTGTCGGTCGAGATGACTCACACCACACCGGCGGAGCCGCCGCGCCGCACCACGAGATCCTTCACACGGCCTCACTCGATCAGGTGACACTGGGGAGGGGTGGAGTTACAGATGCTCCCCCACATCCGACTAACCTCACGCACGTGGTACGCCTGCTCCTTCGCCGCCGCGGCGGGGTCTAACCGACCGGCCCCCTCGTCGTGGGGTGTGGCGTGCTCGCCGGTCGATGACCCTGCAGCACCAAGAAGGAACCCTCGTGACCACCTCACCTGATGCCTACACCTCGTCTTCGGCAAGCCGGCTGCGCACACCGTCGCTGCCCGCCCCGCAGACCCAGCCCGCCTGGAACCCGCAGCGCGGCTCGCACCTGCCCATCCACCGGTACCGCCCGTTCCACGAGCTGGTGGAGCCGGTATCCCTGCCCGAACGCACCTGGCCGGACACCAGGATCACGAAGGCCCCGCTGTGGTGCGCGGTAGACCTGCGCGACGGCAACCAGGCCCTGATCGACCCGATGAGCCCGGCCCGCAAACGCCGCATGTTCGACCTGCTGGTGAGCCTGGGCTACAAGGAGATCGAAGTCGGGTTCCCCTCGGCAAGCCAGACCGACTTCGACTTCGTTCGCGAGATCATCGTCAGCGACCTCATCCCGGACGACGTCACGATCCAGGTCCTCACCCAGGCCCGCCCGGAGCTGATCGAGCGCACCTACGAGGCGTGCGAGGGCGCGCCTCGAGCGATCGTGCATCTCTACAACTCGACCTCGATCCTGCAGCGCCGCGTGGTGTTCCGGTCCGACCGGGCGGGCATTTCCAAGATCGCCATCAACGGCGCGGAGGAGGTGCTGCGGTTCAGCGAGAAGTACCCCTCGACGGACTGGCGCTTCGAGTACTCGCCGGAGTCCTACACCGGTACCGAGCTCCAGTACGCCGTGGACGTCTGCAACGCCGTCTCCGCGATCTGGCAGCCCACGACCGAGTCCCCCATGATCGTCAACCTGCCGGCGACCGTCGAGATGGCCACCCCGAACGTCTACGCTGACTCGATCGAGTGGATGCACCGCCACCTGGACCGGCGCGATGGGGTGGTGCTGAGCCTGCACCCGCACAACGACCGCGGCACCGCCGTGGCCGCCGCCGAGCTGGGCTACCAGGCCGGCGCCGACCGCATCGAAGGATGCCTGTTCGGCAACGGCGAGCGCACCGGCAACGTCGACCTGGTGACGCTGGGGATGAACCTGTTCACCCAGGGGATCGACCCACAGATCGACTTCTCCAACATCGACGAGATCCGCCGCACCGTCGAGTACTGCAACCAGCTGCCGGTGCACGATCGCCACCCGTGGGGCGGCGACCTGGTCTACACCGCGTTCTCCGGCAGCCACCAGGACGCGATCAACAAGGGCTTCTCCGCGATGCAGGCCGACGCGGCCGAAGCCGGCGTGGACGTCGAACAGTTCCGCTGGGAGGTGCCCTACCTGCCGGTGGACCCGAAGGACATCGGGCGCACCTACGAGGCCGTGATCCGGGTGAACTCGCAGTCCGGCAAGGGCGGCGTCGCCTACATCATGAAGTCCGAGCACCAGATGGACATGCCGCGGCGGCTCCAGGTGGAGTTCAGCCGGGTGATTCAGGAGTTCACCGACTCAAAGGGTGGCGAGGTCTCACCCAAGCAGATGCGCGACGCCTTCGAGTCCGAGTACCTCGACCGCGTCACGCCGCTGAAGCTGATCCGCCACCGGTTGACCAACGACGGCGAAGGCACCGACGAGATCGTCGCGACCGTGCGGGTGGAGAACGACCTCCACGAGATCGCCGGTCGCGGCAACGGCCCGATCGCGGCGTTCGTCGACGCGCTGGCCGGGATCGGCTTCGACGTGCGCGTGCTCGACTATCACGAGCACGCCATGTCCACCGGAGACGACGCCCGCGCCGCGGCCTACGTCGAGTGCGCGGTGGAAGGCACCGTGCTCTGGGGCGTCGGAATCGACAGCTCCATCATGAGCGCCTCCCTCAAGGCCGTGGTCTCAGCGGTCAACCGCGCGATGCGGTAGCTCCATCCGGGGACGATGTATCTGGACCGGCGCAGGGTGCTCTTCAGAATCGCCCGCAGCACCGTGCGGCGGGCGCAGCCCTCCCGAGGAGCATCAGCGATGTCCGATCCGATCCTGTACTGGAACGAGGCACTGCTCGAGATCAACGCTCGAGACCACACCCCGGCCCCGCCGGATGCACCGCCACCACCATCGAAGCGCGTCGAGACCAAGGGGCCAACCGGCTCCTCGTGGGCCTTCGCGATCGTGCACCTGGCGATGCACGACGCGGTGGTCGCGGTCAACAAGGGCACAGCCCCCTACACCGGGGTGGCCTACTCGGGTCCCACGGATCCCGTGGCCCGGGACGCCGCGGTCAGCGCCGCGGCCCAGTGCACGATCGCGGCGCTGTGGCCCGAGCACGAGGACTTCGTCACCGACCACGCCACCGCGCAGCCGATGCCGGCGGGCCCGGGCCTGGACGAGGGACACCGGGTGGGCGTCGAGATCGCGGTGGCGCTGCTCGCGATGCGGGCCACCGACGGCGCGGCCGACCAGGCGCACTACGCCTCGTCCTCGAGCTACGGCCGCCACCGGGTGGACCCGGTCAACCCCACCCAGCCGTTCCTGGGCCCGCAGTGGGGCAACGTCGCCCACTTCGTGCTGTCGGATCGCGTCCCGCTCGACCCACCGCCCGGCTACGAGCTGGACGACTACCTCGACGATCCCGACTACAGGCTCGACCACGAGGAGGTCCGGGACCTCGGCGCGCTGCTCAGCGCCAACCGGACGCCGGAGCAGAGTCTCATCGGCACCTTCTGGGCCTACGACGGCGTTGCCCGGATGGGGACCCCGCCGCGGTTCTACAACCAGATCCTGCGGAAGATCGTCACCGGCCGCGAGGACATGACGGTGGAGGCGAACGCGGAGCTGTTCGCGCTGGTCAACGTCGCCATGGGCGAGGCTGGCATCGACGCCTGGTACTGGAAGTACTACTACAACCTGTGGCGTCCGGTGATCGGAATCCGGGAGGCCTGTCCGAGCAACGGACCGTCAGGCGTCGGCGGCGTGAACGGGGACCCAGCGTGCGACCCGTTCTGGCTGCCACTCGGGGGGCCCAACTCCAACCAGACCGGCAAGCCCGACTTCACACCGCCGTTCCCGGCCTACCCGTCTGGGCACGCGACGTTCGGGGCCGCGGTGTTCCAGACGATCCGGTTGTTCTACGGGGGAGCGCCGATCACGGTCGCCGACGTGCTCGCCGACGAGTCGCCAGCCGAGGAGGGCTTCTGCTTCGACGTGGTCTCCGATGAGCTCAACGGCACGACGACGAACTCGCAGGGCCATCTCCGGGTACGCCACGTCCGCCGGTTCACTGACCTGGTGACACCGCTGCGGGAGAACGCCCTGAGCCGCGTCTACCTCGGCGTGCACTGGCAGTTCGACGGCCTCCCCCGTACCGACAAGAACATCGGTGGCGTCCCCCTGGGCCTAGAGATCGCCAAGCGAGTCGTCGCCCACGGCCTGGCCCGCAACAACAACACATAACAACATCCGCTGATGATCGGCGGGAGTGTGCACTGACGGTCGTCAGGAGGGCCGTCAGCGCACACTCCCAGCGATCACCCCGCGACCGTGTCGAACTCCCCGTTCTTCACCCCGCCGAGGAAGGCCGTCCACTCCTCGGGAGTGAAGACGAGCGACGTCCGCCGCCGCGGGTCCTTGCTGTCCCGTACTGCGACGACGCCGTCGGGCAGCTGCCCGACCTCGACGCAACCACCGATGCTGCAGAAGCTACTGATCGTGAAGTCGGTCAACAGAGACAACCTTCCGAGAGCTGTGGACGCTGAGGTAACGATCGATGCAGTCGCGTGATGCATCGGGATCAAGGGCGCGACGGGTCACGTCGGCGATGAGATCTTTATACAGGTCCACGTCGGATGGAGTCTCCAGATAGGTGTCACCCGCATGGCTTGTGATGTAGACGACGTCCGAACCGGCGCCCGGCGGGAACTCGAGCACCACGAACTCGCCCAGGTGCGCGCGGTGGAACCCGACCTCGAACGGGAGGATCCGCAGGTCGATGTTGGGCTGCGTGGACCGGTCGAGCACGAACTGCAGCTGTTCGACCATGATCTGCGGGGACCCGACCGCCCGCAGCAGCGCCGCCTCGTCGAGCACGACCGACAGCTCGAGCGGCGGATCGCGATCGACGAGTGCCTCCTGCCGGCGGCGTCGGAGCTCGACGAGCCGATCGATCTCCGACGGCCCGTGACCCGGTAGGACCGCGGTGAGCACAGCCCGGGTGTACTGGGGCGTTTGCAGGAGCCCGTTCAGGAGCGCCACCTCGAACGACCGGACCGCCTTCGCCTCGGTCTCCAGCGCCGGGTAGCGCGCCGGAGCGTCCATGACGAAGCGCTCGGGCTGCACCCCCTCGGTCAACGGCTCCCACCAGCCCTGCTGGCGACTGTCCCGAACAAGCCGCAGCAGCAGGTCCCGCTCGGTGTCGGAGACGACGCCGTAGAGCCGCATCAGCTCGCGGACGTCGGGCGCCTTGGGGATGCCCTTCCCGGTCTCCAGCCGCGAGATCTTCGACGTGGAGCAGGTCATCTGCTCGGCGACGTCGTCGAGGGTCAACCCCGTTGTGGTCCGCAGGCGACGAAGCTCCGCTCCGAGCCGACGCCTTGAGCCGATGGGGCTTTGCAGTGCTGTCATTACCCTTCCCGGTCGCCGACTCAGCCCGCCTGCAAGTGCACAACGCACTGTCCTGTGGCAAGCTCAGCCTGCCGGTCGTGATGATAGCCATCAGGTCGACCGGCTGACACAGAGCAGGTACACAGAGAGAAGAGGTTGATGATGATGTCCAGCACAGGGAAGACCAGCAGCAGCGCGCCGGCCGCGGCCGCCTATCGGAGCAGGTGGTCGCCATGGCCGTCGTAACCGTCGCCGCCATGGGTTTCGTCTTCCTCGTGGCGGTCGCGATCGTCGTGGGGATCTTGGACGCCGCGCGGACATCCAAGTGGCGCCAGGTCGCGGCGGCGCGCCGGGAGGAGTGGGAGGCTCGGCATCCCGCGTTCCACGGCGACATCGACAATGCGGACGAGGACTGATCGGCGCGTTCCCGGGGAGTGATCACGCCATCCGATCCGACCGTCGCACCCATGGCTACAGGGTGCGACGGCCGGACAGTGCCCGACCGAGCGTCAGCTCGTCGGCGAACTCCAGATCGCCTCCCATCGGGAGTCCCGACGCAAGCCGGGTGACCGAGAGGCCCGGGAAGTCGCGAAGCAGCCGCACCAGATAGGTGGCGGTCGCCTCACCCTCGGTGTTGGGATCGGTCGCGATGATCACCTCGGCGATCTCGGTCTCGTCGGCCGCCGGGCCGGTACCGCCGAGCCTGGCCAGCAGCTCCCGGATCCGCAGCCCGTCCGGGCCGACCCCGGCCAGCGGGTCCAACGCTCCACCCAGCACGTGGTAGCGGCCCGTGAACTCGCGGGTGCGCTCGACGGCCAGCACGTCCTTCGGCTCCTCGACGACGCAGACGATCGTCGGGTCGCGGCGGGCGTCGGCGCAGTACCGGCAACGTTCCCGTTCGGAGACGTTGCCGCAGAGATCGCAGAACCGCACTCCCTCCTTGACCTTCGCCAGCACGTCCTGCAGGCGCGACACGTCAGCGGGGTCGGCCGCGAGCAGGTGGAACGCGATCCGCTGGGCGCTCTTCGGTCCCACTCCCGGCAGCCGGCCCAGCTCGTCGATCAGGTCCTGGACCGGTCCCTCGAACACCGGGCCTATCCGAGACCGGGAAGGCCGAGACCGCCGGCCAGCGGACCCATCCGCTCGGCCTGCAGCTCTTGAGCTGCCTGCGCCGCGTCTTGCAGCGCGCCAACGAGGAGATCTTGCAGCGTCTCGACGTCATCGGGATCGACCACCTTCGGGTCGATCCGCACGGCACGCACCTCGCCCGCCGCGGTCGTCGTGACCTGCACGAGGCCGTTGCCGGCCTGGCCGATCACCTCTGTCGAGGCCAGCTCGGCCTGCGCGGCCATCAGCTCCTCCTGCATCTTCTGTGCCTGCTGCATGATCATCTGCATGTCGGGCTGACCAGGTTGCACCAGCGGTCTCCTCGCACGTCGTTCCCGGCGTCTCCAGCGCAGCCGGCTCCGCGCGTCAGGGTAGAGCGTGTCCGGCAGGTCGACGCCATGAGGCAGGAGATCCAGCGAACACCGGCTCAGCGGACGTGACCGGCGAGTCTCCTTTTCACCAGCCAGGACGCCAGCTCCACTAGCACCGCACCGACGCTCGCCACCACGAGCGCGGTGAGCATGGTCGGGGCGTGGTCGGGGTCGAGCTGCCAGAACTCCCGGCCGAAGAAGAAGGGCAGGAACAGGGCCTGGGCGAACGCGGCCAGCGACGCGACGATCATCAGGACCTTCCACCCCTGGAACGGCCGCGCGACGACGACGAGCACCCACGTCGCCACCAGGTACAACGCCACGACCGCCGCGGTGCTCTGCTGGATCTCGGTGGCCGAGCCGTCGGCGCGCGCGAGCAGGTAGGTGACGAACGTGACCAGCCCGGCGATCACCCCGGACGGTGCGGCCAGCCGCAGGACCCGACGCACGAACCCGGTCCGTGCCCGCTCGGTGTTCGGCGCGAGGGCGAGGAAGAACGCCGGAATACCGATGGTCAACGAGCCGATCAGCGTGAGATGGCGAGGCAGGAACGGGAACGGCACCCCGATCGCGCCGATGAGCACCGCGAGCAGCACCGAGTAGACGGTCTTGGTGAGGAACAGGTTCGCGACCCGCTCGATGTTGCCGATCACGCGGCGGCCCTCGGCCACGACGTGCGGCAACGTCGAGAAGGAGTTGTCCAGCAGCACGATCTGGGCGACGGCGCGGGTGGCGGGGCTACCCGAACCCATGGCCACCCCGATGTCGGCGTCCTTGAGCGCGAGCACGTCGTTGACGCCGTCACCGGTCATCGCGACGGTGTGGCCGCGGGACTGCAGCGCGCCCACCATGTCCCGCTTCTGCGCGGGTGTCACCCGGCCGAACACGGTGTCGGTCTCGAGGGCTGCGGCCAGCTCGGCGCGATCCTGCGGCAGCGCCCGGGCGTCGACCGGCGCGTCCGCCCGGGGCAGGTGCAGCGACGCGGCGACGGAGCCGACGGAGCGCGCGTTGTCCCCGGATATGACCTTGACCTGGACGTCCTGCTCGGCGAAGTAGGCGAGCGTGCCGGCCGCCTCCGGACGGACGCGCTGCTCGAGGACGACGAGCGCGACCGGCTCGACGGCACCGAGACCCTCGGCGTCGACCGTCCGGTCGGTGCGGCCCAGCAGCAGCACGCGCAGCCCACCGGCGCCGAGCCGTTCCGCCTCCCCGCGCTCGGCGCTACCGGCCGCCAGGAGCACGTCGGGCGCGCCGAGCACCCAGTCGCCCTCGCCGTCGAAGCTCGCGCCGCTCCACTTGCGGGCCGAGGAGAACGGTGCGGTCGCCGTGACCGTCCAGCCCGGGGACGGGCACTGCTCGGCGATGGCGGCGAGGCTCGCGTTGGGCCGGGGATCGGCGGCGCCGAGCGCGCCCAGCACCCGTCGGAGCGCGTCCTGGTCGTGCGCACCGAGCGGCTGTACCTGCGCGAGCCGCATCCCGTTCTCGGTGAGGGTGCCGGTCTTGTCGGCGCACACGACATCGACCCGCGCGAGGCCCTCGATCGCGGGCAGCTCCTGGACCAGGCACTGCCGGGCGCCGAGCCGGACCACACCGACGGCGAACGCGATGCTGGTGAGCAGCACCAGGCCCTCGGGGACCATCGGGACCAGGGCCGCGACCATCCCGCGCACCGCGTCGTCGATCTCGGTGCCCGCCGTGCGGAGCTGGCTCCAGATGATCAGTACGGCCGCCGGGACCAGCAGGTAGGTGATGATCTGCAGGATCCGGTTGATGCCGGCCCGCAGCTCGGAGTCGATGAGCGTGAATCGACTCGCCTCCTCGGCCAGCTGGGCGGCGTAGGCCTCCCGGCCCACCTTCGTCGCCTGCTGCGCACCACCGCCCGCCGCGACGAAGCTGCCCGAGAGCACCGGGTCGCCGGGCTGCTTGTGCACCGGGTCGGACTCGCCTGTGAGCAGTGACTCGTCGACCTCCAGGCCGTCGGCGACGAGCACCACCCCGTCCACGACGATCTTGTCGCCGGGGCCGAGGTCGATCACGTCGTCGAGCACGACGCCACCGGGGGACAGCTCGACGAGCCTGCCGTCCCGCCGGACCCGCGGGCGCGCCTCGCCGACGATCGCCAGCTTCTCGAGGGTCCGCTTGGCCCGCAGCTCCTGGACGATGCCGATCAACGTGTTGATGATGATCACGAACCCGAACAGCCCGTCCTGGATCGGCCCGATCACCAGGATGATCGCGAACAGCACCCCGACGATGGCGTTGAACCGGGTGAGCACGTTCGCCCGGACGATCTCGCCGACGCTGCGGCTCGTCCGGGCCGGGACGTCGTTGGTCTGTTTGGCGGCGACCCGCGCGGCGACCTGGTCGGCGGTGAGCCCGACGACGACGTCCGTCCGTTCCTGCGTGGTGGACACGTCAGCGCAGCCTACGCATGCACCGGTCGTATGCCCGGGTACCGGCACCACCGCAATCCAGCATCGTTCGTGCCTCAGCGTCGATCGATCGCCCTGGCGCCGAGCTGGGAGCTCAGCAGCTCGATCGCCACCTCCTCGGGATCGCGGTCAGCGGCCGGGGCCGCCTCGCGGACACCGGCTGCCCCCGCGGCGGGCGGGGGCTCCTCGTCGTCGGGCGGGGCTTCCTCGTCCGGTGGCTCCGGCGGCAGTGGCACACCGCCGTCGGACGCCGTGGGCCGACGCTCGGGTGGCGGGCGCTCAGGGGGCGGGCGCTCAGGGGGCGGGCGCGAGGACCGGCGCTGCGGGGCCGCCGGCGGGGGCGGCGGAGGGTCGCCGCGCGGAGCCGCGGGCGGGGGCGGAGGGTCGCCGTGCTCGCAGCGCACCTGCCAGCGCACTCCGAGCACGGCGTGCAGCGCGCCGGCGACGACGTCGGCGTTGCGCTGCTCGGACAACCGTCGCGCCAGCGAGGGTGCCCCGATGCCGAGCACCAGCGTGTCGTTCTCGACGCTGCGGACGGTGGCGTTGACCAGCATCGCCTCGACGCTGCGGCTCTGCGTGCGCGTGGCCGCGAGGATCTCCGGCCACACCCGGCGCGCGGCGGCAGCGTCGAGTGCCACTGGGGCGGCGGGTTCGGCGGGTGGTGCCGGGTCGCCGGAGCTCGCTGGGGACGGTGCGGCACTCTCGTCTGGCTTCGACGGGTCTGCACGACCGGACGCGGGTCGCTCCGTGGTGGCCCGGCCGGGCGGGGGCTCCGCCTCAGCATCCCGGGCCGCTCGTGGAGCGTCAGCGCTTTCCGCGGGGGTATCGCTCGTAGCCCGGGCGTCGGACCTCGCGGCGCCGGCGGCGGCTCCGCCGGCAGGCTGCTCGCTCTCGTCGCTGGGCCGGCGGAAGGTACGCCGGTCGGTCGCCGACCGCGACTCATCCTCGCCGGCCGGCTCCGCCACGGCTGCCGCGGGAGCGATGGCGTTGCGCCGTTCGAGGCGTTCGAGCCGCTCCAGCAGTCCCGGCTCGGCGGTGCTGGCCGCGGGCAGCAGCATCCGCGCGCACAGCAGCTCCAGCAGCAACCGCGGCGCCGTCGCACCGCGCATGTCGATGAGCCCGGTGTGCACGATCTCGCCGTAGCGCGCGAGCGTGGCCGGACCGAGCTTCCCGGCCTGCTCGACCATCCGGGCCAGCTCGTCGTCGGCCGCCTCGACCAGCCCGCGGTCCGCAGCCTCCGGCACCGCCTGCAGCAGGGTGACGTCCCGCAGGCGCTGCAGCAGGTCGGCGGCGAACCGGCGGGGGTCGTGCCCGGCCTCCACCAGCCGGTCGACGGCCTCGAACACCGCGGCCCGGTCGCTCGCGGCCAGCGCGTCGACGACGTCGTCGATCAGCGCGACGTCGGTGACCCCGAGCAGCGCCACCGCCCGTTCGTAGGTGACCCCGCCGGGGCCGGCCCCGGCGAGCAGCTGGTCGAGAACCGACAACGAGTCCCGCGCCGAGCCACCCCCGGCCCGGATGACCAGCGGGTACACCCCCGGCGCCACGACGGCGCCCTCCTGGTCGCAGATGCGCTCCAGCAGCTTGCGCAGCGTGCCGGGTGGGATGAGCCGGAACGGGTAGTGGTGGGTGCGGGAGCGGATCGTGGGCAGCACTTTGTCCGGCTCGGTGGTCGCGAACACGAACACCAGGTGCTCCGGCGGCTCCTCCACGATCTTGAGCAGGGCGTTGAAGCCCTGCGTCGTGATCATGTGTGCCTCATCGACGATGAACACCCGGTAGCGCGACTCGGCGGGGGCGAAGAACGCCCGGTCGCGCAGCTCCCGGGTGTCGTCCACGCCGCCGTGGGAGGCGGCGTCGAGCTCGGTGACGTCGATGTTGCCCGGCCCACCCGGCGCCAGCGCGACACAGGAGGAGCACGCGCCGCACGGATCGGGCGTGGGGCCCTGCTCGCAGTTCAGCGACCGCGCCAGGATCCGCGCGCTCGAGGTCTTGCCGCACCCGCGCGGCCCGGAGAACAGGTAGGCGTGGTTGATCCGACCGGCCGCGAGCGCGGTGCGCAGCGGCTCGGTGACGTGGTCCTGCCCGACCACCTCGGCGAACGTCGCGGGGCGGTACGTGCGGTACAGAGCCAGCGCCACGGCCGTGAGGCTACCCACCGGCACCGACAGGGCCGTGCGGCGGGCAGGGCCGGAGCGGCTACCCGGCGATCGACCCGTGCACGTCGAACAGCGCCAGGTCGGCCGCCGCGCGCCCGGCACCCCAGCCGTCGGCGTTGGACACCGACACCGAACGCTGCACCATCTCCGGGAAGAGCCGATCGGTGAGATCCTCGGCCGCCCGGCTCCGGGCGGCGAGCACCGGAAGCAACCGGCTGTCCTCGCGCACCTCGGCCGTGCCGGCCGCACTGGCGGTGTCGAGCCGCTCCCCGATCCGGGTGGCGTAGGAGACCAGGAAGGACTGGCGGAACGATCTCGTCCGCGACGTGCCGCGCCGGGTGACCTGGCTACCGGCCGCCAGCATCGCCCGGTTCGCCTGCACCAGTAGCGAGGTGGTGAGCAGCTCCACGATGTCGAGCTCGGTCTCGGCGCCGATGACCGTGACGAAGCCCAGCTTCTCCGACCACACCGAGCGGCACCGGTTCGCCGTGGCCACCGACTGCACGAGCATCGCCTTCGCCCCGGCGTAGGGAGCCTCCATCCACAGCCGCCGACCAGAGGCGGCCGGTACCCGACCGCGGTCGTGGTCGGCCACGGCCTGGTGCAGCGAGTACCGGCTCATCAGCTCCTGCGCCTTGGCCGAGAGCGCCTCCGCCTCCTCCGGGAACTCGGTGGACTCGGCCTTGGCCAGCAGCCCACGGACCTTGGCGAGCGCCTTCTCGTCCACCTCGCCCGCCGCGGTGGTCGAGGCGACGGCGTGCCGGCTCTCGCCGGGCAGCGGCAGCAGCCGCTCCATGACCGGGAGCGTCCCGAGGGTGGCCAACACCTCCAGCACGATTCTCAGCGAGGTCCGAAGGTCGTAGCCGTACCGGGCGGCCCAGTGCCGCAGGTGCGGTGTCGCGATCTCCCGATCGATCCCTGCCGAGACCGCGGCGAGAGCCGCGCGCCATCTCGGATGCAGCATGACCTCCGGGTAGCGCCGGGACTCCACGACGATCGCCTCGGCCAGGTAGTCCACGACCGGCGCCTCGCACCGGCGACGGACGAACTCGGGCAGGTCAGACGGCAACCAGCCGTCCTCCCACGCCGTCCGGATAGCCTCGGCCACCGTGAGGTCGGCCGCGACCTCGAACTCCCGGCCACCGCTCGGGCCGAAGTCTCTGAGCAGGTCGGCGGCATGCTGCTCTAAGTCACCACAGGGGCACATCGCCGCCATCCGCAGGGCCGCGACAAGGATCTCCTGAACGGCGACCCGATCCGGCCCGACGCTGAACCCGCCGCCGAACGAGGTGCGCTCACGACCGGCGGCGGCGGCGCGCCGCCGGTCCTTCTGCTTCGCTGCCCGCTTCTCCCGGTTACGTCTGCTCACGGCGGGCAGTGTGCCGGACCGGTCCGACAGTCCCCAAGCCGACACGCCGAACACCTGACGCCGATCATGAGGGGACCCCGCGCACCCGCCAGAGCCCGTTGACCCTTGCTGCCTTCCGGCCCTGGGGGAGTTCACAGGATGGACGCCGCGCGGGGTCCGGGGCCGAGTGTAGTGCCGACGCGGACGGCCGCGCCGCCCCGGCTATGCTTCGACGCGGAGGATTCGCCTAGAGGCCTATGGCGCGCGCTTGGAAAGCGCGTTGGGTTCACGCCCTCGCGGGTTCGAATCCCGCATCCTCCGCCACCCTGACCAGCGTCAACGCTCCCAGCGGGTCGTAGCGTGGACGTCCCGGCGTTCCGGGCAGTCTCACTCACCACCCGGCGGGCCGCAGCAGTACGCCTACGCGCTCAGCGAAGTCGCAGCGGACGACGCCCGTGATGTGCTGGTAACGAGCCGCCATCGCTGTCGTAGGACCACCCCATGTGCACCATGACAGCGCGCTCATGGTCAAGGTCTGCGCTCGGTCGGTGTGGCGGCCGGTGATGGCCGTGTGGCTGGGATGCTGTGCGGCATGGTCGGTGACCGTCGAGTGCCCCCACGTCGGGTGTTCTTGTCGCACACCTCAGAGTTGCGGCGTTTCCCGGGTGGGCGGTCGTTCGTGGCGGCGGCGGAGTCGGCGGTGGCACGGGCGGGGGACGCGGTCACCGACATGGCGTATTTCCCGGCGCGGGACCAGAAACCAGCCGAGGTGTGCCAGGAGGCGGTGCGTGCGGCGGAGGTGTTGGTGCTGATCGCCGGGTTCCGGTACGGCTCCCCGGTCCGGGACCGGCCGGAGGTGTCCTACACCGAGTTGGAACACGAGACCGCCGAACAGTCGGGTATCCCCCGATTGGTGTTCCTGCTCGGCCCGGACACCGACGGCCCGGCGGAGATGTTCCGCGATCTGGCGCACGGTCCGCGACAGGAGGCGTTCCGAGAGCGGCTGGCCGACAGTGGGGTGATGACCGCAACGGTGACCAGCCCGGCGGGGTTGGAGACCGCGCTGCTGCACGCGTTGACCACCCTCCCCCGCCCCGACACACCCCCCACCCCCGCGACCGCAGCCGGGGGTGCTGGTGGGGCGGCGGGGGTGCGGCGGGTGTGGACGATCCCGGCCCGCACGCGACAGTTCACCGGCCGCACGGACATGCTCGCCGAGTTGGCCAGCACCCTGCAGGCCAGCGGGTCCGCGGTGGTGGTGGCGGTGACGGGGATGGGTGGGGTCGGGAAGACCACCACCGCGATCGAGTACGCCCACCGTCACCGCGACGGGTTCGACATCGCCTGGTGGGTACCGGCCGAGGACCCCACCCTGATCCCCGACCACTTGCACACCCTGGCCTGCGCCCTCGGACTGGCCGACCGGGCGGATCCGGCGGGGGTGGGGGTGGCGCGGTTGCTGGCCGAACTGCCGCGACGGGAGCGGTGGCTGGTGGTGTTCGACAACGCCGAGGACCCCGACGCGGTGGCCGGGTTCCTGCCCGACGGGCCGGGACAGGTGCTGATCACCTCCCGCAACCCCGACTGGCGCAGGGTCGCCGAACCGGTCGGGATCAGGGAGCTGCCCCGGGAGGAGTCGGTGGCACTGCTGCGCCACCTCGCCCCCGCGCTGAGCGATCGGGATGCGGGGCGGGTGGCGGCGGCGGTGGGGGATCTGCCGTTGGCGCTCACGCAGGCCGGTGGGTTGTTGGGGGACACCGCTCTGGACCCCGACACCTACCTGCGGTTGCTGGCCGAGCGGGCGGAGACGGTGCTGGATCAGGAGCCGGGTGGGGGGTATCCGCGGTCGGTGACCGCGTCGTGGGCGGTGGCGTTCGACCGGCTCGCCGCCGATGAGCCCACCGCGCTGAAGGTGTTGACGGTGGTGGCGTGGTGCGGGCCCGAGCCGGTGCCGATCACGTTGTTCACCGACACCCCCGACGCACTCCCCACACCGCTACGGCAGGTCGCGGATCCGCTGGTGCTCACCCGCGCCACCGGCATGATGTCCCGACGCGGTATGGCCACCGTCACGCCGCACAGCATCAGCGTGCATCGGGTTCCTGCGGCGCTGCTGCGCTCACGCACCCGCCACGACACCCCGACCCCTGACGGCTGGAGGGCGATCGTGGTGCGGCTGCTGCGCACCGCAGCACCCGAAGGCAGCCCGTGGAACAACCCGGGGGTGTGGCCGCGCTGGCACCAGCTGCTCCCGCACGTACTGGCCGCCACCGACCCCGCCCGCCGGCTCGACCAGGTCCCCGAGCAGGTGGCGTGGCTGCTCGACCGGGCCGCGACCTACCGGCAGACCCGGGGGGAGCCCCACGCCGCGCTGCCGCTGTTCCACCGGGCACACACCCTCGATCGGGAACGCCTCGGCGACGACCACCCCGCCACCCTCAACTCGGCCAACAACCTCGCCCTCGACCTGCACGCACTGGGCGAGCACCAGCAGGCCCGCACCCTCGACGAGGACACCCTCACCCGCTCCCGGCGGGTCCTGGGCGACGACCACCCCGACACCCTCACCTCCGCCGGCAACCTCGCCCTCGACCTGCACGCGCTGGGCGAGCACCAGCAGGCCCGCACCCTCGACGAGGACACCCTCACCCGCAAACGGCGGGTCCTGGGCGACGACCACCCCGCCACCCTCACGTCCGCCGGCAACCTCGCCCTCGACCTGCGCGCGCTGGGCGAGCACCAGCAGGCCCGCACCCTCGACGAGGACACCCTCACCCGCCGCCGGCGGATCCTGGGCGACGACCACCCCTACACCCTCATCTCCGCCAACAACCTCGCCCGCGACCTGTCCGCGCTGGGCGAACACCAGCAGGCCCGCACCCTCGACCAGGACACCCTCACCCGCTCCCGACGGGTCCTGGGCGACGACCACCCCGCCACCCTCGCCTCCGCCGGCAACTTCGCCCGCGACCTGCACGCGCTGGGCGAGCACCAGCAGGCCCGCACCCTCAACGAGGACACCCTCACCCGCTCCCGGCGGGTCCTGGGCGACGACCACCCCGATACTCAACGCACCGCCGACAACCTGACGGAGATCCTTCAAGCGTTGGGTGAGGACCAGCAGTGAGGTCAGGGTGACCATCGTGCCGGTGATCCGCCCGGGCTCTGGTTGGACTCGTGGTGGCGGTCGCTGCCGATCGTCGGCGCTGTCGCGTGGGAGTAACGCAAGTGTTCTGACTTGGGCGTGGAGGCTCCGCGGTTATCGGTGAACTGTCCTTCGCGGAACGTGAAAGCGAGAGGTCCGCGAGGGCCCCGACGGCATCGCCGTCGCCCACCGCTGGCCGCTCTGACCCGAAGCCCCGAGGCTGCGCTCGGGCTACGGCGTGCCGATGGCCTCTCGGTAAAGCAGCTCGTACAGGTGCGCGCCTTTGATCAGGATCGACACCTCGACCGGGTGCTCGTTCGTCGAGTAGATGACCCGAAACTGGCGGATCACGGGGACCCCGTCGGGCAGCTCCAGGCCTTCGAGCTCGTCGGTGGTGGGTGGTCGCGAGGACAGGCGGTCGGTGAAGTACACCTGCGGGTAGCCGAGTTCGGACAGAACATGAGGCGCCCCGCCGGTGATCTTGGCTCGACCAGCGAGGGCGCTGCCGCCGGCGATGTCAGTGGGGTAGTAGGACCAGGACAGATCGACAGGCTCGCTGTTGTGGAGCGTCAGTCGGTGCCGAAGGATGGCGGTCCCGTCTGGGGCGAGGTTCAAGGTCGCGGCGACGTCGAGAGGCGGCCGGACCTCGGCCACATCCAGTAGCCGGTACGAGTATCCCCGTGGACTCGGCTCGAAGTAGGCGCCCACCCGCACCACGAGCGGCTGCCTGTCCCGTACGTAGACGCCCTTGCCGACTCGGCTCGTGAGGAAGCCCTCGGCCTTGAGCGCAGCGAGGGCGCTCTGGATCGTCGTGTTCGCCGCGCCGTACTGCTCCACGAGCTGCTGGGTGGACGGCAGTTGCGTGCCGGGCAGCAGGTCACCGGACATGATCTGCGCACGCAGGTGCGCGGCGATCTGCTCGTAACGGGGACGACCGTCTCGCCTGCCGACCACAAGAACCGACCTCCCATGCCGTTGCCGTGCCGGTGGGTCTCACCTGGCCACCCTACCGGTAAGGCGAGAAACCAAGAGCTTGGTATCAAGTGGTGGGTGCACCACGGCTTGATACCAAGGACTGGCGGAGGCAATGCACTCGAACTAGTCTACCTTGCACCCTTATCGTTAAGCGCTCATTCGGCCATCGACACGTATCTCCGAAACTGAGAAACCCAACGGTCCTTACCACCCTTACCGCGACTCTTCACCAGGGCCTTGATAGTCCGGATTTAATTGTTTGATCATCGCGTCGTAGATGGGCGCATCGGTAAAGGGCTGGATGGATCCGACACGTTGGTATCCCCACCTCCTGTATGCGTGCTGAGCTGCCCGAGCTTCGGGTCGAACGAGGAGCGTGGCGCGCTTTTCGGAAAGTCCGGCAAGTAGATGAGTGTGGAGTTCGCGTCCAATGCCGTGACGTCGATGGGGGCGCGCGGTGGCTAATTCGATCACCGCAAAGGTCCGTCCTGGATATTCATTGGTGACCACCGGGGAGATCTCCTCCTGTACTCCTTGCCACCACAGCGTTTCCGGGCCAAGCCGGTAGCCAAAGGCAAACCCGATAGGATCGTGAAAATTTCTCGCGACTACCAGCCGGAAATTCGATTGATGTAGTTGCTTTGACCAACTAGCCACAAATGATTCTACATCGCTGGGGTTTTCACAGTATGGCGGTTCGGCGTACACTGAAGCGTAAAGGGCTTGAACATATTCCAGCTGTGCTCCTGCTGTTCCAGCGCGGTAGATTGTCATTATAACATTGTCGAGATATGTTTGATTGCTTGTCATGCTCTTGGGAAAATTTGGCGCGCCGCAGCGGCAAACGACTTAGCAGGCCTGTAACTCTGCTGCGCGAGCGAGTCGATAGCATCAAGTAGACGAGTAGAAATTCGTTGAGAACCGAGGATCAATTCGCCTCTCTGCATGATATTGTTCGCTATCGAGATAGCCTCGTCGAGTTGGCCAGAGCGGATGAGGATCGAGGTGAGTCGAATTTCATAAAGAGAGTGATTGCGTGGAAAAAATTCAACATCGGCATTCGCTAGTGTGGTACGAGCCGAGGTTTCGGCAGACTTGAATTTTCCTGTCGCGAGGTATACACGAGTTTCGTGGGACGCGAGATCGGCTTCGCCCCAGAAGTTTAGCCATAAAGGCTCATCACCACGTCGGCCCTGATCAAGATATCGCCGAGATTCGGTAATCTTGGAATTAGCAGCGGTCGCGTCATTGGCTTTTGCAAGACCGACAGCTTCGCGTGCCGCTAAGACGGAGAGCAAAGTTGGACTTGCGCTCGTGCCAGCAGCAGCCCGCGCAGCATGAGCAAGATCAATCGTCTCACGTGCTGCACTTGCCGGTCCGGCGCTAGCTTGTAGAGCCATGGATGCGAGTGCCGTGATATGCGCTTCCGGGACGTGCGTGGGATCAGAGAGATGACAAGTTTCAAGCCACCAACGGCGGGCCTGGTCCTGCATGCCGGCGTCGTAAGCAAGCCATCCTGCATGCTCCATCGTCGCTGCTGTTACTGCGCGCAGGTCACTCCCCACCTGCGGTGTGTATGAGCCGCGCCGGAGGGCGTCCTGCAAGTGTTGCGCGATCCGCGCTGCGACCTGATAGACAGCAACACCGCCGTGCCGGTCGTCGAGTTCAAAGAGGCGGCGGAGGCTTGTCCAGCAATGGGCAACGTCGGCAGCACCGATGCGGCCAGGCGTAACAATGGCCTGAGGCAGCATGGCGGCTATGACGATCGTCAGCGCGCCGTTAAAAAATTTACGTCGGTCCACCTCATCCAGTGTAGAGGAGGTCGGCGGGGAGGGCACTAGCCCAAGCGCAGCTGGAGCGATGCCGAGGGCAGCGGCGAAGTCAATTAAGATCATCATGTCCCTAGCGGCACGGCTCTGCCCACGTTCGAGGCGTGAGATCGTCGGCTGGGAGTAGCCCGTCCGTTTGGCTAGATCATGTTGGTTCCAACCCAAAGCTTGACGAACGATCTTGATGATCGTGCCGGTATCCCCCGCGGCGACAGCTGAGCTGCCCAGGGGTGAGAGTAGAACTTTTGTTACCAGAGGGTTGCTCACGAAGGTCGCTCCTCAGTGCAAGACATGCGAAGAAGGTAGCACACGTATTCAAGTGTGGTGAATCGGATTCATAGCTGCATAGGCGTATGTGCCATAGCCGTGGCTGGTTGTGTACTGGCTCAGCACACGACCGTCCTAACGAGAGGTAACAGCACTATGCCAGTCGAGGATCCGCCCTCCGCGCCCGAGGCTCCCTACCGAGCCACCATCACGGCCTCGACGCTCGATGATGACGAACCGCGCGGGCAGGTCGTCGTGAAGACCACACCGGTGTTCAGTGAGCAGCTCGCCGCGTGGAACGCCCTGCCTGGCGAAACGGAACTCGCCGATGATGTCGACTATCAGCGCATCGTCGTCGAGTGTGCGGGCTGGGCAGACTTCAGCCGAGCCGAGGCCACCCGCCTCGCGACCGCGCTCCTGCTCGCCGTCACCGACACCATGAAACGCGGGACACTCCGCGACGACGACGCCGTCGCCCTCCTCTACGAAGTCTCCGACCTGCACCCCGCCCTCCTCCGCCTGCACCGGTTGTCACTCCAGTCCGCACGACAGACCGAGAGCGCAGGCCCGGATGCCGCACCCGACACCGACGATCCATCCGCACCATGACCTCCCCCGACCCGACGATGCCGGTCTGCGTGCTCTTCACCGAACGCGGACACGGCGACCTCGGCATCGGACACCCCTACGACATCTTCTGGCGGATCCCCCGCGACCACACCGGTAGCCTGCGCCGCGCCCTCACCGACGCCCTCACCGGCTGCGGCTTCCACCAGGACCCGGGCAGACCTCGCTACTGGGACGGCCCCTTCGACCTGCCGAAACTGCCCGGAAACATCACCGTCTGGCGCGGCGACGACGACACCCTGACCATCGGCCGCGCCGCACAAGCCCACCACCGCGTCCGAGCCGAGCACACCGAGGCGCTGCGCCACGCGATCCTCGCCGTCCTGCACGACCGCGCCACCGACCCGGGACGAGATTTCACACCACCCCTGGCCGACCCCAGGACCACCACTGAGCAGCACCGCACCGACCGCCGATTCGGCTGCCGCTGACGCAGGGGTCGGCCGGGCAGTAAGCGGGTGCACGCGTCCCAACGTGCAGGGATGCCTGGACACTCACGTAACACCTGACAAGGGGAAATACGGATGAACCATGAGCTCACGCCCAAGAGCGGCGCGGGCGCCGTCGCTGACAGCGTCGACGCTGGACCTCAGAATGGGTCGGCGCCTGCTGAGAGTGAGCGCGTCACGCTGGTCATTTCTGACGCCGATGCGCCGGATCGTGTGCGGATGACGGTCGAGGAGCTCGGGCTGCGCTACTGGTTCGACCTGTCGCTGGATGCTGCGGCCGTTGTCGTCTCGTCGTTGCTGGAGGCGCTGGACCGCGCGCTCGCAGCTAACTGTCGATCGGCGGACACGGCATCGCTGGACACGGTACGTTCGGCCATTGACACGTATCTCCGAAACACAGAAACCCAACGCCCTGAAGCGGAAGACGAGTAACGGAACGGTGACACGACGACAGATCGTGTCACCTCACCCAGGCCGCGCTGTTCGGTCGGTGGCAGCCGGCGTCGGATCCAGCGCCAACATCCCGGCGGGGCCGCGCGTCATGAGGGTCTACTGGTCGTCGCTTGGCTGGCTGGTCGATCGCCACGCAGCAACGCCACGATGCCGTTCAGCTTCGTGGTCAGCATCTCGTGTTGCTCCCGCTGCGCACCCTCGATGCGGTCCAGCCGACTCTCGAAGCGGTCAAGCCTACCCACCGTGAGATCGAGCGACTGCTGGATCTCCTCCAGCCGGGAACCCTGCCACTGCTGGGTGCCAGCGACTTTGGTGACCAGTCTTGTACGTGCCGTCCAGCAGCTCGTAGACGTCGTCCACGTCGTGTCAGATCTGGCTGATCTTGCGCTGGAACTCCGGCGAAGCCATGCCTCGTAGCGTAACGCTGACGGCTGCTGGTGCCCGTCGAGCACCGTCTGACACGGCGGCAGACGTGTCAGCAGCCGGGCGAGGTGCCCGCCACCGGAACAGCACAGACTCTCGAGGGCCGCTGTCACTGCTCTCGAGCACCAGGAGCGGGGTGGGCAGCGGCGAGCCGGGCGCGCCAGATCAGCGACACGACCGTCGCTACTACGGAGTTGTCCCACCCGACCAGCCACGCGAGGATCATCCGGTCGTAGTTCCCCAGCTCGACCCCGACCAGGGCGCCGGCGAGCGCATCGGCCCGATCCTGCTCGTTGTCGACCATCCATGGGCCTCGCGTGTCCGTGTACGGCGGGAACACGGACTCCGGCCGCACGTCCGGCGGTCCCGGCACCCACCCGGCCGAGTCATCGCCTCGATCCTGCAGCTCGTGCCGGCCACGGTAGGGAGCCTGCATCGTCGGCTCCGCCTGCGCGACACAGTCTGCCAGTACCCCGCGCAGGACACCGATCTCGTGTGCAGCCGGATACCCAGACCGCTGCGCCGGATCGTCACTTGCTTCCATCGTCCCCTGCCCATCAGTCTATTTGTTGTCTGAGCCAGATTGAATACTGGCGCGCTCCAGTAGAGCACAGTAAGGAGGCTCGCGCCAGTTGAGTACGGTGAGTGCATGAGCGCGCCCGACCGACGCCCCACGAGCGAACGCATCGCCGACGAGCTGCGCCAGGCGATCTCCTCGGGTCAGCTCGCGCCGGGTGCCAAGCTGCCGTCGGAACGCGAGTTGGCCGAGCGGCACGGCGCCGCGCGGAACACCGTTCGGCAGGCCATCCGCCTGCTGAGCGAAAGCGGGCTGGTGACCGCCGAGCACGGGCGTGGCGTCTTCGTACGCACCGCGGCAACGCTCATCCGCCTCGGCAACGATCGGTACTCCCCGCGCTACCGCGACGCCGGGCTCTCACCGTTCCTGCTGGAGTGCGCCAAGCAGGGCAAGGTCGGCCGCTTCGAGGTGCTGTCCATCCAGCGCATGGTGCCGCCGCCGGAGGTCGCGAGCCGGCTCGATCTGCCGACGGACGCGGAGTCGGTGCTGTGCCGGGAGAACGTGTTCTGGGCCGATTCCGACCCGATGCAGCGGGTCACGACCTGGATCCCGTGGACGATCGCGGAGGGCACCGGCCTGCTCGACGACGAGGTCGGCCACCCCTACGGCATCCACGGGATCTTCGACGACAGCGGTCACACCATGGTTCGGATGCTCGACGACATCAGCGCCCGCATGCCAACCCCCGACGAGCGGGCCCGCTTGCAGCTCCCGCCGGGCGTGCCGGTGATCGAGGTCCTGCACACCAGCATCGACCAGGACGGCCGACCCTACGAGCTGACCCGGTTCGTGCTCCGCAGCGACCGGAGCGAGCGCCGCTACGACATCCCGGTGGAGTGACGCGAACACAGCCCGGCGGTTGCGGTGGCCGCGCGGTGCGGCGGTCTGGGGTCATCTCCTGGTCGCGGCGCTGATCTCCAACGCCGTTCCGTACAGCCTCTTCGCGGTGGCGGAGCAGACCGTCCCGTCCAGCCTGGCCGGTTCGGTCTGGTCGGCGCGGTTGGGGTCCTGTCCCCGTGGAACGCCGACCGTCCAGGATCGGTGGGCGGACTCGTTGCCTGCGTCGCCGCGGCGGGCAGCTACGTCTACCAGGCCCGATACCTCACGAACCGCGGCCTGTCCCCGCTCGTGCTCGCGGCCGCCCAGCTCGCTGTGGCCACCGTGCTCCTGGCCGCCGCGCTACCGGTCGCCGGACGCCACGCCGTCCACCTCACACCCACCGCGCTCGGCGCCATCCTGATCCTCGGCTTCCTCGGCACCGGCCTGGCCTACGTCATTAACTTCGCTTTGATCGCCACCGAGGGCGCGACCGCAGCCAGCGTCGTGACCTACCTCGTACCGGCCGTGTCCGTCGCCCTCGGGGCCGGCGTCCTCGGCGAGCCCGTCGGAGTGAGCCTGCTGCCCGGCCTCGTCCTGGTCCTCATCGGCGTGGCCCTCGTCCGCCGGCCGCAGTCCCCGCCGACGACTATCCCGGCCCGCGCAGGGTGATCTGTGCGGTCTGCGGATCGTGGTCACTCGCCTGGCCCGCGAAGCTGTAGTGCTCACCGGGCCGCGACGTGTCGCTCAGCGCCTGCGGCCCGCCGCGATCGGTTCCGGTGGTTCCGGTCGTCACCGCCGGCATGTCGACGTAGGGCCCCGGTGGCCGCTGCGCCGGGAGTCCGGACCGGTCGGTCCCCGGTCCGGTATCGCGCACAGACCCGTTCAGCTCGGTGACGAGCAGGTTGACGAGCCGCGCGAGGTCGGCACGGACGCCACCCTGGACGGCGGCGAGCCGGTCGGCCTCCTGGCGGGCCAGCTCGAGCACCCGCCGCGCCTCGTGCGCGAGGCGCGTCCGCACCACATCCGCCTCCGCCTCGACCTGGGCACGGCGCTGCTCGGCAGCCCGGTCCGTCGCGGCGCGCAGGGCGTCGGTCTCGGCACGGGCGGCGGCCGCCTGGTCGGCGAGCGCCTGCTCCCGCTCCCGAAGCTCAGCGGCGCGGCGGGACGCCTGCTGGTCGAGCCTCGTGGAACGGGCGATCAGGTTCTGCTCGACCTCGTGGCGGTACTGCTCGGCTTGGGTGCGACCCTGCTCACGCAGCGCCGCGGCGTCGCGCGCGGCGGTGGCGCGGACGTCGCCGGCCTCCTGCTTGGCCAGTCGCATCAGCTTCTCAGCACGGAACCCGAACCCGTCCTCGGTCGGCGTCGCGGCCGGGTACTCCGCCCGCAGCGTCCGGTTCTCCCGTTCGGTGGCGGCGGCCTGCTGCTCGGCCACCCGCCGCCGCTGCTCGCTGATCTCCAGCTCGCGACGCATCGCCGCCCGCTCGGTGGCTACCTGGTTGACGAACGCGTCGACGGCGACGCGGTCGTAACCGCGCAGGACGATCTCGAAGCTCGGCGAGTCAGCAGGCGGTGAACTCCGACCCTGCGGGTCGCCAAGGTCGCGTCGCCCGGCCTGCGGGTCGGGCGACGGACTGGCGGATGCAAAGTTTTCAGCCACGGCAGAGTAGTGGCAAGTGGGTGCTCAGCGCGCCGCGGGCTGGCCGGGCGCCGTACCTCGCGTGCGCGACGCCTCGTTCCCACCGGATCGCCCGGAGTCGCCCCCGGCACCATCGCGTCGTGGCGGAGTCCCGGCATCGTTCGACAGCTCGCCCGACAGCACCTCGACGAGCCGGGCCAGCTCGGTCCGCACGTTACCTTGCAACGCACCCAATCGGGCGACCTCCTGCGCGGCCTGGTCGTGCTGCCGCTTGGCGGCGGTATCGGCCCGCAACCGGATCTCCGACGCGGCGGCCTCCGACTCCTGGCGCAACCGGTCGGCCGAGTGGGCGGCCGCGGCATGCAGCTGGTCGGCCTGCTCGCGGGCGGCCGTGAGCTGGTCGGCGATCTGCTGCTCCCGTTCCTGCAGCTCCGCGCTGCGCTGGGCGGCCTGCTCCTCCAGCTGGGAGGCGCGCGAGATCAGCGTCTGCTCCACCTCGTGCCGGTGCTTCTCGGCGGCGGTGCGGGCCTGCTCGATGATTGCCGCCGACTCCTTGGACGCGTGGCTGCGCGCCTCCGCAGCCTCGTGCTCAGCCATCCGCAGCAGCTTCTCGGCCCGGTAGCCGAAGCTGTCCTCGGCGGACTTCGGTTCGGCACGGCCCGACTTCGCGCGCATCCCGCGCAGCTCGGTCTCGGTGGCCTCGGCGTGCTCGGTCGCGACGCGCCGCTGGCGCTGGACCTCGGTCAGCTCCATGCGCAACCGGTCGATCTCCTTCTGGCGCTCAACCACGTACTCGTCGACCTGGCGACGCTCGTAGCCGCGCAACGCAGTGTCGAAGTGCTGCCCGCCGGCCTCTGGAGTGGGAGCCGACGTCGTGCTGCTTGCGGGAACTGCCATGGGTTACATCCTCCGGGTGTCGGTGAGATCCTGATCGCGCTGGCTAGCCGTCAACATCTCGAAAAGAGCGGTGCAATCGTTACAGCCGATGTCTATTGTGCACTCCTTGGTGTCGGGTGCTGCACCCACCACTTGACACCGAGCGGCATGACCGTGGCCCACGAGCGAGTGCAGGATGCCGAGCTCATCCGCCCGGCCCGCGCAGGGTGAGCCGTGCGACCTGCGGATCGTGGTCGCTCGCCTGGTCGGCGAACTCGGCGTTGATGTGCACCACGTCGTAGTCCACCGGGCCCAGGGTTGGGTTGACCAGGATGTGGTCGAGGGTCTGCGAGTTGCCGTCGAACACGAAGCTGTAGCGCTCACCGGGTCGCAACGTGTCGATCAGCGCCTGCGGCCCACCGCGCCCGGTGAGGATGTCCAGGGTCGGCGAGAACGGGAAGTCGTTCAGGTCGCCCAGGACCACGAGGGCGGCCTGGCGGTCGATCCCCACCAGCTGGTCGATGAACCCGCGCAGCACCGTCGCCTGCTGCGTTCGCTGGATCTCCGAGACGCGACTAGGTGGCTGGAAACGACCATGCAGTGGCTGGTCACCACCCTTGGACGCGAAGTGGTTGGTGATCACGAAGACCGTGCGACCCTGGAACGTGAACTCGGCGGCCAGCGGCTTGCGGGAGTTCTCCCACGCCGGGTTCTGCGGATCCACGCGCCCCGGGGAGAACGACAGCGCCGCTCCCCGGCCGGCGGGACAACCTGCACAGCGGTCGTGGCGTCGCCGCCCGGCCGGTCGACGAACCCGACCCGCACCGGGTCGAACAGGAACGCCACCCGGATGTTGCCACCCGGCTGGCCGCCGTCCTCGTTGTTCTCCGGGTCGATCACGCGGAACTCGTAGCGGGGCCCGCCCGCGGCCACGATCGCGTCGATGAAGCGCGTGAGCGTCTGGTCGGAGGCCACCACCCCGTTGTTCGTCGGCCCGGTGTTGTCCTGGATCTCCTCCAGGGCGAGGACCTCGGGCGCGCGCATGTTGGTGACGACGCCCCGGGCGAGCTGGTCGAAGACGGCCTGCGGGTCGGACGGGTCCAGGTTCTCGACGTTGTAGGTGCCCACCGTCAGCTGACCCGGCGTGGCCGGCGCGGTCACCTCGCGGGTGAGGCCACCGGAGGCGAGCTCGCCGAGCGCGCTGGCCTGCAGGACGTACCCGCCGAAGGCGGTGTAGTCGAGCGGGCCCACGGTGGCGCCGGTGAGCCGGTCGCCGACGTCCGCGCGCGGGAAGAGCCGCTGCGCGAACGGGATCAGCGACCCGATCTTGAGCCGGCCGCCGTTCTGGTCGGCGTAGGACGCGAGGAGCGTGCCGCCGCGCACAGTCGGGTTCTGGCGGGGCCTGGTGGTGATGTACAGCCCGTTGAAGTCGTCGGTCGCACCCATGACGCGCACGTCGGTCACGCCGATCCGCATGCCCTCGCGGGACTCGAGGAAGTCGAGCGCGAACCGGGAGGGCTGCAGCGGGAACGCCTCGATGCTGCCGCCGTTCGCCTCGGGTGTGTAGGGCTCGGGCACCGTGGTCTCGGTGAGCATCTCGGCCTCGGGCAACGGGTTGCCCGACGAGGTGACCGTCACCTGCGGGCCGGTGAGCTGGGTGATCGACTGGTTGGCCGAGTCGTCGCCGCCCGGCCGGAACTCGGCGACCGTCCCGGTGACCGTGACGGCGTCCCCGGCCTGCGCCGGTGGCGTCGCATCGTCGAGGAAGGCGAACAGGCCCTCGGAGGTGGCCGGGTCAGCGTCGGGCTCCGGGTCCTGGAACCAGAAGCCGCGCGCGGGGCCGAAGGCCCGCACCGCGGTCACGACACCGGACACCGCGACGACCGTGCCCACCAGCGGCGATACGCGGGTACTGCCCTGCACGTCGTGGATCCGGGCGGGTGTGCCGGTCGGGGACGGTTGCTCCGCGTCGCGGCCGACGGCGACCTCCGGCGAGGAGGTGGCGGCAATGACGCCCGCTGCGGCCAGGCCCGCGACAGCGAGTACCGCCGCGGTGGCGGCTCGGTGGGTGAGCTTCACGCAGACTCCGTTCACGGCGGTGAAGCGCATCCCAACCCGACGGGATGAAGGAAAGATGACGCAGGCGCGGCCCGACGGGCGGCATCGACCGTCCAGAGGAGGAACACTCGATGTCGACGACCTGCTACTCGACGAGGACGGCAGCGCCTGCGTGGTCGACGGGTATATCTCAGGCGCAGCGCTGGGTTACTGCCACAGCCCGGGTGCCCGTGGTGCACGGCCGCGTCGGTGTGGGCCCCTCACGGATCACCGGTGGTTGTGGGTGGCGTCGGGCGGATCCCGACCTCGCGCGCCGGGCGTTAACGGCATCGCGCGCGCTCGTTGTGGTCCTCGCAGGGCCCGTAGACCCTGCGAGGACCACAATCGGCGCGCGGATCGTCCGGCAACCGACGTCGGCGGCGGACGTTGTGGATGCCCGCCGCCGCCCTCGGGGCGCTGTTGACCCGAGGGCGGCGAACTGCGGACGTCACGCGGAGTGGTGCCGATCTGTTTCCGTGGTCGCCTTCTTGCGGTTGAGCACCGTGGCGGCGATCACCAGCGCCGCAGCGAGCAGGACGACGTCCTTGAGGACGTACTGACCCTCCAGCGTCGGCGCGTGATCCGGACCACTGAACAGCCGCTGCGGAGCCAGCAACGCCGGCGACAGGAATCCCAGCACCGAGGGCACCAGCAGGTAGACACTCACCCGCAACCCCCGACCGAGGATCAGCGACAGGCCCAGGGCGCACTCCATGATCGCGGTCAGCACCATCAGCATCTGGTCGGGCACCAACCCGAAGGTAAACAGCTTGGTGGGCACCAGGACGAGACCCTCAGCCGGGCTCACACCCGGGAAGTACTTCAGGACACCGAACCCGAGCAGCACCGCACCCATGCTGATCCGCAACAGGGTGACGCTGTGCTGGTGCAACCAAGCGGTGACCGCCCCTTCGAGACCGCTGGCGGTGGTGCGGAAAGTCCGGAACATCGATCCGGTCCGCTGCAGCGGCCCCCGCGATGCCGGGTCGACGGTGTCGTGGTGGGCTTGTTCAGCTTCTGGCTGCGCAAGCTTCGTGGTCATTTCCAGCTCCCCCCGGAGTTAATGGACGTCCGTAGAGAGGGGTCGCCGTCGGTGTTCAATACCCCGCTGAGTGCTGGGGCCAGTATTTCACCTGATCGGAGGAGCGTGGTCGATGTCAGGCGCCGACAGGCGCGCGGTCAATCCGCGTCACGGCTCGTGCAGGGTCGTACCGGGCAGGCAGGTCAGGCAACCGAGCCGGGTCTTGCTCACCGACAGCTGCGCGGTTGCGCCGCAGTGCGGGCAGCGTTCCGCGGCGAAGGCGCCCAGCGCGGCAAGCCAGTCGAAGGTGAACGGGTAGCACCGCGGCCCGCGACGGACGTCGACCGGCACCCGCCACCCCGGGACCAGCACGGCGTGCAGCCGGAACGGGCGGATCTCGTGACGGGCCTGGTACTTCTCGTCGATCTCCAGCAGGCGCCGGGCCCGCTCCTCGCGGGTGCTCGCCGCGCGGGCGGCCAGCAGCTCGGCGCGGTCGTGGTCGGCGCTGGCCCGCCGGCGCTCCAGCGACTGCAGCACATCGTCGTAGTAGGCGCGGGCGTGCGCGCGTTCCCGCTGATGGGAGTCCGACGCCTGGGCCGAGAGCGTGCTGCGCCGCTGCTCGGCGGCGGTGTCGAGGATGTGGTGGGCCTGCTGCAGCGCGCCGGTGACCGACTCGAGCGCCGCCTGCGGCGCGGTGACCGGACCCTCCGGGCGAGGGGCGCGCTGCAGCCGCGAGACGGCGTCGGGGCCGAGCTGCCGGCCGGAGATCGCGTCGACCCAGCACTCCAGCCGCTCCTGGTAGCACTCCTCCGCGGACACCGTGTAGGTCACCAGGGCACCCACCCGCACGATCGGCCGGTCGATACGGACCGGCAGCCCGGTCACGTCGATCCGGCCGTGCTCGACGGGGAACTGCTCGCGGACCCGGTCCTGCAGCTGCGCGGAATCCGGTGCCGGGGTGGTCGGTGCGGCGAGCGCGATGACCCCGACGTCCCCGTCGGTCAGGGCCGTGTCCGCCGCCCGGATCAGCAGCGGATGGCCGGTGGCGAGCAGCACCATCCCGTCCTCGCGGGCGACGTCGGGGTCGGCGGTGACGATCAGCTCGTCGGGCAGGTCGAACTCGGCAGCCACCGCGGGGGGCAGCACGACCAGCGTGCCGTCGGGGGCGGGCTCGGTCAGCCCGCCGCGGTCGTCGACATAACGCAACCAGAAACGCAGGCCAGGGTCCATGCTCAGTCCTCTCCGACCAGCTGGTCGACAGCGCCGCGGGTGCGCAGGTAGTCGCTGCGGGCCCGAGCGAGATCGGCGCCCAGATCGTCCAGCGAGGTGGCGAAGGCGTCGTCGTCCTCGGCACTGACGTACGCGGTGAACACCGAGGTCTCGAAATCGAAGTCGTCGGTGACCCGGCCCAGGATCATGTCCAGCTCCCCGACGACGAGCTCGAACAGGTTGATCTTCGACTCGAGCACGTGCAGGATGCGCTCCTCGATGGTGCCGCGGGAGACCAGGTTGGCCAGCAGCACGTCGTGGTCCTGGCCCACCCGGTGCAACCGGCCGAGGCGCTGCTCGATCTGCATCGGGTTCCACGGCAGATCCATGTTGATCATAACGTGGCAGAACTGCAGGTTGCGACCCTCGCCTGCGGACTCGGTGGACAGCAGCACCGGCACGTCGTCGCGGAACGACGCGACCACGGCGTCCTTATCACGGCGGGACAGGCTGCCGTGATAGCAGGCCGCCGGGATACCCGCTGCGGCGACCTCCGCGGCGAGCGCGTCGAGGGTGTTGCGGAACGCGGTGAACACCAGCACCTTCTCGCCGCGCTCCACATGGCTGCGCAGCCGGGCCAGCAGCTCGTCGGTCTTGCGGGGGCGTTCGATCGCCCGCGCGCGAGCAGCGAGGTCGGACCAGCCGACCTTGTCCAGGGTGGGCGCCACCGCGGCCGGGCTGGAGCCGGCCAGCCGGGTGAGGCTCCGCAGCGTCATCCGCTGCGACGCCGCCGCCGCTCTCGCCTCGCTGCGGATCCGGGCGGTGATCTCGGCGTAGAGAGAGCGCTCCGCGTCGCACGGCGTGACCAGCACGGTCTCGGCGAGCCGCTGCGGCAACATCACCGCGACCTCGCTGCGCCGGTGCCGCACCATGATCCCCCTGGTCCGGGCGCGCAGGGCGGCGACGTTGCGCAGCGCGTCGACCCCGGTCTCGGCGGTGCCATGAGTGCTGCGGAACTGGGCGGCCGTGCCGAGCAGGCCCGGCGCGACGAGGTTGACCAGCTCGTAGAGATCCTGCAACCGGTTCTCCACCGGGGTGGCGGTGAGCAGCAGCAGGTACCGGGTGCGCAGGGCGCGGGCCAGCCGGCCCGACGCGCTGGACGGGTTGCGCAGCCGGTGCGCCTCATCGACGATCACCACGTCCCATCGCTCGTCGATGACCGCGGACTTCAACGGGTCACGACGGGCCGCGGCCAGCGAGGCCAGCACGACCGGCCGGTCCTCGCCTGCCTCCCAGCCGCCGCGGGCCGCCACCGTGGTGGGCAGCGCGAACTTGCGCTCCAGCTCCTCGCGCCACTGGCCGACCAACCCGGCCGGGGTGATGACGAGCGCGCGGTCGGCCAACCCGCGCATCCGCAGCTCGGACAGCACCAGCCCGGCCTCGATCGTCTTGCCCAGGCCGACCTCGTCGGCCAGGATCGCCCGCCCGCGCATCCGGCGCAGCACCGTCTGCATCGTCGCGAGCTGGTAGTCGAAGGGGCTGAAACGCAGGCGCTCCTGCGACAGCACCGTGTCGAACCCCGGCCGGCTCCACACCTCGCCGGCCTCGTCCACCATCGCCGAGCGGTGCGGATCGACAGCGGCGGCGCCGGCCAGCCGCTCCAGCAGCGGCCGGTACAGGGCCAGTACCTCGGCGCGAGCCGGATGCTCCGCCGACAGACCTACAGACATGGGCGCCCCTCTCGTTCACGACGAGACGCACGCTAGCGCGGACCCCTGACAGTCCAGCGCACCCGCCCTCGCTCAGCTGCGTACGCGACTACGAGACCCTCTCAGACCACACGATGCCTCGACATGCCAGCGTGACCACATCGCTCCCCGCGCCCACAGTGGCCGGGTCCCCTGTGGTTCACCGACAGGCTCTCGGAAAAATCTTGAAAAGATTTTCCGGGTGGTGGTCGGAGGGGCCGGAATTGTCGGTGGTGGCGGGGATGATCCTGGTGTGACCGACAGCCCGCTGACCTCCGCGCACACCGCCCTGGCGGCGGGGCTGGACGCGCTGTGTGCGGCGGTGGGTCCGGGTGCGGCGGATGTGGAGCTGCTGTCGGCGTTGACGATCTGTGAGGGCATCACCCGCCGGGTCGACCGCCTCGCGGTCGGTGTGATCGCGGACCTGGACCGGCGCGGAGCGTTCCTCGAACGGGGCTACCGCAACCCGACCGCAGCGGTAGCCGACCTGCTCGGGTGGGACCGGTTCGAGGCCCGACGCCGCGTCTGCGCGGCGGAGCAGGTGTGCGGGCGGGTCGGGCTCGATGGGCAGGTGTTGCCGGCGCGGCTGCCGGCCACCGCCGAGATGTTCACGACCGGACAGGTCGGGCTGCGGCATGTGGAGACGATCGCGAAGGTCCTGGCCTCCGACGCCGCCGGACGCCTGACACCGTCGG
>Ga0136634_10000032_pt1 | contig 65331 bp, 60 predicted proteins | sample AntDrymUQ8332106_2_FD_104654 | JGI IMG/M metagenome (GOLD analysis project Ga0136634, IMG submission 104654) | Polar desert sand microbial communities from Dry Valleys, Antarctica - metaG UQ833 (21.06) | ecosystem: Environmental > Terrestrial > Soil > Desert | place: Antarctica: Dry Valley... | reverse complement strand
TGGTGAGATTATTTTTCAGGAAAGCCTTCCTGTTGAAGAAAATGATACAGTAACTACTCTCGCCAAAAAAATTCAAATACTGGAACATTATCATTATCCCCAGGTAATACAATCTGTACTGGAAAAGCAAAATCATCGTTAAAACAAAACCATATATAGTCAGGCTTACAATACTTACCTAATATTACTTTGTTAAAATTTTAATATTGCGATTTTTTTTTATTGTAATTTTTTTTGCACTGGTAAATAATCTGCATGCGCAGCTAACCGTTAGTGGAACTGTTTTTGATATTTCCAGGAATAATTTTGTTGAAGATGTACGGGTAGTAAGTACGGGTGGGTTATTTGCTGTTACTGATTCTATGGGCAGGTACAGTATATTAGTAAAATTATCTGATTCGATAAGCTTCATTTATAATAATAAGCCCACACAGAAATTTCCTGTTGCTTCCATAAAAACCCCAGACCAATTTGACCTGTCATTAAAATTAAAAGTGGAATCCAGGTACAGCCTCTTAAAAGAAGTAAAAATATTTTCAAGGTCTTATAAACAGGATTCTTTGGAAAACAGGGAAACTTATGCTGACGTTTTCGAGTATAAAAAACCCGGGGTAAGAAGCAGTATGTCTCCAGGGGGCGTGGCGGGAGCAGATCTCAATGAGCTTATAAATATATTCCGTTTCAGGAGAAACAAACAGCTGCGTGCGTTCCGGCAACGGCTTGAAATTCAGGAACAGGATGCCTACATTAATCACAGGTTCAACAAAATATTTGTAAAAAGAATTACGCATTTGCCCGAAAAATCCCTTGACAGCTTTATGGTATGGTACAGGCCTTCCTATGAATTTGTGAGTGCCAGCAGTGAACTTGATTTTAATCAATATGTGCTTGAAGCTTCATATCAGTATATCAAACTTATGCAACTGAAAGCAGTAAAGCCGGAGAAAAACTAATGTAATTTATAAATATCATATATGCATGAAATCAATATTCCAGTAACTTTTTTACATATTCATCAAGCCGGCTATAAGCCATAAAATTCTTTTCCAACTCAATATTAAAAGGGATAGGAGTATCCATACTTGCACATCGCATAACAGGAGCATCCAGCAAAGTATAACAATGTTCTGCAATCCATGCAGCAATTTCTGCACCTACTCCACCAGTTAAAGAGTCTTCATGAAGAATTAATACTTTTCCACTTTTGCCAGCTACATTTTTAATTGCATCATAATCTAAGGGAAGCAGGGTCCGCAGATCCAGGATACCTAAAGAAATGTTCGGATTTTTATCTGCATAATCAAGTGCCCAATGTACACCTGCTCCATATGTAATTATTGAAATATCTTCTCCTGCCTGTACATGTTTTGCTTTACCGATCTCAATTTCATAATATTCTTCCGGCACCTGGCCGGTTACACTCCTGTACAAAGCTTTATGCTCAAAAAACAATACCGGGTTAGGATCATTGATCGCAGCGATCAGTAAGCCTTTTGCATCAAGAGGTGATGATGGATAAACAACTTTTAATCCTGGTGTATGTACAAACCAGGCTTCATTACTCTGGCTGTGAAATGGCCCTGCGCCAACACCACCCCCTGTTGGCATTCTTATAACAACATTTGCGTTTTGCCCCCACCGGTAGTGAATCTTTGCAAGGTTATTGATGATCTGGTTAAAACCAACAGTAACAAAATCTGCAAACTGCATTTCCATTACAGCTTTGTAACCTTCCAGGCTTAATCCCAATGCAGCCCCTACAATTGCACTCTCACACAGTGGTGTGTTCCGAACCCGTTCCTTACCATATTTCTCAACAAAACCCTCAGTTACTTTAAAGGCACCTCCATATTCAGCAATATCCTGCCCCATCAAAATCAGGTTGGGATGTTCCTTCATTGATTGATTTAATGCATCTGATATTGCACCTATAAACTTTGATTCTTTTCCTTCCGTATAAAATCCGGGCGCGGAATTATCCAGTAATGTAACATGGGATATTTGGCGGATGTTAGTTGCATATACATCCTCTAATTCTTCATCAGTATCCGGTTGTATAGGAGAAGCTTTATACGCTTTCTGCAATTCAGATTCTATATACTCTTTTGTTTCATTCCTTGCAGATGTAATATCACCTTCACTTAAAATATTTTCCTGTTGCAGCCATTTTTCATAATTACTTATGGGGTCTTTTAATTCCCATTCTTCAAAAAGGTTTTTTGGAACATACTTAATCCCGCTTGCTTCCTCATGCCCACGCATCCTGAATGTCATACATTCTACCAGGTAAGGCTTCTGGTGCTTTATGCAATATTCCCTTACACCTTTTAATGTATCATAAACCGATAAAATATTATTACCATCTATTTGTACTGCTTCCATTCCATAACCAATCGCTTTATCAACCAGGTTTTTACATTTATATTGTTCACTTGATGGAGTGCTTAATCCATAGCCATTGTTCTCAATGATAAAAATCACAGGTAGCTCCCATACAGCAGCTACATTTAAAGCTTCATGAAAATCTCCCTCACTTGTACCACCTTCCCCGGTGAATGCCAGGGAAACTTTTTGCTTATTGTTTAATTTATATGCCAATGCAACACCTCCTGCTATGGCAAGCTGCGGACCCAGATGTGATATCATTCCACAAATATGATGTTCTGTGGAACCAAAATGAAAGCTGCGTTCACGTCCTTTACTATATCCATCTTTATTTCCCTGCCATTGCATAAATAGTTTACTCAGCGGCATTTTCCGGGTGGTAAATACTCCCAGGTTCCTGTGCAACGGCATGATCCATTCATCCTGTTGCAGTGCCATTGTCGCGCCAATAGAGATTGCTTCCTGGCCTATACCGCTAAACCATTTGGATATTTTTCCCTGCCTTAATAATACAAGCATTTTTTCCTCGATCATCCTTGGCAGCAACAGGTTTCTATACAAACTAACTAATGTTTCCTTTGTCAGATCTTTTTTATCAAAATTCATATGAATGTTTGGGGCAGCAAGTTACCCTGATTTTTGGATTAAGAAGGCTTCGTAAATTTTATAATTGAATGAGCATAATAACCGTATACAAAATTATCAACAGCGGAAGCATCTCAATATATGTGCTGTTAAAAGAATTACAAAGTGTTTTATGCTGCAGGCTTTTTTATGCAAACATTAAATTTTTTGCATCATTCATAAAACAACTGTTATGAAATCTATTATTAAAACTGCTCTTTTTACTTTATTAATTACTACTGCATTTATAACAATGGCTTTCTGGAAGCCGACAGAAAAAATTTATCCATCGGTTAAATATAATAGTAAACCCCGGATACAGGTCGCAATATTATTGGACGTTAGTAGCAGCATGGATGGCCTTATTGAGCAGGCTAAAGCCCAGTTATGGAATATGGTAAGTGTAATGGGGAAAGCAAAATGTGATAATATAATGCCGCAAATAGAGATTGCATTATATGAATACGGACGTTCAACAAATGATGAAAAGAAGGGGTATGTAAAACAAATAGATGGATTTACTTCTGACCTAGATCAATTGTCAAAACACCTTTTTTCATTGAATACGAATGGGGGTGATGAATATTGTGGCCAGGTGATCTATACTTCTTTATCTGAATTAAACTGGGATCCGTCCCCTTCTAATTACAAGGTTATTTTTATCGCGGGTAATGAAGATTTTCTGCAGGGCAACATCCAATATACAAAAGCCTGTGAAGAAGCAAAGAAGAAAGGTGTCATCATTAATACCATTTATTGCGGGGATAAACAGCAGGGAATACGGGAACACTGGAATCTTGCAGGAGAATGTGGCAATGGTAGTTTTACCAATATTAACCAAAATGAAAAAACGGAAAATATTCCAACACCTTATGACAGTACAATTTTCGTTTTAAATGAAGAATTAAATGGCACTTATGTATATTATGGAGCCGAGGGAGTAAGTAAATATGCCGACCAATCCTCAATGGATAAAAGCAATTTTGAGATGGGGGTTGCGGTCGCAGCAAAACGCATTGCAGTAAAAAGCAAAAGCGGACTGTATAAAAATACCAATTGGGACCTGGTAGATGCCTATAATAATGATAGCCTTGTTCTGGAAAAAATAGATCTAAAGACCCTTCCAAAAGAATTTCAAAATAAAAGCCGTGCAGAATTAAAAGCAATAGTGAAAGTAAAGAATGATACACGTTCAAAACTTCAGAAAGATATAAGTGAAATCAACATAAAAAGGGAAGCTTTTGTATTGAAACAAAAAGAATCTTCTATAAAAAATGTTGCAACACTGGAGACAGAAGTAGAGAGGATTATTAAATCACAGGCAAAGCGTTTTAATATGATAATTAAGTGATTACACTAAACTTGTCCGACACCTATAGGTGTCGGACACTTGTATTTACTTCTTATCAAAAAAAGCATTCAAAATAGATGAAAGAATGGAAAGCAACAGGCTGAACAACACTGCCCATAAAAGGCCATCAACCTTGATACCATCAATAATCTTATCTGCAAGAAGTATGATGATGGCATTAATTATAAAAAGCCAGAGGCCTAATGTTATAATTGTAATGGGTAATGTAAGCAATACCAATAATGGTTTTACGATAGCATTTAAAACCGCAAGTAACAATGCAAAAATCAAAGCTGTTTTAAAATCGTTAATGTGAACTCCTGTGAGAATGGTTGACAATCCATAAGCAACTGCTGCTGTAATAATAAGCCGAATAATGAAATTCATGTGAATTATAATTTTATTTAGAAGTCTTTATTTAATTAAAATGTTACTGACCAAAAATTAATAAACTACCAGCTCATAAAATTTCTCAGGTTGAAGGTATTTATTTGCCAGTTCTTTTAACTCCTTTGCACTGATTGTTTTCATTTCTTCCACAGATTCATAAAAATATTTTTTATCCAGGTTATTAAGAATAATATTTTTCCATTTTGCCATAATGTGGAAAGGGCCATCAAGGTCTCCAAGAATCTGACCGATCATATAATTGCGCACCAGCAATAACTCAACTTTACCTATTTTTTTTTCACGCAGCTTTTTCATTTCTTTATATACTTCTTCAATAGTTGCTTCACAAACATCTTTACCTGCTTCTGTACTTATTACCCATGCGCTTTGCTGAATATGATTCTGTAAATAACTGTATATACCATATGTATAGCCTTTTTCCTCCCTAATATTCCCCATTAATCTTGAGCCAAAAAAGCCACCCAATACATTATTAAGGACGATAACTTTCTTAAAATCCGGATGATGACGATTGGGAAAATTTTGAGCAATACGAATAGCTCCCTGAACTGCAGCAGGGTCATTTTGAACCCGGAATTTTTTTTCAGCTGCAGGGCTCACTTTTATATCAGGTAAAGTAAAAGAAGGTTTGGCAATAGTAAGTTTTCCAAAAAAATCATTTAATAAATTTTTAATTCCGTGTGGAAGATTTCCTGCTACAAAAATTAAGCAGTTGCCATTAAGATAATATTGCTGATAGAATTTTTTAAGATCATCGGTTGTTAATTTGTCAATATCTTCCAGCTGGCTATTCGAACCATATGGATGATCCTCTCCATACAGGTAATTATCAATTAACCTGCCAGCAACAAATTCACATTTTTGCAGGTTTACTTTTAACCATTGCTTTGTATTTTGCTTATAAATCTCAAGCTCTTCAGAAGGAAAAATTGATTCAGTTAGCATATCCTGCATAACCGGTAATAATTTTTCTATATGCCGGGACAAGGTATGTACGGAAAGTACGGCCGTTTCGCTGTAACAGGCCCTGGTGCAATATGAACCATAATATTCAAAATCTTCATTTAACTGGAAAGCAGTCCGTTTTAAAGTACCATTCTTCAGCATAAAATTGGTTGCTGCGGCTATGCCTCTCTGATGTTCAAAAAAATTTCCTGCATAAAAAACGATCTCTATCTGAAGCACTTCCTGTGCACCTGCATTGATAGCATATACAGGAACACCATTATCCAAAGTATAATGATCGTAGTCTTTTAGTAACAGGTTGAATTCAATGGCATCTTTAATAGGCGGCGCTATTTTTCTATTCATCTTTTAGTTATTGGATAAATAATAAAGCGTGCTACAGTTATTCTCCCGGAATATTAACCGGCTTTCCTTTAAAATATCATCCAATGTCACTGCCTGGTAACGGGAAAGTTCAGTATTAATAAGATTTGCATCACCCATTAATTCGTAAATAGCAATGCTCGCAGCCCTGTTCATAACAGTCATATCCTCAAATGCCATTGCGCTCTCTGTTTTGTTTTTTACTTTCTGCAACTCAGCTTCTGTGATACCAGTTTCCTGTAACTTTTTTAATTCTTCTATAACAGCTGCTTCTGCGTCTTTAATATTTTTTCCTTTTACAAGTTTGCCCTCAATGGTAATTATTCCTGCATCCATACTACCCATATGGTAACATTCAATATTACTAAATAGCTGCTTTTCTTTTACAAGTGCCTGGTAAAGGCGCGATGATCCGCCACCACTTAATATATCGGTAATAAGATCCGCAGTATAATACCTGCTATCCGAACGGGGATACATATGCCATACTTTATATAATGCATCGAGGGGAACATTCGCCTTAACCTCCATCTGCCTTGAGGCTTCCTGTGGAGGCTCGGGGGAAATATTGCGATCATATTTCTCCCCTGCTGGTATTGGACCAAACCATTTCTCAGCCTTTTTCATCACTTTTTTTACAGAAACATTTCCAGCTACAACAAGTATCGCATTAGAAGGATTATAATGTTTAAAGAAAAAGTTTTTTACATCAGACAAAGTTGCATCTTCCACATGTTTTAATTCTTTGCCAATTGTCATCCATTTATAAGGATGGCTAGTGTAACATAATTCACGCAGCTTATGCCATACATCACCATAAGGTTTGTTGATATAATGTTCTTTAAATTCTTCGCAAACAACTTTACGCTGCACTTCGAGGCTTTTTTTTCCAAATGCCAGGCTTATCATCCGGTCGCTTTCCAGCCAAAAAGCTGTTTCAATATTTTCAGCAGGTAACTGACAGTAATAATTCGTTAGGTCATTGGTAGTATATGCATTGTTTTCACCACCTGCAACCTGCAATGGTTCATCATAAACGGGAATATTTTTACTACCGCCAAACATCAGGTGCTCAAACAAATGAGCAAAACCTGTTTTTTCCGGATTTTCGTCTCTTGATCCAACATCATATAACACATTGACTACAGCCATTGGAGTGCTTTTATCTTCATGTATCAATACACGTAACCCATTCGATAATATAAATTTTTCAAACTGAATCATGCGGCAAAGTTAAGGTGTGATCCGGGATGAAAAAGTATACTTTTTTACATGCCTGTAAGAAGTAACGAAGGAAATAGAAGGTTATGAGTTTTATAAAATACTTTTCGTATGAAGTACAAGCTCCATTAGTTTTCCATCCCGCCTTATAATAATTCTAATTCTTTTATTGGGCACCTGCAATAAATTTTTATATTGTTGAATATTATGTGAAACATTATTGCTTACTCCAATGATCTCATCATCCATTTTAAATCCTGCTTTATCTGCAGGCGAATTTTTTATAACATCAACTATCATCACTTTATTATCAACATAGTAAATTCCAAGCCCGGTATAGGCATAGTCAAATGGCTCATCAAAGTGTGAATTTGGGGAAAGGTGAATCTGGCGCCGGGGATAATTAATGGTCATGTTAAACCTGCGCAACAATTCATTTCCAACCAAACCACCAGAAAAAGGATAAGATGTAACATTATGAGTATCCTCATAAAGATAAGTAGGCACTTTAAAAAAGCGGTATGGCCCAATCTTAACTTCCTTTATCACCGTTAGACGCATTTCCAGCCTGCCAAGCATGCCTTCAGCCTGTGTGACCAATGGTTTTCTTTTTGAAGAAAGTATTGCACTATCTCTGGCAAACTGTTCACTCATTAAAAAGCAAAGACCTGCACCTGTATCAAAGTAAAAATTAAAATCCATTCTTCGTTTGTCCCTGATATGCATATACAAAATAGGAAGTGATGTGAATATGGGGTAAAGTGTAAACCCCGGTTTTCGATAAACAAATTTTCCGGGTGAATAAACTTTAATCAACAGGCTGTCAAAATCAAAGTGTACAATATACCTGCTAAAGAAGCTGTATCCAATTATACCATCAACCTTTTCTCCATAAACGCTGGTCAATACCTCGTAATTATTTACATGAAAATTCAATTTTTCTAAAGTAAGATTAGGAAAATGAAGGGATTTATTGAACACAAAATCAACCTTTCTTATCCCTCCTATTCCAGTAATAGTGGTGTCGGATTTTTTCATTTCAATTCCATACTCACTACAGGTTGTTGAATCCAGCGAAATTCCCCCGCTACCTGTATCAAGAATAAAATTGAAACTGTCTTTCTGGTTTTCAAAACTCGCCCTTACCACCATCACACCTCCACTGAATACTTTAAAGGGAAATTTAGTAATAAACCTGGCTTGTGGTTCAGATGAATTTTGCTGAGCAGAAAGAGATAAGGGTAAAAGGATACATATTATGATGCAATTAATGTTTCTCATTAGTATAATTCTAATATACAACCTAATGGAGTTAATTTTGTATTTCTTATTAGAACGGTTAATCTTTCTTGATTTAATTTGATTTTTAAAATATGGACCCCGCCAATCTATACAAAAAAGCGATGTCATTTGAATTCCTGACTGTAGAGGAAGGGGTATTTTTATTCGAAAACGCTGCATTGGCGGAGCTGATGTTTATTGCTGATGAACTCAGGAAAAAGCAGGTTCCGCATGGAAAAGTTACGTGGCAAATAGACCGTAATGTGAATACAACAAATGTATGTATTGCCAATTGTAAGTTCTGCAATTTTTACAGAGTACCTGGGCATCCCGATGCATATATTACTGATATTGATACGTATAAAAGAAAAATTGAAGAAACAATTAAATTTGGCGGAGACCAGTTGTTGTTACAGGGAGGCCATCACCCGGCATTGGGTCTAAAATTTTATGTTGATCTTTTCAAGGAACTTAAATCCCTTTATCCCGGTATTAAATTACATACCCTTGGCCCTCCCGAAATAGCTCATATTACCAAGCTGGAAAAAAGTACTCACAGGGAAGTATTGCTTGCATTAAAAGATGCCGGAATGGATAGCTTGCCAGGGGCAGGTGCAGAAATACTAACGGATAGGGTAAGACGCCTTATCAGCAAAGGAAAGTGTGGAGCGCAGGAATGGCTTGATATAATGGGGGAAGCGCATAAGCTTGATATTACCACTTCTGCCACTATGATGTTTGGACATGTGGAAACTTTACAGGAGCGTTTTGAACACCTGGAGAAATTAAGAGATGTGCAAAGCCGAAAGCCTATCAGTGCAAAAGGTTTCCTGGCCTTTATACCCTGGACTTTCCAGGATGCAGATACCTTACTGGCGCGTATCCGGGGTGTTCATAATCTTACTACCCCTGAGGAATATATCCGAATGATAGCCATGAGCCGTATCATGTTGCCAAATATTAAAAACATCCAGGCAAGCTGGCTAACAGTGGGCAAGCAGGTTGCTCAAATCTGCCTTAGAGCAGGTGCAAATGATTTCGGTAGTATTATGATTGAGGAAAATGTAGTGAGTGCAGCAGGTGCCCCACACCGTTTTACAAACATTACAATACAGGAATCTATAAGGCAGGCAGGATTTGAACCTCAACTGCGTAACCAGCAATATGAATGGAGAGAGTTGCCCGTTATGGAAGAGCAGGTAATAGATTATTAAAAGGACGATGGATCATAGACCATGGACCATAGACGAAGGACTATAGACGATGGACCATGGACGATAGCTTACAAAGAAGGGCCATAAGAAATAATTCCGATCCTATGATTGTTGCCACTTAAAGTGGTAAAGAAACCCTTAAAGTGAAAACAAAATAAAAATGTATCATAATGAATGAGCCAGGAGTAATATAATATATTAAAGAATACAGCGTTTAAAATAGGTTAATATATACCTATGAAATCGCAACACCCCCTTCCAAAAACTCACATATTGTTACAGGCAATAGCAGTTTTAATTAATAAATTTCGCCAGCATCCTGAAGTTTACCCGGTCAGATATTATAAGAAAGGGAAAAAATTCCGTAGAAGCTGGAAATCTGAAATTGTATAAAAGCGCAAATATGGTGGAATTTACTAATGATTTAATTCCGCAAAATTCCGCTTGTGAAAAGTGTTAACAGTTTGTATGTTTGATTTATCGTTTTTTAAATCCAATAATATGAAAAAGAATGAAACCCAAAGCTTTACGCTAAACAGTGTTTTGAAAGTTATGTCTGAGGCTATTCATAGCCTGTTTTTTTCAAGTTCAAACCGGGATTTTCACCGCCTTAAGAATTTTATTGCTTCTTAACTGCAACGATTGACCTTACGACAATTCCCTTCTGCTCGTCTAGCAAGGGAATTTGTATTTTATGTAAGATGTATATTTTTATTGCTAACTAAACAGGTATTCCACATCAGATTTAGTAAGTGCTTTTACAAAGCCGGCATCATCTGAAATCAGTTCCTTGGCAAGGTTTTTTTTCTTTTCCTGTAATTGGAGAATTTTGTCTTCAATTGTATCAATACAAATCATGCGGTAAGCAAAGATATTTTTTGTCTGGCCAATCCGGTGCGTTCTGTCAATGGCTTGCTGTTCTACGGCCGGGTTCCACCACGGATCAACGATATAAACATAATCTGCTGCGGTAAGATTTAAACCCACACCTCCTGCTTTAAGTGAGATAAGGAATATCCGGATCTCATCATTGTTCTGGAAACTCTGTATCGCTTTTTCGCGGTCAGTTGCGGAGGTACTTCCATCAAAATATTCAAAAGGAATGTTTTGCTCTTTTAATTTATCTTTTATAAGGCCAAGCATACCCAGGAACTGGGAAAAAATAAGTGCCTTATGTTCTCCAATATTTTCTTCAATCTCTCTCGCCAATTCTTCCAGCTTAATAGAATGATTTGGATATTTATCCTCTTCATTCAATATTGCGGGGCTGTCACATATCTGGCGAAGCTTCATCAGGCCTTGTAGAATGGTGAGCTGTGATTTATCAATTCCCTGCTGATCAATAGTTCCGAGGATCTTTTCCCTGTAACTATTGCGATAAGCTTCATATATTTTACGCTGTTCCTTGTCCATTTCACAGAAAAGGATCGTTTCAGTTTTATCAGGAAGGTCTTTGGCTACCTGTTCTTTAGTTCTGCGGAGAATAAACGGGAACAATAATTTTCTTAAGTGGTCTTTTTGTTCCTGCTCACCAAATTTATCAATAGGTGTCGCGAACTCATTGCGAAAAAATTCCATACTGCCCAAAAGGCCCGGGTTAAGAAAATTCATCTGCGCAAAAATATCAAAAGTATTGTTTTGCAATGGGGTACCGCTCATGCATAAACGATTTTTGGCATTCAGCAATGAAGCTGCTTTGGTAACTTTTGAAGAGGGGTTTTTAATGGCCTGGCTCTCGTCCAGTATCACATAATCGAAATGGATCTTAAGCAGCATTTGTATATCACTGCGTAAGGTACCATAGGTAGTTATAATAATATTGCTTTGTTGTAATTCCTCATTATTACGACTTCGTGCATTGCCATGATGGATCATATATGTAAGACCCGGGGTAAATTTCTTTACCTCGTTCTGCCAGTTATAAATAAGTGTTGTAGGACAAACAACAATTGCTTTTATATTGCCTTCAATGCTTTTATAATATTCAAGCATACTGAGTGCCTGTACAGTTTTACCCAGGCCCATATCATCTGCCAGTATGCCACCCCATCCCACATCATTTAAATAACTAAGCCATTGGTATCCTGCAACCTGGTATGGCCTCAAAATTGGCTGCAAATCAAGTGGAGCAGGGATCTCCGGAATATTTTTAAATTCCCTTAATCGCTCAAATTTTTCATCCAATGCAAAGCTCAGTTCTTTTTCATCACGGTTCTCATACAGTTCATCAATAATGCTCATATGGTATTTGGAAAGCCGCAGCCGGTCAGTTTTTCCATCCCCCACTTTAAATAATAAGGCATAACGTTTAAGCCATTCATCGGGAAGAATTCCCAATGTACCATCGCCCAGTTGAACAAATGATTGTTTTCCGGTAAGTGCCCTTTTAATATCGGCTATCCCTACCCGTTGTTCGCCGAATTCAATTTCTACTTTTGCATCAAACCAGTCAAGGCCGCTGCTAACATGTATATGAGTATTTGGCCTTGCAGTATTGAATCGGAAGTTTTTTAAAGCTTCAAAGCCATAAACAGGCACTTTCATATCCTTCATTGCATCCACGAAAAGAAAGAACCAGTTATTTCTGAGGACATCTGCTCCTTTTAATACAAGGCTGTTTGTATCGGCCTGCCTGCTGAACATGGAATGCAATCCCATCATTTTATTTATAAAAGCTTCCTCTGCAACATTATTACGATGTATAACGAGTATCTTATCCCCGTCCGGAATTGTAATTGTACCATTATTAGATCCCTTGGTATCAAATCCATTATACGTAAATATGGGTTGAAAAACCAGGTAGTCCCCTTTTTCAATCAATTGCAGCTTTAAATCAGGATTGCCGCTTTTCACTTCCTTCACCAGGCTTTTATCAAATTCTACCTGGTACTCCTTAGTTAATGGGAGAATAACCTTTTGCATTTTTTCAGCCCAGTTGGCTTTACTCAATTGTATATTTCCCTGCTTTATAAACTTTTCCGCCTGTAATACATCTTCAGGTTTTTTCCACAGGTACATTATATCATCAAACAGGAAAACCAGGCTGCTCTTACATTCATTTTGAGTAAAAGAAACCATTTCTCCTTTGAGTTTTAATACACAGGCTATTTCAAACTGATCGTTTTTTGCAAGCACTTTAAAAACAGGAGAGATCAAATCATTACTTAATTCAATTTCCTTCAATGCAGCAGTGCGGAAAGGCTTGCCCTGGGGTAAATGATAAATAAAATTATTTCTCGATTGTTCCTCAAATAGTTTTTTAAGCTTTGGATGCAAGTATTCTGTTATCAGTGATTTTGTTTCGTCCGGCAGGTCTTCCCCATCATTATGAATAATATTTTCCCATATTCCACTAAACGGTGAATTACGGTTTAGATATTTATTTAATTCACTATCCTGTAATTTTCTAACCTGTTGAAAAAGCTGTTTATCATCTTCGCTGTATAAATCCGTATTGACAAACTTAGTAAGGTCAAGGGCTTCTGCTTTACTTATATAATTGTTATTTTCCTCATCAGCTTCGCCATGAATTGCTTCTATTGTAAACCCAGGATAATTTTTTGTATTAAAATTAAAGACAAGACCTAACTTTTTACCCGGTGTCTCTTCCACTATTATTTCAGGAGCTGCAGGCTGTGTCTTCATAAAAGGTATAGCAGGTTTTAATTCTGAAATTACAGCTGCCACGCGTTTAATAGAAGTATCAATGACTTTTAAAAAAGGTTTCCCTTCTTTATAAGTAAATTCAAATTTCCCGTTAAGGTCATCATTCAGGCTATACCCATATATCTGCAGAAGCTTATTTTTTTCTTTATCCCAGTTCCGTATAGAATCAAAATAATAGGGGCCGTACGCATTCAACAGTTGGAGAAATAATAAAGTTTTATGCTCACATAATGGATGCATAGATTCGCCGCAAAGGCAGGAAGTATCAAAATTTCTCTCTTCATTTTTTTGTATTACTAACGGGAAGGCCTGGGTGTTATATAAGAGCTCGGCTTCCACACGCTCATCAGATGCCTTTAAAATAGTTGCTCTTACAGTGCGTAAAATCGTTTCTGCTTCTTCATATATTGATGGAGAAGACAGCATTTTGATCATTTTAAGATCAATATGCTTCATTTTTGCCACAGTGTGCTGCTGGTTATATTGAATGGTAGTGCTCCCGAGCATGTTTTTATCTACCATATCCTGCAACCGGAAAAGGGCTGCAGCCTCATGCCGGCAAATTTCCCCGAGATTATAAGGGCATCCGCAGCGAAGAGAGATCAGTTTAGCATCTGCATACTTTTCAATATAAACTTTATAAAAAGTACTGTAACTGTCATCTTTTACACGCAACACAATATTGCCCATGAGTTCGTCATGTTCAACAAGTTCTACAAATCCCAACGAATGTATCTTTTTACCCCTGCGGATCACTTCATCCGTTCCGTTGTTGTATATGTGTTTTATTATGTGCGGTAACGCCAAGTTCAGGTGTTTAAAATTTATCTTTTGCAGAGGCCGTTTCAGCTGGATTATGTAGACAGTTACGGGTCGAAAAAGAGCAATTTGCAAAAGTAAAGTAAAATTCCCTAGCCATCTGCATTAAATGATTGATTAGAGAATTTGTCACACAATGGATCTGACCAGTTTGCCTTCTTTATATACAGGAAGTACATTGGCAGTATTGAGTTCCAGGCAATGACGTATATCTTTTTCCAAACCAAAACCACTTAAACGCACATAATGAGATGCATTATTTTTCTTCATATAACCAAACATATCATCTTTCGCTTCCATATAAAGCATTTCAGCTATTCTTGATGTATCACAGTTTATCGTGAAATGATCCTTTACCTTATTGATAACTGCTCCTGCAAAAAGGGTGTCTTCAATATTTATCTTATCCTTCCATGCAGCACATGCAAGTATAATGGGCATCCCTGTCTTTATTAAGTGAGAACAAACTGCATCAAGATTGGAGAAAGATCCGGTAACAATTTCACGGGCTCCCTTTTCCAGCGCCATATGAAGGAGTCTTGTACCATTTGTGGTTGTGAGTACTAAAGTTTTACCTTCAATAAATTCAGCCGGGTATTCAAATGGAGAATTGCCATATTGAAGACCCTCTGCGATCTGTCCATCCCTTTCTCCTGCTGTAATTGCTTCAATTTGCTTACCGATTCTTATACATTCAGCCACACTATCTACCGGAACAATACTTTTTGCTCCATTATAAATTGCAGTTGCTATTGTAGTGGTTGCTCTTAAAATATCAATTATAACAACAATACTGCTGCTAACATTATACAGGTGCAGAAGGGCCGGTGAAAGACATGTATATAATAAAGGATTCTCTTTCTTCATTGGAGTTGAATTTGTATTCCGGATCCTGTTTTAATAATAAACCAGTAAAAAATCAGCAATAGTAAATATTTAGATTATACAAAGGGAAATTTTACAATTTTTGCTTTTAATAAAGTAGTACGGATTTTTATAAATATCTCCGTATCTATTGCTGCAAATTTTGAATCCACATATCCCATTCCTATTGGCTTTCCCAGGGTTGGAGATTGTGTACCGGAGGTTACTTTTCCAATAGTATTTCCCTCAAAGTCTTTGATTTCATGATCATGGCGTGCTATTCCTTTTTCCATCATTTCAAATCCAACTAATTTTTTAGTTACACCTTTTTCTTTTTGCTTTTCAAAAATTTCACGTGAATTAAAGTCTTTTGTAAATTTTGTTATCCATCCAAGTCCGGCTTCAATGGGAGAAGTGGTATCATCAATATCACTTCCATAAAGGCAAAAGCCCATTTCCAGGCGAAGGGTATCTCTTGCTCCGAGCCCAATTGGTTTTATTCCCTGTGCCTCTCCTGCTTTAAAAATGGCATCCCATATAATAGTTGGGTTATCATTTACATCTTCAAAATAGATCTCAACACCACCGGCTCCGGTATAGCCCGTTGCACTGATGAGTACATTTTCCACCCCGGCAAATTTCCCTTTTGAGAAAGTATAATATTTCAGGTTGAGAATATCAATATCAGTTAGTGTTTGTAAAATTTTAGTGGCCTGGGGACCCTGAATTGCAAGCAGGCAGGTTTTATCTGAAATATTATGTAGTTCAGCATTATTAAGATTATACTTTTGAATCCAGTTCCAATCCTTTTCGATATTACTTCCATTTACAACAAGCATATAAACATTCTTTTCCTCTATGCAATACACCAGCAGGTCATCAACGATCCCTCCTTCTGTATTTGGCATGCAGCTGTATTGTGCTTTACCGGCAGTAAGTTTTGAAGCATCATTTGTTGTAATCTGCTGAATTAGTTCCAACGCATTTGGGCCCTTAATTAAAAATTCTCCCATATGACTTACATCAAAAACACCTGCATTTTTACGAACTGCCATATGCTCATCATTGATACCCGTATATGAAATTGGCATACTGAAGCCAGCAAATTCAGCCATTTTAGCTCCCAGTGAGACGTGTTTCCCGGAAAAAGGCGTATTCTTCATTTCGTAAATTTAGTTGGCAAAAGTAACAGAAATAAGGCAGTATAATTAATGGATATAGCCTGCTTTCAGGTATAGGGGAAAAATAATTCTCCTTGTTTCGCCTGCTTTCCAGTTTATATTTATTTTTTCCATAAGGTCATTCACAGGGTTAATATGATTTGTTTCAATAAATTTTTGTGTAGCGCTCCATGTATTTAGATATCCCTCAAGGTCTTTATTCGTCCAGTATAACTCTATGTTGAATGCCGGTGAATTAATTTTTTTAAAAGGAAAAGGAATATTGGAATAACCATCATTTACATGCTGGCGTTCCGGGTCCCAGTAATCCTTTAAAATATCGAAATGATAATTGTGCAGAATCTTATCTGTATAAAGATCTGCTTTTAACAGGTTATACGTCCATACTGCTATCACGGCATCCTGCTTACCAACTCTCTTAACTTCAGCATAAAATGAAGGAATATCAAACCAATGTAATTCCTGGGAAACTGTTATAAGATCTACTGTATTTTCTTCAAGACTTGTTTTCTCTGCAGCCTCCTGCGCATATACGATATTGTTAGTATGTTGTGCATGTTTAAGTTGTTTATTACTTATATCGGTTGCATACACTTTTTTATAATACTTCGACAGACTTCTTGCCGATTGTCCGTTACCTGTACCGCAATCCCATGCAAGATCTTTCTGGTTTGTAATCTCATTTAAAAATTCAAACAATTCATTCGGGTATCCGGGCCTGTAACGGGCATATTTATCAGAATTAACGGAGAAATTATCTTTCATATTTTAATTATTACATATCAATACGACACATCCAAAAATTAGTAAAAAAACTATGTAGCTGATTGCAACTTACTGCCCTTTAATCTAAAATGGTATGCATGTATGAAAAAAAGAATCCTGCCTTTGCAGGCAGGACCTTTTTTGCTTCAACTTCAACTTCAACTATTGAAACATTTTTAATTCATTATTACCAGGGGATTATATGCTGGAAAGCTATTCATCATTGCTGTTGGCTCACTTTCAACAGCTTTGAATTTTTGCAATTCTTTTTCTATTCTATTTTTCTCTTTCTGTAATGAGTCTTTGATACGATTCTCTTCCTTTTTCCTGTTTAAAGTATCCTTTTTTATTTCCCTTATTGAATCATCATACCGGTAATTGTCATTTGTTTCATCTGTTGTAATTTCCATTCTTCCGCCATCAACTTCAATTGTTGTTCTGTTTCTGGTCTTCCAGTCGTCTGCAGGCACACCATCCAAAGTGTACAAACCATTTGCCCTCATAATATAATCTACATCGTTATCCCAGCCTTGTTCTACATCATCAAAATCCACATCCCAATCATCCCCCCAGGGACCAAAATGGATATTATGCGACCAGCCCACACTTTTATCAATCCTTATTTGTTTGCCTACCGGTACATAAACAGTCAATACGATTCGCTGGTTGCGGAATTTATCCTTGCGGTTTATAGAAATACCTTTATCCATTATAAGAAGTGAATCCTGTTGATGCAGGTTGAAATTTATCAATGCTGCAAGGGTATCTGCTGCACGCCTGCTGCGGCCATTTACCATTTTCAACATAGTTACCCTGAAACTGTCATTTGGAGACTTTACAATATGTACTGAGATATTCTGAACGGTAGCAGTATCTTCTTCAATATCATAAAATGGCTGGAACCTGAAAGACCTGTTACGGTAAAACTTTTTTTCAGGAGAACTTGATGTAACCTCAAGTTTATTTATTCCAGGATTAACCAATGTTACTTCTTCTTCAATCAATGTATTTGTTGTTTTAAAATCCCTCCCTACAGAAGTTATAAGGCCTATAAAACAGGCAAGCCCGATAAGCCATAGGCTAATAAATGTATACCGCATCATCCTGCGATTGGATTTGATCTTTGCAAGTCTCCGGATCAACCATGTTATGATGCCAATGATAGGTGTTGCAATAAAGAATAATAATGTTCCCCAGGCAAAAACATTCTGCCAGCCTTCATTTAAAACAAAATCTTTCATTGGAAAAAGCCCGATTGCAGCAATTCCAAATGCGAATAATGCGATCACAAATGCAAAACCAATACAACCTATAATGAAATAAGCAAACAATTTAAACAGAAACACAATTATATCACCCAGAGAGCGGCTACCCCTTTTCGTTACTCCACTGAGATCGGAACCAAATGCCTTTCCCCTTTCCTGTGCAATAACTTTTGCTTCTTTACCCAGTTTCTGTGCTCTTTCCTGTACCCCTTTCATTTCTTCCATTACAGAATTTTTAATGGTATTGATATCCACTTTCTCACCTTTCATCTGAAGTTTTTCCGCAGTTGTTGATGCTTCAGGAATTACCAGCCATAGGATTATATATATAATCAATGCACCGGGACTAAAACCTAGTCTTAGGAAATCCGGGAAATCCATACCTCCCCAGCGTCCCCAGCCAGATGCGAAACTTAAAAAAGGCAGCAGGAATAAAATCCGGGGGATCCAGGAGTTAATGCCAAAGTAATTTCCTATACCACTGCATACACCACCGATAATTTTATCATCATTATCGCGGTAAAGTTTTTTTCTTGTACCACCTATCTGGGCAGCTGCTGTACTTGGAACAGCTATCCATAAAATCAGGTAAGGTATAATACCAAAACCAAAAGTTACAGCCAGTATAACAAATACAATTCTTACCACCACTACATCAATACCGAAATAATGAGCAAGACCGCTACATACACCTCCAATCACCTTATCATTTTCATCCCTGTATAAACGCTTTGATTTAAGGCTTGCGGCAAATGAATCAGTAGATTGGTTGTAAGTATTTTTTTCTGAAGATGTTGTGCTGCCAGCAATATTTTCTTCTGAATCAAATTCTTCAGGCCGGCCTATGCTGCGTATAACAGCATTTACATCATCTTCAGTAATACATGTTGCCCCTTCTTTAATCCGCCCCTGGAACAATTCCCCGATCCTGTTTTCGATGTCATTAATAATTTCATCTCTGCCTTCTTCTGCAGCAAAATGCCTGCTTAAGCTTTCTGTATAATCTTTCAATTTTTCAAAAGCAGTCACTTCAATTGGAACTACGCGCCCCTGGAAGTTGATATTTATAACTTGTTTCATTTTTATTTGTTTTTATTTTTTAGGCTCATTCACTGTTTTCAGTAATTCAGCTTTAAAAATGTTGTTTCTGGTTTGTCAAATAAGTATATACTTAGTCTGACAGTTGAAGTTGTATATTATTAACCTGATGTGAGTGCCTGAACCGCATTTGCCAGCTCATTCCAGGTACTTTCTAATTCTTTATAAAATTCTGCTCCTTTATCGGTAAGTAAAAAATATTTTCGTGGCGGCCCGCTATTGCTTTCAACCCAACGATAAGTGAGTAATTCTGCATTTTTTAACCTTGTGAGAAGGGGGTAAAGTGTGCCCTCAAAAATATTGAGGTTAGCGGCCTTCATTTTATCAATAATATCTGAAGGGTAAGCTTCCCCTTGTTTTATTACTGAAAGAATGCAAAATTCCAATACTCCCTTCCGCATCTGGCTCGCTGTGTTATCAATGTTCATGGCTTACTATTTTAAAAGTTGTTCTATACTTATCCCATTATTGTAAAAATGTAGCTTAAAATTTTCCGGTTTAATCTCTTGCTACATGTTCTTGAAATAATTTGACAACACAAATATAGAATCATTTTAGTACTATGCAACACATAATACCATTTATTTTAAAGTAGCTTGTTGTAAACAATAACGCTTTCTCTGTTTGAAATCAATACTAGTAAGGGTCTCAGAGCAAAAAAAACAAAATATGATATTTACTTTTATTGATAAGAGGTAATATTATATGTTCAATGGTAATAGGTATTTGTTAATATCCCTATTTATTGTAAGATGTTAATGCAAATTAATTAAACATGGTATTTCATTTGACGTCTTATTATAAATGAATTAAAATGAAACAATTATTTTATGCAAGTTGCCTTGTTTTATTATTTGGGGCCTGCAGTACTAATAAAAACTATTTAGAGAGAAGTGATGAAGATAAAGCCCTGGCTGATGCGGTTAAAAAATTAAATAAAAATCCATCAGATGATAATGCATTGAAAGCCGTACCAGTTTTATATTCCAAGATCCAGCAAAATCATCTGGCAAAAATTAAATCACTCAATACTTCCCGGGATGCAACCCGTTGGGATAAAATCATCAAAGAGTACAATGATCTCCAGGAGGCTTACGATGCAATAATAAAATCAAATAATGCATTTAAGATTGTAAACCCACAGAGTTATACCACCCAATTACTGGAAACAAAACAAGCTGCAGCTAATGAATATTATGAAAGTGCGCAGGGTTTTTTGGAAAAATCAGGGCGGGATAACAGCAAAAGAGCATATACAGCATTTAAAAAAGCTGATAAATATGTGCCAGGTTATAAAGACGTTACTGCAAAAATGAATGAGGCTTTTGAAAATGCAGTAGTGGATGTTATTATAAACCCTGTTCAGGATAATTCCTACTTCTTCAACAGTGGATGGGGGAACACCGGTTATAATTATAGTAATGAATATTTTCAGCAAACATTGGTAAGAGAGTTGGGAAATAACAATAAACGTTATGCAGCAAGGTTTTATACCGAGTGGGAAGCAAGAAGGGATAATATAAAACCTGACTGGGTCGTTGACCTTCGATTACGCAATATGGATATACCACAGCCTATGCGAACCTCTTATCAAAGAAATGCAAGCAAGCAAATTGAAGTGGGAAGAGATACATCAGGAAATGCTCAATACAGAACAGTTTATGCTACAATTAATATAACAAAAATGAGCTTTACTGCACGAGCTGATATGGAAGTCACTATTAAAGATGTGATAACAGGAAAGAATATCAGCTACAAAAGTTACCGGGATGATTACCGCTGGCAACAGGAATCTGCAAATTATTCCGGAGATAGCAGGGCATTAAGTTCATATGACTGGAATATTATTAATAACAATAATTATTATAATACTCCGGGGAAAGAAGATGTATTAAATGAATTGTACAGGAAGATTTATCCACAGGTATTGAATAATATTGGTTATGCGGTGGATTGGTAGGGAAAGGCAGAGTAGTGAGTAGGGAATAGCTAGTAGCTAGTAGGAAAATGCAGCGCATTGTTTTTTGAAATATATTATTAAAAAAAGATTTATAAATATCTTTTTAAGATGCCGATCAAAATGATCGGCATTACTTTTCAAAACATTGAATAGGTAACTATAATAACTCTCTTCACTTCTAACCACTCCCTACTTCCTACTTCCTACTCCCTACTTAAAAACCTGGTAAACGAACAGGCTCATAAAATAAGCCAGGCCTGTCATATATAATACCTGGATCAAAGGCCATTTCCAGCTACGGGTTTCCCTTTTTACAATTGCCACAGTACTCATGCACTGCATAGCCAGTACATAAAATACAAGCAATGACAATCCCGTAGCCAGGTTATATACTTTTGAGCCATCTTCTCTTACCGCAGCATTCATTTTCTGTCGCAATGTGCTGGTATTGCTTTCTGTATCATCTCCAACACTATATAATGTGGCCATAGTGCCAACAAAAACTTCTCTTGCTGCAAAAGAAGTGATAAGGGCAATTCCTATCTTCCAGTCATAACCCAAAGGCGTAATCGCAGGTTCTATCGCCTTACCCAGTATTCCAGCATAAGAGGATTGCAGGTATGCGGTTTTTCGCTGCTTTTCAATTTCCTGCCCATGATCTGGCGCTGTTGTTAACATTGCATCAAACTTTGTTGTGACGGCATGCATCTTTTTCCTGGGACCATAAGTACTTAATCCCCACAATAGAATACTTATAACCATTATTACTTTTCCGGCTTCCACAACAAAAATCTTTGCTTTTTCCACCATAGTGAAAAACATATTTCTCCAGCGGGGGCTCCGGTAAACAGGAAGTTCTAAAATAAAATAACTGCGTTCAGTAGATTTAATGAACCACTTCATAACCCAGGCAACAACAAGTGCCATTATAGTTCCAAGTAAATAAAGACCCATCATTACAAGGCCCTGCAAGCTTAAAAAGCCAAAATATAATTTAGAAGGAATAACCAAAGCGATCAAAATGGTATATACCGGTAGCCTCGCACTGCAACTCATAAGTGGTGTGATCATTATTGTAAGCAGGCGCTCTTTCTTATTCTCAATACTTCTTGCGCTCATAATAGCTGGCACAGCACATGCATATGCGCTTATCATAGGCATAACGCTTTTCCCATTAAGCCCAGCTTTGCGCATAAGCTTATCCGTTAAAAAACTGATACGCGCCATATAGCCTGAATCTTCCAGTAAGGTTATTAGTCCGAATAAAATCATGATTTGCGGAACAAACAACAATATCCCGCTTAGCCCGGCTATGATACCATTTATTAAAAGATCCGTTACTAATGTGGGTGGCAATACCTGCGAAAGCCAGCCCGACACCTGGCTAAAACTCCATTCAATTGCATCCATTGGATATTGTGCTACCCAAAACACACTCTGGAACAAAAGAAAAAGTACAACAATGAGGATCAGGTAACCCCAGGTTCGATGCAATAAAATATTATCAAGTTTTTCATTGAACATAGAACGTTGAAGGGGATCTGCTTCCACAACCGTTTGCTGCATAATATGCTTTATCCGGTGATAACGGTTCATTATCTCTTCAGCCTGGGTTCTTGTGGGATTAAAATTATTCTTCACTTCTATCTCTTCTATTGCATCCTGTAACCCTTCTTTCAATATAAAATTTTCATGATTTATCAGATAATGAACAGCCGCATAATTACTTATTTCAGGAAGAAGCTCTCTAACCGCTCTTACAGCATTTTCTCCTGAAACTGCATTTGCAATAAAATCCCTTGGTGGTTTTTTCTCCAGATTTTCAGATGTTAAGTGAATGACTTTTTTTAATGCGCTGATACCTTTGTTTCTTCGGGGATTAATGGATACTATTGAAACACCCAATTCCCTTTCCAGGCCTGGAATATCGATCTGTGTTCCATTTTTCTTCGCGATATCCATCATAGTAAACGCCACTACCACAGGTATTTTCAAATCTATTATCTGTGAACAAAAAAGCAGGTTTCGTTTTAGATTACTTGCATCAGCTACTAAAACGATCATATCAGGACGTAATGGATCCTGTTGCATCAGTACTTTATAAGATACCCATTCATCTCCACGTTTGGGATAAAGGCTATAGGTGCCGGGCAGGTCAATGATATTTGCAGTCAGGCCTTCGGTAATATTACTGCTACCTGTTTTTTTATCGACCGTTACACCGGGGAAATTGCTTACTTTCTGATTCAATCCTGTAAGCACATTAAAAAGGGAGCTTTTACCACTGTTGGGATTTCCAACCAATGCTATATTTAATTTTTTAATATTAATTCTTTAAAGTTTATGCAATCTGCAAAATTAATTGTAGTACGCTGCAGGTGTTTACGATATTAGAAACAAGGAATGCCGGATTGGATATATCGGTATTGGAATACAATAGAATAATTACAAATCAATGATATTAAAATTTGAAATTTTGAAATTGAAGCATTCTTACACTTTAACTTTGTCGTTTACATCCTGCATATGAAACATATATTTTTTTTATTATTATCATTCAGCCAGTTATTATACGCACAAAATGATAAGGACAATAAAAAATTAATAAATAAACTGGAAGACCATATTGAATATCTTTCTGATGATAAACTTGAAGGAAGAAGAACCGGCACCATTGGTGAGCAGCTCGCTTATGAATACATCAGCAACCAGTTTAAAAAGGCGGGTATCGTCCCGATAGGTGACAGTAAGCATTATTTACAGCCTTTTGAAGTAAATGATGGAAAGCAATTAATGCCGGGAAATTATTTTTCAGTAAATGGTAATCCGCTAAAATTAAATACAGATTATTTTCCGCTTGCATTTTCTGCCAATGCAACTGTACGGTTATCTGAATCAGGCCTATTGCTTGCAGATAGTTTTAATATTGCCTCATTAATTGAACAAAATCAAACCAATCCGCATTATGATCTGCAGGCTGCAATAATAAACAGGGCTACAGAATCGCAGAAAAATGGTAAACGTGCATTAATAATTTACAACTCTTCTACAATAGCTGACAATCTTAAATTTGATGAAAAAGATAAAACTGCTTCTTTAAACATTCCTGTTATTTATATCACTTCCAAAAATTTGAGTGATAGAAATTCAGAGAAATTAAAAGGCAATGGTGGTTTAGTTTTAACTGTGAATATTGAAAATAAGAAACGCACAGGCAATAATGTAATTGGTTTCATAAATAACAATGCAGCTAACACGGTTGTAATTGGTGCACATTATGATCACCTTGGGTATGGCGAGGATAAAAATTCTTTGCATCCGGGAAGTGAAAAAATAATACATAATGGAGCAGATGATAATGCAAGCGGCACTGCAGCATTGATAGAGTTGGCGGGCATGTTAAAAACTTCCGGATTAAAAAATAATAACTACGTATTCGTTGCTTTTTCCGGAGAGGAGCTTGGTTTGTTTGGTTCTAAATATTTTGTAGATCATGCACCCATTCATTTAAGCAGTATAAATTATATGATTAATATGGATATGATAGGCAGGCTGAATGATTCAACGCATGGCTTAACCATCGGGGGATATGGCACATCGCCTTTATGGAATCAATTTGTTTTAAATGATACTTATTTAAAAATAAAATTTGATAGTAGTGGCAGCGGGCCGAGTGATCATACTTCTTTTTACAGAAAAGATATACCGGTATTATTTTTTTTTACAGGGACACATAAAGATTATCACAAACCATCTGATGATGCAGAGAAAATTAATTATGCCGGAGAAGCCAGGGTAATACGATATATATTTAACGTAATAGAACGGGCTGATACAAAAGGAAAGCTTGCGTTTTTAAAAACGAAGGAAGCCGGAACGATGGGTAGAAGTAGTTTCAAAGTTAGTCTTGGTATAATGCCTGATTATACTTTCAGCGGCAATGGTGTACTGGTTGATGGGGTATCTGAGGGAAGATCTGCACAGAAAGCGGGTATAAAGACCGGTGATATCTTATACCAGTTGGGAGATCATAAATTTTCAGATGTGCAAACTTATATGAACGCATTAAATCAATTCAATAAAGGTGAATCAACAAAAGTAAAAGTTATGAGAGGCAAAGAAGAATTGATGTTTGATATTAACTTTTAAAAGTTATTTTTAACTATTCCCTTTTAAAACTATTACGGGAATATCTGAAATGAAATTAAAAATAGATAACGAAACACTTGCTGAAGAATTCTTTGAATGTTCAAGGCTTTTAGGTATCGTGGCTCCTTTAAAAGATTACCAGTTTACCTGGCACATCAACCGGCAGCTTGGTTATAATTTCAGAATAAACAATAGTCTTGAAATACAACTGAAAAAAAAAGACCGGAATTATTTTTTTTCCATTTATCATTATGAGGTTCCAAATTCCTGCATGATACATTATTTGTATAATAACCAGTTTGATGGAGAATACTTGCTGCCCGAATTCAAACACCTGGATTTTTTATGGCTGATGAAGGGGGATGAAGTTTCTAATGAAGAACTTAATGCATTAATGCACGCAATAAAAGCAATGCCGGGTGTACAATTAATAACCGAGATGACGAATGAAAAAATAAAAAACAAACAACATCTGATCTTATAATCATAACAAGTAAAGTATGTGGACGGAAGAAAATAATAAATTACACAGGCAGTTTATATTTGATGATTTTACACAGGCATTCGCGTTCATGACCCGTGTAGCAGCGGAAGCGGAAAAAATGGATCATCATCCTACCTGGACAAATACCTATAACAAAGTAGACATATGGCTTAACACACATTCAGCAGGCAATAAAGTCACTGATAAAGACCATGCGCTTTCTATTCTTATAGATGCACAGGTTTAAGCTTTTATATGCAATGCACTTCTACACTATTAATGATCCGGCCTGCTTCATTTGGATATAATGAACAAACAGCTGCGAATAATCATTTCCAGGTAAGAGTTCAAAATCAAAATATTATTTTACAACAACAGGTATTAAAGGAATTTGATTTACTGGTTGAGCTTTTAAGAAACCACCAGATAGAAGTTATTGTAGTAGATGATACAGAGGAGCAAAACAGGCCAGATGCTATTTTTCCCAATAACTGGTTCTCTTCCGGAAACAAAGGAATTACACTGTTCCCAATGTTTGCACTTAACAGGCGTACGGAAAAAAGAACGGATGTAATTGAACACATAAAAAAGATAACAGGTATACAGGTTATTAATGATATGAGTGCGCATGAAAATAATTCGATGTTCCTTGAAGGCACAGGAAGTATGGTATGTGATCATCAGAATAAAATTATTTATGCATGTTTGTCAGTGAGAACTCATAAGGAATTAGTAATTGAATATGCTGCATTTACAGGATATTCCAGCTGTATATTTTCGGCAAATGATATTGAAGGAAGGGAAATTTACCATACAAATGTAATGATGTGTATAGGAGAAAGATTTGCAATTCTTTGTGCAGATGCCATCACAGATGATTCAGAGCGCAACAAAGTAATTTCAGAACTCGAACGCACACAACATAAACTTATACTGATCAGCCACGATCAAATGTTATCTTTTGCAGGAAATGCATTACAAATAAAAAGTAAGGATGGAATGCCCTATTTATTAATAAGTAAAACAGCATTCTCTTCATTATATATTACTCAAATAAGTGAGCTGGAAAAATTCGTGAGTCTCATAATAGCTGACGTGTCTGCAATTGAAAAAACCGGGGGTGGAAGCGTAAGATGTATGGTTGCTGAAATTTTTACTTAATTTTTTACAAGTATTATTTTATCCTTTTTTGCTATAAACTTTCCTACCGGCTCTATATAATTCAAAAGGTTATTCTCATAGAATAATTTTTTAATTTCCTCTTCGGAACCTTCTTTAACACTGAATAATAATCCGCCGTTTGTTTGCGGATCTGGCAGCAGGTTAAATGCTTCCATCACATTTACCCCTTTTTCAAATTTCGTTTTATTACTGTAGCTGTTCCAATTACGATAAGTTGCATCGGGTATTATTCTTTGCGATAGATATTCGCGTACATGTGCTGTTACAGGAATTCCTGAATAATAGAGTTCAGCCGAAAGACCAGAACCTTCAGCCATTTCAATGAGATGTCCAAGTAAACCAAATCCGGTTATATCCGTCATAGCTGTAACACCATTTAATAAGCCAAGTTGTTCACCTATCTTATTTAATTTGCTCATCTGGGTAATCATCGCATTCGTATGTTCTTCTTTTAATAATCCTCTTTTCTGTGCAGTGGATAATATACCTACGCCTATTGGTTTCGTTAAATATATGAGATCATTTTCCCTGGCTGTATTGTTTTTCTTTAGATTTTCCAGTTTTATAATTCCCGATACGGCAAGTCCGAAAAGGGGTTCAACTGTATCTATACTATGTCCGCCCGCCAGGGAAATTCCTGCTTCCCCACAAATATTTCGGGCGCCATCGAGTACTAATTTAGCAAGTGATGCGGGAAGTTTTTCAATAGGCCAGCCGAGTATTGCCACCGCCATTAATGGTCTTCCTCCCATTGCATAGATATCACTGATAGCATTTGCAGCCGCGATCCGGCCAAAATCAAAAGCATCATCTACAATCGGCATAAAAAAATCAGTGGTGGATATGAGACCCATCCCGTTTCCGATATCATATACGGCAGCATCATCTTTACTGCTGTTACCCACGATTAAATTTCTATCAATTGTAGATTTGGAAGTATCACTTAATATTTCCTCCAGCAGTGCAGGTGATATTTTACAGCCACAACCCGCACCGCGGGAATATTGGGTAAGCCGAAAGGTGTTAATGGTCTCTATAGGTACCATTTCCTCAAGCGGAGTACTGCCTGGAATATGTGCATTTGAATCACTTTTCATTTGAAATATAATATGTAAAAATAGGCACGATGTCCCACGTCTATAGACGTGGGACATCTATTACTACCAAAAGCCCTGAATTGGGTGCATGGTACCCCAAATTTCAGCATACATTACAAGTTGCTCTATCCATTGCTTCATCATGCGGAAAATAAAATGTCGGACGTCTATAGGTGTCGGACACTTTTTACTTTTTTCTTCTAAAAATTATCGCCGCATTCTTACTTAAATCACCGCTGAACCGTATCTCATAAATATCTTTTCCATCTTTTACAACCAATAATCCAGTATTAGGTGCAATAGTACCCAGGTTTTCAGCATACATTACCAGTTGTAAGCTATCCATTGCTTCATCAATAAAAATTGTTTTACGAACAGCATTTGTACTTAATCTTTCTTTTGCAAATAAAATTTTGCCATTCAATAATACACTTACGGTATCTCCATCTACTTCTCCATTGTCAAATAAAGAAAGCTGCAAACTGTCAGATTTAAAATAAACTGTTTGTTGTAATTCTGTGTTCCTGTTGTGTAAATTAAAAGCTGCATTGGAAATATCATTTGATACAGGCTTACTATTTTCATTTGCCCCTTTTTTAGCAGCATGTAAAACAAGTTTTTCTTCTATCGCAACAGGCATATTTGTATCGGGTTTATTTTGGGGAGTAGTAACTGCTTTCGTAAAAATTGCTTCCTTTTTCCTGGGAATTGAATTGTTTTTTTCCACTACACTTTCTGATCTCGCTACATCATCTTTAACGGTAATAATTTTCCTGCTAACTGCAACCGGATATTTAATTTCTACATCCTCTTTTTTTACAATCGTTTTTCCGGTTTTAATTTCTTTTTTATTTACTACCACATCAGCAAATGCGGCATCATTTCTTTCTTTTTCTATCCTGTCTGCTTCTATTTTTGCTATCAGAATTTCTTCTGCCTTTTTATTAGCCTCATGACCTGCCTTTATCTTTTCTTCTGTTTTTTTATCTGATTCTTTTTTTACGAGTATTCGTTCTTCTTCAATTACAAATGATAAATTCCTGGCAAGACTTAATTCCTGTAAATGCGGAACAAGAGCAGACTGCCAGAAATCGTTGCGCCGCTGGATATTAATTTTTCCTGTTAATGAGTGATAACCTTTTGTTTGGTTGGTAATGAAAGTCCCGGTCAGGAATAAAAGGCTGTCTCTAACTTCCAGGTCAAGCGAATTTAATTGCCTTACATTTTTCGCAGGTGGAACAGGGTAGTTATTTGCAATTAATCCTGCATCTTCAACAATTATTTTTTCACCCAGCCTGTTTGTTTTAACCTTTTTTACACCATAAAATTGCTTGTCATCCAATATGAACCAGGTATGAGAATAACCTGTAAGCTTGCCTTTTTCTTCACTGATCGCCAGTTCGTACCGGTAAAATTGCCGGGTGGTATCATTGTATAATGTTCCTTTCCATAAGCCTGTAATATCCTGGGCCGACAAATCATTAATAAGCAGTACTATAAGTATAATTATATATTTACAACTTCGCATGCCTTGATTTTTTCTGTATTGGATATTGTATCAACGGCAAAACATTCTATTTTATTTAATAATGCTTCAATATTTTCCCTGTTATAAAGAGCTTTCGCGTACTGCTTATCATAGTAACCAAGTAATATCCGGAAGCATTCTATATGATTGTCTTCCAGTAAATGACCAATGGAGGTCTTGGTTTCCACAGGTCCTAATCTTTTTTGAATGCGTATAACTGCATTGACCAGCTTTTCCTTTTCATGGCTTCCATATTCTTTGTTGATATATTGCAAACGGGCTTCAAATGGTATATCAATAAAATATACGGGCTTCGAACGCATGATTCTCCAGAATGGACCGGGAATATTTAAAACACCTATTCGCTGGCTTTCATCTTCTATCCATATCGCTTTATCATCTTTATTACTTTGCAGGTACAGTTCTTTTGCCAAAAGGTTTTCAAACATTTCCTGCCGGGGTTGTTGTGGTTGGCCCAATGCACCAAATGCAGATCCCTTGTGATTCGCGAGTGCTTCAAGATCTATAATACGCTCACCATTTTTTTGTAATTGCTGTATTACAGTCGTTTTGCCACTTCCTGTATAACCACCAACTATCTTAAGTTCATAATCTTTTTCAAATTGTTGTAAAACCCAGTTGCGGTAAACTTTATAGCCACCTTCCAAAACATACACATCAAAACCATATAGATCAAGAAGCCAGGCAACCGCTCTACTTCTCATGCCCCCACGCCAGCAATGAACGAGAATTGGATGTTGCGTTTGGTGTTTACCCTCCTGAAGTAAATTATGTGCAGTGTTCTTTCCTCTTCCTATATTTTCATTTACAATCTTCTCCGCTTCATCAACCATAGTTCGCATTTTAGGGCCGAAAAAATTTAAACCTGATTTAATCGCATGTTCCCTGCTTTGTTGCTTATATGCGATACCCACTTTCATTCGTTCTTCATCAGTAAATAAAGGGAGACTATGTGCACCAGGGAAATGTGCCTGGGCAAATTCTGCAGGGCTGCGTACATCTATAACAGGATGAGTAATTGACTGCAGCAAAAATTCGGTTATGGTAATTTTTTTAACTGGCATTTTGGAATGCCAAAGTTATGCAATGGAAAAATCTAATTATGATGGCCTTGCAGTATTAATAAACAGGGTAGCCTCAAATTGCTCATTTTATCAAAAACAAAAAACCGCTTTTTTCAAAGCGGTTTAAAAGGTATGGGGATTAGTGTAAAAAATTATTAATCGCCGGTTTTAATATCCACTTTCACATCTTTGCTGCCAACTCTTACTCCTTTGTCATCTACCGATACATCAGTTCCTTTTTTTGTAGAAACACTTGTTCCGCTTTTACCTACACTTATAGTTGTTCTCCTGGGTGTATCAATTGCTTTAGTGGTAGCAGGTGAGCTTTCACTTGTTGTAGTGGTTCCTTCAGTAGTAGTTGTTGTGGTGGATTCAGCTGATTTATTCTGATCATCACATGAGGTACCAGTTAATAAGATGGTCACAATAGATATTGATATTATAATGTTTTTCATGTTTTAATTTTAGGTAAGCTTTACAGGTAATAAGCAATTATCAAACCAATCATTTATCAGCCATTCATACTTGTGAGGAATTCTGCATTGTCTTTTGTTCCTTTCATATTTTTTAACAATGTATTCAGCGCTTCTTCCGGGTTCATGTCTGCCATATGCTTACGCAATATCCACATACGCTGAAAAGTATCTTTATCCAGTAATAAATCATCGCGACGGGTAGATGAAGCTACAATATCTATAGCCGGATAAATGCGCCGGTTACTTAGTTTGCGTTCAAGCTGCAATTCCATATTACCTGTTCCCTTAAATTCTTCAAAGATCACTTCATCCATTTTACTGCCTGTATCTACAAGTGCAGTGGCAATTATGGTTAATGATCCGCCATTCTCAATCTTACGCGCAGCGCCAAAAAATTGCTTTGGCTTTTGCATTGCATTTGCTTCCACACCCCCGGATAAAACCTTCCCTGATGAGGGAGCAACAGTATTATGCGCTCTCGCCAAACGGGTAATTGAATCAAGTAAAATAACTACATCATGCCCGCACTCAACCAGTCTTTTTGCTTTTTGCAAGGCAATTGTACTCACTTTAACGTGTTTCTCGGCTGGCTCATCAAATGTAGATGCGATCACTTCTGCCTTAACGCTCCGCTCCATATCGGTAACTTCTTCTGGGCGTTCATCTACTAAAACAATCATCAGGTAACACTCCGGATGATTTTCTGCAATAGCATTCGCAAGTTCTTTCAACAACATCGTCTTACCCGTTTTAGGTTGGGCAACAATCAATCCGCGCTGACCTTTTCCTATAGGAGTAAATAAATCCATGATTCGGGTACTGTAATTATCTGAGCGTGTTGTAAGGCTTAATTTTTCAAAAGGAAATAAGGGCGTGAGATAATCAAAAGGAACACGATCTCTTACCTCTTCAGGGCTTTTCCCATTGATAGTTTCAACTTTTAATAAAGCAAAATATTTTTCACCTTCTTTAGGGGGACGAACAGAACCATAAACAGTGTCTCCGGTTTTAAGTCCGAATAGTTTTATCTGTGATGGAGATACGTAAATATCATCAGGGGATGAAAGGTAATTGTAATCACTACTGCGTAAAAATCCATATCCATCAGGCATCATTTCCAATACACCTTCGCCCAATACCACACCATCAAATTCAATATTAAAAGTAGGTTGTTGCTCCCTGCGTGGTTGCTGTGGCCTGTTCTGCTGGTTTTGTTGCATCGGCATTTCCATCTGCACTTCCGGTTGCTGTACATCTTCGGCCTGGAGCATTTGTGCTATTGCAGGGGGGATAGTAGATTCCTGGTCTGTGATTGGTTGCAGATCTTCTTCTTCCTGTAATTCAGGCCGTGGTTTTTTTACCGGACGTTTTTCTACATCTGCTTTCCTGGGCTTCATTGCTGTAGCATCCTTCTTGTGCATTTCCTGTTGCTTAACTTCAGCTACTTCTACAATTTCGGATGCATCTGTTTTTGCAATACGCTTGCGTTTAGGCTTTTCGCCGTCTACTATAATTTTTTCTGTGCTCATAACGGTTTGTTTATCCAGGATATTAGAAATAAGATCCTGTTTATTCATTTTTTTGTTATTGGAGATCTTTAAATCTTCTGCTATATCAAGCAGTTCAGGAACGAGCAGGTCGTTCAATTGAGATATATTGTACATATATATTGAGAAATGCGTTGTTCAAAAAATCCGCTCTGTTGTTGAAAATTTGAGATTGTAAATTTATGCTGATGGAAGCCGGTTGATGTTGAAGTAATTTGGACTAGGATAACTTTCCAGCCGTTTCCAATGCAATAATACACAGAATTTGCTTATTAAAACAATTTTTGTTGGGGCGGGACATAGAATTTTTTGTGATGTAAAATATATCCTTTAACCCCGATTTGTACTTCCTGCCCGCTTTTTCCATTTACAATACCAATTTGCCGCCCATAATTCTATAAAAAGAGTTAGTATTATAGCGTTTATTTTAGTTGTACGAAATATTTCGTTAATTTAATAAAAAATTACTATGAAAAAGATTTTTGTCACATTAGTATTTGCCGCGGGATTGTTGAATACCACAATTGCACAAGACAAAAAAAAGGAGACTATTCAGGGAAATGGAAAACTGGCAACCCGTGACGTAACTGTTACAACATTTGATGCAATGAATGTTAGTGGAATATTTGAATTAAAAATTTCCCAGGGCGCCGTTGAAAGCGTTAAACTGGAAGGGGACGAGGACTTACTCGCTTATATCAGCGTCAGAAATGATGGTTCAAAGCTTATTGTTGATATGGATAAACTAAAAGATAAGAATGCTAATTTCAAAATAAAAAACAAGCTTAAAGTATATGTCACTTTCAACAAATTAAAGGAGATAGAATTAAATATGGTTGGCAATGTACATTCAACGGAAGAATTATCTTTTAATGATCTTAATATTAATAACCAAGGCGTGGGTAATCTTGACTTTAAACTTTCCGCAAATTCATTTAACCTTAATAATAAAGGTGTAGGTAATGTTACGATTTCCGGTAAGGCGCAACAAGCTTCAATCACGAATACCGGTGTGGGTAGTATGAATGCCGGAAACTTTTCAGTGCAAACAATGAACATTCAAAATACCGGGATCGGATCTGCGGAAATAAATGCGGAAAAAGAAGTGAAGGTTAAATCTACAGGACTGGGAAACATAACTAACAGGGGAGCAGCCCCTATGCCCAGGAAGAACAGGACAATTGTTATATGATCATCTTTTTTATATCTTTCTGAATCATATTTGTCACACCCACAGATCTGCTTTAATGCTTTAGTATTATGAAAGTAAAATTTAAAGATTCTATTAACCTACCGGCAGAAAAAATATTTGATGCAATAGTAGATCATGTGAAAATGTCAAAATATTTTATTTCTGCAGCAGACAGTTCAATTGTAGAAGGAAGAAAGATAATGTGGGAATGGGCGGATGAAAATGCACAGCAGGAAATTCATGTGCAGAAAGTTGAAAAGAATAAGCTTATCCGTTTTGAATGGGAAGCAACCGGTAAGCCTACAATTACAGAGATCATGCTCGAAACCGGTAATAATAAAACAATTGTTAACATTAGTGAAGGTGAATGGAATAATGATGAGCAGGGAGGAATAAAAGCGATGCAGCAAACCCAGGGCTGGACTGATTTCTTTGATTGTTTGAAAGCATATTTATTGTTTAATGTAAATTTAAGGACCGGGGAAAGATTATAATATAAAATACTAATGAAAAATAATTATTATAGAAATCCAGTAATTTAAATAATAACCGGTTTCTACCTGACTTTAATAAACTTTATTTTAAACAATACACTTCCTCCCTTGTCATCATCAGAAACAAATACCAGGTCTGATTCTTTATTATTTTCTGATAAAATACAAAGGGATTCAATTTTTTGTTTATTAAAACGACTATCTATTTCTTCGAGGTCTATTATTTTATTGGGATTTATCCCCGCATAACTTCTTTTAGTAGTAATATCCCTGATAACCCATAAATAGCTCTTGCCAATTTCGCCATCCACATGGGAACTATAGGTATTCTCAGTAGATACCGTCAATAATAACTGATCGGTAAGTTTAGAATATTCCAAACCGGATATACCATTAAAGATTGCTGTATCCTTATTAAATCCAATGTTTGCAAGGTTGAATGTTGCATTGGTTTGGTCTTGCCAGAATTTATTTGAAGTAAATATTAAATAATTTTTAGGGTATGCTTTATTGCCGCGGCTTGCCAATATAATACCTCCTGGAATGGCTGCAACACCCTCAATGTTTAATTCTTTTATCCCGGCGGCCCTGAGCCTGTTATAAAATGTATCAAGACTTACTTCAATCTTCTCTTGCGAAACTAAATTTACGAGCCAGCAAAAGTTTCGATGTGGCGCTAAAGAACCTGAGCCCACCACCAGGAGAAAAGGAGATTTATTTAAGCTTATGATTGCAGCAGCTTCAGGATCTTTCTTTATATTTTTAGGTATCCGCTTTTCCGGAGAATGAAAAAAAGGTATTGTATCAATTGAATTAAAACCAGTATCCGTAATTAAAACATAAGAAGCATCATCTCCAATTAAATAGATCTTATTTTTAAGACATGCAATTCCTGACCCTGAAGGATAATCTTTTAAAACTGTTATTTTATTCAGATAAGAACTTTTATCCCTGCATGCATGTAACAGTATTGCGGCAATAAATAAGAATAAATAAATTAACCGCATATCGGGTTTAAGATTAATACAAAATACAAACCGCAAATGTATGTGAAGATGCGGAAACTGATTAAATTTAACGCTGCACTATTAACCTTTCTATTATGAAGTTTTGTATCCTTTTAATATTTTTTCCTTTACAACTTATTGCCCAGTCATTTTCAAATCACGAGATCAGTCAATGGGAAAACCAGGCAAAGAACGTTACCATCATACGGGATGTTTGGGGAATACCGCATATTTATGGAAAGACAGACGCTGATGCAGTATTTGGATTATTGTATGCACAATGTGAAGATGATTTTAAAAGAGTAGAATTGAATTATATTGAAAAACTTGGACGGCTGGCCGAAGTAAAAGGAGAAAAAGAATTATACAATGATCTTTTAATAAGATTGATTATTGATTCTGCTGATGCGGTAACAGATTATAAAAAAAGTCCTTTATGGCTGCAGAAATTAATGAACTCATTTGCTGATGGCATTAATTATTACCTGTACAAACATCCCTCTGTAAAACCTGCATTGTTACACAGGTTCAAGCCATGGTATACATTATTGTGGACAGACGGCAGCATTGGAGCTATCAGTACCGGTGGGATAACTGCAGAAGAAGTAAAATTATTTTACTCAGGTTCAACACTACAAAAACGTGTGATAAAAAAAGAAAAAGATCTTGTAGGATCTAATGGTTTTGCATTTGCACCTTCCATTACAGCTTCAGGTAAATCGATCCTCTACATTAATCCACATGTAACTTTTTATTTCAGGCCTGAAGTGCATATGGTAAGTGAAGAAGGCCTGAATGTATATGGTGCTGTTACATGGGGCCAGTTTTTTATTTACCAGGGCTTTAATGAAAAATGTGGTTGGATGCATACTTCCAGTAGTGTAGATGTAGCAGACCTGTATGCTGAAAAAATAAATAAATTTAAAAATAGATGGCAATACCTGTATAATGGAAAATCAAAACCTGTTTTGGAAAAAGAAATAAAATTGAATTATCTCACGGAAGGGAATACACATACGATATCTAAAACAATAATTACATTCTCTACTCATCATGGTCCTGTAATGGCTCAAAAGGATGGGCGCTGGCTCGCCTTAAAAGCGAATAACAGATCATTGAATGGGCTAATACAAAGCTGGCAAAGAACCAAAGCAAAAAGTTTTGCAGATTATAAAAAAACAATGGAACTGAGATCAAACACCTCCAACAATACAGTATATGCGGATTCAGAAGGAAACATAGCCTACTGGCATGGTAATTTTATTCCTAAAAGAAATATAAAATTTAACTGGTCCCGGCCTGTGGATGGAAGTATATCCGCAACAGAATGGCAGGGTTTACACAAAATTGATGAAACTGTTCACTTGTATAATCCTGCGAATGGATGGTTGCAAAATTGCAATTCCACGCCTTTTACAGTGGCAGGGAACAATAGCCCTAAAAAAGAAAATTATCCTTTTTACATGGCTCCGGATGGTGAGAATTTTCGTGGTATCAATGCCGTTAGAGTACTGTCAAATGAACGATCCTATACTTTAGATAAAGTAATTCATGCGGGTTATAATACTTATATGGCTGCATTTGACAAACTGATTCCTGCCCTGGTTAAAGCTTTTGAAAAAACCCAGGTGTTAAATGATACTATTTTCCCGGGATTAAAAGAACCTGTAAATATTTTAAAAAACTGGGATAAGCATGCCGCCATAAGTTCTGTTGCTACTACTCTTGCTGTTGAATGGGGAACCCAACTTCTACCAAAACTGGTAGAAAGTGGTAGTGCGGATGAATATGGATTCCTGGACCAGGTAATGAGAACGGAACAATTTATAAATTCTGCCCAACCATACGATTTATTACAACCCCTCGAGCTTGCAGTAAATGATCTGAAAAATAAATTTGGTACATGGAATGTGCCGTGGGGAGATATCAATCGTTTTCAAAGGATCACTGCGGATATAGATCAAAAATACAATGACAATGCCCCAAGTTTTCCAGTAAGTTTCACTTCTGCTACCTGGGGAATGTTGCCTTCCTATTCAGCCAGTTATTTTCCACAAACAAAAAAAAGATATGGTATAAATGGAAATAGTTTTATTTGTGCAGTGGAGTTTGGAACTAAAATAAAAGCCAAATCTTTGTTAGCGGGCGGACAAAGGGGAGATACGGCTTCTGTCCATTTTAATGACCAGGGGGAGATGTATGCAAAAGGTCAATTCAAAGAAGTATTATTTTATAAAGAAGATGTTTTGAAACACGTTGAAAGACAGTATCACCCCGGAGAATAAACTTTGTTTAATTATTTAAAATTATATTATGAAAAAGAAACAATACGGTTTTAATTTTTTGATGATACTGTTATTTTTATTATGCAGCCAATCTTACGCACAACAATCCAAGGTGTTAGACAATTATTTTTCTTTACAGGAAAGTGGCGTACAGGATGGCGGTGTATCTATGATACCCATTCAAACTGCAAAAGGCACTTTTAAAGTATGGACTAAACGTTTTGGTAATAACCCTAAAATAAAATTGCTGCTTTTAAATGGAGGTCCGGGAGCAACCCATGAATATTTTGAATGTATGGAAAACTTTCTCCCGGCCGAAGGAATAGAATTTATTTATTATGATCAACTGGGATGTGGAAATTCTGATGATCCAAAAGATACATCCATGTGGGACCTCGCACGCTATGTAGAAGAGGTAGAACAGGTAAGAACCGCTCTTAAATTAACTAAGGATAATTTTTATCTTCTTGGCCATTCATGGGGCGGAATACTTGCAATTGAGTATGCATTAAAATACCAGCAACATCTTAAAGGGCTGGTCATATCAAATATGATGTCTGATGGGCCAGCTTATGGTAAATATGCAGAAGAAGTGCTGGCAAAACAAATGGATTTAAAAGTGCTGGATACAATCCGTAGAATAGAAGCCGCCAAAGACTTTTCAAATCCCAAATACATGGAATTGTTGTTGCCGAATTTTTATGCAAAACATATTTTAAGGCTTCCATTGGCCGATTGGCCTGAACCGGTTAACCGTTCATTTGCTAAAATGAACCAGTCATTATATGTTACTATGCAGGGTCCCAGTGAATTTGGTATTTCAGGAAAACTTGAAAAATGGGATCGGAGTAAAGATTTAAAAAATATCACTGTACCAACATTATCAATCGGCGGAAAATATGATACTATGGATCCCGAACATATGAAATGGATGAGTACACAACTACAAAACGGAAGTTATTTATTTTGTCCAAATGGCAGCCATATGAGTTTATATGATGACCAGGAGGTTTATATGAAAGGTTTGATAAGTTTTATAAAAGGAGTAAATGACGGGAAGAAAAAAATTAAATAAATATTGCATAGATTTCTATGGCATCAAAGAAATTTTTAAAAAACTTTACTATATGAGTCTATCAAAATGAGATAAATAAAAAATGAGATCTGCCACTAATCAATTACAACAAAATGAAAGGATTGAGATTCTCGATATATTAAGAGGCTTTGCGTTATTGGGAATTATTATTGCAAATACAGCAGTTTTCAGCACGTACGTTTTTTTACCGGATAAACAACAAGCAGCACTTTTTACACATCCTTCAGACGGGGTCGTTACTTTTCTTCTTTTTGCATTTGTAAACGGTAAATTCTATTCATTGTTTTCCTTATTGTTTGGTATTGGTTTTACTATTATCCTGGAAAATATAAAGAACAAAGGAAAAAATCCTTTTGCATTTTATTACAGGCGCCTTTTTGTGCTTATGATTATTGGATTAATACATTTGCTGTTCTTATGGGATGGAGATATATTATTATTGTATGCACTAATTGGAATAGTATTGCCACTCTTTCTGCATTTACCCGATAAGACTCTTATTATATTAGCTGTAATATTGATTTTCTCTCCGCTATTATTTGACCTGGTTAAAGTATTGAGTGATGGACGTTATAATCTAGGCAATCCTTTTGAGAATATGGCAAAAAAAATTGATGAAAGAAATGGTATTACAGACGATAACTATTTAACATACCTCATAGATAATAAAAATTATGAAAGCATTTTTAAATGGTGCCAGGGTGGGGCTTTTTGGAGATATGAACATATTTTATCGAGCAACCGGATTCCAAAAGTGCTCGCAATGTTTTTACTGGGAGTTGTTGCAGGGAGAAATTATATTCATGCGAGGCTGGATGAAAATAAAATGCTATTAAAAAAAATACTAAAATGGGGTTTTGTCATTGGCATACCTTCCAGTATTGCCTTTGCATATTTTAATATTGATAACTTCCGTCTTCCAAAAATGGGCGGTTTATTAGATACTTTATTTTATGCTATAAGTGTAATCCCATTAAGTCTTGCACTCACTGCAACTATTTGCCTGACCTGGCTTAAACCTTCAGGTAAAATATTAAAAATTTTAATCCCGGCAGGAAGAATGGCATTAACCAACTATATAATGCAAACCGTCATAAACATTTTTATTTATTATGGAATAGGATTGGGACAAGGGAATAAGTTTGGACCATCATTATATGTTCCCATCGCGATAATTATTTTTATAATACAGGTTTGGTATAGTCGTTTATGGTTAACATATTTTCATTATGGCCCTTTGGAATGGATATGGCGCCAATTGACTTATGGCAGATTTATGAAAATTAAAAAATGAAACTCTAATGCTCATCAATTTTGAATTTAAGGCATTAACCAATAAACTTGAAAGCCTTGAACAAAAATTACTAAGACTTAATCCAATTTATACCGGGGAAGATAACCAGGTAGATATTTATTTTAATGTAAAACATGGCAGGTTAAAATTGAGAGAAGGTAATATTGAAAATGCACTGATATATTATGAGCGCCCTGATATCTATGGCCCAAAAAAATCGGATGTTCTGATCTATGAGCACACTGCATCACCAAACTTTAAAACGCTTCTCACCCGGGTTCATGGTATTAAAACGATTGTAGAAAAGAAGCGTAAAATATATTTTATCGATAATGTAAAATTTCACTTTGATATTGTCAAATCGCTTGGATCATTTGTTGAAGTAGAAGCAATTGATAAAACGGGAGTTCTTGGCCTGGAGAAAATTACAGAACAATGTATGTTTTATGCGCGTCTTTTTGATATTAAACAGGAAGATTATATAAATGTTTCATACAGTGATATGCTATTGGATAATCGAAGTGAACAAGTTTAAACTTTAAATTTTAGATTGTGGAAATCACATTCATCAATTAGCTGCAATACATGAAAACTTATATTATAATTATTTTATGTTTTTTTAATTCTTCGGCCTGCAATATTTCAAAAAATGATAAACCGAAGTCCGGTTATGATGTAAATAAACTGGAAGGGAGATGGGAACTGGAATATATTATTTCTCCAACAACACCGTTTGAAAAATTATATGTTACTAACAAACCTTTCATAGAATTTAATGTTACAAACAAAAAGATCAGTGGAATAAACAGCTGTAACCATTTTGGTGGGGAATTGGTAATTCAAGATTCGTCTATTGATCTTTCAGGTCCAATCGCGGTGACAGAAATGTATTGTCCGGATCAGGCAGAAGGAGAAATGTTTTTTAATAATGTACTATCTAAAGTAAATTCCTGGAAAGTAACTGATTCCCTGCTTTTTTTTATGAGCAGAGATTCTATACTGATGCGTTTTGTAAAAAAACCAAAAGCATAATTTTTTATTATTTCGTTTACTCTGTATTGTTAGTAACTCTGACAATGGTTGCGGTATAAGTATTTGTTAAACAACAGGATTCTGATTTATTTATCTTATCTTTGCGTCAGTTCATTTATTTAGCGGCATTTCAAGCCAGAATTATTGTAGACTTACCACTCCCCAATAACGTGTCATAAGACATATCTTGTTTTTAGTGATGAAGCAAACTTCATTTCCGCACTATTTTTAAAAATTTATATATTTTGTTATTTACAGACTTAAAGATTATTAAGCCCATCCTTGATGCGCTTAACGAAGAAGGTTACACGAAACCTACACCCATACAGGAAGGAGCAATACCACATATTTTAGCAGGAAAAGATCTGTTGGGTTGTGCCCAAACCGGAACCGGTAAAACGGCAGCATTTGCTATCCCGATGCTCCAGTTACTGGCAAAGCCTAAAGTTATGGAAACCAGTGGACACCGGCCAATAAGGGCGTTAATACTTACTCCTACACGTGAATTAGCGATCCAGATACAGGAAAGCTTTAATGCTTATGGCCGTCACCTTCGCATAAAAAACCTGGTAATATTCGGGGGAGTTAATCAGAATCCGCAAACAGATTCTTTAAAAAGAGGCGTTGACGTTTTAGTTGCTACTCCAGGGCGATTACTTGACCTTATATCACAAGGATATATTAAACTAAATGAAATAGAAATATTTGTTTTAGATGAAGCTGACCGAATGCTTGATATGGGTTTTGTGCATGATGTAAAAAGAATCATCACCAAAATTCCATTAAAAAGACAAACATTATTTTTCTCTGCAACAATGCCTTTTGAGATACAATCTTTAGCCAACAGCATTTTAAAATCACCTGAAAAAGTAGAGGTTACTCCAGAGTCCACAACGGCAGATACCATTGAACAAACTTTGTATTATGTTGCAAAAGAAAACAAGCGTTCTTTACTTGCATACATACTTTCAGATAAAAGTATTGAAACGGCATTGGTATTTACCCGTACAAAGCACGGAGCTGATAAAGTAGTAAAAGACCTTGTTCGTATTGGTATTAAAGCAGAAGCTATTCATGGAAATAAATCTCAAAATGCCAGGCAACGCGCATTAGCCAATTTCAAAAATCGCGATACCCGTATTCTTGTTGCCACAGATATTGCAGCCCGTGGGATTGATATTGATGAAATGACACATGTTATTAATTATGAATTACCCAATGTTCCTGAAACTTATGTACACCGGATAGGCCGTACGGGCCGTGCGGGCGCCAGTGGAATAGCATTTTCATTTTGTGATAATGATGAAACAGCAGAATTACGTGATATCCATAAAATGCTGGGAAAAAATATTCCATTGGAATCAAATCATCCTTATCATACCCTGTTTACCGGGTTTAACCGAACACCGCAACCCCAAAAAAGGCAAAATATAAAAACAGGTAATTACCGTAATGGCCATGAAAATGGAAATACCCAGAAGAAAAGATTTGGTAATGAAAGGCCACGGTCATTTAGCAGCCGGGCAAAATAGCTTTATCGATTTCCACTCCTGTCATTTGGTCGCCTGAAACCACCACTTTTTCCCCCGCCATATCCACTGCCAGGGCGCGGAGCGTTTCTGTTTTCTTCTGCTTCTTTTACCACCAGTGGTTTTTTACCGAGTGAAATATCATTCATGCTTTCAATTGCATCTTTTCCTTCAACTGCATCAGGCATTTCTACAAAACCAAAACCTTTACTCTTTCCTGTTTCCTTATCCATTGCAACTTTGGCAGATGTTACAGTCCCAAACTTCTCAAAAATTTCCATGAGCTCTGCATCATCCAGATCGTATGGTAAACCTGCAATAAATAGTTTCATAAGAGGTAATTTTTAAAATTTAATTCCTTATTCGCCTTACCAAGATAAGAAAACTATATTTTGAAAAGGCTGATATATTTTATCATAACTTTTGTTCGGATCGATTCAGTTATTATCCTGTAAATTAATTTTCATAGAATAGGTTCAATTCAAAAAAAATGCCCTTGCTATACAAAGACATTATTTTTTATTATTCAATACCTGTAACTTCTATCTGCGACGTCCTGCTTTAGATCTACCCGAAGCAGACCTTTGGGAAGACACTTTTTTTGGTGCAGCCCTTCTATTACTGGTTTTTTTAGGTGCGCTTTTTTTAGAAACAGACTTTTTTGCTGAGCTTTTCCTGGCAACGCTTCTTTTAGGAGCTGATCTTTTAACCTGGGATCTGCCTGAGGATGCTTTCTTTGCTGCGGATTTCTTAGGCGCCGTCCTTTTTGCAGCAGATCTGCTTGATGCTACTTTCTTTTGAGCAGATTTTTTTGTTGTTGTTTTCTTAGCAGCAGACTTTTTAGATGCCGTCTTTTTTGCAGCAGATCTGTTTGATGACCCTTTTTTTGCTGCAGATCTGTTGGATGAAGTATTATTAGCAGACGCTTTAGTTGAACCAGAAGCAGCTGATTTTTTTGGTGCTGATTTTTTTGAAGAAGAATTGGAACTTGCTGAAGTTCCTAAAGTAGATCTTCCATTACTTTTACTTTTATTACTGGACGCAGAATTTGCAACAGTTCCACTTGCACCTTCAGCTTTAATATTTACATTTTCCAATGCAATTTTCGTTAATGAATCATCTGCAAAGTATTCTTCATCCAGTGTCTGTCTCAATAATTTTTCAACTTCTTTCATTCCCATTTGTTCTGCATAAGCTCTGGCAGTACCATAACTGCCGATCTCATAATGCTCAATTTTCTGGGCCGCTGCTATGATGGCTGCATCCATTACATCATTAGTCATATCTTCATCCATAAGACTATTTGCCTCTTTTATTAATCCTTCCATTGCTTTGCAATGCTGCTCTTCTTCATTACTTTCGAAAAGATTAGCAAAAAATCCTCCGCTTTCCTCTTTTTTTTCACCGCTAAAATTCAAAACTTTTTCTATTTTATCCAGGCGTACTTTCTGATCACGTGTAACTTTCAGATGATCACTCAAGGCTTTTTTTAACTGTGGATTACGTGCAGTTTCAATCATTAATGGCATCCCTTCTATTAGCTGGGTTTCTGCAGAGTAAAGGTCTTTTAATTCATGCTTTAACAGCTCGCGTAAATCAGTTATCTGGTCCATATTTTATAAGTTTTTTTATTAGTATAAAAAATCATGCCGAATGAAAGTTAATGATTTATGTATAAAAAATAATTATATCAGGGAAATAATTTTAAAGAACACAATAATTTTCTGTACTTGCTGCTTAAGTGTTTTAATATTACTTTCAATTTTCGTATAAATAATTACTATGAGGCAAATCCATTATTTAATATTCATAGCTTTTTTGGTTTCATTGTTTACCGGATGCGCTGGTAAAATTCAAAAATCTTATGATGATAGTGATGGGATTTCTGCTTTTAGTGCAGATAGTCTCGGGGCCCATATAGCCGTTCTTGCGTCAGATGCATTTACAGGACGCAAGCCTTTTTCTGATGGTGAAACGAAAACAATTAATTATTTAAAGGATCAATTTGAAGCTATTGGCCTGGAACCAGGCAATGGTAAGAGTTATTTCCAGGATGTACCTATGGTTAAGATAAACGCTATTGCCTCACCTGAAATGCAGGTCAGTTCTTTAAAAGGAAATATATTTTTAAAAGGGAGGGATGAATATGTAATCTGGACAGACAAAACTGATTCAGTAGTTTCATGGAATAACACCGAAGTAGTATTTGCAGGTTATGGCGTTGTAGCTCCTGAACATAACTGGAACGATTATGCTGGTGTGGATGTTAAAGGTAAGATCGTACTGCTTCTTGTAAATGATCCCGGGTTTAATGCTGGCGATAGTTCCCTTTTTAAAGGAAAGGAAATGACTTATTACGGGCGATGGACTTATAAATTTGAAGAGGCTGGCAGACAAGGTGCTAAAGGATGTATTATTGTTCACAATACAGCCGCGGCCAGTTACCCATTTGCTGTTGTACAAAATAACTGGAATAATTCCCGGCTGAGACTCGATAACCGTGGTAAAACTGAAACACTATCCGATATTGTTGGATGGATTTCTTCGGAAGGTGCCCATAAGTTATTAGAAGTTGCAGGAAAAGATTCCACTTTATTTACCAAAGCTGACAAACGGGGCTTTAAAGCAGAACCCCTGGATATTAAGTTATCTGCATCATTAAAAGTGGAAAGTATTTACGACAAATCTCACAATGTAATTGGCAAATTTACAGGCAGCAAACACCCTGATGAATTTATTATTTATACAGCACATTGGGATCACCTGGGTATTGGTGCCCCAGATGAAACAGGGGATTCTATATACAACGGCGCATTGGATAATGCAAGTGCTACAGCAGGCTTACTGGAAATTGCACGGGGTTTTAAATATTTAAAAGTGCCGCCAGAGCGTACTGTGGTTTTTCTTTCTGTTACTGCCGAAGAACAAGGTTTGTGGGGATCGGCTTACTATGCACAGAATCCCATTTATCCAACTAAAAATACAGTCGCTAATATCAACATGGATGTTTTGAACTGGTTTGGTAAAACAAAAGATGTAGTTGTAGTAGGTGAGGGTCAATCCGAGCTGGAAGATATTTTAAAAGAAGAAGTTGTAAAGTTGAACCGGGTGATTACATTTGATGCTCATCCACAGGCAGGCTCTTATTTTCGTTCAGATCATTTCAACTTTGCACGGGCAGGCATACCTGCATTATATATGAAATTTGGTATAAACGTTTTGGGTAAAGATCCTTCTTATGGTTTACAAATAACTGAATCCTATACTAAAAACAACTACCACCGCCCATCCGATGAAACCACCCTTGCAACAACAAACCTTAAAGGTGCTATTGATGATTTGCAATTGCTTTTTCGTGTAGGAAGGAAATTATCATTTAATAATAACTGGCCTGCATGGAAAAATGGATCAGAATTTAAAGCAATCAGGGAGAAAGATCTCCTTAAATAATGATTTTAAATCTAAAAAAAAGATTGATTAATAATAACTTTAAGAACATCTTTACAAGTTCGGAAAATGTCAGTTTGATATTCCCCTGACATAATTTTTTTACGATATAAAAATTAGACATGAATAATTTATTTCGCGGATTGATAGCTGGCTATGGCGCAAAAAAACTGGGTGGTGGATGTTTTAGTACCGTCCTGGTATTTCTTATTATCTGGTGGGCATTGGAAAAATGTTAAGTCTGAAAGTTGTTATAATCATCTGCCAGCAGTTTTAAAAACAATTTGATCCTTACTGACATGGTTTTTAAAGAGGGATTTACATCAAAGCCTTAATTACTGCAAATGGAAAAACTAATTGAATTTTTTTGCAGCTCCAATCTTATTTCTACAATAAAGGCAAAAGAAATTTCCGGGCATTTTGAAGAAAAAACTATTTTAAAAAATGAATATCATTTAAAGGAAGATAGGATATGCAATGAATATTTATTTTTAGAATCCGGTTTTATGCGTGCATTCACGTATGATATAAATGGAAATGATATTACAACAGCTTTCTATTCAAAAGGCAGGGTTAGTATTTGAGGTATCTTCGTTTTTTAACCGCACTCCATCAAAAGAAAGTATAGTGGCTTTGTGTGATTGTAAAGGATGGTTCATAACCTTTGATCAATTACAGTTGCTTTTCCATTCAATTTATGAATTCAGGGAATTTGGAAGATCCGTACTGGTACAGGGTTATATTTCTCTTAAACAAAGAATGCTTTCACAAATAAATGAATCTGCCGAAACACGTTATGCAAATCTGTTAAACAATAACCCTGAGATATTTCAAAACGCCCCCCTAAAAAATATTGCAACTTACCTTGGTATTACAAATACATCCCTGAGCAGGATCAGAAAAGAATTTTCAAAGAAATAATCTGATATTCATTACTTGTCAAATGGCAAGGATAATAATATCCATTTTAGTTTTTTTTGTATTATAAAAAAAACAATGGAAAATTTACCAGTTCACATTAGCATTCTTTTCATTCTTACAACATTTGTGTGCATTGCTATATTTTATAAAGCAACACAAAACCCGAAAACCTTTTTGTTCATTATGTCCGGTTGGCTGATCCTGCAGGGTATCGTGTCCTTAACTGGTTTTTATACAAATACAAAAGGCCTGCCTCCGAGGTTCGTATTATTGATTGTGCCTCCTCTGGCTATTATTGCCTGTTTATTTTTAACCTTTAAAGGAAGACGTTTTATTGACAATCTAAATGAGAAAACTCTAACGCTCTTACATCTGGTAAGGATTCCTGTTGAACTTGGATTATACTGGCTTTTTGTCTATAAAACTATACCCGGGCTTATGACTTTTGAAGGAAGAAACTTTGATATACTTTCAGGGATAACAGCCCCAATCATTTTTTATTTCGGATTTATTAAAAAGAAACTATCCAATGAAATAATTATTACCTGGAATATTATATGCCTTGCTCTATTATTGAATATTGTTATCAATGCAATTCTAGCAGCACCCTTTTCTTTTCAACAATTTGCATTTGAGCAGCCCAATATTGCTATCGCTTATTTTCCTTTTATCTGGTTGCCTTGTTGTATTGTTCCTATTGTACTGTTTTCGCATCTGGCAGTTATACGAAATTTGTGGAGGAGTAAAACAACACTAAAATTTACACAAGCAGCAACTTTAGTTACTTAATCAGATACCCTTTTCTCTTGTTAAAATTATTCTGCAATAATTTTTATCATTGTTCCCTGGGCAATACGTTCATTTAGTTGCATTCCATTTAAAATAGATAGTTCATCCATGCGGCTGGCTGGCACTTTATAATTTCGAAGTGCCTGGTCAAGTGTAGTAGCGGTAGTTAGTGTTTTAATCCTTATACGCTCTGGCTTTTTGTTCAGTTTTGATGCATCCTTTAACTCCCTGAAATTTTCCATTGTATTTGTAAAGTAGGAAACATAATTATTAAAGTCTGGTGTTGCACTTATACCCATAATATGATAAATACCTTCTCCGAATTGGATAAAATATGATAAGGTTCGTATTTGCTGTACTTGTTGTTGTTGGCCTTGTTGGTTTTGTACAGGAGCTGGATCTGCTACCACTGCAATTGCTCTTAATCCATTTACTGTAACTTCCCGTGATTCAATTGGCTGAAGATTATAACCCTTTAAGGCCGCGCCGGCAGCCTCTTGCAATGTTTTGCCCGGTGCAAAAGTCATAAACATTAATGCTTTACCATCCTTTGGTGCCATTTGAACGCGTTGTGGCGTATTCTGGTAATTCCATCCCTGCGGAACCGGAAACTGAAATTTTAAAACCGGATGATAAAAAATATTGTTCTCTAAAAAGCCCTGCTTGGGATCTTCCCCATAAATAAGACCTTCAATTCTTTTAAGATAATTGTTACGATTGATCAGTGGGTTTGTAAGTTTAAGTTTTGCTTTCCATTCTGCAGCAAGTCTGGCTACAGTAACATTTCGGTCTCCGGGATTGGGATGTGTTGATAAAAACTCCGGAATCTCACCGGCACCGCTTTTTGCACCCTGTCTTTCAAGTGTTGTAAAAAAAGTTGCCATTTGTTTTGCATCATACCCAATCTTTGAAGAATATTCTACACCCAGCTGATCTGCCTGGCGTTCATCATCCCGGCCAAATTTTAGAAATAAAAGTCCCAGGCCTTGTGAGGCTGATTCCGCAAATTGAGCAAGATTTGGAGCAAGAACTACTCCCGCGATTACTCCCAATTGCCCTAATAGTTGATTTCGCTGTTGTGCAACCGAATGACGCGCAGTAATATGACCTGTCTCATGTCCCAAAACACCTGCAAATTGCGCTTCATCATTAAAATGAGCCATAATCCCGCGGGTAAAATAAACATAGCCGCCGGGTACTGCAAACGCGTTTAATACTTCAGAATCTATTACCCTAAAATTATATACAATACTAGGGCGGTGAGAGATAGCTGCCATTGCTTTTCCCTTTTCATTAATAAATGCCTGCAATGCTTTATCATCATACAACCCATATTGGGCAATTATTTGCGGATCAGCTTCTTTACCCATTGCTAATTCCTGCGCTTCAGACATAAATACTACCTGTTTCTTACCTGTAACCGGGTTGCGGGCACAATTATTAAACATACACAATGACAAGGATAGGCAACCAATGAGGGCTATTTTTTTCATTTCCCGTGATTTAAATTGTAAAAGATAAGGGCTTCATTAAAATTTGCAATTATGATACCAAAGAGAAAAAGGTAATTTCTCCCCGATTATACTTAATACTTTTTAATTTTAATTCTGAGAATATGTAAGCAAATATATACGGGGTTCAATTTGTCTGACACATCATAACTGCTTTTTGGGAGGCAGGGCAAATGCAATCGCTTCATGTTCAAAATGGCCTTTATGTGATCCGTCGCAAAAGGGCTTATTTTCCGATCGCCCGCACCTGCAAAGCGTAATAATTTCACGGCCACCCAAATCATAATTATTTCCAGTACGGTCAACGATTTCAAAATCGCCTTCTATCTTAACAGAACCATTGCTGTTTATGGTTAATTTTGTCGTCATTTTTAAAATTTTTATAGTTATAAAAAATGTAACCTACAATACCTGGTAACCAATCGGTTTAAATGAATAATTATTTGACATTTCAGCTGAACAGGCAGTCATACCAATAATCAGATCCATATTTGCCCGGATTACAATATAATCATTTGCTTTACTTAAGGGAGGCAGTACACCCACTTTTCCTGTATTGCTATCTACAGTAACATGCATAAAAATATTAAAACAAACAGGAATTGCATCGGGCATGATTCCATATTCTCTTAATGCCTCACTTAAGTTTCCAAAACATCCACGATGTGGTTCTGTGTGTCCGTAAATAATGCGAAAAGTATCAGCGCTACATGGTGTCAGTAAAAAATCATGCCTGCCAACAGTATCAGTGATCATTTCAAACATTATATTACTTCTGTTTGAATAGAATGAGTGACCTGAGGTAAGAAAAAGCGTTTCAGCATAATCGATAGTACGGCCACTGGAAAGATATTCTAACTTATCATGCAGGTTATAGCATATGAAATCTGATACCTGCTCTCCTTCAATATCTACAATTTTAAGGCATTGTCCTTTTTTTAAAATAAAAGCCACTCCACTACGGGGTTGAATTATTTTCAGCTGATCCATGATTAATCTTTAAAGGGCATTGCCAGTTTGCATCATAATTTTTCCCGCTATATTGATAAACCTCAGAGGTAGTGCCAAAATCATCCAGCATAGGATTGATCGTTCCTGAAAAAGCAACGTCTTTTTTTCTTACTACCTCTTTCATTTTTTCATACCGTTCCGTTAAGCGCATCTTTACAAATTCGGCATGGGGATTAAATACGATGACCGGATAACTGAATTGCCGGCTGATCCTACTGTTACAAGGGTGAAGGCCGATGATAAAAAATGCTTCAGATTTTAAACTGAAACTGAAGTTGCCAGAGAATGGATCTGGGTTTACTCTTGTATCATAGGCATATTTCTGTGCATCCAAATTGGATAATGATTGCAGCCTTTGCCAAAAAAAGTGATCAAACTCTGATTCGCAATGAATAACAGGTTGTTCAAAAATGACTGCAGCACTATGAAATGGCTTAGTTGCCATCCTGTATACATCAACAAATTCATATATAAAATGAAGTATGGCCACGTCATCTTTTGCACAAGCCATATTACCAGCTACCATACATTTTACCTGATGCCTTTCTGCTGCAGCTTTAGCTGCAATGCACGGGAATTCCTTACGACTTAAAAACCCAATATATTCCTTTATTAATTTGTGTTGTTCTATTATAAACATCTAGTTTAATAATCAAATTAGTTGCCAAAACGGTATACCGAAACATTTGCCGGGAATCATTTATAAAACAAAATGCCTATAAGTTTTGTTCATAATCCAATTCTTTTAATTTTTTAAAATGTACACGGGAATTATAAAAAAATCTTCTTCCCCTGTTAAAGTTCCATTGCCGTATACCTTTTTTTTTATTGCATTGTGATATTTTGTATAATACTTTCCAATGGTGTAAAAAAACATCATAAGCCTGGATTAAAGAATTTCCGTTACCATATGCATGATGGGGCTCTGCACCACATCCATTGTATTCAAGTATAGAATAATTTTTACCATTTTTAAGGTCATCAATACTTGCACATTTTATATCATACCGGCCGTAATAAAAATGTTTTGTGTAAAGACTCAGATCATCAAACACCTTTAACAACTTCCCATCAATTTCATCGGCGAGGCTTACCAGTTTGCCTCCCCGGCTAAGATTCAATGCAAAGGATAAATAATAAATCTCTCCGGGAGGAATAATTTTTTTGAGGTTCGCGGCATGCTTTAATTTCATTTCTTCCTGACGAAAGCGCACACGATCATAATTTTGTATAAGTTGTAATAGTGTCAATTGCCCGTTTCCTTTAACCTTCAGGAACTCTTTTTTTATGAAGCCGGAAATAGTGCCGGTTTGCTCTCCGGGAAAACGATAATAAAATACACTTACTTCCAATGGATACGTAATGAATTCCTGGATTATATAATCCACTTCCATTTTGGTATGATACAATTCAAGATCCCTGATACAACTTATTTTACGAAACATAAAACCCATCATCCCCACATCGGGCTTTACTACAAATGGAAAAATAAAATTGTGTGATTGTATGATCTCTTCTACCGCTTTAAAAGCAATATCCGGAGTTATATAAATACTACGCGGATAACTTCCAGGGGGAAGCTGATCATACATTTCTCTTTTACTCTCCCCTTCGAATCCACCAAATGTGAGACTTGGATTTGATGATGTAAAAAACCATAATGATCTTGCTTTTATGCAATACCACATCCACACCGGCATTATTGGAATATATTTAGCAAGGTAGTGCCACGTTTCCCAATGCGTAAGTCTATAATAAATATTTTGAATGTTCATTTAGCCAACCAAAAAGTGAAAAGTTTTTAAACGGGATATATAATCAAAATGCAGGAAATTCAGCATCCAGTTGTTTCAGCATTTTCAGGTTCTTTTTTGCATTATGTAAGAATTTCAATCCCGACCAGAATCTCCAATAATGCACGCCATTGTCGTTGTTATATTTTGAGATCTTATATAACATTTTCCAATGTTGCAAAATGACCCTGAATGCCTGGAATAAGCTATTACCATTTCCATACACATGCTGTGTTCCTGATCCGCTCCCATTATATTCCAGGATCGAATAATTTTTACCTTCTTTCAGGTCTGCCACTGAAGTACATTTTATATCATACCTGCCATAATAAAAATGTCCTGAATAATGGCTGATCTCATCAAAGAATTGCAATAGCTTATCATCAATTTCATGTTGCAAACCTGTAAGCTTACCACCCTGGCTGCGATTAGAGGCATTTGAAAGCAGGTATTTTTCATTCATTGGAATAATATCATTCAATTTCTTCCCATGTTGGGAACGCATTTTATCCAGTTTAAAACGCACACCCGGATAATTTTGTATAAGTTCCCATAATGTTGAATGTCCATCACCAATCACTACAGGAGACTCTTTCATTATAAAACCGGATATTGTTCCTTTCCTTTCATTAGGAAGCCTGTAATAAAATACACTTACTTCTATAGGATATTCTACCATGTCCTGGATCACATAATTTACCGGAATTTTATTATGGTATTTTCTCAGGTCTTCTGCAGATTCAATTTTTCGAAACATAAAACCCATCATTCCTACATTGGGCTTAACAGCAAAAGGATATTTCAAATTATTAACCTCAACTTTTATCATTAATTCATCAAAAGAACAGGTAGGAGAAATATAAATACTGTTGGGGAAAGTGCCCGGGGGCAACTGCTTATACATTTCTTCTTTGCTTTCACCTTCCATACCTCCAAAAGTAAGGGTGGGATTAGATGAGGTAAAAAACCATAATGAACGGGATTTAAGGCAATACCAAAGCCATGCAGGCAAAAGTGGGATATATTTTGCATGATGATGCCAGGTTTCCCAATGCGTTAGCTTATATAAAAAGTTTTTGACGCCAATCCACATAATATAAAATTAAGAAGGATTTCCTTTGCACCCATTAAGCTTATTCTAATTATTTAACTGGATATTTTATGAAGCAGCGTTAGTTTGGAAAATATGTTATTAAACTCTATTTTGGCGTCTTTAACAATAATGAAATGAAATACTTATTTATCCTGTTTCCGCTATTTAGTATTTCCTGTAATGAGACAAAGACCACTAAAAATAATTACACATCAATTAATAAAACTGATTTAAATAAAGCTCAATGGATAACCGGAAACTGGAAAAGTACTTATGAGGGTAAACCGTTTTTTGAATATTATGATTTAATTAATGATTCAACATTGAAAATATTAAGTTATGAATGGGATGGTAAGGACACTTCTAAAACTTCTTTATCCTTTCTAAGTTTTAAAAATGGCGCCTACTTTCTGGGTGATTCAATGAACTGGAAGGCAACAGCAATTAATGACCGTGAAATAAAAATGATCCCCGTTTATAAGGCAAACAATGAAATACACTGGAAATTTATAAGTTTAAATAAATGGGAGGCAATCTTAAAGGGTGCGTCTAAAACTAATACATATGTAATGGAAAGAATACCGCTGATAGATAGCTTAATGAAATAAATTTTCTTATCCTTGGTGCGTGTCACACGCACCAACATAAAGGAAGTGGGAAAGATTTTAGATTTTAAAAAAGATCCTTTTAAATATTTGAGGGTAAATAAAGATTGGATTTTGGTGCGTGTGACACGCACCAGTGCAGAACACTTCGTTTACATCCAACTCTCATTACGGCTTTCCACAAAAAATAAAATATGATTGGTTATCTGAATTGCATTATTGTATGGTATATATAATAATTCAACTTTTCCACCTGCAGTATAAAATGTAAGAGATGCAAGGCTATGGGAGCGCTGATAAAAGCTCTGTTTTAATTCTACCTGCTGAATTTTTTTCCATGTAAGAAGGGTGTATTTTCTCCCCCATACCCCACTATACATCTGTATGCCCTCTTCATTGCACATCCACCGGAAATTCAAATACCAGGTATAGTAATACCACGACATTATTGGAAATAATAGCAATATCCATAGTGTCATTAATCCTGCAATAAAATAAAAGATCAGTAACAATATCAATGTTATTGGAACTGTAATAAAAAGCAGTTTCCTTTTCCAGATATCAGGTTCTATCATTGATCCATCAATGAATTTAAATAAGGGCGTTTGCTGATAGCGCTGGCTTAATATAACAGCATGTTCCATTTGTATTACCGGAATATTGATATGTTGTTTACTTTTTAAGCTTTCATACCCTATTGATTGAACCTGTATGATCCAGAAATCAAGCTTTCTTCTAAGCCAGTTTGCTTTCCAGCTTAGAATTTGAATTTTGTTATATGGAACGATAAGCTGTTGCCTTGTTATAAGGCCTGTAAATATTTTCCAGCCTTGTATTGTATCTTCCAGCCTGAAATTATAATATTTAATTACAGTACGAATCATAGAAATCAAAACGGACACAATAGCAACTAAAAGTATAATTATTGTTATGGCAAGTATGGTTTGCCCTTCCACTTTTACCGCATAATCACCAATTACTTTCCACCCATCTATATTAAAAATTTTGTTCACATCATTCAAAAGATTTAAACCCAATACAAAAAGTATAAAAAATGCCTCAAGGTGATTTGCTGACAAACTTATTTTTAAAAGATCACGCATTGACAGTTTCAGGAACCTGTTTACCGGATGTGTTACCACATCTGCATTCTCAGGCAAAGCCTGGTGCCTGGATAATAGCAATTGCTTAAGGTCTTCGGCTTTGGAAACCGAAATAGCATCGATCTTAATTTCAACTTTTTCACTGCCCGAACTATCCAGTTTAACACTGGCCACTTTCAATAATTGTTGCCAGATATTTTGTTCCAGGTGTACTGCCTGTATACTTTCCAATGGAAGAGTAAGTGTTTTCTTTTTTAACCATCCTGATTGAATAATTAAGTTGTCATTGTAAATATGAAACTTATAAAACCAATATTTCAGAATTGTCATTAATACAGTGATCACACTGAATCCAAATATTATCCACAAAAAACTGATCCCTTCATCATCTTTTTGTTTACGAATAAAATAAACAATCAATATGGGCCAAAGTGATTTTATAAGCCGCACTACCATTTGAAGCAATATGATTACTATGGCTGCCAATGACTGGCGCTGTGGTATATTCCAGGAATAATTATTCGGTTGCTCCATTTAACTGATGACTGATCCAGTCTTTAATTTGTTGCGCTTTTTCTTGTGTAACTCCTTTTATAGTAAAATCTGCGGAGCCCGAACCGGCAGTAAATATAGAAACAGAAGCGAGGCCCAGCTTTCTTTCAATGGGCCCAGACTGTACACTTACATGTTGTACCCTGTTAATAGGAACCACCCTTGATTTGCGGATCAGCCATCCATGCCGAAACAAAATATCTTTACTGCGTAAGGCATAACCGCTATACCTGAAGCTTATTCCGTCTCCTATCCAGTTCAAAACCGCAGAAATTATTAATAACGAAATAAGGGGGTATATAATGATGGGTGTTTGCCATTTTTTAACGACATAAAATATAATAAACCCCACAACAATAATAAGAAGAACACCCAGGATGAGGCTTATTCTTTGTGCTTTCAGATAAGATTTTTCAAGAGGATAAAATATCACATTTTCTATTGTTGGGAGATCATTTGATAAGATGTTTTCATTGGAAAATTCCATGCTTAAAGATAAAAGCAATTTTTATATTACTTTGAAGGCCGTGGTTTATAAACTTTAATGAATAAATTGATTTTGATAATTCTTTTTAATTTAGTGTGAAAAATTATGAGTCAACTGGTTTATCATCAAACAGTTTTTATTCTTGTGCCGCAATCTAAAGTATGGGATGCATTGATCAATCCTGAAATAACACCACAATATATGTTTGGATGTGCGGTCATTAGCGACTGGTCTGCTGGCAGCCCGGTATCCTGGAAAAGTATAACTGATGGAATTGAATATGTAAAAGGGAAACTGGTAACCTTTGATCCGGAAAAAGAATTGTCTTTTACAGTATTTGATCCAAATGCAGGCTATATGGACGTTCCCACGAATTATCTTACTACAACATACCGGTTATTTCCAATGGATAATGGTACAAAGCTTGAAGTTTTTCAGGGTGATTTTGCTACAATTGAGAATGGCGAAAAAAGATTCAGTGAAACCAGCATTGGTTGGGAAATGACTTTAAATTCCTTTAAAAGATTATTGGAAGATTAATGAATCTGTTATTGATTATTTTAAGAATAAATAAATTTTAATGATTAAGAATATTTCTGCATCATTCTTTTTTTCTCTATCCTGTTTTATTGCATATGCACAAATTGATTATAGTAATAACAGCCAGCAATTGGCAAGACTAAATTTACTTGTAAAGGAACATTCTCAAAAAGCTAAGCTAAAATCGATTGGAAAATCTGCAGGTGGTAAAGATCTTTGGATGATGACTATAGGTACGGGCAACACAGAAAGTAAGCCTGCCATTGCAATTGTTGGGGGTATTGAAGGAAATCATTTACTGGGTACAGAATTATCTATCGGATTTGCAGAAAAAATATTAAGAAGCAATACAGATTCAATAAAAACACTTTTATCGGCTACAACATTTTATGTGTTTCCCAATATGAGTCCGGATGCTATGGAGCAATACTTCGCTAATTTAAAATATGAAAGACATGGAAATGCCCGCCAGACAGATGACGACAGGGATGGGAAAATAAATGAAGATGGTTTTGACGATCTTGATAATAATGGTAAGATCACAATGATGCGTATAGAATCTCCAATAGGAGAATATAGGATAAATACAGAAGAGCCTCGTGGAATGGTAAAAGCAGATCTCACAAAAGGCGAAACAGGCTCCTACATTTTATTAACTGAAGGAATAGACAATGATAAAGATGGAGAGTTTAATGAAGATGGGGAAGGCGGGGTTTGGATAAATAAAAACCTAACCTATAAGCACCCATCGTTTACCCAGGGTTCAGGTGAATTTCCTGTTTCAGAACCAGAAACAAGGTCTTTGCTGGATCTATTGTATACGATGTACAATGTATATGCGGTGCTTAGCTTTTCTTCAAATAATAATCTTTCAACTCCATATACTTATAATGCTGCTAATGTGAGCCAACGCATTGTTACCGGTTACCAGGAACAGGATGCAAAAGTAAATGCAATGGTCTCAGATCTTTACAATAAAACCCTGGACATGAAAGATGCGCCAAAAAACACTGCAGGAGGGGGTGATTTTTTATCTTGGGCTTATTATCATTATGGACGCTTCAGCTTCAGCACTTCAGGCTGGTATATTCCAAAACCAAAAACAGATACAACAAAAAAGGATAAACCCCCGGTTATTAGTGATTCCGTTGCCACATATGTACGTTGGGCAACAAAACAAAACATGAATATAAATTTTACTGATTGGAAAATGATTCAGCATCCTGATTTTCCAGATCAAAAAGTAGAAGTAGGTGGCATTGATCCGTTTGTTTTAATTAACCCCCCATTCAGCATGGTTGAGGAACTTAAAAATAAGCACACTGATTTTATTATTCGTCTTGCATTAATGCAGCCCCGGATTGACATCACTAAAATAAGGAAAGAAAAATTGGGAAATAACATTACACGTATAACCGTTACCGTTATTAATACAGGTGCCCTGCCCTCCCATTCCCGTCTTGGAGAAAAAACGTACTGGGTTAAGCGGATCAATGTTAGGTTAAACATGAATAACAACCAGTCTGTGCTAAGTGGAAAAAGAATACAGGTTCTTAATTCAATGGAAGGCTACAGTTCCAAAGAGCTTACCTGGCTGGTAAGAGGCACAGGAAAAATTGAGGTTGAAGCGGGAAGTCCTACAACAGGAACAAAAAAAATTGAGATCATTCTTTAAAATGATAAGAACAAATGGTTATGAAATTAATTATTAAAAAAAATTTTTTAGCGGGTTGTATTTTTTTTTCTTTTTATTGTACTGCACAAACAAGCCAGCAGATTTATAAAGCAGCTGGCACACCTGTAAATCCAAAAGTTGCAATAAGCTGGAACCGTTATAATGATTATGCAGGGATCACAGAAATATTAAAGAAAATTGCTGCTGCTCATCCCAATCTGGCAAAACTGGAATCTATTGGCAAATCGTTTGAAGGCCGTGAAATGTGGTGTATTGCTATTACAGATTATACAAAAGGAGATGCATTACGGAAGCCAGCCATGTATATTGATGGTAATATTCATTCCAATGAAGTGCAGGGAAGTGAATTTTCTTTGTATACAGCATGGTATCTGACAGAAAGCTTTACAGATACAAAATTTATCCAGGAATTATTGGCAGATAAGATATTTTATATTTTGCCTACTATCAATCCGGATGCAAGAGATTCCTTTTTTAAAAAAGCAAATACAGCAAGTTCTCCCCGCTCCGGGGTTGTGCCGGTTGATAATGATATGGATGGTCTTGTAGATGAAGATGGTTACGATGATCTTGATAAAGATGGGAACATTGTACAAATGCGTCGTAAAAATCCGAATGGTCGGTTTAGGGTGGATCCGCTTAACATAAACAGAATGATTGCAGCAGGTCCTGATGAAACAGGAGGTTATGAATTGTTGGGACAGGAAGGTATTGACAATGATGGTGATGGAATTATAAATGAAGATGGTGAACAATTTGAATATGACCCTAACCGTGATTGGGGTTGGAACTGGCAGCCAAACTATATACAGAATGGAGCTTATAAATATCCATTTTCATTACCAGAGAATCGTGCAATAATGGAATTTGTTATGGCGCATCCAAATATTGCGGGAGCACAAACATTTCATAATGCAGGCGGCATGGTTTTACGAGGGCCTGGAGCACAGGAAGATGTTGGAACATATAATGCTGCCGATCTGCAAATCTATAACGCTATTGGAAAAAAAGGCGAAGAGCTCATACCCGGTTATAAATATCTGATAGTATATAAAGACTTGTATTCAGTTTACGGTGGTGAATTGGATTGGTTCTATGGAGGTCGTGGAATATTTTGTTTCAGTAATGAACTGTGGACTCCATACCTGATGTATAATGATACCAACCGTATAAGTAATGAAAACACTTACAACTTTGACCGCCAGCTTTTATTCAAAGATGCTTTTGTTGAATGGCATGAATATAATCACCCACAATTCGGATTAATAGAGATTGGGGGATTTAAAAAAAATTTTTCAAGAATGCATCCTGGTTTTTTAATGGAAAGTGATGCCCACCGGAATATGGCTTTCACGATTTATCATGGATACAATACACCTAAATTAGAAATAGACACAATTATAGAAAAAGACCTGGGCGATGGTTTAAAAGAAATCACTGCTGTGATTGGAAATAAGAGATTGATGCCTACGCACTCCAGCCAGGATCTGAAATATAAAATTGAAAGGCCAGATCATATTTCCTTAACAGGCCCGAAAGTAATAGCTGGTATGGTGGTAGAAAACCGTAATCCCAGTGCAACTGTTGAGCAAAAAAATATGGATAAATACATTGAAGTGCCTAATATACCGGGTTATGGTGAGGTTACTGTTCGATGGATCATAAAGGGAAATGAAAAGTATATCATAAAAGCAGACAGTAGAAAAGGCGGTGTTGTAAGCCGGTCAAAATAGGGTTCATTATAAATTTCTGACACTTCAAGTTTTAATATTTCATTTTGATTACATGGCTGGCATTCTTAATTTTTTACAATTCATTAAGTAAACCCTGCATAACTATTGTGTAATAATAATTAGAATTTGAACCTTAATTATTACCCAATGAAAAGCCCTTTCCTTATTGCTATAGCAGTTTTAATCAGCTGCTATAGTTTTTCACAAACATCTACATATACAAGCAATAGTTTCATTTGCAGTTATTATGGGGAAGTCATTAACACGCCGATCACTGGCTTTACCACATCTGCAAATGCAAAAAATGTTATCAATAATATAATAGATGTTATTGGGTTAGAGCCTAAGTTTGAAATCAGGGCGGCAAATATTCCAAATGCCGCCGCAGTTATTTCTTCCGGCAAGCGTTATATATTATTTAACCCGGATTTTATTTCGGCAATAAACAACGCAGCCAAAGACAAATGGGCATCCATTGCGATACTTGCTCATGAAATAGGCCACCATTTAAATGGGCATACATTGCTCGGCACTGGAAGCCTGCCTGCCGGTGAACTCGAAGCAGATCAGTTTAGTGGTTTCATTTTAAGAAAAATGGGATCAACCCTGGAACAGGCACAATTATCCATGCAGCTTGTTGCTAATGAAAAAGCTTCCAGTACACATCCCGCACGAAATGCAAGACTGGTTTCTATTGAAAACGGCTGGAATAAAGCAGATGCCCAGGTTACAGGCAAACAATATATAGTTAAAACCATCCCATCACCTAAAGTACAATCACCGGAAACAAAAAAATGGAAACCGGTTAACAACCGGTATTATGCTTTAAATCCAAAATATATTCAATATGATGTTTTCCTGAATGCTGACAAAGCCCATCTTTATTATATAACAACAGGTAATAACCTTGTATCCATAAGGGAGTCACAGCTTGTTATCCTGGGGAAAATAATTGCAAACAGAAACGCACAATTTCCACTTGCTATACAGGTAGATGATAAAATTGCATTCTTAATTTCTAAAAGGGGTTTGATCGTAACATTAAAAGGACAGCATGCAGGATATTTGAAGACGAATCAAAAAGTATAATAGATTATTAACCTTGCATCAATTCGATATTTTCATTTAGCAATATAAAATCAGCCATACTCCCCTTTTCCAATATCCCTGTTTTCAATCCCAGCATTTTAGCAGGATATAAAGAAGCCATGCGCAGGCACTCACGGAGATCAATAGACGCTTTAAAGTAACAGTTTTGTATAGCTTTCAACATAGTTAAGGATGAACCACTTAATATACCACCGGAAGTATAATAATTTTCCTCTTTTACATGCTGGTAAAGGCCTTCTGAAGTTTCCGTGACTGCATCTGTGATCAGAAATAATCTTCCTCCCATTAACTGCCGGGCAATTTTTAAAGCTGTAAAATCAACATGATATCCATCTGCAATAATGCTGGCCATGACCAAATTGTGTTGAAATGCTGCGCCAGGTAAACCCACATCCCTATGATGAAAGGCAGACATTGCATTAAATAAATGTGTAACGGCCGTGATCCCATTGTCAAATGCATCTGTCGCCTGGGTAAATTTTGCATTGCTGTGCCCGGCAGAAATAATGATCCCGTAAGAAAGAATTAATTCAATCACTTCCTTACTGCACACTTCCGGGGCAAGGGTTATCATCTTTATTACTCCTTTTCCCTTTTCCAGTAGTTGTCCGACGTCTATAGGTGTCGGACATCTAATAAGATTTTCAACGTGTGCACCTCGCTTTATCGGGTTGATCCACGGTCCTTCGAGGAGAAGGCCCAACACTCCCTTACCACCGATTTTCCAATATTCTCTTACCGCATCAATACATTTAAGTACCACTTCTTCGGTATTTGTTGCAACTGTAGGAAGGAACTGGCTTGTACCATTTTCCCGGCAATGTTCATACATCAGTTGCAAAGTTTCAGGAGACGGGTAAGCAGAGAAAAGTTTGTTTCGTGCACCATATATCTGGGCATCAATAAAAGAGGGGGCTATATATTCAGAATGGAAGTTTACTTTTAGCCCGGCAAGATGTTCTATAGGAAGGATTTCTGAAACTATGCCTTCATTAACAACCACCGCATGGTCTTTTAAGAATTCCTGGCCGTTGAAAACGTGTTTGGCTGAGTATATTTTTTGCAACCGGTTATTTTTTTTTAATGATAAAATTATCATTTTAGTAAATTATTTCTTTAAAATAAATACATGGATAAAATAAATCTAAAAGAAAAGTTATCCCTGTTCTCCGATTATTGGAATCCCAGGATCATAGGGGAACTGAACGGGCAACAAGTTAAACTGGCAAAATTTTGTGGAGAATTTGTCTGGCATAAACATGACAATGAAGATGAATTATTCATGGTGATGAATGGAAGTTTTGATATGGAGCTTCGCGAAAAAACGATCACACTACATGAAGGAGATGTTTTAATAGTACCAAGAGGAATGGAACACCGTCCTGTGGCTAAACAAGAAGTGCACATTTTGTTATTTGAACCGGTGACTACCTTAAATACCGGAGATGTGTACAATGAAAGAACACGGGAAAAACTGGAAAAAATCTGATACACTTTTTATTAAAAACGTCTGTAATTCAAATTTTACCCCTTCCGCGAGGAGGGTCTAAAAGTGCGTCATTACAATTAGCAGGACCATGGGGTGGAATCAGGTCCGGGCTTTCTTTTGGATTTAGATTTTAGAACATTGCCACGAGTTGTGACCCGTGGCAATGTTGATTGTTGATTTAATTATTACATTTTAGCCTTAATGGATTTTACTTTATCAAGATGCTTCTGTAGAGTAGGCAATGTTTTGGCAGCAAATGCTTTCAATTCAGGATCTGTAAGTGTATTAGAGGCCTGATTAAACAAATCAATATCCTTATTATGATCAGTCTCCATCATATCAATATAGGCTTTATCAAATTCAGCCCCCTTTTTAGCACTTAACATATCAACATGGGATTTGTGCTCACTCATCATAGCTGCCGGTACTGTAATATTTTTTGATGTAGCGATCTTCTTTAATTCACTATTGGCTTTATTATGATCATCCATTATCATCTTTGCCAGGTCTTTTACATCTTTTGAAGATGCATTATTTTGTGCTGCCTTAGCTGCCTCTACTTCCATCATGCCACCACTGGCAGCTTTTGAAGTAAAATTCGCTGGCCCGGCTGCACCGGTAAGGTCAACGGAAGCCATTGCATCCATATTGTGGTCAGTTGAATTCATCCCGGTATCTGACATCATATTATCAGTACGGGCCGCATCAGTAGAATCAGCACTCATTGTAGAAGTATTTGTTGTATCGGTAGTGCTTTTATCGCCACCGCAAGATGTAAATATTATGGCCATTGCTATACATAACAGGCCGCTGCTTAACTTTTTCATATGTTTCTATTTATAGTTTAGAATATGGTGTGAATAACAAACGGTACGCCATTGTATAATTACTTTATAAATTAATTCCCCGTTTATATGGCTCTGATCAAATTATTTATCATGATGAAATTAAGTGTGTATGAATTACCACGGGCAATCATATTGTTACCTCAAATGAAGCAAATCCAGAGCAATTTCTATCTTTGCCAGCTAATTTTTAAATATGATTAATAAGAGGATTAAAATAAAAGCATTATTACAATCTGACAGGTCAAACTATGAAGCTACAGTTATGGGTTGGGTTAGAACTTTCCGTAATAACCAGTTTATTGCTTTGAACGATGGAAGCACAAATGATAATGTACAGGTAGTTGCCACCCTGGGTTTACTTAATGAAAATACATTAAAAAGGATCACCACCGGGGCCTGCATAAAAGTTGTAGGTGAAGTAGTTTCATCTATTGGGAAAGGCCAAAAGTTAGAATTAAAAGCACATTCTGTAGAAATCCTCGGGGATAGCGATGCGGATAAATTTCCACTGCAACCAAAAAAACACAGTCTTGAATTTTTAAGAGAGATTGCCCATCTTCGGTTTCGTACCAATACATTTGGCGCTATTTTCAGGATAAGGCATACCCTGGCTTACGCTATTCATAAGTTTTATAATGACCGTGGATTTATTTATATGCATACTCCCATTATTACAGCTAGTGACGCCGAAGGTGCCGGAGAAATGTTTAAGGTAACAACATTACCCCTGGATGGTAGTGCTAAAAATGATGATGGCACTATTAACTTTAAGGAAGATTTTTTTGGACGCAGCACAAATCTAACTGTTAGTGGTCAGTTAGAAGGGGAACTGGCAGCTTCGGCATTCGGAGATATTTATACATTCGGTCCAACTTTTCGTGCAGAAAACAGCAATACAACCCGTCACCTTGCAGAGTTCTGGATGGTAGAACCTGAAGTGGCTTTTGCAGATCTTGAAGATAATATGGACCTGGCAGAAGATTTTATAAAGTTTATCATAAGCTATTCAATAGAGCATAATAAGGAGGATCTGGAGTTTTTAGCACAGCGGCTTGAGGAAGAGGAAAAACAGAAACCCATGATTGAGAGAAGTGAATTTAATCTTCTTGATAAACTGAGATTCGTAATAGATAATAATTTTGAACGCATTACGTATACCGAAGCAATAGAAATCCTTAAAGAAAGCAACCATAATAAAAAGAAGAAGTTTCAATATATTATAAATGATTGGGGAGTAGATCTGCAAAGTGAGCACGAGCGTTACCTGGTTGAAAAGCATTTTAAAAAACCAGTTATATTAATAAATTACCCCAAAGAGATTAAATCATTTTATATGCGGCAAAATGATGATGGTAAAACAGTTGCTGCTATGGATATCCTGGCGCCTGGAATCGGGGAAATTGTAGGTGGATCCCAAAGAGAAGAACGACTGGATAAACTTCTTGAACGAATGAAAGAGCTGAACATTCCGTCAGATGAACTGGATTGGTACCTGGACACAAGAAGATTTGGATCGTGCCCCCATGCCGGCTTTGGACTTGGATTTGAACGAATGGTACAGTTTGTAACGGGAATGGTGAATATAAGGGATGTTATACCATTTCCCCGCTATCCTAAAAGCGCAGCATTTTAATACATTTCGTATTAAAATGGTAAACATTAAAACCCATTTTATCTGGTTTAATAATTTTT
>Ga0136634_10000031_pt1 | contig 65337 bp, 56 predicted proteins | sample AntDrymUQ8332106_2_FD_104654 | JGI IMG/M metagenome (GOLD analysis project Ga0136634, IMG submission 104654) | Polar desert sand microbial communities from Dry Valleys, Antarctica - metaG UQ833 (21.06) | ecosystem: Environmental > Terrestrial > Soil > Desert | place: Antarctica: Dry Valley... | reverse complement strand
GTAATGATGCAGGTAAAGCGGCCTGGATTGTCCTGGCAATTCTAGTTGGGCTGGGCGCAATTATATGGGGAGGATATAGTTTATACAATCGCAATACCGATAATGAAGGAACAGAAGCTAATAATACAACTTCCATAAAACCTGTTACCCCACTTGCAGACACAACCCAAATTAATAACACAGATTCTTTAAGGCCAGTTGCCGATTCTTCTTCCATTCAAAATAATGCCGGGTTATCTACCAAACCCTATAAATTCATTTTCAGACTGGCAAGTAAAAATTATGTAATGAACAGGTATAATGAATTGAAACTGTCTAATCCAAATATATTCTGGGACACCAAAGATTCCATAGTTTACAGATTGTATTTGGCAATCCCTGCCATACCTGCAGACACTGGACGTATACGGGATTCCCTCCGTTCATGGTATGGAACCAAAAAAATCATTATCGAACGATAAAAGATTAAGGTATTCAGAGCGTAATTCTAGCAAGCTTATCGAAGATTAAACTACTATAAAAGGTTTCAATTTTTTTTTTTGTTCGCCTAGTTTAAGAACTTTTTTTAATTGATAAGTAACCACCATGACCGGCTCATTTTTAATAAGGGCACTCATTAACATTTGTCGTTCCTTGTCAATCTCTCTTTCAATATGTAATAGATCTGGATTTTGTTTCAAATTCTTCATAAGCGCCTATGATTATTGTTTAAGTAGAAACTCCTACTAAGGAGTTAATATTACCATTAAAATGGTTTTCATGAAAGCAGTATTCGATGAGTAGTTGAATTTTTTCGATGAATAAGTAAAAAGATCATTTATCAATATGTCAGACCTATTTTAATTTAAATCGGCATTTGAAGAAACCACTAGCTGGCGCTCTATTTGCTCTTGTTTTGGATTAAATAAATACTCATGATAAAATATCTTATTCTTTTCATATTGAATTGTTCCATCTGTTTTACATTGACTGGTCAACGGAAGAAAATATTTAATGGTAAAGATCTTTCGGGATGGACCATCCATGGAACGGAGAAATGGTATGTGGAAAATCGGGAACTGGTGTGTGAGAGCGGCCCTGACAAGCTATACGGATATTTATCGACGAATAAAAATTATCAGGATTTTATTCTTACTCTTGAATTTAAACTCCAGGCAAATGGTAATAGTGGCGTGTTCATTCGCTCTGGTATAGAAGGCACCAAAATAAGTGGCTGGCAAATTGATGTGGCACCGGAAAATAAACATACAGGAGGAATCTACGAATCCTATGGCCGGGGATGGATCATACAACCAAAACCTGAAGATGAGAAATGGCTAAAGAGCAGTGAGTGGAATACCTTAAAAATTAAGGTACTCGGTGCCGAAATAACTACCTGGTTGAATGGTCATCAAATGGTATATCTCAAAGATGATAAAATTGATAAGGGGAAAGGTTTCATTGCCTTACAGATCCACGACGGGGGAGGTATCAAAGTAAGATGGAAGAATATTAAGATCAAAGAATTAAAATAACCTTTTTGATAATTTACCGGGATGCCATTTCACATTAAAGAAAAATCTGTAATTGCCAGTATAGCGAGCTGGAAAATGGGAGCCGCACAGGTAGCTATTGTCATTGGCAATACCATTCACCTGCACAACACCACCCGCTCTGAATTTTTAGCAAGCAAACGATGGCTGCACCATGAGATGGAACATATCCGTCAATACCAAAAACATGGATTTATTTCTTTTATTATCCTATATCTTATCGAAAGTGCTAAGAGAGGATATTACAATAATAAGTATGAGGTCGCAGCCAGGGCTGCCGAAATAGAAAATGTGTTAGAGGATACATTATGATACAATAATATATACTGACTTTGACACCAGATCGCCGCATAGACAACAAAAAAAATGGGATCAGGGTGTACCTACCGGTAAAACACATGTGCATTTTGTCTTATAAATAATTTATTCGCGTGTATGTATTATTTATGTGGATGAGGCATGGACTATTTTAGTGAAGCACAAATACTTTGCAATTTAGTTTAAAGTGTATCTCGCGAAATTGAAATAAAAATCTCAATCCAAAGCAATTTCTAATACCTGCTGCATCGTTTTTACATAATGAAATTTTAATCCTTTAATAAAGGCAGGGTCTATATCCTGGATATCTTTTTCATTATGCCAGCACAATATAATTTCCTTTAAGCCTGCTCTCTTGGCCGCAAGAATTTTTTCCTTAATTCCCCCTACGGGTAATACTTGCCCCCGCAATGTGATTTCCCCGGTCATTCCAAGATATGATTTTACTTTTTTCCCTGTTAATGCAGAAGCAATAGCAGTAATCATCGTAACACCTGCGCTTGGCCCATCTTTGGGGACGGCCCCTTCCGGCACGTGAACATGCACTGTTTTTTTATTAAAAATATCATTGTCGATATTGAATTTTTTGGCATTGGATTGTAAATATGTCAATGCAGTAGTAGCACTTTCTTTCATTACATTTCCAAGGTTGCCGGTTAACTTTAAATCACCTTTCCCTTCACTTAGGCTGGTTTCAACAAATAATATATCTCCTCCAACATAAGTCCATGCAAGACCTACAGCAACACCAGCCATGCCTGCAACTTTATAAAATTCATTGCTGAAACGTGCCCGACCCAAAATTTTTTCAATATCATTAGGAGACACTGTTGCCCTGATCTTACCTTTCATCGCATACTCCTTAGCCTGGTAACGCATCACCGAAGCAATATAACGGTCAAGTTCCCGAACACCGCTTTCCCTGGTATAGTCCTGAATTATTTTCTCCAGAATCTTATCTCCAATTTTAAAATTGGTATCCTTTAAACCATGAATATCTTTTTGTTTGGGAAGAAGATGGCGTTTGGCGATTTCTATTTTCTCTTCTACTGCATATCCGCTTAAATTAATAATTTCAAGTCGATCACGGAGTGCCGGTTGAATATTATTGATATCATTCGCGGTAGCTATGAATAACACTTTACTTAAGTCATATTCAAGTTCAAGATAATTATCGTAAAAGGTGTTGTTTTGTTCGGGATCTAAAACTTCTAATAATGCTGACGACGGATCGCCCCGAAAATCTTTTCCTACTTTATCGACCTCATCCAGGATCATCACAGGATTAGAAGATTTCACTTTGCGAATAGATTGAACAATCCTTCCTGGCATTGCTCCAATATAAGTTTTTCTATGCCCCCGAATTTCACTCTCATCATGAAGCCCACCAAGGCTCAAACGAACGTATTTCCGGTTCATCGCGCTTGCAATACTTCTTCCAAGAGAAGTTTTACCAATTCCAGGAGGCCCTACAAAACAGAGAATAGGGCTCTTCATATCCCCTTTTAATTTTAAGACGGCAAGATATTCAAGTATGCGTTCCTTTACCCTTGCCATTCCGTAATGATCTATGTCCAGAATTTTTTTCGCTTTTCTAAGATCATAGGAATCTTCCGTATAATCTTCCCAGGGAAGATCCAACATTAGATCGAGGTGATTATATACGATCGAATAATCAGGTGTACTTGGATGCATCCTTTCCAATTTCTCAGTACCTTTTTGAAAAAGGTCTTTTGCAGCCTGTGGCCATTTTTTGGATTCGGCCTTTTTTTGCATTTCCTTTACTTCCCGCTCATTATTATCACCACCAAGCTCATCTTTGATACTTTTCAATTGCTGCTGCAGAAAATAATCACGTTGTTGCTTATCGAGCTCTGTCTTTGTTTTTGTGGTTACCTTATTTTTTAATTCAGCAAACTGCAATTCTCTTTGAAGTAATTGCATCAACAAATCAGCTCTCGCCTGGATATGATTTAATTCAAGCAATTTTTGTTTTTCAACCAGTTCTGTATTCAGATTGCTTGAAATAAAATGAATCAGGAAAGAAGGATTCTCAATATTCTTTAAAATAATTCCAGCCTCGGAAGGCATATTGGGAGACAATTGAATGATCTGTGTCGCCAGGTCTTTTATATTGGAAACATAAGCTTCAAAATTCTGATCTTTCGGAGCTTCCTCTTCTTCCAATAACTCAATCAGTGCCTTAAAATAAGGATCTTCACTCAAAATGGTCCCTACCTTGAACCTACGTTTTCCCTGAATAATTACAGTAGTTCCTCCATCAGGCATCTTGATTAATTTCACAATCCGGGCAATCGTACCAATATCTTCCAGATCAGTTACAGTAGGGTCTTCAACGTTACTGTCTTTTTGTGCAACTACACCAACCAATTTGTCACCTTTATAAGCATCGTTCACTGCCTTAATACTTTTATCACGACCCACAGTTATTGGTAGAACGACCCCTGGAAAAAGGACGGTATTCCTTAAAGGAAGTAATGGTAATTCATTTGGAAATACAGTATCAGTACCATTATCTCCTTCATTTTCATTAAGCGGGATTATAGGCATGAAGTCCATTTCATCTTCAGGACTCATTAAAATATTGATCTCTTTCATACTAGGTTTTCAATGACAAAATAACACATACTCCCAATAAATATTGGATTTTTTGAAGAAGGCCTATATAGGTCAAGTATAGTGCCAAGGACTTGAAGGTAATCTCTTTGCAAACAAAGTTTGAAGACTAACTAATTTAGATAGCCTGACAATTGCATTATTTACAAAAGGAATGCCGAAGCATGACAATTTAGAAAGATAGGGTGTGTTGGTAAATGTGGTAAAAAGGAATAAAAGTTTATCAATGTAATTAAATATGTTTTTTTGAGTTGCCTGCAATTTTTTAGAATCATTATAATGGCCTGACCCAAATATTACGATAGCTAACCGGGTTGCCATGGTCTTGCAAAGCAATGGATTCTTTCGAAGCATGTTTTTCATATTTTGCAGTACCGATGTATTGCGTGCTTCCCCATAAAGTACTATTATTTTGTACCAACACTCCATTATGAAATACAGTAATTCTAGCTTGTGATTTCACCAGGCCATTTTCATAAAATTGTGGGGCTGTAAAGATCACATCATATGTTTGCCATTCCCCGGGTCCAAGGGTCGCATTGACCATAGGTGGAAGCTGCTTGTAAATACTTCCAGCCTGGCCATTTACATAAGTTTTACTTACATAAGAATCCAATACCTGTAACTCATACCTTTCCATAAAGAAAATACCACTGTTCCCCCGTCCCTGCCCTTCACCTTTTACTTCAGCAGGTGTACGCCATTCGATATGCAATTGACAATCCCCGAACTTTTCTTTGGATTTAATAAGTCCTTCTTTAGCAACAACTGTCATTGTACCATTTGCAACATTCCATTTTGCAGGACCGCCGGCAGTATCAGTCCACTGGGTTGCATCCTTACCATTAAATAATATGATGGCATCGGAAGGTGCATCAGCCGCTGTTTTTCCAGGGGTAACTTTTTTGGCTTCAGGAGTCCAATATTCTGTTAGTTTTGGATCACCTCCCTTTCGGTCCTGTGCAAACAATGAGAATACTAAAGAGGAACTTATAATGCTAAAGGCAAGTCTTTTCAACATGGCAATAATTTTAAGTTATTTTGAAGCCAATTTAAGAAGAAAATATTATGTACTTAAATTCTTTTAGAAATTAAAATACCGGGTAGGTGGCAGATAAAGCATTCGAATTACTAATAACATTATGAATATCCAAAATCAATGAATGGGTCAGCCGTTTCATATGTTGATTTAACAAACAATGTTTTTTTTGTGAATTCAAACTTCTAATCAAATTAAAATACAAAACCTTAGACTGAATGCAGCTAAGGTTTAAACTAATGAAAAGCAGTAAATGAAAGTCGGTATAAAATCTGTTTAATTCAATTTAAAATTAGAGATGTCAATATTTTTTACGTAAGGAAATACATTTTCGGCACTGGTAAAACTCCTAAGTCTTTTAATAATCTTATAGCCTTTATGATAATATACTTCAGCATAAAAGGAGTGCATCTGGTAAACTAGCACCTGATCTTCTTTTTCCAATCTTTCTTCAATCAAAACACCCTGATCTTTTAAGGTTTGTGCTTGTTTATCTTTGTCCATCCTATTGAAATCGTAGAGTTTCATAATTTGCTTTAGTATATATAGTACAAATGTTCTACCAACACTTTCGTGAGTGATTTCAGAAAATATAAAAGATCCGTGTAGAAAAACTTCTACATAGATGGGCATTATTCAATACAGAAGGAATCGAATAATTGAAAGGAGGATTCTTCACGGAGAACGCTGGTTACCCTGGCACTGCGGGGACCTTTCCAGCACCAGTCTACCAGGGCATCTAAATGGGCGGAAGTTCCGGTAGCTATGATATGTACGCTTCCATCTGCAACATTCTTGACGGTCCCTGTTATTTTTAATTCAATCGCTTTCTCCTTTGTACTCTGCCTGTAAAATACTCCCTGCACTTTCCCGGTAATGATGATAGAAATCGTCTGAGGCATTCTGTTATTATTTAAATACAGGTCCTATTCCAAGGGAAGCAATATCAGCAACGGTTTTCTTTTCCAATATTTTTAAAGTTGCATCCCGAACCAGTATCATGGTATCATGGAGGCCACAACCACCTTCATCGCAGTTCTTACAATGCTCATAAAAATATAAACTCACGCAAGGTAGTAAAGCGATAGGCCCATCAATGAGTCTTATTACCCGTGCAAGGGGAATCTGGCGAGGTGGAATCTTAAAGTAATAACCCCCTCCTTTTCCTTTTTTACTTTCCAGGATTCCCGCATTTTTTAATTCAAGCAGTATATTTTCCAGGAATTTCAGAGGAATTTTTTTCTTACCTGCAATGTCAGCAATTAATGTGGGTTGATTATCTTTTTTATCAGCCATATACATTAACGCCTGGAAAGCATATTGTGCTTTTTTAGAAAGCATGGAAGAAAAATTTTTGGGAAGATAACCAATTCGGGATAATTAAAACAGCCCATCAAATGGAATCTGATCCACTGTCAATTTCGAATTTAAATTACATTCACCAAATCCTAATCATTCGTATTACTGCAGTTTGTTCGTAAATTAAAATTTTGGAATGCTGTTCATTGGTGGATTAATCATAGCAATTTCTAATAAGGTTAAAACTTATTGCTTTGTTAACCAGCAATAGGAATTCAGATTCCAAGAACATCCCCCATTGAAAAAATTCCTTTCTTACCATGAATAAATTCTGCCGCAAGTACAGCACCTTTGGCAAAGCCCTTTCTATTATGAGCAGTATGAATGATCTCAAGATCATCAATCTCAGAGTGGTAATGAATCCGGTGTGTACCTGGCTCCATGCCGATTCGATCACTGAAGATTGTTATATCTTCCGGGTCTTCACTTTTCTCATTTATCCATTTTTTTTTGCGGGTTACCTTCTCAAGAACCTGTTCGGCTAAAGTAATCGCTGTACCGCTGGGTGCATCTTTTTTTTGAGTATGGTGTATCTCGGTAATATTTACATCATACTCCTTATGTGGCGCCATCAGAGACGCAAGGATTCGATTAATCGCAAATAAAATATTGACCCCCACACTAAAATTACTGGCGTATAATAAGGCGCCATTTTTTTTATAACAATAATCCCTGGCTTCATCAAAATGGCGTAACCACCCAGTAGAACCGCAAATAACAGGCACACCGGCATCAAAGCATTTGGTAACATTGTCAAATGCGCTTTCAGGACCAGTAAATTCTATGGCAACATCTGCGCCTTGTATGTTTTTTATTGAATTGTCCTGTAGGTTGTCGATGTTTGTTTTTAAAACAATCTGGTGGCCCCGCTGAAGTGCAATTTCTTCAATAGCCATACCCATTTTACCATAGCCTATTAAAGCAATTTTCATTGTATTGTTATTAATTGTGATTGCCTGGAATTTAAAAAATGTTGCTTCTGATTACACGCAAGATGTCTAATCCATGTTCTTATAAGGCGTTCTATTACGAGGAATATTCTTCTTTTCCATCGTTTAATTCTTATCGGAACGAGTTCTTTCTTGCAGTATCATTCTTTCCGAAACTTAATACCAAACTAATTCCTGCAGTGCTGGTTCCTGAAAGAATAGTGGGTTTAATTTTTAAACTAAGATCATCACTAATGTCAAATCCTTTTAAGTGGGCATCTACAGTAGCATCTACAACATTCAGTCCCCATGCAAGTAAAGTAAATAATATGGAATAATCCATATCCCGGCGATACTCATTGCGGTAATTAAGTAATGATCCTAATCTATCCTGCCCGGGAAAAAACACAAACAATTTCTCATGTACCCTGTTTCTCCAGTTAGTAGTATCCGAAGTAGCAATCATTTTAGCGGCATCCCTGGTTCTGGTGTACCATTTTTTATTGTCGATAAAAAAATACACCGGTATCCCTATAGCGACATATACCAATGGAAGTTTCCAATACTTTTTATTGTATACCTGCCCCCATCCTGGTAATATGGCCGAGCGGATAGTCGCTTGCCGGGGAATAAATTTTTTTTTTGCGAGGGTATCGATCGTTATCACCTTCTTCCCTATAGTATCTTTTATAAGTAAAGAATCCTTGTTAATACTAACTGAATCCCTTGATTGAGAGAATACCATGGATTGCGTTAAAACAGCAAAAAATATCAGGAAAGTTTTCATTATACAACCCACTTAATTAGCCGAAACACCTAATTGCTCCAGGATCTTATTTAAATCCTGAATAGAGAAATAATCAATGGAAATGGAGCCATGCCCCTTTTTATTATGATTGAGCTTTACTTTGGTGCTTAAATGCGAGGCTAAATTATCTTCTATTTTTTTAAGTGTTGGCGTTAAATCATTTTTTATCGAAGGATTAACAGCCGGGGTTGATTTGTATAATTTACGAACCAGGTCCTCTGTTTGACGTACCGAAAGCTCTCGTATTTTGATCTCGTTAAAAATATACAGTTGTTTATCTACGGTATCAACATTCACCAAAGCCCGGGCATGTCCCATGCTCAATTCGCCCTTACGAACTGCCACCTGGATGTCCGGAGGCAGGCGCAATAACCTGATATAATTGGCCACCGTACTTCTTTCCTTACCCATTCGTTCGGCAACCTGTTCCTGTGTGTGATTCAATTCTTCCATCATGCGCTTATAGCTAAGTGCTATTTCCATCGCATTTAAATCCTCTCTTTGGAGATTTTCCAGTAATGCCAGTTCGAGGAGCTGTTGATCATTAGCCTGACGCACATACGCCGGAATATCTTTTAACCCAGCCAGCTTTGCAGCCTTCCAGCGACGTTCACCCGATATCAATCGAAATTTCCCATTCGGTAGTTTGGAAACCGTAACCGGTTGTACCAGATCATGAAGTTTGATGGATACAGAAAGTTCGTTTAATGCCTGCTCATCAAAATCCCTTCTCGGTTGTTTAGGATTTGCTTCTATTTCGTCCACTGCAATACGTTGCATAGTAGTAACCGCGTCAACCACATTACTCTTCAGTGTTCCGGAAGTGGTTTTGAGATCTGCATCGATAGTCTGTAATAAAGAACGTATACCTTTTCCTAATGCATCTTTATTTTGTCTGGGCGTGGTCATTTACATTAAGTTTTCAGTTGGCAATCGCAGATAATACGGGCGATGCCAAAATATTTAATTACTCAAAAACTCTTTCTTCCTGCTTGATTTTTGTTTTATTATTTTTCTGAAGTATCTCTTTCGCCAGGTTCAAATAATTCATGGAGCCTTTGCTTTGCGCATCGTATAAAATAACAGGTTTTCCTACGCTTGGGGCTTCGCTGATCCGGGTATTCCGATGAATGATGGTATTGAATACCATTTCATCAAAATGTTTACGAACCTCACTAACTACCTGGTTACACAATCTCAGCCTTCCATCGTACATCGTCATTAAAATCCCTTCTATCACCAATTGCATATTCAACCGACTTTGAACAATCTTTATGGTATTTAATAATTTACCCAGCCCTTCTAAAGCGAAAAATTCAGTTTGTACGGGAACAATAACCGAATCGGCAGCAGTCAGGGCATTCACGGTAATTAATCCTAATGAAGGCGAACAGTCAATGATGATAAACTCATAATCTCCTCGGATAGGTTCGAGAATTCCTTTTAAAACACTTTCCCGGTTTGGGTAATTGATCATTTCTATTTCAGCGCCTACAAGGTCAATATGCGAGGGGATCAAATCGAGATTAGGAATTTCTGTTTTCAGGATCACATCACGAGCAGGAGTAGTATTTACCATACAATCGTATAGACTTTGCTGGACGTTGTGAAGATCAAACCCTACTCCGGTTGTGCTATTGGCTTGCGGATCAGCGTCTACCAACAATGTTTTGAACTCAAGCACTGCTAGGCTGGCAGCCAGATTAATGGCAGAGGTTGTTTTCCCTACCCCACCTTTTTGATTTGCTACACCAATTACTCGGGCCATTCTGAATTCCTTATTTTTTATTACAGGATTATAATTGAGCCAGGAATATAGAGTCGGGAGTTCGGAATAGACATCCTGGGTTGTTTAATCCAGTTTCCTCACCTCTCACTGCGACTCAAAAGTTTTTCATTTCACCAATTTTCATCAAATACAATTGCCCTCCAGTGGCATCAAAGGCCTTTTTAGCCTTTTCATGATCGATTTTAATAAAACCAAATGTATCATAATGTACCCCTATGATATTTTTACAATCGATCATTAGGCTACATTCGGCAGCGTCTTCTGCGTCCATGGTAAAGTTGTCTCCAATCGGTAATACAGCAAAATTTAGTTTTGCCCATCGTGGTACTAACTCCATATCAAGTGTTAAAGCTGTATCTCCGCTATAGTAAAAATTACCATCGCTGCTGGTGATCAAAAACCCTAAAGGATTTCCTCCATAACTGCCATCAGAAAAACTGGAAGAGTGGTGAGCAGTAATGCATTTAACGGTAAATCCATCAAATTTCCATTTACCCCCCGTATTCATAGCATGTGTATTCATGATGCCCTGTTTCTGAAGCCACTCCGAAATTTCAAAACTACATACCACCTGTGCTCCGGTACGGCTGGCAATTCGGACGCAGTCGGCAATATGATCGGAGTGAGCATGAGATATCAGAATATAATCAGCCGGTATCTTATCAACTTCTACAATGGTGTTCGCCAATTCGTTAGGCGTAATAAATGGATCAAACAACACATGTTTATTATTAATGTTTGCAGAAAAACAAGAATGACCATAATAGGTAATATTCATAATAGATTTTTGAATAGATGAAACGCTTCTTCAAGCCCGATAATTATTTCTATAAATACTCCTGATTTAAGAAGGACGGCCAAAAATAAGCTTTAGCCCCCAAAATATTTGAACCAATGAAACGTCTGCATGTTATATAAGTAGCAGCATAGTGTTAGTAAATAGTTTTCGCCTTCTCTGGAGACCCTTCATTTTATAAATATGCGACGCCTATTGTACTGATGCCCGGGAATACAATTATGTATGTATGATGAATATAAATGTTGTTTTATTTAAAGTAGATTTTATGCCCGTAGAGAAACCAAATCGTAGCTTCAGCAATAATATTATTAAATAGTCATCGATGCGTAATTCGGGGTTCTTATGGGTTATTGTAGGCATAATGCTGGTATTGGATATTTATATTTTTCAAATTATCAAATTGCTTGCGCCTACTTCTTCACAAAGACTTAGGCTGGCAATTTTTATTATCTATTGGATATTATCAATTGCCGTTATTGGTGTTCTGGCAGCAATGCCTTATTTAAATTATGAAGCATGGCCTAAATCTGTCCGCACCTATGTATTTGCAATTGTAGTAGGATTGTTCTTTTTTAAATTAATTGCCTCCATGTTTTTTGCAATTGATGATATAAGACGGGGCATTACATGGATTATTGGAAAATTGATTCGCACCCCCCCTGCTTCTGTTTCTCAAACACCGGATGGAATTAGTCGCTCTGTATTTTTAAGCTGGCTAGGATTGTCTATTGGAGGGGGCGTTTTTGGAACTCTTGTGTACGGCTTTAGTAACAAATATCGTTACCAGGTTAAGCGTGTACCGCTGGAGTTTACGAATCTACCCTCTGCCTTTAAAGGATTAAAGATTGTTCATATATCCGATATTCATTCTGGTAGTTTTATGGATAAGCAAGCCGTTCTCAAAGGCGTTGAAAAAATTATTAAACAACAACCCGACCTGATTCTTTTTACCGGCGACCTGGTGAATGACAGGGCAACAGAGATGAATAATTACCTGGATGTTTTTCGTCAATTAAAAGCCCCGCTGGGTGTTTATTCTGTATTGGGCAATCACGACTATGGGGATTATGTTCGATGGGAGACCCAGGATATAAAAAAAGCAAATCTTCAAAGTCTCAAACAGGTTCATCAGGAATTAGGCTGGAAGTTGCTGATGAACGAGCATATTATCTTAGAAAAAAATGGAGATAAGATCGCATTACTAGGTATTGAAAACTGGAGCGCTAAAGGGAACTTTCCGAAATACGGACGATTACAGGAAGCATATTCCGGCACGGAACCTTATCCGTTTAAAATATTAATGAGCCACGATCCCAGCCATTGGGATGCAGAAGTACTGCAAAAATTCAAAGATATTGACCTTATGCTTTCGGGCCATACGCATGGGATGCAATTTGGTATTGAATTGCCGGGATTCAGATGGAGTCCTGTCCAGTACATGTATAACCAATGGGCGGGTTTGTATGAAAATGCAAATCAGAAGTTATATGTAAACCGGGGTTTTGGCTTTATAGGCTACCCAGGCCGGGTCGGGATCCTGCCAGAAATTACAGTGATCGAGTTAAGCTGAGCCCATTAAACCTGCCACAATTTTCGAAGTCCAAACCCGTTTAATGGCTATCCGATTTAGATAAGTTTAAGCTATCTCATGAAATCATTTTGTATTGGTATTGGACTCACGTTACTTATTGTATTTGCTGACCATCCTGTAAATGCCCAAATAAACAGAATTGATTCGTTGTTCCTCAATAACGATACAACGTCTGTTATTGATTCCTTAATGCAGGATTTCGACAGTTACCTGGATTCTATCTCTGCCCCCAAAAGTTTTTTTAATATGAGTATTGGAGTAGGAACCGGAATATTCAGCTTTGAAAATAACAATTCAGTATTCCTAACTTCGGAAAAAAAGCTCGTTCTTTCTCCTTCGCTCGGATATTATCATAAAACAGGACTTGGAATTTCTGCAACGGGTTATATGATAAATGAAAATAACAAGTTTAAATTTTATCAATTTGTAATTACTCCATCCTTTGATGTAATTAAAAGAAATTTTTCATCGGGAATTTCTTTTTCAAAATATATTAATAAAGATTCCCTTCAATTTTATACAACACCTATCCAGAATGAATTATTCGCGTATTTCAGTTATAAAAAGTGGTGGCTGCGACCTTCGATAAGCGTTAGTTACGGCTGGGGTAGCAAAACTGAATATGAAAAAAAGCAATATAAAATCTATAGAAGATTATTACAACAGAGTAACCGGTATTACGTAACTATTAAGAATGAAGAATCTATCAATGATCTTTCTGTAACACTTTCAGTACGAAAAGATTTTAACTGGAGTGATGTATTATTAAAAGATGATAATGTTACTTTAACACCTGTTTTTCTATTCAACAGCGGAACTCAAAATTTCGGATTTAACACCTCGTATACCTATACCATTCCGGCAGCTATCCGGGTTAATTCAACGCCCGGCAATAGTAATTTAAGGGACCGCACAGAATTTGCAGCGCAATCAGTCAGCATGGCGCTTCGGACAAGTTATCTCAAAGGCAAGTTTATGATTCAGCCGCAAGTATTGTTTGATTATTATCTACCAGAGGCTGATGACCGATTCAATACTGTTTTCTCTATTACAGCCGGCTTCAGTTTTTGAAACGAATTATTTCCGGTTTATTGATTTTGGAAAATAGTTAACAAGAAAACTTTTAGCTTGGCATGTATATTGAAAATCTAACAATAACTAAAATCAAGAATATGAAAAAGAAATTCTTTTCTTTATTAATCGGGGCTACCATTTTCAGTTCCATCGGTTTTGCACAAGGTCTACACGTAGGCGTGAAAGGCGGAGCTAATATTTTTAAAATAGATGGAAAATCTTTTCAGGATGAACATAAATTCGGATATAACCTGGGTGTATTTGCTGAAATTGGATTAAGTCCTAAATGGGCTATACAACCAGAAGTTCTCTGGAATCAAACCAATTTTCGTTCAGATACAACTTTTCGTAGCTTATATTCCGGTAACATAAATGATTATAAAGGCAAATTAAATTATTTAAGCATTCCACTATTATTGAGTTTCAAGCCTTCAAAAATACTCACGCTCCAGGCGGGTCCTCAGTTTGGAATTTTAATAAATAAAGAAGATGGTTTATTGAAAAACGGACAGGAAGCATTTAAAAGCGGTGATTTTTCTATGCTTGGAGGCATACAATTAAATATCGGTGGTGCTAAAATTGGTGGCAGATATGTGATTGGCCTTTCCAACATCAACGACATTGACAATAAAGAAAAATGGAAAAACCAGGGATTTCAATTGTATGTAGGGTTCAGAATAATTTAAACCGATCCTCTATATAAAATCAAATCTCTCATTCATTGAGAGGTTTTTTTTAATTAAAATCTGTTTCTGCCTCGGGCATTTTTTATTCTGTCTCCTATTTTCTGTCTACCCCAAAAGGTACGTGGCTCCTAAAGGAGCCGCTGATTTATGGTTTTTTCGCGCTATAAACACGAAGCTCCTATCGGAGCAAAACTGCGATTACTTGAAGTAATATTCAGGTGATTTCCTTTTCCGACACAAGTGATTCTATATTGTGTCCTGTATTCTGTATCCCGTATTCTGTATCCAGTATTCTGAATCCTGAATTCCATGTCCTGTATTCTGTATTCCGTGTCGTGTATTCTATTTCCTGTATTCTGTATCCTGTATCCAGTATCTTGTATTCTGTATGCTGTATTCTGTATTTTGTATTCTGCATTTTAAATTCTCCCCTCCAAATTCATTTGCTCAAATTATCCAGCATATCCTTAGTCATCCTCTGAAGATCATATTCAGGTTTCCATCCCCAATCGTTTCTTGCATTGGAATCATCAATACTTTGTGGCCAACTGTCAGCGATAGCCTGTCGATAGTCGGATTTATGCGTCATCGAAAAATCAGGTATATATTTTTTTATTTCGCTTCCCACATCTGCCGGGGAAAAACTCATTGCTGAAAAATTATACGATGTGCGTACCGATATTTTATCCGCAGGTGCTTCCATTAGTTCAATGGTGCCGCGTATGGCATCAGGCATATACATCATGGGCAAATATGTTTCAGGCTTTAAAAAGCAGGTATATTTTTTTTCTTCGACGGCCTCTTGAAAAATTTCAACTGCATAATCGGTAGTACCTCCTCCTGGTGATGATTTATAACTGATCAATCCCGGGTAACGCAAACTGCGAACATCAACTCCAAACCGCTGGTAAAAATAATTACACCAGAATTCACCGGCGTATTTACTGATACCATATACTGTAATAGGTTCGATGATTGTTTGCTGAGGACAATTTTCTTTAGGAGAGGTGGGACCGAACACCGCAATACTGCTAGGCCAGTATATCTTATGCAATTTTTCTTCCCTGGCAATATCGAGTACGTTCAGCAGGCCCTGCATATTTAAACTCCAAGCCAGATTTGGATTTTTTTCTCCGGTTGCAGAGAGTATTGCTGCTAATAAATAAATCTGTGTAAAATTTTGTCGGATCACCTGTACATGCAACATTTCTTTATTCATTACATCCAATGAAACATAAGGGCCGGTTCCTCTCAGCAAATCATTTTCTTCCCTCAGGTCTGATGCCACAACGTTTGCATTTCCGTAAAGCTTTCTTAGGGCAAGAGTCAACTCCACGCCAATCTGCCCGCTTGCACCTATTACCAATATTTTTTCTTTCACCATGTCCTTTTTTAAAATGGTAAAAGTAATGAATGTGAGTGTTGCGTGTTGAGTAGTGAAAACTATCTTTGCGCTATGGAAAAATTTTTAGCAGACCTGTTTCGAAATCAATCATTCGATGAAAATAATTTTTTTCTTATAGCAGGACCCTGTGTTGTGGAAAGCGAAGAAATAATTATGGAGATTGCAGATAAAGTGTCTGCGATTTGTACGAACCTCGGTATTCCTTACATATTTAAGGCATCCTATCGGAAGGCCAATCGTACCAGTGCATCATCGTTTACAGGAATTGGTGATGAATCAGCACTTTCGCTTGTAAAAAAAGTTGGAGAAAAATATAAGCTTCCAACAACTTCTGATATTCATTCCCATGATGAAGCTGCCACTGCAGCAAAATATATAGATATTCTGCAGATCCCTGCTTTCCTCTGCCGTCAAACAGATTTGTTGTTAGCTGCGGCGGAAACGGGAAAAATGGTAAATGTAAAAAAAGGTCAATTCCTTAGCGGACCTTCTATGAAATTTGCAGTAGAAAAAATTAAAAATGCAGGAAATCCGAAAGTAATACTCACCGAACGGGGGAATAGTTTCGGTTACCATGACCTTGTAGTAGATTACCGGAATATTCCATGGATGCAGGAGCATGATACACCGGTTGTAATGGATTGTACTCACAGCCTTCAACAACCCAATCAATCATCAGGAATCACCGGGGGTAATCCACAATTAATCGGAACGATAGCAAAGGCAGCTATAGCAGTTGGAGCTAATGGATTGTTCATTGAAACGCATCCAAACCCGGCTAAGGCTAAAAGTGATGGGGCTAATATGTTGCAATTAGATTTGTTGGAAGGCTTATTGCAAAAATTGGTGACTCTCCGCAAGGCCGTCTTATTAAATTAAAAACTGTTGTAAACATCGTTATGATTGGATTACACCATTTCTTATTTGAATTCATAGATTTATTGAATCACTCGTACCACAGGGGATTGCGGCGGGCTGATAAAATATAACGCTTCATGTTTAACCAGAAGGCAAGTATAAAATAGGCGATCAATGGTGATCCCATGGTGAGGAACGAAATATAAATAAACCAGGTTCGGATACGGGAAGGAGAAATACCCATTTTTTCTCCTATGGCTGCACATACACCGAATAATTTCCACTCAATAAAATACCTCAGGCGGTTCATAGTACTAATTTAAAATATTTTCATGGAAAACAATGCAGATACAATGCCAGAGGAACTCATTTTTTAGGTAATTTCGCACCAAATTTCGGACTTTAATACTAAACCATTAGCTGGGTGACATTAATTAAGAATTCATCCTGAATCCCTTCCATTTTTTTAAAATCTAAAATTGATACTATGGTGTTTGATCTGGATTTAATCAAAAAAATATACGAACAGCTCCCTGGCAAACTTATCAAAGCCCGTACATTGATTGATAGACCATTGACACTTACAGAAAAAATTTTATACACTCATCTTTACCATCCCGTTTCCAAAACTTTTGAAAGAGGAAAAGATTATGTGGATTTTGCACCCGACCGCGTTGCTATGCAGGATGCTACAGCCCAGATGGCTTTGCTCCAATTTTCAACCTGTGGACGCTCTCAGGTGGCGGTTCCCTCAACGGTACATTGTGATCATCTTATTCAGGCGAAAACAGGTGCTGTTGCCGATCTCACCACTTCACTGGAAATAAATAAGGAAGTATTCGATTTCCTTGCTTCCATTTCGAATAAATATGGCATCGGGTTCTGGAAACCGGGTGCTGGAATCATTCATCAGGTTGTTTTAGAAAACTATGCCTTTCCCGGAGGCTTGATGATTGGAACAGATAGTCACACCCCAAATGCGGGCGGTTTAGGAATGTTGGCCATAGGTGTGGGTGGTGCAGATGCTGTAGATGTGATGGCAGGTTTACCCTGGGAGTTAAAAATGCCCAAAGTAATCGGGATAAAATTAAGTGGCAAAATGAGTGGATGGACTGCTGCCAAAGACGTGATACTTAAAGTTGCGGGAATACTCACAGTAAAGGGGGGAACTGGTGCTATAGTAGAATACTTCGGAGAAGGTGCAGATAGTTTGAGTTCAACCGGAAAGGCAACCATTTGTAATATGGGCGCCGAGATCGGAGCAACATGTTCTGTTTTTCCATATGATGATAAAATGTCGGCTTACCTTAAAGCTACCGGCCGTGAAGAAATAGCTGCATTAGCTGATGGTATTCGGGCACATCTTCGTCCTGATGAAGAAATATATCTGGATCCTGCAAAATATTACGACCAGTTGATTGAAATTAATCTCAGCGAGCTGGAACCTCATGTAAATGGCCCTTTCACACCAGATCTTGCATGGCCAATCAGTAAATTTGCAGATGCAGTGAAAGTGAATAACTGGCCTCAAAAACTTGAAGTGGCATTGATCGGTTCCTGTACCAATTCTTCTTATGAAGACATCAGTCGTTCTGCTTCTCTTGCACAACAGGCCGTTGATAAAAAATTGAAAACAAGATCTGAATTCACTATTACTCCCGGCAGTGAATTGGTTCGTTTTACAATCGAACGTGATGGCTATTTGAAAACGTTTAATCAGATCGGAGGAGTAGTTCTTGCCAATGCATGTGGACCTTGTATTGGTCAGTGGGCCAGGCATATTGATGATCCAAATCGCAAAAATTCTATTATCACTTCCTTCAACAGGAATTTTGCGAAAAGAAATGATGGCCTTGCTTCTACCCATGCATTTGTTGCTTCACCTGAAATTGTTACTGCTTTTGCTATTGCCGGGGATCTTACGTTTAATCCTTTAAAGGATAAATTAAAAAATGAAAATGGCGAAATGGTAATGCTGGATGAACCTGCGGGATTTGAATTACCCCCCAATGGATTTGATGTAAAAGATGCGGGCTACCAGGCACCCGCTTCAGATGGAAGTGCACTTCAGGTGGTAGTAAAACCCGATTCCCAACGCTTACAATTATTGGAGCCATTTGCTTCATGGGAAGGAATAGATCTGATCGGTTTAAAATTGTTGATCAAAGCCAAAGGAAAATGTACTACCGATCATATTTCTATGGCAGGCCCATGGTTGAAATTTCGTGGACATCTTGATAATATTTCAAATAATATGCTGATTGGGGCTGTGAACTATTACAATGAAAAAACAGATTTTGTAAAGAACCAATTAACCGGTGAATATGGTCCGGTACCTGCTACAGCGAGAGCTTATAAAGCTGCGCACCTGGGATCTGTTGTGATTGGTGATGAAAATTATGGTGAGGGTTCATCGCGCGAACATGCTGCTATGGAACCCAGACATCTCGGCGTACGCGCCATCATCGTGAGAAGCTTCGCACGAATACATGAAACCAATCTGAAGAAACAAGGCATGCTTGCCCTGACGTTTGCAAAAAAAGAAGATTACGAAAAAGTTTTAGAAGATGATTCTATTGATATTGTTGGCCTTTCTTCTTTTGCTGCGGGCAGGCCAATAAAAATGGTTTTAAATCATAAAGATGGATCTACCCATGAAGTAGTATTGAATCATACCTATAATCAGCCGCAGATTGAATGGTTTAAGGCAGGTGGCGCTTTAAATGTAATCCGCCGTCAATTCCAGGACCAGGACTATTAAGGAATCAGTTAATTGAAATGCTTTAAAATTTATTATAAGCGAAGTCGTAGGCTTCGCTTTTTTTGTTACCCGAATACTTGTACTCAGGCTCCACTCAAGGTTGGATAAACACAATACCATGCCCGGAATATCCGGTGATAAAAATCAAACAATAAAAGCTTAAAATAGGTTTTATCTTTATGGCATCATCATTGACATAATTTGGAATCAATCTTTAGAATCAGTTGCACATACCCATGAAGAAGCATTGGAGTCTGCTGTTTTACCTCGTAATTGTAATCATATTCGGATTGGCAATCTATTGGATTGTTGAACAAGGTAAAATATTGGAACATGGTAGAACCACTAAGATTGAACAAACCATTTCCAAATCCTCTGTAACAAATAGTTTTGAACTCTTCAGCAACTCCTTTAGTAATAATCTGGCTCATCCGCTGGCGGTACTTATTCTTCAGATCATTTCTATTATTATTTGTGCCCGGTTGTTTGGATTTCTCTTTAATAAGATCGGGCAACCCACCGTAATTGGTGAAATCGTTGCGGGTATTGTTTTAGGACCTTCCGTGGTAGGTTTGTTTTTTCCAGAGATCTCCGATTTTATTTTTCCTGTTGCATCCCTGGGAAATTTACAGTTCTTAAGCCAGGTAGGCCTGATATTGTTCATGTTCGTAATAGGAATGGAACTGGATGTGAATATGATCCGTAAACAAGCCCGTGGAGCTGTTATTATAAGTCATGCAAGTATCATTATTCCGTATACACTTGGAATGGGACTGGCCTATTATCTATTTATTGCCTATGCTCCCGATACGATTTCGTTTTTGTCATTTGCCTTATTCATGGGTATTGCGATGAGTATTACCGCATTTCCGGTGTTGGCAAGAATTATACAGGAAAGAGGCCTTACCAAAACCAATTTGGGATCCTTAGCAATAACCTGTGCAGCTGCGGATGATGTAACGGCCTGGTGCATCCTGGCTGCAGTGATTGCCATTGTAAAAGCAGGAAGTTTTGTAAGTGCATTGTTTACAATGGCTCTGGCCCTCGCCTATGTGTTGTTAATGCTTTTAGTGATACGACCCTTCTTTCGCCGGCTAGGTACTATCTATGCAAATCGCGAAATGGTAAGCAAGCCTGTACTGGCAATTGTATTTTTAATTCTATTATCATCCGCGTATGTTACAGAGATCATAGGGATTCATGCACTGTTCGGTGCATTTCTTGCCGGTGTGGTAATGCCTCCTGATCTCAACTTCAGAAAAATATTGGTTGACAAAATTGAAGATGTGAGCCTCGTGTTGCTCTTGCCTTTGTTTTTTGTTTTTACAGGTTTGCGTACACAAATCGGTTTATTGACAGAAGGACATATGTGGATTACCTGCGGTCTGGTAATACTGGTAGCCGTTTTGGGAAAATTCGGAGGAAGTGCATTAGCTGCAAAAATAGTTGGACAAAGCTGGAAGAATAGTTTATCTATTGGTGCTTTAATGAACACCAGGGGCTTAATGGAATTGATTGTATTGAATATCGGGTATGACCTGGGAATATTATCGCCCGAGATCTTTGCGATGATGGTATTGATGGCTTTAATAACCACTTTTATGACAGGACCTGCACTTGACCTGATCAATTGGCTAATGCCCGATAAAACCAGGGATATTCATATACAGGAGCCTGCTGTTCAAAAAATTTACCGGATCCTGCTTTCATTTGGCGCAGCGCATAATGGTCGTAAGTTATTACGTGTAGCCACTCAAATGCTGGCAAAACATCCTATACCGGTAAATATTACTGCAATTAATATTTCTTATAACGCTGATATTAATCCATGGCAGATACCGGAATTTGAGAAGGAAAGTTTTAGCAAGATCAGGAGCGAAGCAAAGAAATTGAACGTGGAAGTGGAAACGATCTATCATCCTGTGCTAGACGTACGCAAAGAAATCACAAAGATCACTCAGGAGGAACAGTATGATTTTATCTTAGTGGATGCTGGGAAATCTTTATTAAAAGGAACACTCGTTGGTAATGTGGCTGCCACAGTTAAGCTTTTATATCCGCCACATTTTTTTAAAACATTGCTGGGCACTAATAAATTATCGCAACTGCTGCCTGTTAACGATATGATGGATGAAAAGGCATCGAGTTTCATTGAAGACCCACATTGCAGTGTAGGTGTTTTTATAGACAAGGATTTTTATGAAGCCAGGAAAATACTGATCCCAATATTTTCTTCATCCGATCTTTTTTTGCTGAAGTATGCAGGTAAGTTTGTACATAGCATACACTCTTCAGTCACCATTATTGATGCAGGAGGACTATCCCAAAGTGATAGTCGATGGCAGGAAGAAATTTTACGCATCAATAAAACTGGACAGGAAAGTATACAAATATTAATGGGAAGAAATATTGATAAATCGATGCTTTCGAGATTCGACCTGATGCTGGTGAGTTATGACAATTGGGAAAAACTGGTAAAAAGTAAAAGCGTATGGCTGGAACATATTCCTTCATCTTTAATCATTAAGCATATTGACGCAAGCCATGCCGCCATTCGAAAAAGTATTACACCATTAGCCTCTTCAGAATTATAAAATTTATATTTTTCTTTTAGAACGTTGTACCAAATCTAAAATTGACTGTTGCATCTTCTTTTGAAACAGCGTATGTCGCTGCGACCGATATCCTGTTGAAAGGCGCCAATATAAATCCACCGCCATAACTGATATGCAACTTGTCAGATTTTTCACCGGGGTACCATACCCGGCCAAGGTCAACTAATCCTAATAAACCTGCTCTGCCATTAAACAAATTTCCCCTGACTTTACGAATCCATTCCAATTCATTCTGTGCGTAAAAAATGGTTTTACCGTAAAAACGGGTCCGCCTATAACCCCGTAACGTTTGCCCGCCTCCGATAGCGTTGAGCTGGTAAAACTCAGGGGTACCCGTAAGAGTAGCCCCACCGGTTTTAATATAATATACAAATGAACGTGTAAGTGGGATATATAATGTAAGGGCTGATGCAAAACGTCCAAATGATTTAGCGCTTTCTTTAATATCCTGTGTATAGGAAACGGATGATAAAAACTTTACTCCTTTTGTTGGCAGAATTATGTCGTTGACATTTTGAAATAAATAATCAACTCTCCCACCCCCAAAATTTTTATAGTCATAATCAGAACCATTAGTGTTAGTAGGATGTTCGGCAACATACCGTCCCTTATCCTGAACGATATCATAAGTTTGATAAAATCCTGCAATGCTTAGCGTATGGTATAATGCAATTTTCCTGTTGATGCCTGCGCTGGTTAGTAACTGCCGCGTACGCATTCTATAATAATCCCTGAAGTCTTTACCCGTAAATTCTCTTTCCGTTTCATTGCCTACCCCAAAATAATTAATCCATCTTATCCAATCATAATTAGCATTCAGAGCGAGGTTCCATTTACCGATCGCTTCAGTGAAGATTCCTTTGTATTCTGTGCTAAAGGCATTTTCGAGTAAGGAATACTTTACATTCACTTCCTGTTTGGAAGCGAAAGGATATTTACGCCATTTTTGTTTTTCCTTCTGATATCCTAATCCGATATGAATTCTGTCTTCATTACTATAGAAAAGAATCTTCTTTAACCCTTTAGAACCATAATCAAAACCGTTATACCTGTATACATGCACGGAGTCGCTTTCAGATAATTTTAATTTGGTACCCTGTGAAGTATTAAAATTATTATTATGATCGTCATAAATTTTAATGTTTTTATTCCCTGATTTCTGCATTAAGGAGTCACTGTACACATCCCTGGAAGAATCTCCAATGATCCTAACCTGAATGCCTTTGCTTGTCTCACCTTCTATTACAAACTGATCATTATTCCCCAAACCATACAAGCGTATTTCGCGGGTTTCGCTTTTTAAAAAAGTTCTTGAATAAAATGGTGTTTTTTTAGTATCGCCCTCCTTATTCAGGTCATAAACATTTATAGCCGTTTCATTTTCATTGATCCTTTTAATATTAAAAAGCTCCTTCTTTTTGGTGCCGACAATTTCTACTTCCTTTGCTAGTATCGCATAATAATCGATTGCGAATTTTTCCAGGAGATCCCGGCGTGATTTTAGTTTTTCGATTATTTTATTTCCTGATATTGGAAATACTTCTGGCGGCATTTGTTTTACCGAAGCTTCTATAATTTCATTCGTAATCAGTTGTTGTAATTCCTTTGCTACAGTTATCCATTGTTGCCTGGTAGTTTCATTCGCTGCCTGCCTGTCGAGATGACGTGCCGGAAAATTGTACAATCCAATATTCTTAATAGAATGATCAAATGTTTGAAGATGCTTCGCGCCTGTTGCTCCTTTTAAGATCGAAACGAGAAACCCGTCAAATTTTGTAAATGACTGATCACGGTCTCTTGGGATAGGCCGGTATATTTTTTTCGCATCCTGTTCAAATGTGGCCCATCTCCATTGATCCTCATGCCGCCCCCAATCGCCGATAAATATATCAAACAGCCTTGAGCGGATGAAAGCTAATTGGTCTATACGGTGATCATTATCTTCAAAAACTTTTTTAAACATTTTCTCTGTACTTATTATATCTGAAGAATTGCCAAAGTTGGAGGCTTCCTTCCAATCACCATCTCCCCTTTGTTCTAACAGGTACAAATTATTTCCAAACTCCTTATTGAATTCACCCAAAGCTTTTTGTTCGGGAATAAAAACAATGACAGGATCACTATGATAAATCTGTGCAGCTTTGGCTATACCGGGTATAGTTACTGCAGAATAAGGGTGTGCAATAGACACCTGGTCGTTAATAACTTTTTCTACAAAAGTATTCTGGTAAATTTCCGGTAATGCCTTTCCAAAGGTTTTATCAATACTTCTTAATACATATTCCTTACCCTGTGGGTTTTTTAACCGAAGTGTTTTGCTTTGTCTTCCACCACCGGATTCATATGCAGTAAGCCCCCCATGGACAGTGTCTAGATTTAAGTTCAAAACGTTTACAGGGGTTACCCATTCTCTTCGATAATGTTTCCCCCATAACCATTGATGAAAGCCACTGGTACCATATTGTTTTCCTGCTATAACTGTTTTACCCTCCGGAAGGTTTTTTGGGTTTATTGTGATGTCCTGTCCCTTAGTATAGGAATATATAAGAAGGGTGAAAAAAAGAATTAAAGCTCGATTCCCATAGTTATTTGAAGATTTCCTTTGATACCCATCCATTTACAAAAAATTAACTAACATTTAAATTGTTTGTCCGTGCGCTTTATTTGCTGAAAAAACCTTGCCACCCATTTCAAGTTTTTGTCTTCCCTACTTGAGATACTCCTTGTTTAATTAATGTTGAGTATTAAAGAAGATTTGGGGAAAGGAAAGGTGTTTTAATGTGAAATCATGGTGAGACTTCCTTAGGTATTAATGCAGGTTGTTGTTGTTTTTTCCGGGCAAGTATATAAAATGAGAGAATCACCCAAACAAAACCCAGGCAAAATCCTGCCACAACATCTGTTGGGTAATGCATTTTAAGTACGATCCTACTGATCCCTATTGTTAGTGAAAATAAAAACAGGAAAAGAGAGAAAACCCATTTCCATACGAGCTGAATATTTGCACGCCACACCAGAAAAATCAAAATACTACAAAATATAAAAGATGATAAGGCATGGCCGCTGGGAAAACTATAGGTTTTTAAGGATTGGATTAAGGGTAGATCAGGCCTGGCGCGTTGAAAAATCCTTTTTGATCCAAAAGATAACGCTGTACTCGTGATTCCAATAATTGCAATATTTATCGCGTGAGTAGTTTTGCCCTTGATTACATAAAAAATAATTAACGCAGCATATCCGGGAAGAAGGAATTTACTTGATCCGAAAAAGGTAAAGAATTTCATTAAACCAATAAATGGTTCCTTTGAATACGGAGAAAAGAATTGAGACACTTTGCTATCGAAAAGATCCTCTTTTTGAAAAACTACCTGATGGGTAATCAAAGCAAATAAAAATATCGCTGCAACAAATAATCCGGCAATCAGCAAAAGCTTTATTGGAAGCGATTTAATTAATGCTCTTATGGATCTTTTTTCTCTGGAACTTACCATGGATCAAGGATATAATACTTCAAATGTATGCAGGCTCTTATCAAATGAATAATGAATGGTAAAATGATAGGTATCGCATATCTGTTTAATAATGGCTAATCCCAATCCCATTCCATCAGAGGCACTGCTTTTTTCAAAACGATTGAAAATCAATTTGGGATCTAAAACTGTTGCCTCTCCTGAATTACTGATTTTTATGGAACCAGGATGGGTATCTACAATGATAATGCCGTTATTGTTATTATGCCTGATTGCATTTACCAGTAAATTATTAATAAGTATATCAGCTAGCATGGGATGCATCAATACGGTGTTCTCTTTAAGATCCATTTTTACAGATAATTGTTTAGATTGAATTAATTCTTCCAGTTGAGATAATCTTTCTTTCATCACAGCGGAGATATTTATTTTGTGTTTTTCCCTGAACTGGTTATTCTCAATTTTAGTAATCAATAATAAAGACTGGTTCAACTTAGTGAGTTTGTCTACTGCATGGTACATGGCCTGCACATGGTGCATATTTTTTTCCGTTAATTGATGATCCTGAATAAGCAAATCGAGTTTGGAGTTGATGACCGCCAAAGGCGTTTGCATTTCGTGCGATGCATTGTCCGCAAAGGTCTTCAGGGATTCATAGTCCTGGGTTATTTTTTTTGTCATTTGTGTCCAGGCTGCATTCAAGGCGTTGAATTCATCAATATTGCTTGTTTCTAAAACGATCGGAGTTGGATTGGAAAGATTAAACTCTTTCATTGCAGATAATGTTGAATGAAAGGGTCTCCATATTTTTTTTAAGAGGATCCGGTTTAAAATAAAAAGAAATGCCAACAATAATAAAATAACCACTGTCGTAATAGCGAGAATAAGTAATAATAAATGTTCTGCTTCTGCCTGGGATTTTGTAACAATCGCGTTGTATTGTTTTCCTTTAACCCTTACTGGAAAAACTAACTGCCTGCTATTTTCCATTTCATTTTCCAGGGGATTGAAAACTTTTTTGCTAATAAATTTTCTTTTTTCGGGACCCTGAGTTGCTGTAAATTCTATCCGTTGATCCCTGAAATGGGTCTCAGCGGGTAAGGTATCATATAACTTGATGAGATGGTAAATCTCTACTTCTTCTACCCTAAGGGCTTCATCAACCTGGTCAATCAATGCAAATCGAACAAAGAAGTAGTATACAAGACTTGCGATAAGTAAAACAGCAATGGTAGCGGTAATAGTAGCCCTGTTGTATTTCGTTTGGAGCTTCATGAGTCGGTAAATTTATACCCCATTCCATATACTGCTTTCAGATAATCTCCGCTTTCTGCTTCCTGTAATTTCTTACGGAGGTTTTTAATGTGCGTATAAATAATATCAGCATTATCCTGAGCATTCATGTCATCACCCCATAAATGTTGTGTAATAGCATTTTTAGAAATCACTTTCCCTTTATTAACTATGAAATACAATAATAACTGGTACTCCTTTTTAGTTAACTCCATAGCAGTTCCATGTACCGATACTTGTTTTGCCATAGTATCAATAGAAATTTCATGAAAAACAACGGTAGTATGACCGGTGAATTTTCTTCTCCTGATAATGGCCGCAATCCTTGCGCTTAATTCAGAAAGATGAAATGGCTTTGCTAGGTAATCATCTGCTCCCATATTCAATCCGGCTATTCGGTCATCAATAGAATTTTTTGCAGAAATAATGATCACGCCATCGGTTTTACTATTGTTTTTGAGCTCACTTAAAATTTTTAATCCATCTCCATCAGGAAGTGTGATATCCAGAAGAATGCAATCGTATTCAAAAGAATCAGTTTTTTTTAACGCTGATGCGTAATTCTCTGCTACCTCGCAGATGTATTGTTCTCCTTTCAGGTAGGTTACAATACTCCTGCATAATTCAACTTCATCTTCTATCACTAAAATTTTCATTGTTATGAGCTTATGAAATTATAAGGAAAGTATTTGCCACGAATTTCACTAATGACCTCGAATTGATTCTTAAAATGTTGATCCTCTAAGGATGAAGTACCCTAATGGTTCATGCCCCAGGTAAAGGATTATTATCTTCAGGTAGCATTTTATCTTCTTCATCAATTTTCTTTTGTCCTCTACCAAATCGCCAGTATATTAATGGAAGAAAAAATAAATTAAGTATGGTAGAAGTTATTAATCCTCCCAAAATAACAATGGCCATTGGGTATTCAATCTCCTGCCCCGGTTTGTTACCGCTAACCACAATCGGAAGTAATGCAAGTGATGCCGCGAGAGCCGTCATTAATATAGGAGTCATTCGCTCTAAGGCACCGCGGATAATCAGTCCTAATCCAAAGGGTTCTTTTTCTTCCTGCTCTAAATGTCGATAGTGACTGATCAGCATGATTGCATTTCTCGCAGCAATTCCTAATACAGTTACAAATCCAACAAGTGAACCTAATGATAATACACCCCCGGAAATCCAAGCCGCAACAATACATCCTGATAGGGCAAAAGGAAGACTCAATAAAATAAGAAATGCAATCCTGTAAGAATTAAAATCGGCATAGAGAATTAAAAATATTCCCAGCAATGATAGTAACATCAGATTGTATAATCGAGTCTGCGATCGTTGTCTTTCGGCATACTCCCCCAGAATCTCAGGATGATAATCAGACGGGAAAGAAATTCCTTTTAACTTTTCTTCAATATTCCTTGCCACCGTACCAAGGTCTTTTCCTTTCGTATTACAGGTTACATCAATTCTGCGGGAAGAAGACTCCCGGGTGATTTCATTGGGAGTGGGCGATACATAAACATCTGCTACATCTTTTAGCGGAACACGCCCCCCTCTGGGAATATCTATTTGCAGGTCACGAATTGCCTCGATGTTAGAACGTTGTTCTGCCGTTCCCCAAACTACAACATCAAATATTTTTTGATCCTCATATATCTCGCCTACTTTGGTGCCGTTTACCAGTGTATTGATGGAAGTTCTTACATCTGCAGCAGATAATCCAAACCGGGCGGCATTATCTGCATTGAATTTTACTGCCAATTGAGGTACTAATGTCTGTGGTTGCACTTTGAGATCACTAACGCCTTCCACAGTCGATAATACATCTCCAACCTCTTTTGCTTTTTGTTGCAACACCGTAAGTTCTGATCCATAAATACGCACCACAATACTCGCACTTGTACCAGTTAATACTTCCTTTACCCGTTCCCGTAAGTAGGTTAAAACATCCCGGTATAGGCCAGGATATCCATCCACCACTTCCTGGATCTTTCCAACCGTTAATTCATAATCCACCTTGGGATCAACACTGATCCAGTTCTCTGTAAAATTTGCTCCTACTACTTCATCCGCCACTTCCGCTCTTCCGATATGGGCACCGAAATTCCGGACTCCGGGAATAGCTCTTAATTCATTACTGGCCCGTTGGGTAATGCGGCTCATAGCTTCTAAAGAAGTGCCGGGTTTTTCCACCCAGTGCATCAAAAAATCGTATTCTTTAAAATGAGGCAAAAACTCTTCCCCAAGGAAAAAAGATAACCCAAATGCCAATATGGTGGTTATAACCAAAGCAGCCAGCGTTCGTTTGGGTTTGGCAATGCTTCGATGCAATATTTTTTCGTACCCCGGTTTGAGCCATCTAACAGGCTTCGGCTCTTTTTGTGGCCCGAGGGCTTGTTTCCCTGAGTATTTTTTTCTTAATAGGATAAGGGATAGTGCCGGAGTAAGTGTAAGAGCTACAAATAGAGAAGCTAAAATGGCAAGTATATATGACAATGCCAGGGGCTGAAAAAAAGAACCGGAAAGACCAGGAAGAAAAAATACAGGCATAAGCACCAGGGCAACAATGAGACTTCCGTATACTACAGCGCTTCGTACTTCCATAGAAGCCCGGAATACTACCTGGATGGCAGGCAATGGCTGGAGTAATAATGCATTTTGTTTCAATCGCCTCACGATATTTTCCACATCGATGATGGCATCATCTACAACTTCTCCAAGAGCGATCACCAACCCTGCAAGAACCATGGTATCAATGGTGCCGCCACGATAGTGTAGTATAATCATTGCTACTAACAATGATAACGGAATCGCCAGCACACTAATCAAAGCAGTTCTCCAATCATTCAAAAAGAAAAACAAAACAATGATCACCAGAATGCATCCGATCAATAAGGCTCTATTGAGATTCTTCAATGACATCTCAATAAAAGTAGCGGGGCGAAATATGGTTGAATCAAATAACATCTCCTTCATTGCCGGCCTCATTGCATTCAATATTTCTTCAACCTTCCTGGTAACTTCCAGGGTATTGGCCTGAGGTTGTTTTTCAACAATCAGTAACAATCCCGGACCATCATTAATAATTGCATCCCCTATAGGTGCCCTGAAACCTTCAGATACTTCCGCGAGCTCGCCTAACCGTACCGCCAAACCGTTTTTTGTTGTTACTGTAATTTTTGCAAGATCCTGCGCCTCGTAAATATGAGGCAGGTTAGAGATGGCCATACGCTGATTGGGCATATCAACAAAACCTCCACCAAATTGTTGGGTTGCATCGCGCACAGCCGTAATTACCTGGCTCAACTGAAGATTATTGGCGTACAGCCTCTCTGGGATAACCCGCACCTGTAACTGGCGATCGCGTTGTCCCCATATTGCTACGTTTGCAACACCAGGTATTGACAGTAGTCGTGGACGTAATGTCCACCTTACCTGTGTTGTCATATCCATTTGCGATAAAGTCTTTGAACTCACCCCAATTTTTAAAACCCTGCTAGTTGAAGACAATGGGGTAAGCATTACCGGTGTACGGGCTACCGCCGGCAACTGAGCCGTAACGCGCGAAAGTCGCTCCTGCACTAGTTGTCGGGCTTGTATGATGTCGGTTCCTTTATTAAAGTCCAGCACAATTGAAGCAAGTCCCAGAACAGATTTGGAACGAAGCCGGATGGAATAGGGCGTTCCGTTTAGGGCATTTTCTATAGGTACTGCGATAAGTGATTCCACTTCTGAAGTAGATAATCCCGGGGCTTCAACCTGTATCTCTACATAGGGTGGAGCAAATTCGGGAAAAACATCATAAGCGGCTGTTTGTACAATACGGCTCCCTACAACAAGCAGAATACCCATAAGTACAACCACGATTAACCGTAAGCGTAATGAAATTGATACAAGCCATCGCATTATTTACCTCCTCCGAATTCGGTTCCGAAAATTTCAGCAGCCCCTGCTATTACTATTTTTGTTCCTGGTTTAGGACCTCTTTGCAACACTGCCATGGTTCCATCCACCCTCTGCAACTCTACTCGCCGACGCACAAAAACCTGTGGCTCGGTTTGTTCATAGATCCAGGTTCCACCATGTATATCATATAATATAGCTGCAAAAGGTACAACGAGAGCGGCCTGAACACCTTTATAGGGCAGCGTTACACTCACTTTTTGTCCCGGCCTGAAATCACCATTATTATTATTGATCTCGTAAAACAAATTGATGGAAGTTGCCAGGGCGTCTGAGGTTTGAGGACCTTGAACCGGCCTTGCCATAATAGAAGTTGACGACCCTGCAAAATCAGACAAGCCACGAATGGAAGCTGAAACCCGGCTATTAATCTGTGATTCATCACCCGCATACACGGGTACTCGCACCCAAACCGGGTTCAGTGAAACAATGTCCACGATTGGAGCCGCATTTGCAAGAACCTGCGACGGACTGCTGTACACCTGTTGAATGATACCCGTAATCGGCGCCTGCAATTGCAAAGTTGACATTCTATCTGCAAGCGCTTGAGTTGTGTTTCCTTTGAGTAATTCCAGTCGGCTTTTTGCAACCCTTAACTGCGCAGCGATTCCTGCAAGTTCTGCTTCCGCTTCCTGTTTCGCACGAAGGCTTCCTGCTTTTTCTGCATACAATTGAGTTGCACGTTTTGCTTTTTCTACACCGATATCATATTGAATTTGTTTTTGGGTTACATCTTCACGCACACTTAATAGATCCCTTTCAGATGGCAGAATGACCAATCGAAACAATTGTTGACCTTTTTTAACCTGTTGTCCCGGTGTAATAGCCGTACCATTCCTTGGTGCCAACAGCGTACCTGCAACCGGGGCGGTAACCGTAATGGTTTTTCCTGGAGTTGCCATAATTTCCCCACTGAATACGCGGCTATTTCCAAGGGATGCTTCCTTTATTTCTACCGTTTGAATTCCTAATCGCTCAATTGCTTTTTCAGTTAAGGTAATTGTATTCAGTTCACCCTCCTTCACCGGGTTACTCTGCACCGATGGAGGTGTTGGTTTGGTATCCTTCTTATCCGCATTACAGGAAGAAGCAATTATTATAATTACCGGTGCAAGGAATATGGCACAAAAAAAATATCTCATAATTTATTTGACTTCAAGTTTGTTGCCGATACTGTAATTGAGTTGACTGATGGAGCGCCTAAGTTCGGCTTCAATCTCTGCTTTTCTTAATTTTCCATTCACCAATTGCCTTAAAGCTTCGAGCACGGGGATATAAGAAATATCTCCTCTTTCATATGATAACTGAACAAGTCTTACAGCCTCTTCAAGGGAAGGAATCACTCCAATGTTCCATGTCTGCAGGGATTTGTAAGATTCTTCATAGCGGTGGTATGCATCCGTTACATCAAATGCTATCCTCTGTTGCAAAGCTACAAATTGAAAAGAGGCTTGCTCCATTTCCGCCCTGGCACGAGCAATCTTACCCTGGTTGCGATTGACAATGGGAATCTCTATTTGAAACCCCGGGTTAACCGCATTAGGCACCCACTTACTATTTGTTCCACTTGGAAGATGTTCATAGTTTAATACGGCAGTAAAAGCCAGTATCCTCGATCTTTCCCATCCGAGACGTTTGCCTGCGGACTCAATCGCCAATCGTGCAGCCTCCAGTTCTGGTTGATAGCTCCCCGCCAGATCCAGGTATTCTTTTCTCGAAATTTTTTGTGAAACAAGGGTATCCGTTATTAATTGAAATGATATAGAAGTGTCAGGTGGAAACCCGAGCAATGTAAATAACCTGTTTCGTTGTAAGATGGTATCCAGGTTGGCCTTTATAGAGAGGTCCATGGAACTTGCAGAATCGGCCTTAAACGTCAATGCTTCGAGCTCACTAATTTCACCATAACGTAAACGTACATTTGCCAAATGGTTCATTTGTGCACGTATTTGTGCATTCTCTGCAAGAATTGCTGCCTTTTCGCGCGCAAACTGCAGATCCGAATACAAAGTTTGAACATCGCGGATCAGACTGAAACCGCGTTGTACCATGTTACCACCAATACGCTCCGCTTCCACAGTGGCAGCAGCAATCCGCCTGGGTCGTAACCATAAAAAATCTAAGGCGAAATTGATGTACCCCGAAGCCATAATACCAGCATTGGGTGAAAGATATCGAAGCAATGGATTAGATACCATACCAGCATCTAGTACATCTGCATGTGCAATAGAAATAGATGATAGATCAGCCTGAAATTGTGCATTGTTCCATAGCGCAATGGAAATGGCTTCATTCTCATTGATCCCATCTGTTGTCAGAATATTTGGAGGAAGTTCAAATTGACCTGGTTGTTTTGTTTTGGTCAAATCAAACCCCGACTGTTTCATTAACTGCTCAGAGACATATGCCCTTGTAACCCGATTCTTAGGGGCACAGCCTATTGCTAAAATTGTAGTGCAAAAAATGAAAATTCCTTGTTGTACAATATGCATACGGGTAGTAAGATAGATGATAATAAAGACAGTAATTCTTTAATATAAGTGCATTAAGGAGGTAAACATAATTCTGAATTCTGAAGAAATTCTAAATGAGGCAATGATTAAATATAATGATGACCCATTCGATTGCGAATATAATAATCAGTCAGAAGTTAAGAAAGTAAGGGAGTTCCAATATAAAATACATATTCATTTTGACGTCACCATAAAGAACAAATCTTTATCCCCTCTGGGGAGGAGATAAAGATTTGCGTGATTAACCGTTGAGCAAGAATTAGCGGGAGCCGCCTCTTCCTGAATTTCCATTATTACTGCCTGTTGATTTGCCGTCCTTACCTGACTCATTTTCCTTTGACGAAGAACCTTTACCGGAAGTGTTTTGCTTTTTTCCGCTTTCATTATTGTTATTTCCGCGATCCTGACCCTGGCCCTGACTGCTTTGTCCTTTGCCCTGGCTTTGGCCTTTAGATTTGTCTGCCATGATTTTTAATTTTATTGGTTAAGAACATTACCACTTTTTACAAAAAAAGCATGCCTTTGTATTTTTCAATATTTTGCCTTTATACCTGTAAGATTCTGTACTAAGTGCGTAACGAATTCAACAATCTCACTTCAGGTATTAGTATTTCCTTTACATTTAAACGGCGTTTAATCTAACGAGTCACTGCTTTATTAACCAACACTAACATAATGACCTTACTAATTGTTTTGTTTAGCATCCTGCTCCTGGTAATGCTGATCACCTGGGGTAAATTCAATCCTTTCCTTGCTTTCCTGATTGTTTCCATTACTGCTGGTTTACTGCTAGGCATTCCATTGGATAAGATTACCAAATCGGTAGAGAAAGGCATTGGCGCAACCCTGGGTTCATTGATCATTATTATATCTCTGGGTGCCATGCTTGGGAAACTGGTTGCCGAAAGTGGCGCCGCGCAAAGAATCACAAATTCCTTAATGAAAGCTTTCGGAATGAAATATATTACCTGGGCCTTGATGGTAACAGGATTTATTGTAGGGATCCCGCTTTTTTATAATGTGGGTTTTGTATTGATGATTCCTCTCATTTTTTCAGTAGCCTATCAAACCAAATTGCCTGCTGTATATGTTGGGTTACCCATGCTGGCTGCTTTATCTGTTACACATGGGTTCTTACCTCCTCACCCCTCCCCGGCTGCGCTTGTTGGGCAATTCAATGCAAATATGGGATTAACACTGGTATATGGAATTATCATTGCCATCCCCACTATAATTGTTGCAGGGCCGATCTTTGCCAAAACGTTGAAAAACATTAAGGCAGTTCCCTTACAAACCTTTCAACCTAAAAAACTGACAGACGAAGAACTTCCGGGAACAGCAAATAGCTTTTTTTCTTCATTATTACCAGTTTTATTATTGATCATCACTACTGTACTACCATTCTTCCTTGAAGAAAATGAGAATACTAAAAGACTTTTTTCTTTTATAGGGGATCCTTCAATTGTTATGTTGCTTTCTTTAATCGTTGCAACGTATTCACTCTGGCTGGCCCGGGGGAAAAGTATTAAAGTAATCATGGGTCAATATGCTGAAGCTGTTAAAGATATTGCAGTGATAGTACTCATTGTTGCCGGGGCCGGTGCACTTAAACAAGTTTTTACTGACAGTGGGGTAAGCGATGAAATCGCCAGCCGCTTACAGGGTTTAGATATGGAACCTCTTTTACTTGCGTGGATTATTGCCTGTGTGATCCGGCTTTGTGTGGGGTCGGCTACCGTTGCGGGATTAACCGCAGCGGGAATTGTTTACCCACTGATGGTACAAACGGGTGCGAATCCCAATCTGATGGTTTTATCTATTGGAGCTGGAAGTTTAATGTTCTCACATGTTAATGATTCGGGATTTTGGTTATTTAAAGAATATTTTAACCTGAGCATTAAGGAAACCATTCGATCATGGTCACTCATGGAAACCATTGTTGCCATTCTTGGATTGATCGGCGTATTAATTCTAAATCTTATTATAAAATAAATATGGAAAACAAATCACCGGAACAACGCTTTGCTGAGCTGGGATTGAATCTTCCTCCACCTCCAGCCCCACTCGGTGTATACAAACCTTGTCTTGTTGATGGTAAATACTTGTATGTTTCTGGCCACGGAACCGTACAAGACGATGGATCGTTGATCATTGGCCGTATCGGAGAAGATATGGATGCAGATCAGGGGAAAATGGCAGCCCGACAGGTAGGTTTGGCAATATTATCAACCATCAAAACAAATATCGGAAGTCTTAATAAAGTTAAAAGGGTTATTAAAGTTTTGGGAATGATAAACTGTATACCAAATTTTACCAAACATCCTTACGTTATAAACGGTTGCAGTGAATTATTTGCAAAAGTATGGGGTGAAGAATCTGGAATCGGTGTTCGAAGTGCGGTTGGAATGGGCTCTCTGCCTGATAATATTCCTGTTGAGATTGAGGCATTGTTTGAGTTGTATTAGCATTAAGTTTTATCAGAAATTGACGGGCATGGGTTTTGAGTCTTTAATTAAATAACGATTTATTATGCCTGAAAATACTTCTATTAAAAAGCCGGAACACTTTATTATACATGGAGACAATAATTTTCCGAACAATGATTACCTGCCGGTATTACTTTATAAACAGGCTTTTGATCCAGGTGAGGAAAAATTAGCTGCACTCATAGAGAAAACATTTAATGAGAAGAATTGGACGAATACATGGCGCAATGGCATTTTGGAACAACACCATTATCATAGCAATACGCATGAGGTATTAGGGATATCATCCGGGGAGTGCAAAATTCAGCTAGGTGGCCCTAACGGCATTATACTCGAAGTGGCTTCAGGGGATGTAATTATATTGCCGGCTGGAATTGCACATATGAATCTTGGCTGCAGCAAAGATTTTGAATGTATTGGTGGTTACCCGGACGGAATTGAATATGATATGAGATATGGAAAATCAGAAGATCGCCCGGAAGCTGATGAAAACATCCGAAAAGTTACCATGCCGGAAATGGATCCGGTTTATGGATATGATGGTGCTTTGATAACTTTCTGGATGATGCAATAATTCTTGTTATATCATCATTTTATGCACACTCAGCAACCGCTATCAACTTCTTTCATTTTTTATTTACAGGAATATTTTCAAGCAGGCCTTTTGATAAATGCTGCCATTGTATAGAAGAAATTCCAGCAAGTGCACTGGCAGCTATTAAAGCGTTCCTTGCTTTATCAACAAGGTTCTTTATTATAGTATTAGGTTTTTCATTTCTACCATATACACCGGCCTTAACTGAGGATCCATGTCTCTCCACTATAAAACTACTTGTTGCATGTTCATTAAAAAAATGAGCCACTTCGTTTCCAGAAGTTTTTGGATTGGGAGCCGGCCGAACACGCATTGAAAGAGATTCAAAATCTTTGTCACAATCAATTTTCTCTTCTATTTTTTCTATCCTCACCCAATCAAAACCCCGCCCTTCAATAGAACCCGGACCGGGTATGTCAATTTTAAAATGATCTCCCTCGGCAGCATTACGTTTTATTTCAGTACCAAGCTTATCAGTTAATTGAAAATCCGCGGTAGCGATTCCACATAATTTTTCCCAGTTATTTATATCCAGTAATCGGTTACTGGCAGCTTTATATATTTTCTGCGCTTCTTCCCGGGTTAGGGCAGAGAGAGTAAATTCTGTATTAGTCTCCTTGCCGGTTTCCTGTTCCGGAATAATATCTGGTTCCTCTTTATTGTTCATACTGAAATATTAAAAAAGGCATGCCATTTCAAACTAGTCGTTTGAATACTTTCAACCGATTGTTCTTTTGTAAAAGTGTAACATTGTGCGATCCAATCTCCTGGTTATCCCTTTAACGAAACACTAATGATTCCGGATTGTAGATTCTGATCATTAAATTGCATCATACTCAACATCAACTATCATGAGATTTATTACTTCATTCATTTTTCTGGTTTTTGGGATGAACCTTTTTTCCCAGGAGTACTATCTTTTTACGGGAACTTATACCAATGGAGCCAGCAAGGGTATTTATGTTTACTCTTTCAACGCTGCCAGTGGTGAAGTTACCCCGGTGAGTATCGCTGAAGGAGTCTCGAATCCTTCATTTCTATCAGTATCTCCTTCCGGAAAGTATTTGTATTCCATTAATCAAAATAGTGGGACCCCGGCCAGCGAAGTAACTGCCTTTGCATTTGACCGGGTAACAGGTCAACTCAAAGTAATCAATAAGCAGGCAAGTGGTAGCGAAGGGGCCTGCTATATTTCAACCGATGCCACTGGTAAATGGATAACCGTTGGTCATTATACAGGTGGTGCAGTAGAAGCCTTTCAGATTGAAAAGGATGGGTCGTTAAAACAACCAGCCCAGTTAATCAAACACACCGGCAACAGTGTTCATCCACAGCGGCAGGATAAACCTCACGTTCATGCTACTGTGTTCTCTCCAGATTTCCGGTTTGTATTCGTTCCTGACCTTGGTCTTGATAAAATTATGATATACCGCTTCGATCCTGCGTTTTATAAAAAGCCATTAACGCCTTCAAAGAAACAGCCTTTTGTTAAAACCAAACCAGGAAGTGGTCCCCGGCACTTTACTTTTCATCCCAGTTTGCCATATGCTTATTTGATTGAAGAATTGAATGGATCGGTATCAGCTTACCGGTATGGTCAGGATACATTAAAATTTCTTCAGAATATAAGTTCGCATCCCCCCGATTTTAGTGGCACTAAAGGAAGTGCCGATATTCATGTTTCACCAGATGGAAAATTTTTATACGCCTCTAACAGAGGTGATGCGAACAACATTGCCATCTTCGCGATTAATACCGAAAATGGAAAACTTGCTGCAAAAGGGTTTCAGTCAACGATGGGTACTGTGCCGAGAAATTTTGTTATTGACCCAACCGGGAATTATTTACTGGTGGCAAACCAGCAAAGCAGTAATATCGTTATTTTCAAAAGAGATAAAGTGACCGGACAGTTGCAACCTACTGGAAAGGAAATAAGCGTACCGAACCCCGTATGCCTGGTAATGCTAAAAAAATAATTCCCATTTATTGATCATACTGAAAATGGATCTCAAGGGTACACCCTTCACCGGGTTGTGACAAGATGTTCATTTTCCCATTCACGACTTCCAGCCGGTTACGGATATTTTTTAATCCCAGGCCAGGTTTTACTTCCTGAGGATCGAATCCAATACCATTATCATTAATAATAAGGTGTACTACTCCCGCGGTTTGCTTCAACTGGATGTTGACATGATTTGCTTTTGAGTGTTTAAGTACATTGTTCAACTGTTCCTGAATAATACGGTAAGTCATTAACTGCCTGGAGGAGGATAACAGGCTTTCATCAAATCCCGGTGCATCCAAATCTATAATAATATCTCTTGCCTGCTCTATCGAGGCAATAAGATCGGAAATAGAAGCTATGAGACCATTTAAACTTAACGTAGGCGGGGTAAGTGTATTTGATAACTGCCGGATTTCTTTGATAACAACATCCAGATACTCCGAACTTTTTTTCAATACCTCATTTTTATCAGAGGGATGAACCTGGGCATGTTCAACATATAACTTTACTACACCGAGTAACTGATTTACATTATCATGAAGTTCCTCTGCAAGTTTTTTTCGCTCTGCCTCATGAGCATTGATAATACTTTGCGTCATTTCATGGGTGTGTTTTACTTTTTGCTGAACCAGTTGATCCTGCAATAACCTTTGTTGGGTTACATCCTGCATGGCGCCAATAAGTCGTTGAGGATTACCATTGGTATCCCGTATAATCATCCCACGGTCGAAGACCGTTTTATAACTTCCATCTTTGCAGCGAAAGCGATACTCATCCTGCCATGTTGTACTTCCGTCTGTTAATTTTGTATTCAAACTGGCAAATACCCGCTTTTTGTCCTCAGGATGCAGGTTATTTCGCCACCAAATGGTGTTGTCTGTCAGTTCCTGACCGGTATACCCAAAAATTTCCTGTAAAGTTCCGTTGGTAAAACATTCGCCCGTCTTTAAGTTCAAATCCCACACGGCATCATTAGTAGCCATTCCTAAAACATTGTACCGGCGTAAAGCTTCTTCCTCCTCCCGACGTGCCTTTTCAATATTTGAATACAGTTTTTTACTTACAAAGAAGATTAGTAAAGCCGAAAACACCATAAACAAAATCCCTTTATAGCTTTGAAATCTTTGAATAACTATTTGTTTGTCTGTTGATGCCAATAATAGGAAGTCTGTTGACAAAATCCATATAATTCCAAATAACAAAAAGATTAATGCAAGTATTAACGGGGAACTTAATTTTCTCATCTGACAATTTTATCAGTCAAAATTCTTTTCATTAAACGCTTTTCGAAAATGAATGCGCGCTTTTGTACGCCTTATAAAAAAGTGTGGAATCAGCATAGGCACCTGACGGGCATAAATTTTATAAATTTCTCCGAATTCAATAATTAATTTGCGTTCTTCCAGGTGGATGCCGAAAACTGTATAAACAGTAATAACTACACACGCCATCAGGTTACACCATAAAGGAAAAAATAAAAACAAACTCCATATAAACAACAGGGTTCCAAAATACAAAGGATGGCGAACATACCTGTGCAATCCCCCGGTTTGTAATTCAGGGCCCGTTTTTTTTTGCCGGGAAAATGCATTGATTCCACTTACAGAGCGAAAGTATTTTAGCATGCATAATACCATAATTATTAATCCCATAATCCCTGATAATACGGCAATAATTTGGGCATCCATTGAGGTCTTCCAAATAGGGGCACTTTGTATAGAAAATTGGAAATATATAAGTAATGCCAGAAAGAGGGTTGAGAATATTGAATAATAGAATCGATAAAACCGGAATGATGATCCCAATAGTTGGTGCATTTTTAGTTTCCACCATTCTGTAGCAAAAACCGAATGCTGGATACAGAAAAGCATCCACAAAACAATTAAATAAACATATTGGGAAATAACCAATTCTAAATTAAATTATACAGTAAGTTACAATAAACTTTATTTTATTGACTCAACATAATACGACGAAAATTTCCTGAAAAATACGGATCAAGGATTTATAGCGGTGAAGGAATATCTTTGCCGCATGCATTATGTTTCTGTTGAAAACGTGACGAAGAATTATGGTATAAAACCTCTTTTCGCAAAAATTTCATTTCACATAGAGGAAGGCGATAAAATCGCACTGGTAGCCAGGAATGGGAGTGGTAAATCAACACTGCTGAAAATTATTGCCGGCAAAGAAAATGCGGATAGTGGCAAAATATGGTCTCATAAAGAAGTTGATATTGCACTTTTTGAACAGGAGCCAAAGTTTGTAGAAAATAAATCGATACTCGATAATATTTTTTTTCATGACCACCCGGTAATCAATGCAATCAAAGAATATGAATTGGTAAGTGAGTCTGAGAATTATGATAAACTGGGAGATGCTCTTGTAAAAATGGATGAGCTTGGTGCCTGGGATTTCGACACTAAAGTGAAACAGATTTTAGGTAAGTTGAATATTCATCACCTGCAGCAACCGGTTAATTCATTGAGCGGCGGTCAGCGTAAAAGAGTAGCCCTTGCCAAAACATTAATCGATATTGGTTTCGATCACAAACATGTGTTGTTATTAATGGACGAGCCTACTAACCATCTCGATGTAGAAATGGTAGAATGGCTGGAACATTACCTGAGTAAAGAAAATGTGACCCTTCTCTTAGTAACCCATGATCGTTATTTTCTGGATGCTGTCTGCAACGAAATTTGGGAACTTGATGGCAGTGAACTTGATGTATACAAAGGAGATTATCAGAATTACCTTGAAAAAAAATCTGCGCGCGCAGAAAGCGAATCTGCCAGCATTGATAAAGCCAGGAATACATATCGAAAAGAGTTAGAGTGGATGCGTAAGCAGCCCAAAGCCAGAACTACTAAAAGTAAAAGCCGCCAGGATAACTTTTATGAAGTGGAAAAAAAGGCTAAACAACGAATAGATGATGAAAAACTTCAGTTGGACATGAAAATGAGCCGGCTGGGTGGAAAAATTGCAGAGCTTAAAAAAGTGTACAAAAGCTATGGGGATTTCGTAATCCTGAAAGGGTTTGATTACACTTTTAAAAAAGGCGATCGCATTGGGGTAGCCGGAAAGAATGGAGTAGGAAAATCTACTTTTCTTAATATGTTGCAAGGGCTTGAAAAAGCAGATAGTGGAAAAATTAATATTGGTGATACCGTAGTATTTGGAAATTATTCCCAGCTAGGTTTAATTGTTAAGGAAGATATGCGTGTGATAGAATTTGTAAAGAAGATCGCAGAAAGCTTTCCTCTTGCCGGTGGTGGATCTTTGACCGCTGCACAATTTCTGAACCTGTTTCTATTTCCCCCCGACCAGCAATATACCTATATTTCAAAATTAAGCGGTGGCGAAAAAAGAAGATTGCATTTACTATCCATTCTTTTTCGTAACCCCAATTTCTTAATTCTGGATGAACCTACGAATGATCTGGATCTTCCAACCCTTGGTGTGCTCGAAAACTTTTTGTCTGAATTCCAGGGTTGCCTTTTAATTGTAAGCCATGACCGGTATTTCATGGACAGGCTGGTAGATCACTTATTTGTGTTTGAAGGGGAAGGAATCGTTCGTGATTTTCCCGGCAATTATTCTCAGTATAGAATATGGTTGAAAGAAGAAGAAGAAAGGATAACAGAAGACCGGTTGCGTATAGCAGATAAAAAGGAATCAGAATCACTCCCTGCCAATGGCAAGTCATCACCGGCGAGTTCTACAACGGTTACTAAACGCAAACTTAATTATAAAGAAAAAAGAGAATTTGAATTGTTGCAAAAAGAGATTGCTGATCTTGAAAAAGAAAAAGCCCTTGTACATGAAAAATTAAATAATGGGAATATTCCATTTGAAGAGCTACAATTACTTTCGCAAAGACTCGGCGAAATCAATGCATTCATGGATGAAAAAGAATTGCGTTGGCTGGAATTGAGTGAAGGAGACGGCAGCTGACAGTCGAGAGTTCAATGGAGAGGTGTCAACAGTTATATTTAAATTATACCTCCGCAAAAATTAAAATAACCTCAACACTTACGCTTCGTATTTTGTTTAAACCGTGAATAATTCCGATTTCACTGTACTAATTTTAAACCTAGAAATTAATAACCATGCGTGTATCTGTTTTATTGATATTACTCCTGATAGCTTCTTTTAGCTGGGCACAAAAATCACCCGATCCTAAAACATTTGCTAACTCCATTACTACCGATGATCTTAAAAAGCATTTATATATTCTGGCGGGAAGGGAGATGGAAGGCAGAGAAACTGCTACGGAAGGACAGCGTAAGGCAGCCACTTATATTGAAGAATATTTTAAATCATTAGGGCTGGTGCCGGGTAACCAAGGTAGTTACCAGATGAGCTTTCCGGTATACCAGGATTCTCTGATTACGTCTTCTATAGAAGTAAATGGAAAAATGTTTTCATTATTTAAAGATTTTTCGGTGAGCGTAAATGCTTCTCAGACTTCTTCCCTCATGACAAGTGAGGTGGTATTTGTTGGTTATGGCATCAGCGATTCTACCCGTGACGATTATGCAGGCACCAATGTAAGAGGAAAAATTGTTTTGATATTGCCAGGTATTCCGCCGCTTGCTGAAAATCAAAGGAGAAACGGAGCTCAACGATCTATCCAGGAAGCTGCTTTAAAAAATGGCGCGGCAGCCATTCTGAACGTTCAAATCAATTTCCCAATTCCTTCACGAAGTGCGGGAGGAAATCAATATGTGAATGGATTTAGGAAAACCATATACCCAAACACGTTTACTATTTCTGAACAGGTTGCCCGGGAAATCATGGGCACCGATTATGATACAGCCAGGGAAGCGATTGCAAAAGGCAATCCACGTTCAAAGGTTTATTTCGCAAATGTCCATGTTGAATTGAATAAGGCTATACATAAATTGACAAGCAGTAATGTACTGGGCTACCTGGAAGGAACCGATAAAAAAGATGAGTACGTAATTCTTACAGCACACTATGATCATCTTGGGAAAAGAAATGATTCTATTATATACTACGGTGCTGATGATGATGGCTCAGGAACGGTAAGTATTTTAGAATTGGCAGAAGCTTTTACAAAAGCAAAGAAGGCCGGAAAGGGTCCCAGTCGAAGCATTGTTTTTATGGCAGTATCGGGTGAAGAAAAAGGATTGTGGGGATCTGCATGGTATAGTGATTTTCCTTTATTCCCTTTGGAAAAAACGAGCGTAAACCTGAATATTGACATGATTGGCCGGATAGACCCCAAAAGAAAACAAGCGGATTCCCTGAACTATGTTTATGTGGTGGGCGATCACAAATTAAGCTCTGAGCTGAGGCCAATAAGTGAAGCAATGAATAAAAAATACACAAAACTTGCACTGGATTACAAATACAATCAACCCAATGATCCGGAGCGGATTTATTACCGGAGTGATCATTACAATTTTGCGCGAAAAGGTGTTCCCATCATATTTTATTTCAACGGAACACATAATGATTACCATCGCCCCACTGATACACCGGATAAAATAAATTATGAACTTATGAGCAAAAGAGCGAAGCTTGTTTTTTATACTGCCTGGGAAATGGCCAACCGAAAAGAGATGTTGAAAAGAGATATTCCCATTGATACTCCATTAGGATTTTAAGCTATCCTTTTAAAAAAATTCCACTTTATGGAAATCCAGGTAAAATCTCAGAATGCGATCTGAAACAGTTTATCCCTTCCTGGTAACATTTATTCCACTAACAAACAAAGCCATGCTTTCGCATGACTTTGTTTTTATAATTAATTAAACCTTTTAAATCTATTGTTTGATAAAGGTTGTACTAACTCTTTTTTCACCACTCACAAATTCAAGAATATAGTTTCCTGTGCGCAGGTTACTGACATCCATATTTGTTTGCACTGAATGTAATGCTAATTTCACAAGTTTTACCGCCCTGCCATCAATTGAAGTTACACGCAGTACTGCTGGCGCTGAAACCTCCTGATGTTGTACGATTAAGGTTGTTGTTGTTGGGTTTGGAAACCTTGCAATGTACAGGTCACTTCTTCCATTGACACTTACAATACTGCTGTATTTTAAGCGACGGTCGTTATCGATAGTTACTACACGATAAAGATTTACGCCGGATAGTGGATTGCTGTCCATATAGGTATAATTGCTTTTTCCTGCAGCATCAACAAATCCAATCGGTTGAAAACTGGTACCATCCTGGCTTCTTTGAATTTCATATCCCATAACATTTGACTCGATACCAACTTCCCATGATACTTTCACTGAGTTGTTTTCTTTAAGAGCTTTAAAAGATTTGACTTCAACAGGTAGGGGTGCCTGTGGAGGATTTAAATTACTCCATGCGGCAGTTGCATCTGCACCGTGCGCCACTCTAAAGCCATCATAATCACCTTCAGGTGAGTCTGTATTATCGCTTTGAAAAATTTGTAGCGCGTTGAGCAGGGAGCCGTAACTCTCTTCCGTAACATCTAATCTTGTTGCCCCCGCAGAAGCAGTTGTGGGTGGAGTTGAGCCCAATGCAGGATTAACCCATAAATAAGCATCGTCATTGTTTCCTGCTGCTGAGAAAACATCATACCGGATCACAATTAAATACGTGGTGTTATAATTATAATTCCCGGTCGTATAACTTACCACATCTCCACTTCCATTGGCATTATTGTCATTACCAGCGCCAATTCCAAATTCAATATCAGATCCCGTTGCGTCTTCACGTACATAAAAACGTAATGGCACGTCAGCGTCGGCCGTATTTCGTAATGCTATGGAATAATCGGGCAAATCACTCAACTCCGGAGCATAACGGACTTCTACAAGGAATGACAAATAAATAACACGATTTCCACTGGTAGTAATACTGGAAGAAAAAAGTTTGTGTGGATCCCGGCCATCTACATCATTCACCGTGACGTACTTATTCCCAGTTCCATAACCGGAATAAACTAATGGTGAAACAGAGTTAACCTGCACATCGTCTCCATTGTCATTCGTTACCCAGGAACCCTGGGGGCCAACAGGGGCAACACTCAAATTACCATTGGTGTACCCATTAAAATTTTCATTGAAAACAAGTTGTGCGTTGGTGGCTAAAGAAAAACACACAACAACAAATAAAAAGTAAACCTTTTGCATACCGTAAATTTTTAAATGAATAAAATGATTACGGCCTTCCATAGTCACGGATAAGCGCAATGGTTTTCTTTAAGAAAATGGCAATACATTAATAATAAAATGAGGATTTGATCGTGGGATTCTCCGGGATTGGTGGGGTAAAAGGTATAATCGAACGAGAACGAGTAACAATTTGACGAACGAGGGTAAAAATAATATATTATTTGAATGATCCAAATAGCAACGGAAAATTTTCTGTAAAACTACTAACCAACTTTCAGGTTTTCCTCTGAAAGCAATTGCTAAAAAAAACACAGCCATGTTTTCGGATGGCTGTGTTCCTAAAATTTATTGAAATTAAAATTCTATTGTTTGATGAAAGTTGTACTAACCCTCTTATCGCCACTCACAAACTCTAGTATATAGTTCCCTGATCGCAGTTTACTTACATCCATATTTGTTTGAACGGAGTTCAATGCTAATCTTACAAGCTTTACTGCCCTCCCATCTATTGAAGTTACACGGAGTACTGCAGGCGCTGAAACTTCCTGGTGCTGTACCATTAAGGTTGTTGTTGTTGGATTAGGAAACCTTGAGAGGTACAGGTCTTTTCTTCCATTGATACTTACGATGCTGCTATATTTCAACCGGCGGTCGTTATCAATACTTACCACACGATAAAGATTTGTGCCGGATAGGGGGTTACTGTCCATAAAGGAATAATTGCTTTTTCCTGCTGCATCAACAAATCCAATTGTTTCAAACTTGATACCATCCTGGCTTCTTTGGATTTCATATCCCATAAGATTTGCCTCGGTACCAACTTCCCATGAAACTTTCACGGAATTGTTTTCTTTAAGGGCTTTGAATGATTTCATTTCAACAGGTAGACCTGCCTGTGAAGGATTGAGTAAACCCCAAGCTGCCGTTGCCGTGGTAGCAAATGCTACCTTGATAGCATCAAAGGAAGCAGTAGGTGATTCGAGAGTACTGCTTTGGATGATACGAAGGGCATTGATGGTACTACCAAAATCCACTGACGCTCCGTTAATGACGCTCGCACCATTATTAGCTGGTCCGGGCTGGGGGCTAATAGATGGCTCCGCAGGAAAATTCGAAGGATTAACCCACAAATAAGCATCATCAGTATTATTATTGGAACCAACATCATAGCGAATAACGATTAAATAGGTTGTGTTATATTGAAAATTACCCTGGGTAAATTGTGGTAAGGTATTACCCCCAATTTGCACTCCAAATTGGATACCCAGGTTTGCGTTATTTTCGGCAATATAAAACCGAAGGGGTATATCAGTATCGCCAGTATTAAATAAAGTAATGGAAGAATCGGGACTCAACAATATTTTACGGGCAGAGGATACCCGAACCACGAATGAAATAAATCCAACCTTATTCGGATTGGTACTCACTGGAACTGAAAAAGGTTTGTGCGGATCTATGCCGTTTACCGATGATACATTGATGTACCTGGTTCCGCTTCCATACCCCGGATAAGTGAGGGGAGTGGCTAAGGAAACCTGAACATCAGTTCCTGACCCACTTGGTACCCATAAATTTGGAGTTGCAGGAGCAACACTCAAATTACCTATGGAATATCCAGAAAAATTTTCATTAAAAACAAGCTGACCATTTGTAATGATAGAAAATAGCGAGACAATAATAAATAAGTAAACCTTTTGCATACCTTAAATTTTTGAATGAAGTAAAATGATTATGATATTTCATGGACAAAGTAAGCGCAAAGGTTTTTTCTAAGAAGATGGCAGTGCAATGAAAGTGTTAGACTTAAAAGTTGTCTTCTGAAAAAGAGGGTAAGGAAAGAATTGAATGACGAACCTACGTATAAATACTAACTTAAATACAGATCTGGCAAGAATACATTAAATAATAATAGTAGTATATCAGGTTGAAAGTGTCACCGGCAAAAAAATGAGTATAAGTACTTAAGAATTGTGGCTGAGGAATTTCTCTTAATATGATCCGGAAAACGCCTATCATTTAGGATCAGTTTCGTTTAAAAAGATAACTTCCTCATAGGATTTAATCACTATGAAGGTCCCAGGTCCTAACCTTCTCCTGTTTCAAAACATGTACGGCGGTATTATATTTGGTGATGATTTTGATTTCCGCAAGAAAGGTCCACCACGAACCAAAATTCTACACGATAAGATTTCGTTAAAACAATTTAAGTCGTCAATACTTAAAATAATTTTAATAATCCCCATTGAATAATAATTAATGCAGTATGACAATCAAAATTAATCTGACTATTGGGTTTCGTAAAAGTCTTTAATGAGTTTTTGTTTCCTGGTAACATATAAACTGTCTATTATGAAAATTATCATCCTCCTATTTTTATTAATTAGCTCTTATTTAGCCGGTGCACAGACTTTGTCTCCTAAAAGGCAGATTCAATTGATAGCAGGAAAGAATTTTCACGGTACTGGTGATATGAGAGGAATCAGTTTTCAAATCGATTATGAAGAGTATTTTAGAAAACGTATAAGCTGGATCATTGGGTTGGGAGCCACTATTCATGATGGCTCTATTCCCCTTTTTCTTGACGATCCAGGTAATAGCCCAATAGACGGCTCGGTAAGATACACTACCGCTGGATTTCAAATCGGGAGCCAGCTTGGATATACCCTTATTCAAATAAATAAGCATGAATTTCAAATCCGCATGGGTGCTTTAGTAAGATATCAATCTTCTTCTTACTACGATGAGGTCAGCATTTACTATCCTGCAGGTACCGGGCTTCCCGATCCTGTAATTGTTTTTAGCAACAAAACCCCTCAAAGAACAATCAGTTTAGGCGGAAATGCTCAAATTCAATACAGCTACACATTAAGTAATAACATTAGTCTCGGTGTACTGGCAGGGCTCCAGACAGATACTAATGGCGATACACTTTCACAAATTTCATTAACTGTTAGCAAAAGATTTTAATGGGTTTGGATTACGGCTACCCAGGCCGTTATAGCAGCTCGTTATCACAGATTCATTGATCCAGCTTGGCAGATAATGATTCATCAACCATTTTGAAAATATAGTTGACTTTGTCAACTATATTTGATAATTTGGATTTCAATGAAAGAGAAGCACGTCCAGGAAATGAGGTCATTCAGCCGGTTTTACACGGATGTTTTAGGACTCCTGAACACACATATATTAGCAAGCAGATTTTCGCTTCCAGAAGTAAGGATTATGTATGAGTTGTATCACAAAAATCATTCTACAGCTAAGGGGATTTGTGATGGGTTACATATTGACAAGGGGCAACTAAGCAGGATACTGGTGAAATTAGAAAGTGAAAAATTAGTCACCCGAACCCGTTCTAAAGATGATCAACGTGCCGTTCAATTGTCCCTCACGGGGAAAGGAATATCAGAATTCGAAATTCTCAATAAGGCATCAAACCAACAGGTAAAACAATTGTTGATCCAGATTGACGAAAAAAATCTGGGTCAGCTTCTCCTTCACATGAACGCCATCCAAAGAATTCTTTCCACTGTTAAATAGATATATTATGCCAACGAACCTGAACCTGGAAGACATTAGTATCCGGACACATCTGAAGCCCGGAGACCTTGGATATATCATTTATTTGCATGGCCTTTTATATCAAGTAGAATACAAATACGGAATTGCTTTTGAAAGTTATGTAGCGACGGGGCTGTACGAATTTTATTCTAAGTATAATCCTGAAAAAGATCGTGTCTGGATTTGCGAACATGGGGATCAAATCGTTGGATTTTTGCTACTGATGGATCGGGGGAATGATTCTGCTCAATTAAGGTATTTTATTATAAAGCCGGGATACCGGGGCATTGGCCTCGGAAGAAAATTAATGAATCTATATATGGAGTACTTACGCAAAAAAGGATTCACGCATTCCTATCTTTGGACAACTCACGAACTCCACGCAGCTGCAAGCTTATATAAAAAGCAGGGATTTAGACTGACAGAAGAGAAGCATTCAACAGACTTCGGTAAAGCCTTAACGGAGCAACGTTATGACCTTATGGTTTTGCAATAATTCCCTCAGATAAATCCGATCGGATATCTTTATAATTCTAAAATGGATCTATGATTATAAGAATAATCATCACCGCTGTATTATTTACATTCCGAAGTGATTTTATCAATCCAGATGAAATGTTTTCCATCGCAGCTTTCAAATCGGGTGAAATGTTCCCAGTAGATTCTTTTACGCCCCCCAATTCTCCAGATCATCAAAAGAAGCATTTGGTTGTATTTACAAAATACTTAGGTGAACATGTAAAGGAAAAGAAGAAAATAATTTTTTCTGATGATTTCTCATCTCCTCTTAGTAAATCTAAGTGGATTGTTGAGATGGATCCTTCGGAAGGATCTTCAGTTTATACAAGGAACCAGTCCTTAATACTGGATACAAGAAAAGGAGTGACTGTCTGGCTGACCAGACGTCTTCAAAAAAATATAATGATAGAATTCGATAGAGAAGTTTTAGTCGATAGCGGGAAAAACGATCGCTTATCTGATATGAATATGTTTTGGATGGCAAATGACCCAGGTAAAGTAAAACCATTTGGAAAATCGGGTATTTTTGAACAGTATGATTCTCTCCTGCTTTATTATGCTGGTATTGGTGGCAACATGAACACGACCACACGATTCAGAAAATATGAAGGAGACGGGCGAAAACCACTTATTAAGGAATATTTAGATCCTCCCCATCTGCTCACAAAAAATTACAAATACCATATCCGGATAATTGTAAAAAATAATGTCACTTCATTATGGATGAATGATGAATGCTATTTTGAATTCGCTGACCCTAAGCCATTGTCCGGGGGCTATTTCGGATTCCGTTCCAGCTGGTCACGGCAGGCGATTACAAATTTTAAAGTGTATCAATTAAAATAATCTGGCATCACAACTATCTCAAAGAAATTTACTTCAGGTATCATTGGCCCGGCAACTCATTACGGAATGGTGAATGATTCAAAATAATTTTAATTCTTCCTGAAACCCAAGTTATTCTTCACATACTGTGAACTTATCTTGTTGCTTCCTAACGTGGAAGTGGAACAGTAGTATATCACAGTATATTTTTTGTAGTGTGAAAAATTTATAAGTTTACATGAGTTAATCTCAGGCTTTATATTTTGTATTTAAAAAATCATCTCCTATGCCTAAAGAAAAAGGAACTAAGGAAAATCCATGGACTTTAAAAACCCCTCCCGGTACATCAACATTTCTGATGTATAAGGATGAAGCAAGTAATCCACCGGTACTCGTGTGCACTGTTGGTAAAACGGTTTTGCACTATGATTTACGATGTCTTAATGATCTGCACGCAATGCTTAAAAAACATGAGGATTGGATGGAACTGGGAAGCGCAGATGAACAAAAATCACCTAAAGAGGGAACAGTGGAAGCCTGGGGCCGGTCGCCACAAAACCCTGTAAAGGGATGGTACGGGTTGAAAAAAGGGTTGCGGGGCCGATTTGCTATGTATATTCCTCCCTTAATGGAAGAGCTTGGACTGGTGGAGCTAGAACATAATCCTAAAAATAACCGGGTGAGATCGAAGTAGGCCATAGTGTTTGCCTATTAGTTGTATTTACTCATTTCCGGCAAGCCGAAGAAATATCATCCTTCAGATGCTTTTCCATTTATGCAACCAATTCATTGTGTTTTACGTATGAACATTTAGAATGATTTTTGATGCAGCAGGTACACTCAAGGAGTTGTCATATCTTAAGTGAAATCAAACAAATTATCTTGTACATATTTAATTGTCCGCCAAAGCTAAAATACAAGGATATTTGACTTCCAAAAATGAGGTATTTCATACGTTTCCGCGGATGAACTCCTTTATAAAAATTACCTTTGAAAAATACGTCATTCCCTATTAAGTATAGTAACGAATACCTTATCTCAACCAGTGGTTCTGAATTTTCGATTGGGGTTAATTCTACTACTAATACGAATATGACAAGCCTTTAAAACCGGATTTTAAAAACTTCAATGCATGATTATGACTACAAAAACATTGGGAATAACCAATGTTCGGATGCCGAACTTGAGAAAATGGCATAAGGTATTAAACTTCATTTTTATTTTATTATTTAGCCTCCAGGTTTTTGCTGATGCGGGTGATCCAAAGAATGCATCAAAGAAAAGTAACGATGATATCCGAAATCATCCCATTTCAAAATATGGATATATTTTGGAGGCCGGATCAGGTTTCGAAATTCCTGCTGATACCACTATCAGGGGCAAAATTCTAGATAGCCTGGGTGAACCTCTATCCGGTGTTTCTATATCATTAAAAGGTACGAATAGGGGAACTGTTACCAATGCTTCTGGTGATTTTGTGCTTAATGGAGTTCCGGAGCGTGCTACCATTATAATTAGTACTATAGGATATCAAACCCAGGAAATTCGATTAAACAGGGGACAAACGAGCTTATCAGTGAGCCTTTTGGCAGAGGCCGGTATTTTAACGGATGTTGTTGTAACTGGTTTTCAAAGAATTAGTAAAAAGAATTTCACAGGAGCTGCTGTTACCTTACGAGCCGAGGAAGTAAAAATTCCCGGAGTTACTGATGTAAGCAGAATGTTAGAAGGACGAGCTGCAGGGTTATCCGTTCAAAACGTGTCGAGTACTTTTGGCAGCGCTCCAAAGATTCGAATTCGTGGAGCTACATCTATCAATGGAGACAATAAGCCTTTATGGGTGATAGATGGAGTTGTACTGGAAGACATCATAAATATATCTAACGACCAGTTATCAAGTGGCGATCCTACTACCCTTCTGGGTTCTTCAGTAGCAGGAATCAATGCGAATGATATTGAAACTTTTGATATTCTGAAAGATGCTGCCGCAACTGCTCTTTATGGCGCACGGGCCATGAATGGAGTTATTGTAATTACTACCAAAAAGGGCCGTTCGGGAAAACCTGTTATTGCATATACCGGAAATTTTAGTACTCAATTAAAACCTACTTACAGTAGCTATAATATTATGAATTCCGTAGAGCAAATGTCTGTACTTGCAGAGATTGAGCGTAAGGGATATTTGAATTCAGATATTTTAAGTCGTGCGAATTATGGAGTTTATGGCAAAATGTATGATCAATTAAATGCAGATGCCAATGGCAATTTTCCACTGGCAAATACGCCAGAAGCAAAAAATGCATTTTTGAAAAAATTTGCTTTGGCAAATACAAACTGGTTCGATGAGTTATTCCGGAATTCGTTGACGCAGGAGCACAATTTGAGCATATCAACCGGATCCGATAGATCTCAATCTTTCTTTTCCACAAGTTTTTACAATGATAATGGTTGGACCGTTGCTGATGATGTTAAACGTTACACTTTAAACTTTCGGAATAATTATACTATTTCCGATAAATTATCTGTCGGCTTTCTCACCCAGGGGTCGGTTCGTCAACAGCATGCTCCTGGCACTGTTACCCGCGTCAGTAACCCCGTAGCAGGGCAATTTGATAGAGATTTCGATATTAACCCCTTTAGCTATTCATTAAATACCAGTCGTGCAATGACCCTTTATAACGAAAACGGGGACCTCGAATATTTCAGGCGGAATTATGCTCCATTTAATATTATCACAGAATTAAATAACAATACCATCAACCTGAATGTAATGGATTTGAAATTACAGGGAGAGTTGGGATATAAGATTACTAAGCATTTAACCTATGAATTTATAGGAGCCATTCGATACGTAAAATCTTCCAGGGAGCATAAAGTCACAGAGAATTCCAATATGGCTAATGCATACAGAGCAGCTGGGAATTCAACAATTAAACAAAATAACCGCTTTTTGTATACGGACCCCGATAATCCAGATGCAGAACCTGTTGTTGTATTGCCTTATGGTGGTTTTTACAATCGTACCGAAGACCAGCTTCTTAATTTTGATGTTAGAAATAGTTTGAATTATGTAAATACAATTAAAGAAAAGCATTCAATTAATATCTTGGCTGGGCAACAAATAAAATACGCCGACAGGCAAAATTTTAATAGCAGGGGGTATGGATATCAGTATGAGAGTGGCGGAACCGTATTTGTCGATTATCGTGCACTGAAACAAACTATCGAAGCCAATTTCCCATATTATGGCATGAGCCAGGATTATGATCGTTTTGCAGCATTTTATCTGAATGCTCAATACACTTATGATAGAAGATATAATTTATATGGAACCGTGCGATATGATGGATCTAACCGTTTAGGTTCCTCGCCCTCAGCCAGGTGGCTACCTACATGGAGCTTCGGTGGTTCATGGAATATAGATGAAGAAGCATTTATGCAAGATGTCGCTATTATTGATTACCTGAAACTCCGTGCGAGTTATGGATTAACAGCAAGTTTAGGGCCTGCCACGAACTCTAAGATTGTACTGCGAAATATAAATACAAACCGTCCCTCTTCTGAAGTGGAATCAGTTATCCGGTTAGCCAATATCGAGAATTCTGAACTTACCTGGGAAAAAAATTATTCTACGAACATTGGAATAGACGCGGGTTTATTTGACAGACGGCTTACAGTAAGTGTGGATGCTTACCAACGAAATAGTTTTGATCTTATCAGCGTAATCAAAACTTCAGGGATTGGTGGTGAAGCATTAAAGTCCGCTAACTATGCTGATATGGAATCACAGGGAATTGAATTTTCACTTGGCGGTCAAGTTTTACGTGGCAAAAATTGGGGCTGGCGATCCAACGCAACATTTGGATATAATAAAACAAGAATCACGAACGTGAAAAACAACCCTAATATATTTTCGCTTGTTAAAGCTGAGGGTGGTAATAAAGAAGGATATCCGGCTAATAGTTTGTTTTCCATAAAATTTTCCGGTCTCAATCACGTAACCGGAATCCCTGAATTTATCAACGAAAAAGGACAAGTTGGCTATGCTGTCTATTTGCAGGATGATTCCACTCAATATCTCAAACATGAAGGTTCTATAGATCCGACCATAACAGGTGGTTTTTCCAATACATTTACTTACAAATCTTTTTCATTAAATGTATTTCTCACCTACCAGGCAGGAAATAAAATAAGGCTATACCCTGCTTTCAATTCCTTTTATTCAGAACAGGATGCGATGCCAAAAGAATTTTTAGACCGCTGGATACAACCTGGTGATGAATTGAAAACAAGTATTCCTTCAATTATGGGAGCCTACGAAAACTCTTTCGCTGGTGCAGACTATCCTTATAATAATTATAATTATTCATCGGAAAGAGTAGCAGATGGCGGATTTGTACGGTTAAAAACGGTTTCCCTTTCCTATCAGGTTCCAACGGGCTCCTTGCAAAATATTGATGCCATAAAAACTGTCTCACTTACGCTCGCAGCAATCAATCCCTGGTTAATTTATTCCGATCCGAAATTAAAAGGGCAGGATCCTGAATTTTTTAATGCCGGCGGCGTAGCTCAACCTATTCAAAAACAATTTTCCCTCTCATTAAGAGTGGGCTTTTAATAGTTTAAGTATGAAAATGAATAAAATTATATTATATGCTTTTTGCCTGGTGCTGTTTGCTGGAGCAAGTTGTAAAAAGTATTTAGAAAAAGAACCTGATAACAGGGCAACACTAACTTCCCCTGAAAAAGTATCTCAATTGTTAGGTACTGCTTATCCTACGGCCAATTATATGACATTTACTGAAGCTCTATCAGACAATGCACGTGATAAAGGTTCAGGAATTATTGATACCAGGAATCTTGACCCATATTTTTTCAATGATGTACGCGATGATGAACAGGATTCGCCGGAATATTATTGGGCAGCATGCTATGAAGCAATAGCGGCTGCCAACCAGGCAATCCAAACCAGCAATCAAGCTCCCAATCCCAACAACTATTCAGCACAAAAAGGCGAAGCCTTACTTGCAAGGGCCTATTCACATTTTATGCTTGTTTCGCTATATTCCAAATTTTATGATCCTGCTACTGCCGCTTCGGATCCTGGCATTCCTTATGTGACAGAACCTGAAACAGTGGTTATTAAGCAATACGAACGGAAAACGGTGGCCTATGTGTATGATATGATTGAAAAAGATATTATTGAGGGCCTGCCATTAATCAATGACCAAACTTATACCGTTCCCCGTTATCATTTTAATCGTGCGGCAGGGAATGCTTTTGCTGCCAGGTTTTATTTGTATAAAAGAGAGTATACAAAGGCAGTACAACATGCCGGAATTGCTGTTCCTAATTTTTTACCAAATCTGAGGCCCTGGAATTCCATTTATCAGAATCTGGGATTGAATGATCTGCCTCTTGTTTATCAAAAAGCGACCGAGCCTGCCAATCTTCTACTGATCGGAACTACTTCATTTTATGCTAACGGTTATCAATATGGACGTTTTAGGTATGCTATGGATGCAGCTGTACAGGCTCAGGTATTTCAAAACCCCGTTCCGGTTACAGGGGGTTCATGGTCTTTTAGAACCGGAAGTGTTGGATCAGGAAATATTGTGGTACCTAAATTGAGTCAGCATTTTGCTTATGAAACACCTACTTCAGATTTTGGACTTGGCTATGTAATGGTTCCTGCGTTTACCGTAGAAGAAGTATTATTTAATAAGGCTGAAGCAAATGCCTATTTAAATAATTTTCCTGCAGCCATTACAGATCTGAATACTTATGTTAGTACAAGAATAAATAACTTCAATTCGGCTACTCATGTTATAACAGAAGCCAAACTAAGCACCTATTCAGGAAATAATAGTGTTAAGGATGGGCTTATTAAATTAATTCTTAACTATAAAAGAGCAGAGTTTGTTCAGGAAGGTATGCGTTGGTTTGATATTTTGCGTTATAAGATACCGGTGGTTCATACTACTACCACTGGTCAAACGCTGACCCTTGGGCCAGATGATCCACGCAGATTGTTACAAATACCCGATCCTGCAAAATTATCAGGCATTGCTCAAAATCCGAGATAATTAATAGATAAAATGATCAAAAAAATAATATGAAAGCATTAAAAAAATTGTTTGTACTGGTGCTGGGATGTGGATTTCTTGCTTCCTGTGAGAAAGAAGAAAAGTTAAACGCGGCCGACGTGGACAACATTCCAGGTTTAGGAGGTGATACCTGGACGCCAACAGCCCTAGATAAATGGATCACTGATAATTATATAGCTACTTATAATATAGCTGTGAAATATAAATGGGATCAATCTGAACTTGAATTTGATAAAACCCTCGTTCCTCCCAAGGAAGAGCAGGTTATTCCCGTAATGGATGCACTTAAAAAAGCCTGGATCGCTCCTTATATTTCCGAAACCGGGGCTTTGTTTTTTAAAAAGTATACTCCCAAATTCTTTAGTCTCGTAGGCAGTGGTAGTTATAACCTGGATGGTTCGGTTACGCTTGGAACCGCCGAAGGAGGTCGAAAGGTTGTCCTGTACCAAACCAATTATTTCAGAACTAAAGGAATGCCTGGCTATGTTCAATCAGATTCTATTCTGATCAAAACAATGTTTCATACCATTCACCATGAGTTTGGCCACATTTTGCACCAGAATACCCTTTATCCTCCGGAATTTAAAAGAATTGGCCAAAGTCTTTACACTTCCGATTGGATAAACACAAACGATTTCGAGGCCAACACCAACGGCTTTATTACGGCATATGCTATGGCTAGTCCTGATGAAGACTTTGTGGAAATGATTTCTATTATGCTTGTTGAAGGAAAAGCGGGTTTTGATAAAATTGTAAACAACATTCCTGCAGGTACCAGTGCTTTAGGTACTACTCAGGCAGAAGCGAAAAAAAAGTTACGAGATAAAGAAACCATAGTGGTCACTTATTACAAACAGGTTTGGAATATTGATTTTTACAGCTTACAGGCCAAAACCAGGGCGGCTATAGTGGCTTTAATCTATTAATTCTATTAGCAGGTTTTTATAAACTTATATAAAATGAAAGGAAGAATTTTTATCTGCATTATTTGTGTTGCCATTGGATTTTCATCGTGTAAAAAAGATGATGCACCCGCTTTTGAACAATCAGCCGATGAACGTTTGAATGAAAGCCTGACCTCATATCAAAATAAACTTGTAACCGCGGACAATGGATGGAAAGCATTTATTTACCCCAAGGGCGGCGGGACCTTTTTCTTTTATTTCAAATTCACTGCTCAGAACAGGGTAAAAATGTATTCCACTTTCGATTCTCTTTCAGCGGTTACTCCCAGGGAAAGTAGTTACAGGTTAAAAGCATTGCAACAGCCCAGTCTTATATTCGATACATATTCTTATGTTCATGCACTGGCAGATCCCAATGAAAATATAATAGTGAATGCAAAGATAAACGGAGGGCCTGTTGGAGTTGGTTTACAATCAGACTTTGAATTTTACTTTGATTCAACATACACTGATAGTATAACACTTATTGGAAGATTTAATGGTACCCGGGCTGTTCTAATCAGGGCTACCAAGCAGGAAGCCGATTCGTATGATAATAAAGATTTGGGGAAAGGCTTTTTGTTGCAGAATTTAACCAAGTACCTCAATTACTTCAAACGTGTAACCATTGGTGGAGTAAACTATGAAATTAATGTTAATCAAGATGAACGTACGATCACATTTTCCTGGTTAGAAGGTGGCAATTTAAGAACATTTACCACCGCTTTCTATTATTCCGGAACGGGGGTAAGCTTAGTGAATTCCCTGGTGAACGGAGCTCAAACAATAACAGGTTTTTCCAACCTAACATGGGATCCAGCGACTACCACTTTAGGATTTACAGTCAATGGCGCTTCAACTACAGTAGTAGGATCAGGGCAGCCCTTGAAAGTGGATCTGGGCGGACCATTAAGATGGTGGCAATTTGCAGTTGATAACGGTAATGATTACTGGATTTCTTTTGATGGCATTCATAAAGATGGCATTGATGATTATTTTAATTTTAAAACTACTGTCCCCAAGTACCAGTATATGCATTTTTGGCCACGGTATAATGTAGCAGGTTCCACCTGGTATGACATCTTCGGTATTATTTATGTAAATGCTGCGGGCACGGGATTAATCCAATATGGTACTGCCCCTGTTCCTACTTTTACAACCGATGGAAGGATCACCTTTACCTATTTAGGCTCATTAGGCACTTCACCTAATGGTGCCACCACTACTAAAATGACTGCATTAACAAATAGTGTTCGATCTATAATTACTCAGCCAAATGGATTTTATCTCATTCAAACTGGCCCTCAATCTTACGATATGGTTAGTGCATTAGACGGTAAAACATGGATTAGCTGGGTCTTTTAAAAGGAAATAATTATTTTGACTGTATGTATTTATATCTACAAGTTTATCGTTGTAGTATGAGTACATATATTCAATCACTGAACCGACTTCTTGACTATAATATAAGAAGAGCTTTCACATCCGATGGGAAATATTCAAACCTTTTATTTATATTTATCTGACACAATCTGGTTAGCTCATAAAAAGCTATTGGATCCTAACTAATCATAAATCTTTAATTACACCAAATTTAATTCTTATGAAAAAGCCCTCTTTCTCTTTGCCTTCTACCCTTTTATTAGCCGTAATTTTATTCTTTTCCTACTGTTCTAAGGATGGTTCACAAGGACCCGCAGGACCCGCAGGGCCGGCTGGACCAGCAGGACCAGGTGGTGGCGCCGGTGCACAAGGCCCTAAAGGAGATACCGGTACTGCTAATGTAATTTATTCAGCCTGGCTCGATGTTACCTATCTACCAGATACCATTCAAAATGCAGCCGGTGTAGTGATTGATACGGCTGGCTATTTTTTTACAATCGCTGCCCCCAAATTAACCAATGCCATATTAACTAACGGTGAAATTAAAGTATATCTAAATGTTGGATCTTCTACGGCGCCGGTAATATTTCCTCTTCCTTATTATGATGTCTATTCTAATATAAATATCAATCCAACTTATTTTCTTCAGAATATACAGCTGTACTCTAATGCAAATATTTCAACCACTACAGTTTCTGGTGTTAAACGCCAACAGTATAGGTATATCCTCATTCCAGGAACTGTACCCGGACAGAAGGCTCCAAAAGTTGATTGGAATGATTACAGTGAAGTACAAAAATATTTAGGCCTTTCTAATTAATACTGTATCGTTGTCCGACGGTCCGCGTCGGACCGTTGCATGGGATTTTCAAGTGGGGAAGTTGTAGGTTTATACTTACTCCTTCCCCACTTCTATATCTTTAATCTCCCGCAGCAGGTATAAAAATTCCTCTTGCCGGTTTACCGGTACCCCCACAGAAAATCTGCAAAACAATTGCAATTCCTGGGTAACAACAGTACAATTCAAAAGCTTCACAATAGTCATAATGTTATTCATGAGTGTATAGTCGAATTGAACAATGTAGTTTACTTCGATTGCTTTTTGCACAATAGGAGTAACCTGCAATACTAAAATAGCTGATGTTTTATAAGCCAGAATCAATCCCGGAACTCCTAATAAAGTTCCTCCAAAATACCTTACAACCACTACCAGGATATTGGTTAACTCTTTGCTATCTATCTGCCCCAGGATCTGTTTTCCAGCGGTGCCGGGTGGTTCTCCATCATCATTGATACGCAAATTAGTTTTATCGAGCCCTATCCGGTAAGCAAAACAATGATGAGTAGCCTTAGGATGCTCCTTTTTAATTCCTTCCATCCTATACTTAAAATCATTAATGGAGGTAATAGGAAATGAATACGAAATAAATTTACTACCCCTGTCCCTATACTCAGCAATTCCCGGTTTCTCAATCGTATTATAAAATTCCAGTTGGGGCATGTTATTAAGTTCGATATTAAAAAAATAAAAGAAATATTACAGAAGATAGAATACAGAAAACAGAAGCAAGGGTACACATAAAGAAACGGTATCCATTTCTTAGCCCAATCCAATTAACGCGATTGCTCCCAATGACAATAGGATGCCTACCCAATTCAACTCTGATAATTTCTCACGGAATAAAGTTATTGCCATAACAGAACTGAATAAAACAATGCCCATATTATTAATCGGAATGATTGCAGAACTATTTTCACTATATACTTTCAAAACCTTTACAAGACACCAGATAGAAAAGTAATTGGGAATACCTATCGCAATACCGGCAATCGCTGCTCTCCATGATAGCCGTTCTTTTTTTTGAAATAACTGGACAGCAAAAAGCATTGTACCAAACATACCTGCCACCAAAAAAGCGGTGATGAGATAATAATTATTATTTGAAACATTAAGGAAATGGTGTTCTACATACTTAATCATAGTATCCAGAAATCCACTTCCAAAAAAAAGGATAACAGGAAGAAGTATCGGTATTATCCTCACCGGGTTAGATAAAGAAGATCCTACAGGTTTATAACAAGTCATTGCCACAGCAAGAAGTGCCAATACAATACCCATTGTTTTTAAAATAGTATTCTCCTCGTTATACAAATAAATGGAGAATATAAATGGGATCACTAATGAAAGCTTATTGGCTACAGAAGCAATAGCAACACCTAGTTTTTGAGCCGTTAGAGCGATCAGGTTAAATAATAATACAAATATCACTCCCATACTCAATGCCCAGGGGAACCATGGTTCAAGCAATGTAGATTTTTGAATAGGGAAACTTCCATTAATAAATGACCCGGTTATTACACAAGTAAAATAATTAAAAACAATAGCCTGAAGATTACTAATGCTAAACTTTTGTATGACCTTGAACGAAAGAGTTAGCCAGGAAGTGAAAATAATGCTGCCAACCAGATAAAGCATGACTGCGATGTACGATTTACGAGGTACTATGTACCTCGTGTGAATATTGATTTGCGAAGTAATGAATTTGGTCCGACATTATTAAATCTTCCGCAATAAGATGATGATTTGAAAGTGAAGGTGCCCCAAGTCCCTCAGCGATCTCTAATTGCGAATTCGTAATTACCCTGGCTTCATCCCATTGGTCTTCATCAATAAAAGATTGTAACAATTTTGCACCTCCTTCTACCAATACACTTTGAACCTTCGATTGATACAATGCATTCATAACCTGATGCACCAGGCTTACATCATTGGTTATTTGGTAGAACCCTACTCCTCCTGCCCTTGAGGCCAGTAAATCACTTTTTAATTCATGCTTTTTTGAATTAAAAATAACAGTGTAAGATTTATTATCATTGAACATTTTTAAATTGGAAGGCAATGTCAGCATCATATCAACTACCAGTCTTACCGGTGAAGAACCCGGCCAATACCGGTTGGTAAGTTCAGGATCGTCCATTATTGCTGTATTAGTCCCTATTAAAATGGAAGCCTCTTCTCTCCGCCATTTATGTACTAACCGGTTAGTGTAGTCATTACTTATAAATAATCGGTCATTGAAAGTATTTTCGTAAGAAGTTTTCAATACTGGATTTAGCGCGGCCGCAATCTTACCGTTTTGCGTTTGAGCCCATTTCAGAATAATATAGGGTCGATGTTTAGTATGAAATGTAAAAAATCTTTTATTAAGGTTCACGCATTGGTCTTCCAGGATACCGTTTACCACTTCAATTCCTGCTGCCTGCAATTTATCAATCCCCTTCCCATTCACTTCCACAAATGGATCCCTGCAACCTATAACAACTTTTTTAATTTTGCTTTCAATGATCAGATCCGAGCAAGGAGGGGTTTTTCCAAAATGCGCACAAGGTTCTAAAGACACATATAAAACAGCATCTTCAATCAAATGTACATTGCATTCTTTCACTGCGCGGATGCAATTCACCTCGGCATGAGGTCCGCCATAATTCTGATGATAGCCTTCACCAATAATTGTATTGTCATAAACCAATAGAGCCCCAACCATTGGATTGGGTGCGGCGGCACCCGCTGCCAATTTTGCAAGTTCCAGGCACCGATGCATATACGATTCATAAATAGTTAGTGATAATTGCTGAAATGTCAATAGTGAAAAATTAATGGTGAATTACAAAGATAACCTACTTGATCTCCACAATTCTTAAAGGCCAGTATGAACATTTACATATTACATTTACATTTATAAATGACCATCCAGGAAGCGCAACAAGGATTAGTTTTTCAATTGTATCATATATATGATAATAGGGAAGCAGGCAATATTGCAGACCTTGTACTGGAACATCTCACCGGGTGGAAAAAGATAGATAGAATTCTAAACAAACACTTGCCACTGTTACCTGAAACTATTCAGTTGCTTGAAAAATATACAGCCGATTTGCTGGCGCATATGCCCGTACAATATGTATTGAATGAAGCATGGTTTTATGGTTTAAAATTTTTTGTCAATAATCATGTACTGATACCAAGACCGGAAACAGAGGAATTAGTGGAATGGATAGTGAAAACTGTAACCCCTTCCCAACCGGCAATGGAGAATATTCATTGTGCCCCTGACCTAACCCTCTTCGATATTGGTACGGGCAGCGGATGCATTCCAATCGCTTTAAAAAAACAACTACCTTCTACAACGGTTTATGCATGTGATGTCAGTAAAAATGGCCTTGAGGTTGCCCGGAAAAATGCCACAAAACATCAGACAGACGTTGGATTTCTACATATAAACTTTTTAGACCCAGTTCAATGGGAGCACCTTCCTTATTTTGATATCATCGTCAGTAATCCTCCTTATATACCTTTAAAAGAAAAGAGAACCATAAGTCCAAATGTGTTGCATCACGAGCCCCACCTGGCATTGTTCGTAGAAAATGAGGATCCCTTAATTTTTTATAGTGTTATCGCTGATTTTGCAAAAGAAAAAATGCGGACTGGTGGAAACATTTTTGTTGAAATACACGAAAAAATAGGAAATGAGGTACAACTACTTTTTGCCGAAAAAGGTTTTGTAAGTATTGAATTGAAAAAAGATATGCAAGGAAAGGATCGGATGATAAGAGTAAGGAGTTAAAGTCTAGAGGAGCATTTTCTTGGAATAACCTTTTTGAAAGGTTAATCAAAGTAAAACAAGCCCAAAAATTAGTAAGTATTGAAGTAGGAGACATTGCTTATTTTTACAGCGTTGGCAGGCTCAATTTTTTTAAAACCTTCGATAATAAAAAATACGTGGTCGATTACACCATGGATGAATTAGAAGAAATGCTTGATCCTGATAAATACTTCCGTCCCAGTTTTTCGTTTTATGTTTCTGTTAATTGCATAGACCAGATACATGATTATTTTGGGAACCGCTTACTACTACATTTAACCCCTATAGTAGACAAAGAAGTTTTGGTAAGCCGCGAGAAAGTAATGGACTTTAAAAAATGGATGGGGAAATAGTAGAGTGGGCAGTGACGAGTACGGCGTAAAGAGTGAGGAGCGAAAGGGGGAGGTTCTGATTTAAAACTGAATCTTGTAAACTGAATGATTTAAACATGTGTAATGTCAATTCATGTTTTGGTTCTTTCAGTTCATTCATTTCAACCTTTTTTTTTGGCCGAATAAAAACATCTTTCCTTCCTAATCAAACCATGATCATTAAAACATTAAAAATGAAAAAGATTTTATTTTTTGCACTGGCAGCGATTGCATTCACTTCCTGCAAAAAAGATTACGTGGAAGAAAGAAACGGAATCTACAAAGGTCCGGTAGTAAAGGTTTACGAAGGCAAAGCCTGGACGTGGATAAAAATTAAGAATAATGGCGATCCGGAAAAGCTCGCCGTTACACTAACCGATGCTGCCCTTAACAGCGTTCCTGCCGCAGGGGATGGACATGGGCATGAGCATGGTGATGAAAATAGCTGGATATTAAAATTTCATCCGAAAGCGGCTGTTACCCCTTTCAATCATTTAGGTATGGGCTGGAACCCGATGGGCCATGATCCATTTCCTATTTATGGCAAACCACATTTTGATTTTCATTTTTATATGATCACTCCTCAACAAGTTGATGCTATACCGCCTTATTATGTAGATAGTCTTACATTCAAAAACTCGCCGGCACCGCAATATTTTCCTGCTGCTCATATCAATCCAGGTGGCGGCGTACCTAAAATGGGAGCACACTGGGTAGATGTGACCTCATCCGAATTTAACGGCCAATCATTTACACAAACATTTATTTATGGAAGTTATGATGGAAAGGTAACTTTCTATGAACCTATGATAACCTTGGATTTCTTAAAAAATAACAACAATTTTCAAAGATCCATTCCGCAACCGGCGAAAGTTCAAAAGACCGGCTGGTATCCTACCAAACTAAGAGTGGTAAAGCATGATGGAGTAACCGATATTGTTCTGGATGAATTTGTTTACCGAGTCCAATCATAAATTTTTGTCTGAAATACTTAAACTAAACGGCTACCAGTGAAATTGACTTCAATGCCAAACTCATTGAGCGAAATGGCAAAAAATATTTCGTTAATTCTGAATACGAAAGAAAAGGAAATCGTTGGAAATGGCCTTCCGCGCAGGAAAGGAAGCTATTGAAACCGCAAGAACTTTTGCAGAAAAGTGGGTGAGTGAGATAGAGTAGGAATGTTTGATGTACGATGTACGAAGTATCAAGCATGAAGTATGTAGATGCCTGAATGATGTTGACTTTTATAAACTAATATTACTACTATTATTACCTTTTTCTTTTTTGCTACTTTTTTCTTTTTACAATCCACATTCATTTTGTGGATAACACCTCATT